>Ga0207000_1248_pt1 | contig 13544 bp, 8 predicted proteins | sample Alteio_BWMinCont_90_FD_153498 | JGI IMG/M metagenome (GOLD analysis project Ga0207000, IMG submission 153498) | Enriched cells from forest soil in Barre Woods Harvard Forest LTER site, Petersham, Massachusetts, United States -... | ecosystem: Environmental > Terrestrial > Soil > Temperate forest >...
GGCGTGTAGTTTTCGAGGCGCAGGCGGGCGTAGGTGAAAGGGGCGGTGATTACATCGGGAGGCGTTTGCTTTTCGGTCTCGGAAAGGCAAAGCGCCGTTTGGTGCTGGCGAAGGACGGCGTAGGTTTCGTCGGTGTACCAAGACGGGTGGCGCACCTCAAAGGCGAAAAAGAAAGCGGGCGGGCGAAGGGCAAGAAAGTCTTCCAGGAGGGGACGATCAAATTTGAAAGTGGGCGGGAGTTGTACGAGGATGGGGCCGAGGTGGTCCCCGTCGTTGAGTACGCTGGCGACTTCCAGGAAGCGTTTGAGCGTACTCGCGCAGTCGCGGAGCCTTTTTATGTGCGTGATTTGCTGGTTGGCCTTCAAAGCGAAACGAAATCCTTCGGGGACGCTCTTGGCCCAATTCAAAAGCGTGGACTCAGTGGGCATGCGATAGAAGCTGTGATTGATTTCGACCGTGGAGAACTGCGTGGCGTAGAAGGCGAGCATTTCGCGATCCGGAAGCTTCTCGGGGTAAAAGTTCCCCTTCCACTCCTTATAGGAGTATCCAGAAGTCCCGACGAGTAGCTGGCCCGCGCGAGGAATGGAGCACCTCCGACTTTGGGATTTAATCACAGCGACTGCGCTGGGGAAAGGCAAACATCTGGAAGCGGCTGCCGGCCGTTTGCCGATTAGGGCTTCTTGGGTCTCGAGGGCATGCGTTCGCTAAGAAGCTCGACGGCGTGTTCTAACCTCTGACGTTTTTTCCAAAAATCAGACCAGAGATCGCCCTTTTCTTTTATTCGGGCAGAAATTGTTTTGATGTTGAGGGCTTCAGGTCGGAGGCTTGTCCGCAGCTCGCGTGGCAGAACTGGAGTTGAAACGGGGGCCTTCGGAAAGGCCCGCACGGAATAGGCGGCAGCCAACGGCCGGCCATGGGCGTTCTGCTGGACGTCGATCAGGACGCGACCAGGGGGACGCCGCGCGACGGTGCGTTCGTTGGTTACAAGATGGGGGTGCTCAGCGGTCACCGTACGGGCGAGAATTCCTGCAAAAGTTCTTAGCTGCTCGTAGGAGTAGACCGGTTCGACGGGCACGTAAATGTGAAAGCCGGTGGCGCCGGATGTTTTGAGGAAATGAGCGACCTGCAATTCCTCCAGCGCATTATGAAGCGCTTCGGCGATCGTAACCACAACGGAGAATTCCGTGCCGTCGGATGGATCCAGATCAAAAAAGAAATAGTCGGGGTGTTCGAGATCGGCAGGGCGTGTGGACCAGGGATTGTGGTCGATGCAACCGAGGCCGGTCAAAAAGAGAAGGGAAGCGCGGTCGTTGGCAGTGGCATAATGGATTTCCTTCCCTTTGCCCTCGGAATCCACGGGGACGGTTTTAAACCATTCCGGCAGACCTTCGCGTACGTCTTTTTGAAAGAAAGCCTGCCCTTTGATTCCGTCGGGATAGCGGCGCAAAACCAGAGGGCGGTCGCGGAGAAAAGGAAGGATGAGGTCGGCGACTTGGTAGTAGTAGGCCACAAGGTTGCGTTTCGTGTAGCCAGATTCTGGAAAATAAACTTTGTTCAGGTTGCTCAGCCGTAGGCGTTTGCCGTCAAGCTCGATGGTAATAGTTTCTGCGCGACCGTCTAACAACTCTCGTTCGACTTGCGCGTTCTTGCTGATCACCCGGCCGACGACCTCGGGAGCGCGAACTACGGTGGGAACAGCACCGGTAGGAATGGGACGGGGGCGGGCGACCTCGGTCTCCCATTGGCAATTTGTGGGACGGACGTCCTCGCGAAGCGCGATGAATACAGGATGGCGCAAGGCATTTTCCTGCGTCCATCCGCTGAACTTGACGCGCACGACCAGATCCGGCGAGACCCAGGACGCGTTTTCGTTCGTTTCCGGCACGGCATCAAATGGGCAAGAAGAAGACGCCAGTTTTTTTAGTTTACCGCTGAGTTCCTGCAACTTCTTGCCGTCAAAGCCGGTACCGACGTGGCCTATGAAGCGAAGCTTTTTCCCTCGATAGAGGCCCAACAGGAGCGCGCCGAGAGGGATAGCCGTGGTGCGGGGAGCGGTCCAACCACCGACGACGGCGTCGAGAGTTTTCGTTACTTTGAGCTTGACCCAATTCATACTGCGCTCGGAAACGTAGGGGCTATCGAGTCGCTTGGCGACGATGCCTTCCAGGCCGGTGTCTCTTGCCAGCTCGAAGAGTTCTTTTCCGTGTTGCAGTTGATGATCGGAGAAACGAAATCTCTCGGAGGTGTGGAGCAGGCGTTGAAGGAGTTGCTTGCGCTCGATGAGCGGAGACCTGCGGAGATCATATCCGTCACAATAGAGCAGATCGAAAGCGAAGAAAGCCACGGGTACCCGCGAGACCAGGGTCTCGGCGGGAGCGCGCACGTGCATACGTTCCTGCAAGAGCCCGAAGTCGCTGCGGCCATGAGTATCGAGGGCCGCAATTTCCCCATCAAGGACTGCTTGGCGCACGGAGAGGGCGTTTGGGAGAGAGGCGAGTTCGGGATAACGCCCGGTGATGTCCGCGCCGCTGCGCGCGCGCAACGTCAGGCCGCTATCGTCCATCCAGGCGAGCGCGCGCACGCCGTCCCACTTAATCTCGAAGAGCCAGTTGGGATCGGAAAATGGATGGTCGGCAAGTGTCGCCAGCATCGGTTCGAAACGGGAAGGCATACTGGCCTTGCGCGCGTCTTGCAACTCGTCCGGGCGAAGAGGGCTTGGACTTCGCTTGGGCGGCAGCTCTTCCTTGATTTCGTCGAGCACCCTCCCGGTGAGAACGGAGCCGTCATGCTCGTCAACGTTCCAGGTAGGATCTTCGGCTGCGTCTTTGTGCTTGATCATCAGCCATTCGTTGCCCTTTTCGCTGCGTTTCAGCTTGACGAGAACAAAACTGCCGCGCAGCTTCTCTCCGTTCAAGCTGAATTTGATTTCGCCTTTCTCGAGTTGTTGAGCGGCGTCGAGGTTGCCCTCGGGGGCAAACGTTCCGCGGTCCCAAACCATTACGGTTCCGGCTCCGTAACTGCCTTCGGGAATTTTGCCTTCGAAGCCGCCGTACTCCAGGGGATGGTCTTCGGTCTCGACCGCCAGGCGTTTGTCAGCAGAGTTGAGGGAAGGACCTTTCGGCACTGCCCAGGACTTCAAGGTGCCATTGATGGCCAGACGGAAATCGTAGTGAAGGCGTCGGGCCGAATGCTTTTGCACCACGAAGATATCTTCACCGCCAGGCTCGTACTCTTTGCCCGCGGGCTCCGGAGTCCGGTCGAAGCGGCGCTTCTTCCGATATTCTTCCAGCCTAGCCATGGATGCATTCTATCCCAGAGAATTCCAGAGGCCGCCAGATTTACCCCGCCCCCCAATGGCTGGCTGATACACTAACAATTAAGAATTCGTCTTGCCTCTCGCCTCGGAGCGCGGCTAATCTTATACTCTCGGCGACGGTTTCAAACCGTTGCTCAAGGAGCGCTGAAAATGGCCACAAGCGTCTGGAAAGGCCACCTTACCTTTGGTTTGATTTCGATCCCTGTGCGGATGTCCGCCGCGGCGCGCGGGGAACGAATCAGTTTCAACCAGCTTCACAAGGAGTGTCACTCGCGGCTGAAGCAGCCGCTGTTTTGCCCGGTTTGCAACCGGAACGTGGAGCGGTCGGAGATTGTGAAAGGCTACGAGCACGAAAAGGATCAATACGTTTTGTTCAGCGAAGAAGAGTTGGACAAGATCGAACCTCCTTCGGCGCGCGTGATGGAGATTCTGGAGTTTGTGAAATTGGATGAGATGGATCCGCTGTACTTCGACTCGTCCTATTTCATTACACCGGAAGACGCCGGCGTGAAAGCCTACCAATTGCTGATGAAGGCCATGGAAGAGTCCGGCTACGGGGCCATCGCAAAGCTAACCATGCATCAGCGCGAACACATCGTGATTATTCGACCTGGCAAGAAGGGTATGACGCTGCATACCATGTTCTATTCGAGTGAGATTCGCGCGGCTGAGTCTGTGGCAACCGACAAAATTGAGCTGAAAGATCAAGAAAAGAAGCTCGCAGAGCAACTCATTCAGAGTCTCGCGGCTCCCTTCGAACCGCAAAAATATCGTGACGAGTATCAAGAGAACGTTCGGACGATGATCGCTGCCAAGCTCACGGGCCAGGAAGTGACCGAGGTGGCCCAGCCGCACATGGCTCCGGTGATTGACTTGATGGAAGCTCTCAAAAAGAGCCTCGCGCAAAAGCAGGCTCCTGCTGCTGCTTCCATGGCGGCGCCGGTGGGGAAAAAGCCGCCGACTCGCGCGCTGCAGCCAGTTCCAGTGGTTCAGAAGAAGGCGGGAAAAAAGGCCACCGGCTAATTTCCAATGGGTGCAATGGACAGATTCAGCTCGGAAGACGTGCAGCGGATCGTGGGTCTGACCGGGAAGCAGTTGGATTACTGGGACCGCTTGCACCTCGTTTCGCCTCGAAAAGAGGAAGGGAGCCGTTTTTACGACTTCCGCGATCTGATCGGCCTGCGTACGGTCAAGCAACTGGTTGAAGAAGGAGTGCCCGCCAGCCGGCTGCGGCATGCTTTGGTGGCGCTTCGCGAGAAACTCTCCCATGTGTCCACGCCACTGGCGGAACTGCGCGTTCTTTCTGATGGAAAAGACATCCTCGTAGAGCATGACGGTGCCCGCCTCGAGCCGCTGTCAGGGCAGTTTGCATTGAACTTTGAAACCAGCGAACTGCGGGAACGAGTGCGCGTCATCGCTAAGCCAGGGCCGAATGCCGACGAATGGCTGGCCACCGCGCTCGAGTATGACGCGGGCGGTGAGACACGAGCCGAAGCGATAGACGCGTATGATCACGCTTTGTGCATTGATCCGCAAAAGCTCGACGCATTGCTCAACTGCGGGACGCTCTTCTACGAAGAAGGCAACCTCAAAAAAGCGGCCGAATACTTTGAGCGCGCTCTGCAGGCGGATCCAGACAACGCTATGGCGCACTTCAATCTCGGGAGCGTTTTGGAAGAGGTGGGAAGACTGGAAGCGGCTCGGCTGCATCTACGCCATGCCGTTCGCCTGGATCCAAGCTACCCGGACGCCCACTACAACCTGGCCTTTGTTTGCGAAAAGCTGGGCGCTCACAACGAAGCGCGGCGGAATTGGGAAGCGTTTGTCAAGCTGGACCCCGCAAGCCCCTGGTGTGGCTACGCGCGACAGCGCCTCGCCTCTGCCAAGGTGGGAAAGTCAGCTGGCCGTTCCTAGGACCGAACCGCGTTTGCCATCAGCCGCTCAACGCCTGGACCTTCGGTCAACAACGACAGGTGTAAGAAGCAATTTGCAGGAACATTAGACGCCTTTTCAATTTTGATCCGCCAGTCGCGGCTGAAGAAGCACGAGCTGCTTCCCGGTAGTTCGTAGGAAAGATCAGTGGTCTTAACAATCCGTCCGAGACAAATGAAGCCCGTTTCTGCCGGTGGGCGATGAAGTACCGGGGTCTCGGCTCGTCTGATTCACTCGCTCGAAAGCAATGCGCCGTCGAACAGTCACGAGGAAGTAGTTGCCAGAGCCTAAGCCCGAGCGGCAGAAAGATCTGGTGTTTAAGAGTGTCGCGTCGTTCTATTATCCCGGGCGGTCACAAGCCCACAACGGCCGGGCCGGTCCGTGCTTGGTAAGGAAACTACTCAGGCGGGTCTTTTAACGAACGTCTGAAACTCGCTCACCACGCGGACGGGTAATTCGCCAATCGCTTTCTTGATCAGCAGATCGTGGCCTGCGCCGTCGACTTCAAAGAGTGCGTGCGAGGCCGGGATCAGCTGCAGAGCGGATTTCATTTCAGAAATCGTACCGAAGGGATCGCGGGTGCCGTGGACGAAGAACGCGGGTTTGTTTAGCTTAGGAAAATGGCCGGTGCGCAGCTGATCGGGCTTTCGCGGAGGATGCAGCGGATAGGAGAGCAGCAGCAAGCCGTCGACCAGCCGCGAATCCTCCGAAACCAGGATGGTAGATTGCCGTCCTCCGTAGGAATGGCCGCCCAGAAATAGGGGGCCGCTTTCTCTCTCTTTCATAAGCGCAACCGCTCGCCGCAAACCGTCGCGGTCCCTGGCGGCGCTGCCGGGCGAGGGCGGCCCATGCGGGCGCTCGGAGCGAAATGGCAAATCGAAACGTAGCACGGCGAAGCCGGATGCCGCAAAAGCATTGGACATCTTGACGAGCAGTATCGATTGGCAGTTTGCACCGGCTCCGTGCGTAAGCACGATTGTGCCGCCGGTCGGCTGTGAAGGTTCGTGCAAGAAGCCACGAACAGGAGGGTCGGAAGCGAGATCAACAAACGGCGTGGTCATCTAGTTTTTGACATCCTCCTCGCCCTAAAGGGCCCTAAAGGGCGAGGATTCCTACGGAGCCGGGTTTTGGTCCGGTCTCTTCGGTGGGTTCCTCCCCAACCGCCCTACTTCAACGGAGGACAACCGAGAGGTTTTACGTTTGGGCTGCCCGCCCATAGATCCGTTTCGGGGACGACGAAGTTTATGACAGAACCGTAGGAAAAGCACCCTTATATCCCCGGCCTAAAAACGCCGAGGTTTTACGGCTAAGAACGGTAAAATCGAAAGCCCGCCTCTCGAAGAGGTGCCAAAGAGGATCCCGTCAACCTCGAAGACGGGCGATTTGCTAGACGGCGAATCTAGACGGGGTGCACAGCGGGTACCCGGAGAAGCCGGACAGAGTTCTGGCGAATCGCAGGTATATACGCGCGGTGCTGTCCAGGCCCCCGGCGCTTTCCTGGTGCATACGTTCCTCCCGGAAGTGCTGGACGGGTGTAGAATCCATCAGTGGGATGCTTGGATGCCCTTCGGGTCGTCCCTATGGCGGCTGCGGCATCAGGCAATACGCTCTTCGTTTGTTGTGGAGCCGAAATGAATACGCGTCTGCACCTAATCGTCGTAATTCTCTTCTCCATTGGATTGTTTGGAATGGCATTGGCAAGCCGCGGGAACGACACCTCTTCAAAAGCAGAAATCACCTATAGCAAAGACATAGCGCCCATTCTCGAACGAAACTGCGTGGTCTGCCATCGCCCGAATGATATCGCTCCCATGTCGCTCATGACCTACGAGGAAGTGCTCCCGTTTGCGCGGATGATGCGAGAGAGCGTCGTTCAACGCAAGATGCCCCCGTGGCATGCCGACCCTGCCGTCGGGGAATTCACGAACGACGCTCGCTTGACGGACTCGGACATCGCCATCATCGACGCTTGGGTAAAAAACGGAACGAAAAAAGGCGAAGCCAAGAATTTGTCATCTGCTTCGGACCTGACGCCAGGCTGGCACATCACGCCGGACGTGGTACTAACCGTCCCTGAGTACTTGGTGTCTAAAACCGCTCAAGACGACTACGAATACATCTATGTGCCCACAAACTTCACGGAAGACAAATGGATACAGGCCGCCGAGGTGCTTCCCGGCGACCGCCGCGTGGTTCATCACGCCACCGTTTCCGTCATCGATCAGTCTGAAGTCGCCAAGCATCTGGAAGAGCATTCCAAGAACGATGCCGGCGAGGACAAGTATCATTACCGCACCGGAAAAGTTTTGCACCTTAGGCCTGATGCGCCAGTCATTGACGACGGCTGCTCAGCGCCCGACGGCGGCGGCATTCCGGGCGAATCCTCGGGGTATTTGAACATCGTGCCGGCGATCTACCTTCCGGGCCACTTGGCGGAGACGCGGCCTCCTGGCTACGCGCTTCGAATTCCCGCCGGCTCCTCTCTGCAATTTCAAATTCACTATAGCAATCATCATGGCCTGGATGTAAAAGATCGCACCAGCATCGGTCTGGTCTTCGCGCGGGAACCCGTCAAGCATGAGATTGGGCAATACGAAATCTGGAACAATATGTTTCTCATCCCTCCCAATGACGACAATCACCGCGTCACTTCATGTTTTACACTTCCGAAAGAGGTGATCGCTGTGGCCTACACCGCTCACATGCATTTTCGCGGCAAGAGCATGATGACCAAGGCCATTTATCCGGATGGTCGCGAAGAAGTGCTCCTCAACGTTCCCCACTATGATTTTCGCTGGCAGGAAACTTACTTCTTGAAGAAGCAATTCTTGCTACCCAAAGGCACAAAACTCATGGCCGTCGCCTATTTCGATAATTCCAAGAACAATGTCCAGAACCCCGATCCGTCCAAAGCAGTTCGTTGGGGTGAACCCAGCGACGAGGAGATGATGGGCTTCTGGTTACAATTTGCCGATCCTCAACTTGTCGCTGAAAAGTCCCCCGTGACGCGGAAATGAACGGATCGGCGCTTTTGTACCGTCACGATTCCTTTGCGCCATGATTTTCGGCCGTCGTAGGTTTGTCCAACTGGGGATGGGGGCCGCGCTCTCCTTTCACTCGAATCGATTGCTCGCACAGGGTGTATCACCTCATACCAGCAAGCCCTTGCCAAGACCCGCAGCTTCCGGGCGTCCCTTCAACGCCCACTTCACGGACGTCGCGGCCCCCGCGGGCCTGCACGAGCCAATCATTTATGGTGACTTAGAAATCAAAAAGTACATTGTGGAGTCCACCGGATGCGGCTGCGCCTTCCTTGATTACGACAATGATGGGTGGATGGATCTGTTTGTGCTGTCCGGCACTCGGCTCGGAGGTGCTCCCGACGGCACGACGAATCGCTTGTACAAAAACAACCGAGACGGAACGTTTATGGATGTCACAGAAAAAGCGGGGTTGCGCTCGCTCGGATGGGCCTGTGGAGTCTCGATCGGGGACTACAACAACGACGGCTTTGATGACATCTTTTGCACCACTTTCGGGCAAAACGTGCTTTACCGCAACAACGGCGACGGAACTTTCACCGATGTGACGAAAGCCGCCGGGCTTTGGAGCGATCAACAAAGGTTTGGAGCCGGTTGCACCTTTGTCGATTACGACCGGGACGGATATTTGGATCTCTTTGTTTCCAACTATGTCCGCTTTTCCTTTGAAAATGCCGCCGCTCCGGGCGAAAACGCCAACTGTAGATGGAAAGGAATTCCCGTGGAATGCGGACCGCGGGGGTTGGCCACCGGCAAGCATTCCCTGTATCGAAACAACGGCAACGGGACCTTCACGGATGTAACTCAGCAGGCCGGCATTGCAAAGGCCGCGGCCACCTACGGCATGACCGTCGTAGCGGCGGATTTTGATGAAGACGGATGGCAAGACATCTACGTCGCCTGTGACTCCACTCCCAGTCTTTTGTTCATGAACAATCATGATGGAACTTTTCGGGAGGAAGGAGTGCTGCGAGGTGCCGCCCTGAGCGAAGACGGCATGGAGCAGGCGGGTATGGGAGTCGGAGTCGGCGATTATGAACTGGATGGTCACCTTGATCTATTCAAGACGCATTTTACGGATGACGCCAACATCCTTTATCACAACGACGGCAAGGGAAATTTCGAGGACGCTACGGGTTCCTCGCGCCTTGGAGTTGAAACTCGTTACGTTTGCTGGGGAGCAGGCATCGTCGACCTCGACAACGACGGTCTTCCAGACCTCTTTATGGTTACCGGCCATGTCTACCCCCAGGTTGAACGAACCCTGCCGCAATACCCCTTTAAAACTCCGCGTGCCGTCTTTAGGAACCTGGGCAAAGGCGTTTTCGAGGAACTCATCCAGGAGGCTGGTCCCGGTGTAGCGGCGCCACACTGCAGTCGGGGATGCGCGTTTGGAGACTTCGACAACGACGGGGACATCGACATCCTAATTGTCAATCTCAACGAGCCCCCTTCGCTGCTGCGCAATGACCTCAGCGGGAAGTCCAACTGGATCAAAGTGAAATTGGAAGGTGTAAAGTCTAATCGAAGCGCCATTGGAGCTAGAGTGCTTGCCCATTACGGAGGCAGGACCCAGGCGCAAGCGGTCCTTAGTCAATCCAGCTTTTTCTCCTGCAGCGATTCCCGCTTGCATTTCGGTTTGGGAAACTCCACTTCGGCCGACATCGACGTCTATTGGCCAAGTGGGCTGCACGAGACTTTTAAGCAGATCCCTGCTAATCGGCTCATCACCATCAAGGAAGGCGTAGGTCCTGTAGCGAACCGCGGGTGGGCCAAAGCGTAAGCAGCGATTCACGAAATCTTCAACCGCGCGTCGCGAATAGCGGCTTATGCCGACGTTCACCCATTCCCCCACTGCCCCAGACGCAGATGCAAGCAATAGGCGATTGGGGAGGCGTACGCAAAGCGAAACTCCAGACAGCCCAGGCAGGTGTCCCAAGATTCCTTTTTCAGATGCATTTCATGAGAATAACGAAATTGTGCTTGACTATTGCACCGGGTGGGTCTAACAAGGACCCACTGGGGTGGCCTTGTGGATACTTACGGTTGTCCACTCGTCTTGTCTGCTTCGTTCTCTATTGAGAAAGCATCGCTGCCGGTCTAGGTGCGTCCGTGCGGCATGTGTTACGCACGTTTCGATAAGTTCTTTGGGGGGAGGAAGGAAATGGCAAATCTCGGAAAGCTTGCGCTTATCTTTTTAGTGGCTGTAGTCGTCTTGGCGCTCACGCCACCGGCCGGGTGGGGCCAGAACGTGTACGGAACCATGGCCGGGACCGTCACGGATACCAGCGGAGCTGCAGTTGCCAATGCCACGGTCACATTGACGAATCTCGATAACGCACAAAAGCACAGCATAGAAACGGATGCGTCCGGCAACTACACCTTCGTGAGTATTTTGCCCGGCCGCTACAAGTTGGAGGGCGAGAAGACCGGCTTTAAGAAGTTTTTGCGCGAGCCGATCGAAGTGCAGATCGAAAGCGGACTGAGAGTGGATATCGCGTTGCAAGTAGGAGCACAAACCGAGACGGTCGAGGTGACCTCCGAGGTGCCCTTGCTCCAGCCGGAAACGAACTCGCTGGGACAAGTGGTCGAACAGCGAACCGTCACGGAGCTGCCCCTGAACGGCCGCAACCCGTTGGCGCTTGTTGAGCTGGTGCCTGGCGTGGTGCCTCAGGGTCAGCCCTCGGCTGGCAATTCCTCGACGAGCAATCCGGTCGGCGCGAATCCGTTCGCTCTGGGAGATTTCCAAGTTGGCGGAGGCATGGCCGGGCAAAGCGCAATCCTAATTGACGGCGCGCCTACCAATGGGGCGTACCTGAACGTTGTCACGGTGGTCCCGAGTCAGGATGTCATTGAGGAATTCAAAGTCCAGACCAACAATCTCGGCCCCGAGTATGGCCGCTTTGCAGGTGGCGTCATCAATCTCTCGACAAAGTCCGGCTCCAACACTTTCCATGGTTCAGGGTTTGAATTCCTGCGCAACAAAGTGCTGAATGCCAATGACTTCTTCGCGAATGAAAACGGCATTCAACGTCCTCCCTTTACCCAGAACCAGTTCGGCGCGAACGTCGGAGGTCCCGTTTTTAAGGACAAGTTGTTCTTCTTCTCCGCTTATGACGGCTTCCGGCTGCGCAAGGGAAGTCTGTTCCAGACCTGGGTTCCTACCGCCGCGGAACGCACTGGAGATTTTTCACAAATCGGGTCCAGCAACACAAGTTCCGTGCTGACCATCTATGACCCAACCACCAGCGGTGTGGGGGCAAACGCTGGTACTCCTTGCAATTCAAGCAACACGGCTTGCAGAACGGCCTTCATTGGGAACATCATTCCTACCAACCGTATCGACCCCACCGCCCAAGCGCTCCTTTCTTACTTTCCGATGCCTAATCAGACGAACAATCCTAACGGCAATTTTGCGACGGCCTTTAGTACCGGCGGCGACGTCGACCAGTACAACGAGCGCATCGACTACAACCTGAGCGAGAAGCAAAGGATCTTCGGACGCTACACGCACAACCACATCTTGTCGCTTCCAGACGCCCCGTTCAGCCAGATCTGCACGGACCGCTGCACGGAAACCACCACCGCCCACCAGGTTTCCTTGGGTGATACCTTTTCGTTTTCACCCAAGACGATCCTGGACATGCACATTGGCTACACGCGTTACGTATACCTGCGCACGCCGCTGAGCCAAGGCATTGATCTATCGAAGTTTGGCGCAAACTGGGCAGCGCTCGCCCCCGAGATGACTTACACGCACATCCCGCAGGTGTGCGTCTCGAATAACTCAGGGGACACTCATTGGGGCGGTGGCTGGTGCGCTCAGGGAACGGGCAGCGGTATCGGTGCGTGGGACGACACTCTCAGCATCATGCCCTCGGTCTCTCACATCATGGGCAAGCATAATCTGAAGGCCGGGTTTGAGTTTCGTTTGCTCCGAAACAACTACTACCAGAGCAACAATCCGGCCGGTCTCTTGCAATTCAATGCTAAGATGACGGCTGCCAACCCTAACGATCCTAGTAACCCCAACGCTGGAACCAACGGTTCAACCGGGAACGGTTTCGCGTCCTTCCTGCTCGGGTATGGCGATAGCGGCAGTTTCGTTGAGCCAGCCAGAACAGCCGACCAGAACCTTTACAAAGCCTTCTACGTGGGCGACACCTATCAGTTGACCCGGAAGCTCACTTTGAATTTGGGACTTCGCGTCGACCTGCAAGGCGATTGGACGGAGCGGTTCAATCGCATCGTCGCGTTCAACCCGACCGAGGCCAGTCCGCTGCTGACGATTGACCCTGCGTTGGGGAGCACAGTCAACCCCGCCACGGGGAAAACGTTCGCCAATCTGAAGGGTGGCTATGACTTAGTGGACTCGAGTCGGCACTCGAGTCGCATGGCGTTTCCCGACTGGAACCATGTAGAACCACGTCTCGGAATTTCGTACCAGTTCGACAAAAATACGGTGATCCGGACTGGGTATGGAATCTTTTATTTGCCGGTAGACGTGCGGTGGAATGATGCTCCGCATAACCTGTTCATCAACTCCTTCTCGACACCTTGGCAAACTGCGCAGTCGAATGGAGTTACACCCCTGAATCCGTTGTCCAATCCTGAACCGCTCGGAATCATTCCACCCTTTGGGAGGAATCAAGCTTTGATCGATGTGCAGGGGAATGGCAACGAAGCGGCCCTGCCGAATAATCCCGCACCTTACGTGCAGCAGTGGAACTTCGACATTCAACGCCAATTCCCCGGCAATACGCTGTTGGACATCGCTTACGCCGGGTCCAAGGGCACCCATTTGCCCATGCATGATCAGAACCTCAACCAGATGCCGGATCAGTTTCTACCCTCCGGTGCCCCCAGCGCCGCGAATACGGCAATAATCAATTCCCTGACGCAAATTGTGCCCAATCCGTTCGCTGGGAACTGCGCAGGCTGCACGGGGCCCTTGCAATCCGGCAATATGGGCACGGTTGCGACCGTAAAGCAAGGTCAGTTGCTCTTGCCATTCCCGCAGTTTGATGGTGTGTCTATGGCCGAGCCGGACAACCGCGATTCCATCTACCACTCCATGCAGTTGAAGGTTCAGAAGCGCTTCTCCGCAGGCGCTCAACTGCTTGCCACCTACACGGTCTCGAAGCTCATCGACGATACCAACTCGGAAATCAACTGGCTGGAGGCCTCACCAGTCAGCTGGAACGATTCCAATGCCAACAATCTACGTAGTCAGCGCAGCTTGGATGCATTCGATG
>Ga0207000_1249_pt1 | contig 13505 bp, 17 predicted proteins | sample Alteio_BWMinCont_90_FD_153498 | JGI IMG/M metagenome (GOLD analysis project Ga0207000, IMG submission 153498) | Enriched cells from forest soil in Barre Woods Harvard Forest LTER site, Petersham, Massachusetts, United States -... | ecosystem: Environmental > Terrestrial > Soil > Temperate forest >...
GAGGTCAAGGCTGCCGTAAAAAAGTCACGCCAAGACAAGAGAAAGAAATACCCCCGCGTCTCCGAGCAGAGACAGGGACTCAACCGAGACGCCGGTTGACTGAGACAATTCTTCAAGGTGAGCCGCCGCGTCCGCCGCGTGTATCGCAATGCCGATACCCGCCGCTCCCACGGCAACACCAACCGCCGCCATACCCGCAAGAGCGATACCCGCCACTCCCGCCGCTCCGCCGAGAGGACCAAGGACCATGCGGCAAATGGTAGCAGCCCTCGCGCATTGTGGCGTGGTATCGCGATAACGCTCATTGACCACCAAAGCCCCGCGCGGGGCTCGTGTTAGAAAACTACACGTTCTAACGCCATGTATTGAGATCAGGAAGGCCAATCTTCACGAGGTTTCCACGCGAGCAATTCTGGGTAGGTTTTCTAACACCGCTGCCGTAGACGTGTGGTAGCGACCCTCTTTCAGTGGCCGCCAGCCCGGGCACAACGTGACGCGGTCCAGAAACGGGCATCTGGGAAGTGACGACTTGCGTGCGCTCGAAGACGCGGAGCGAGGCGGTTTTCCGTGGTTGTGAGAGTTCGCTCCCCGGCTTGATTTTGTAACCCGATAGAATACATTGGCCTGGATTCGCAGATAGTAGACAGGAGTCAGACAGGTTGGCATCCCTGACTTCCAGTGATCCTCAAATCGATTTTCTCGGCGGCTGCTTGGCTACAGCGCCGGCCTTGGTCACCATCAGCAGCACTCTGTTTCCTCAGATTATTCGCAAGAATGAGCAATTTTGAGCAGTCTTGCCACCAGGTCCAAGCCGTACTATCCCAATATGGGACGGTGGGCACTTTGCAGGAATCTCGTTGTTACAGGTGAAAAGCTGACCGGTTAATAAACCCACTCAGATTTGCTACAACGATCTTCTCGGAGCGAGACTTCTTCTTTCAAGCCCATCCGTTTCCAACTGCAGGAAAGGCAGGACTAAAGACATGAACCGCAAACTCAAAATCGGCGCAATCGCAGTTGGTATTCTCCTTGTGATTCTGGTCGCACTTCCCTTGCTGATCAATGTGAACAGTTTCCGTCCGAAGATCGAGTCGGGGCTGACGAGCGCGCTGGGTCGACAGGTGACCGTGGGCAATCTGAGCCTGTCAATTCTTTCCAGCAGCGTCGTGGCCGATAACATAGCCATCGCAGACGACCCCGCCTTCGGCAAGTCGCCTTTCATTACAGCGAAATCGGCCAAGGTTGGTGTGCAGTTGATGCCACTCATCTTCTCGAAACAACTGAACGTAACCGAACTCAAGCTGGAGCAGCCGCAGATCGCGCTGCTGAAAGCAGCCAGCGGGAAATGGAATTTCTCCAGCTTCGGCGGCGCTGTCGCCAAGACGGTGCCAGCAGAGCCCAAGTCTGGAGCGACATCCCCGACCAATTTCTCAGCGGCGAAGCTGAATGTGAACAATGCCAAGTTGATTGTCGGAAAAGCGAATTCTTCAGCCAAACCTCAGGTCTATGACAAGGTGAACATTGACGTCGAAGATTTTTCCTTCACCGCACAGTTCCCATTCAAACTCACGGCTCAGTTGCCGGGTGGAGGGGACGTGAAAATTTCGGGGAAAGCTGGCCCGATCAATGCCGAAAACGCCGCCAAGACCCCGTTTGAGACCGCGGTGAAGGTGAACAACCTGAATATTGGGACATCAGGATTTATCGATCCCGCTAGCGGAATGGCCGGGCTGGCGAATCTTGACGGAACATTGAACTCGAATGGCAGCCACGCGAAAGCCGTCGGCACACTCACTGGCACGAAACTGAAGTTTTCTCCGAAGGGCACGCCTGCTCCGACGACCGTGGTCGTCAAGCACACGGTGGATGTCGATCTCGATAAGCAATCGGGAACGCTGACAGAAGGCGACATTTCCATCGGCAAGGCCGTGGCGCATCTGACGGGAACGTTTCAAACGCAGGGAGACACCCAGGTGTTGAACATGAAGCTGGATGCGCGCGACATGCCAGGGGATGAACTGGAACCGATGCTGCCGTCGCTGGGTGTAGTGCTTCCCTCGGGCTCGCAGTTAAAGGGCGGAACGCTGTCGGCGGAACTCGGCATCGTCGGGCCCATGGACAAGCTCGTGATCACCGGCCCAGTGCGGCTAAGCAACTCTAAACTGGCCGGGTTCGACCTGGGATCGAAACTGGGAGCGCTGTCGGCATTTGCCGGGAAGGCCGCTTCCAACCCAGATACTTCGATACAGAATGCGAGCCTCAACGCGCGTGTGGCACCCGATGGGACGAAGGCGGACAACATTAACCTGACCGTACCGGCGGTCGGTGTCATTACCGGAGCGGGGACGGTGAGCCCGGCGGGCGCGCTGAACTTCAGGATGCTGGCCGACCTCAAAGGCGGCGTCGCGGGCGGGCTGACGCAGGTGGCGTCGCTGGGCAACGGCAAGGGCGGCGTCCCCTTCGCGATCGAGGGGACGACGTCGAATCCACATTTTATCCCCGACATGGAAGGAGTAGCGGGCGGCATCGCGAAAGGCGCATTGGGAGATGTGAAGGACGTGAAGGACGTAACGAAGGCAGACCCGGTGAACGCGATCAGCGGCTTGCTCGGGAAAAAGCAGAAATGAAAATCCACATACAGACTTGCGGCTGGTGTATCCCGAACACACGCCGGTTGGTTGGATTCAGCACCACCAACTTTACTCCAGCGTGGGAACCGACATTGTCATGGAATCAATTACACTTATTTAGCTAGTCGTAAGCCGGGCGCCTCTTCACTTTGCCCAAAAACCCATCGCCGCTTGTCACGGCAAACGGTTGAAACTGCATGAGCGGGGCAGTGCCGTTTTCGCTGCCCACAAACAGATGTATTTGAGCAACTGAACCACTGAACTGTCTTTTCCGCCGAAATGTCGGAGACTTGAACAAGGTCGCCACTTAAGACGATGGCTTCCGGGGGAAGTATCCTAGGACTCTCGTGTAGATAACGATCGCGGTCCCCAACGAGGGCAGAGATCAACTCATCATTGGAGATCGGGTCGGCAGTGGACCTGTGTAGATCCGAGATATGGAGAATCGAAAAGGGTTTACTCATCGAATTGGTCGCCTTATCTTCGTTGTGCTTTCCCCTGTCGCCTTCATTATCGGTCCGGATCATCCCTTAAGCCCTTGCCATTTCCTCGCAGGCATCCAGACTGTGCATCCGCGGGATTTTCAAAATCGTTCTCCGATTAAGGCGTACGCTCGTTTGTTGCGGAAGAAGGGTTCACTCCGCAAATTTGTCGGGCCTTCACCGCGTCGAAGATTTCGCGCGCTAGAATCGGGTAGGCAGCCGCCTGGAAGTCGCGATCTGCCATATACCGCATTACGATCTTGTCGTTCTCGCCCATACGCTCGATCATGAAGTCCTCGATGAGTTTTCGGATGCCCAGCTCGAACTTGTCGAGCGGGTTGGCGAGCGCTGTCTGAACAACTTGCTCGTTCTTGACGGCTTTCTCCTTGATCTGCTGGAAAAAAAGCCGGTCTTCTTCCGTGAACTGCGTTCCAAAGCGTTCATTGAGTACTTCAATGATCTCAGACAACGGTGCCTTTTCGTCCTTCGCTCTGCCAGTACCGACTTCGGTGGGACTCTTGACGGCCTGGGCGTCACCTTTCTTCAGATCAATCGGTCCTGCGTGGATGCGCTCCAGACGGTAATACTGGAGTTCGACTTCATCACTTAACTTCACAGTCATGGTCTCGCGGTCTAGGGGCAGGTGCGGGAGTAGGAAGCGTCCGTAGCTATAGAGCATCTCAAGCTCGGGATCTCCGTACGGGATGATCTGGCTTAGGAAAGCGTACATCTTGACGTAGCCGCTCAACTTGTCCCAGAAAGCCTGCTGCTCGTCTGCGTGCTCGATTGCCTTGAAGCGATCGACCGCTGGCTGGAGATGGCGTTGCATGTGGGCGTGATCTGCGGGATCTTGAGCACCATGATGACCAGGGTCAGTGAGACGCTGCGCAACAATTTGAGCTCGCAGCAATTCGGTCTGATCAGCATCTCCTTTCACCTGTTCCCGGAAGAGTGGAATCACGATATTCCCCAAAGGCCCACCGACCCCGATGCGCCTGTTTATGCTCCTCAGAAGCCCAAAACGCATCTGCGTTCAGGTGGCGCAACGGCTGTTCCAGAAGCCGAGGACGCAAAACAGGTGTCCCCAGATAATTCCTTTATCCCAGTTGCGCGTTTATCCATCGGGGACTCATCTGCGCCTGGTCAATGAAAGCGAATTTTTGCCAGCCATCCTTCACTTATTGTCAGTAGCTTCTTCCAGGATTCGCACAGCGGCTTGACCAAGGTTCCTCGTGTGCCTTTTCCTCCCTGGTTCCGGGAGGACTTCTTTTCGAGTTGATCAGCCTCTCGATTCGCAGCTTTCGGCGCGCCCTAACCATCGACAAGCACCTCGTCCCCTCCTTGCTCCAACCAGGTAAACGCAGGACCCTTTTCCTCGATGTCATAGTTCAGAATCTCGTCGGCGCTCTGCTCACAATTATTGCAACCCTCGACTCCGAAGTCGCATTCCTTGGGCTCATGGTCCTTGTTGCTGTTCCATAACGCTACGAGCAGACCGCTGGTATTGCCGTATGCGTCGACGAGGGCGCCAAAGACTTCCTGGCGCGCTGACCTGACCAGCTTTCGTAGGACTTCCTGAAATAACGTTTCTTCGTCTTCTTCGGTGCTCAGTTCAGGGTCACTACCAATCAATTGTCCAACACGAACTTCACTGATCTCGAGCAGTTCTGCCCACAAGTCATAGGTGGGATAAGCCGCTTCGTCCCAAGCCAAATAACAGAAGTCACAGTAGAAGGCTGCTAACGCTATCAGCCTGATCTTCGTTCGACATTTTTCGAGGTCGTTTGAGTAAGATGCCAAACCTCTCGAGGTTAGATGAGTCCATGCCTCTTTGGCCCATCGAAGTTCGGGTTGGCCCTGCCACACGTCGAACAATGATTTCGCGACCTCACTTAACTCATCCCAGGTAAGAATTGCAACGCTCATGGCATTCCAAGCCAGCTTATCCTATTTTGGGATATTTGCTCTCGGCTGGCAATAATCCAGCCGTCTTGAAGGACGCCAGCTACCGTCGTCGCTACGCGCAATTCCTTGGGAGACTTAGGCAAGCCAGGGTGGAGGCTGCGCTGACCCAGGTTGAAGTTGCTACCAGGCTTAAACGCCCACAGTCATTCGTCTCGAAGATTGAATCAGGCGAACGACGGGTAGACGCGGTGGAGCTGAGCGAGCTGGCAAGAGTCTATCGGAAGCCGTTGGACTTCTTCCTCATCTAGCGAGTTCGTCGGCACTGCGGTCCCCGCGGTGAGGAACCATCCTCAGTTACCTGAATGCCCTTCCCACCTGAAGAATTACCCTACAACCTTCAGCCGCCGATTTTGGGCACGCCTACGAGAGCCCGCTGGGCTGTACCCTTGCTAGCCCCGGTTTCCACCACGATCTGAGCCCAAGATCGTCCCTGAGCACGCAATGAGGCAATCTTGGAGGCGTCCACAATCACCCGCGGTCTCCCCAGACGTCTCCGTTTGGCGCGTGCGTTCCGCAAACCGGCACGGACCCGCTCTTGGATCAACGCTCGTTCAAATTCCGCCATTGCGCCGATGATCTGAAACATCAGCCGGCCGGAAGGAGTGCTAAGGTCGAGGTTGTCCCGTAGGCTGATGAAGGCCACTCCGAGTGCCGCAAGTTCTGCCAGTGCGTTGACCAGGTGCTTTAGAGAACGGCCAAAACGGTCGATCTTCCAGACCAGAATCGCATCGAACCGTCGCCGACAGGCATCTGCCATCAGCCGATTCAGCGCAGGACGGGACTCTTTGCAGCCTGATACTCCCTGATCTATGAATTCATCCACGATCTGCCAGCCGCGGCGCGCTGCATATTCCCGCAGTTCGACAAGCTGCATCTCGGGATCCTGATTGTTGAGGGTGCTGACTCGGGCGTAAAGGGCGACCCGAGCGATGGGAGGAGCGGATTCTGGAACCAAAGCGGTGCTAGGTTTCTGTCTAGCCATTGTTGCCTCCTTCGTAGGCGACTTTGGTTAGCGCTGTGTCGGTGTTAGTGCACCGGTACGGCGCGTTCTTTTCCCACTTACAGTATGCGTGCTTGCACGCATTGTCAAGAGATATGCTTGCAAGCACGCAGTGCCCCGTGTGACACTTGCCCAAAGGAGATTGGAAGTGGCTAAAGCCAAAGACTCCTACGCCGTGGAATTTGCGCGGAAGGGTGGCAAAGCCAGGGCTAAGAAGCTCACTCCCGAACAGCGCAAGGCTAGTGCCCGGAAGGCTGCTCAGGCGCGCTGGGCTGGAACCACGCGGCGGAAAGACGGTGAGCAGTGACCCAACGACAATGCCAAGAGCTGTTCGAGATTTACAACAGAGGATTCTTCAAAGGGCGACTCCCGGCTTACCGCATCGTTCTCGCTAATCGGTATGGCACTGCCAATGGCGTCCATGGGTTCTGTCCTAAGAAAGAGCGGGAGATCCACTTGGATCCGCGCTTGCGCGGCATTTAGCTGAACAAAGTCTTGTTTGCATGAGATGGCTCATGCAGCTACTAGGGGCGCACACACGGCAAGCAGTGGTTAGCGGAGATGTTCCGGCTTCCTGAGATGGAGCGCCAACCCGTGAGGACTGGAAAGCATATCGGGACCCGGCTCAGAGAATAGGTCCTAGACACATCGCGGCTGAGTGCTACGATGCCGGCGTTGAAACGGACCTGTCCTGGAGAAGCTTGCGCTCGCGTGTCGGCAGAGAACTTGGTCTGATCGATGACCGAGGCCGCTCAGTACCAAAGGTCGCATCAACGGTGATGAGCCGGTGCCGCAAGATAAGGTGGCCATGCTATCGGAACCTTTCCTAAGCCAGCAGTTGGAACTGGCCGACCAACAGGTCAAAACTTGGAGGCGGATCGACCCTCGCCAAAATCCACTTCTTAGCAAGAAACTTATGCGTGCCCATCGGAAAGCGGCACTAGAGATCAAGCAACAGACCAACCAAATTCAGTTTGTGAATCGCCTCAGCTTTAATCCCACCGGCATCGAGTTGAGGATTGTGAAGATGTGGGGACAGAAAATCAACGGATTGGTCGAGACGGACTACGCGATCTTCTGCAAAGAATGGGAGGAGATACAAGGTAACAAAAGAACCGCAGTTTTCGTCAGAGCTGTGTCCGCTCAACTGTTGCGGATGATTAAACATTGGGGGGATAGCGCTGCTCACGGAGCGGTTATACATCGTCGCAGAACCGGAATAGATAAATCGAAGATTCATAGATCCTACGGACGGCTGACACGAAAGCTGTACGAAGATTGGAAGGAGAGGTTAGAGATCGAAGCAGGAGACCTCAATAAACAAGAGACCATCCAGGCGCGTGCCAATGTCGAACCCTCCCTTCCATCTTCTGTCGTACCGATTGCAGTCCCATCCAAGAAGCCAACGTCGAAGTTGCCGCAAAAGCGGTTCAACCTATCGGAATATCTGGAGGGAGCAAGGCTGACTGATAGACAGCATCAGTGCGCGTCCTGGAGGCTTGAATACGGACTCCCAGTCACTGAGATAGCCCGACGCCTGGGTATCACAAGAAGGACCGTCGATGAACACATTGCGGCCGCGACTAGAAAGATAGAAGAGGCTCGCGCGCGAACAAAGCACTTAAAAGACAAAGCTAAATCGGGCACGCGTTGAATACCCCGCACCTTAATAGTCCGTATCGGAACGTTCTCGAAATTTATTTCCTTTCCTGTCATTGACTTAGTACCCCGCACCACCCCGCATGCGGGGACTAAGGGTGAGAGCACGTTTGTAGTGGTCTCATTGAGGTTGCACCATGGCAGATCTCAGAACGATCGACGAAGCGGCCCAACGGCTAAGACTCAAGCCCAAAACCGTTAGGCGCTGGGTATTTCTGCGCAAGGTGAGCTACGTGAAGGTGGGAGCATCCGTGCGAATACCCGAAGCCGAGATTCGACGAATTATTGAGGAAGGAACCGTGCTCCGGCTTCCGCGGAAGATTCGATTGATTCCAGGAAAAATGGCGGCCCCCAGCCGCAATCGTTCGCTGTTTGGTGACCCGGCTCCGGATTGGAGTTATCGCGAATGAGCAACGCCTGGGGAGCTTTCTATTGGGGAGATTACATTGCGGACACCGGACACCTGACCCTGGCCCAGCACGGCGCCTACTTACTCTTAATGGCGCACTATTACCGCACGCGCCGGCCACTTCCTGCAAATGCACCCCTTTTGCATCGGGTTTGCAGATGCACAACCGATGCAGACAGGTGTGCAGTCAACGAGGTGCTTCAAGAGTTCTTCACGTTAGACGGAGATGTCTATCGGCAGAATCGAATCGACCGGGAACTCGCCAAAGCTGTTGATATTTCGGAGAAAAGGAGCGCTGCAGCGAGGGCAAAACACGAAAAATCATGGGCTGCAAGTGCACGTTCAAATGCAGTGCAAGTGCATACACAACCACAATCACAGTCACAACCACAACTAGAAACAGACCCTTCCGCCGCTAACGCGTCGGTCGCAGACGACGGATCGAAATCGGGGGGTATATGCAACAAATTGAACGGAGTCGGGATCAGTGAAGCCCCGGAAAGGGAAGGAATTTCCCCCCATGACTCACCGGAAATAATCCCTCCACAGGGTTCACCGGAACCTGAAAAACTCCCCCCTCAAAACGCCCAACATCCACCGGAAATTATTGCACCCGGTGAATCAGCAACTTTAGAAACTCCAGACGGGTTAGGTCCGACGCAGTACGCCAGAATGCTGCTTGAGGAGATCATGTTTCCAATCGTTCCACAGAAGATTCAGGCGGTGGCCGCAGCGATTGAGCATGAAGCGAAGACCATGGACGTCATGAGCGCTTACGAGTTCGTGTTGGAATGCACTAAATTCAAGATCTTTGAGGAATACGAGATCGACACCTCTTTCTTCACGGAGGGCAAGTACAGGCGGGAATGGAGGAACAGCAATGAACGACAAGTTAGTAATGGGTCACCCATGCCAGAGCAGATAAACCCTTCGTCCGAACAGAACAGCCGTTCGGACCAGGGAGGCACTCCAACTTCAAAGAAGACAGCCAAACCGCCATCCAATGAAGCTTGCAGGCTTGCCGCTCTCTTGAAGTCGGAAATCCTCCGCAACAAGCCTGATTTCCGGATCACGCCGACTCAACTTCGCAAGTGGGAACTCACTGCAGATCGAATGCTGCTGATCGATGGGCGCACATCGGAGCAAATCGCTGAACTGATCCAATGGGCGCAGCATGACGAGTTTTGGATGGCCAATGTGCTTTCGATGGACACACTGCGCGACAAGTTTGACCAACTCTCCATGAAAGCCGAACTCAAGAGCCACGCGAAGAGCAAGTCTGCTCCGGTGAAGCTGCCGGCCAGCTACATTTCTGAGAGTGAGTTAATCCGCCAGGAGCGCAACGCCCGGTCCGGAGGTCCGCGATGAACACGCTCGAGTACAGCATCGACCATCCCCTACCGACAAACAACGATGCTGAACGTTCGATTCTCGGGGCGATTCTGTTGGATCCGAAGGCATATGAAGAGGCCGCTGCCCTCGGCCTTACCGCGTCGGATTTTTCACTGGATTCACATGGGCGGATCTATTCGCGCATGATTGAACTGGCTGAGTCATCCCGACCCGTAGACTTGATCACGTTGATCGAGGAATTAAAGCGACACAAAGAGCTGGAAGCAGTTGGCGACGTTGGCTATGTCTCCGGGTTGATGGACGGCGTTCCTGACCGGCCGAGCATTCGCCATTACATCAAGATCGTGCGCGAGAAGGCAGCGCAGCGCAAGCTCATCCACGCCTGCCAGGCAACAATCGGTACGATTGGCGACGGCTGTTCGTCGCAGGAGGCGATTGAAGGGCTCGGAGAGAGAATCCTGCAGATCCAAACCGGTTCCGACGAAGCACCATCGCAGCGCGTCGTTTCCTTCACTAACCAGGTTTACAACGACTGGGAAAAGCTCGCAGATGGCAACGGAGACCTGATCGGACTGAGCACCAGCCTCGATTGCTTGGATCTGGCAACCACGGGGATTCGAAAAGGGGAATTATGGTTGATCGGCGGGCGAACTGGAGACGGCAAGACCTCCTTGGCCTTGCAGATCGCCGCGGTGAATTGTCGGAAGGAGAAGGAAATTCCGGTCGCGATGTTCTCGATCGAGATGGCCAAAGGCGATCTCCTGCAGCGACTGTGGTCGCACGAGGGGGAAATCCCATTTCAGTACATTCGTTTCCCGCGCCGCTTAGAGCCCGAGATGAGAACGCGTATTAAGCACGCGATGGGTGACGTCGGGCAGTGGCCCTTGTTCGTGGTCGAGGATAGCTCTCTCTCGATTCAGAAATTGGTCGCGAAAGCACGGCTACTGATCCGGCAAGAAAAAGTGCAACTGTTAATCGTGGACTATGTCCAACTCATCTCTGCGCCGGCGAGGGACGAGAAAGAACGCTTGACAAAGGTTTCGAATGCACTGCGCGCCCTAGCGAAAGACACCGGCGTTCCGGTGGTAGCAATCAGCCAACTGTCACGACCGAAAGATGGCAACCCGAACCTCAGGCCGAACAAGTTCCACTTGAAAGAGTCCGGCTCGCAGGAGAACGACTCACACGTGATCATTCTGACATACCGGCCAGTCGATGAATACGGTCGTCCATCAGGCGAGGATGAACTGATCATCGCGAAGCAACGGCATGGCCCAGTGAGCAATGAGCGGGTTTGTTTCGATTCGAAAACCTTGACGTTCCACGAGCGCAGTGCGTTGAACGTTCCACGGGGAACCCTGTCAAAATGACCGACCTAACCTCGAGAGTTGCGCAAGAACGTGAACGGTTGCAAGCAGTCGAAAGGCTCGTGTCTTTGGCTGAGATTGAGCGTAAGACCATCTTGTCGACGTTAGAACTGTGTCGAGGGAGTCGGGAGGAAACGGCGCAGCGGCTAGGAATCAGCGTGTCGACACTCTATCGCAGGCTGGCGGAGTACAGGAGAGACGCAAAAGGAGCCAGTACAAGGCCAAATGCGGAGGCGTTCCAAAACCCAATCAAGATGGCGGGGTAAGTCATTGAACGTGCGTGGTCGCTAAGCCTTAAAACGTAGCTGTCAAAAACATGTTTTTGGAACAGGAAAACTCACGGGAAGTGAACCTCTGATGCCGTGCCGCACCGGCCAAGCATCTGCCCGACTCTACAAAAGTTAGCACACCGTGGAAGTGAACCGCCAAAACACGAGTCTCACATTTGTCGACGGGCGTGGTATCGTGTTGCCCAAGGCGAACACCGGCGCTGCCACGGAGGACAATGTGGCTCGCCGTAGGTATCAGCGTGGAAGTGTTTTTCTCAGAGGCAAGCGCGAGTTGGTCTGGGTCGGTCGATGGCGTGAAGACGTGATTGACGAATCTGGCCACATCGCAAGAGTCCACCGCAAGGAGGTTCTGGGCAGTAAGCGGGACTTCCCCACCAAGAAACTGGCGTTGAGAGAACTTGAATCTCGGCTGTCACCAATCAACAGCACTAGCTACCGGGCCATGCGTATCGGCACATTCGCCGGATTCGCGAGAGAGTGGGAGACTGAGGTACTGAGCACGATGAAGCCATCCACGGAGTCGGCGATCAAAAGCCAACTCAAGGTGAACCTGATTCCCTTCTTCGGCAATTACGCGATGAAGGACATTACGGCTCGAACCATCCAGTCGTTCATTTACTCCCGCGAGGGTAAGGCCCCGAAGACTATCAAAAACTATATCCTCACTCTGCACATGATGTGGCGCCAGGCGAAAGCTTGGAACTACGTCACCCACGATCCGTTCGAAGGGTTGGTTTTGCCGAAAGGCGGACGGACCAAGCGTTTGTTCTTCACCGAAGAAGAAGTCAAGCGAATCATCAATGCAGCCGCCGAGCCAGAAAGAACACTCTACTGGCTGGCGGCCGAGACTGGACTTCGCGCGGGCGAACTCTTTGGCCTGCGGGCCCAAGACGTCAACCTCGAGAAGACGTCCGTCACCGTACACCAAGCCGTCTGGAATCGCCAAGTCCAAACTCCGAAGACCGACAATGCCAATCGCGAGTTCGCGCTGTCGCCAGACCTCGGAGAGCGCCTTCGCGTATTTCTGACGACATGGCGTCCGAATCCGCTCGGCTTACTCTTCGCCTCTCGGTCTGGTCTTCCGCTGGACAGGAGTAATTTCGTAGTTCAAAAACTGTGGCCGCTGCTCGATTCCCTTGGGATATCACGCTGTGGTCTCCACGCTTTCCGTCACACGAACGGAAGCCTCATGGACAGACTCGGAGCTCCGATGAAACTGCGTCAGCAGAGACTCGGGCACGCACCTGGTTCTGATATCACGATGGCCGTCTACACTCACTTGATCGGAGATGATGATCACAAAGTCGCCGCACAACTCGGCGATATCTTGCGCCCAGATGTGCCCAAGTTCGACCTGACCAAAATGCAAACGCACGGAACACAGTAACTTAGCAGCGTTGTTTGGACCTCACACGAAAGTAACCTACACAAAACTACGCTGTCGTTAGATGATGTCCTTTCCGGCGACCCGTCCCGGAAAGACCAACATGCCCCAGAAGCTCTTGGACGTCATTATGCTAGGCCGTTGCTCCCACGAATTCTCCTGGCCGCGGCGCGGCGCCGATGGTCATTTCTATCAGGTGTGCCTGCTCTGCGCGGTCGAATACAGTTATGACTGGGCAACCATGCGGCGAACCGAGCGCGTCGATCACAGTCAGTCCGGCGATACGGAAGGAACCAGTGCGCGGCGCAGCCGTACTCGCACTCGCAAACCTACGTGGGTTCCGCGAGCCCGGAGGCTGAAGCTCGACACTCCCGTGCGCTATCGGGTGAAGAACCTCGGCAGCTGGTACGAAGGTACAATCGCCAACCTCAGCCAGTCCGGCGTACTCTTGCAGGGCCCGCAGCACTTTCCTGACAACACTTTGGTCGAGATGGTTTTCGAAATGCCGGAAGAGATTTCTGGTCAAAAGAACAGCACCGTGCTTTGTCAGGGGCGCATTACTCGCACCAAAGATGTGCAAGAGAAAAAAGGCGCGCCGGCGGAAACCCCGAACACCAGACTCGCAGCCAGCATCCTCGATTACAAATTTCTGCACCAGAGTTAGGCCGCTTTGCGGGAAGATCCGGGCTTGCCCTGCCCAGCGATTTCCCGAAGGCACGACAAATTCTTGGCTACGATAGTTTTACAAACCCTAATGATCAAAAGGTTTCCAGCAACATTTTTCCACAGAACTCGGCCTCTTCGTGCATCTAAACTATTTACATCGCACTTACATCAGCAGGAGTGACGTTATGAAGTCGAGGCTTTCCCTCTACCTCGTTGGAGCCGTTTTGCTCAGTGTTTTGCTGGCCTCTCTCGGCTGCGCCAAGGCCCCGACGGACGCCCAGATTGCCACCGATATCCAGA
>Ga0207000_1251_pt1 | contig 13389 bp, 13 predicted proteins | sample Alteio_BWMinCont_90_FD_153498 | JGI IMG/M metagenome (GOLD analysis project Ga0207000, IMG submission 153498) | Enriched cells from forest soil in Barre Woods Harvard Forest LTER site, Petersham, Massachusetts, United States -... | ecosystem: Environmental > Terrestrial > Soil > Temperate forest >...
GATGCGCGGCAATCCTATTTGCAGGATGTGGTTGCGGAGGGACTACGCCGCCTCGGACATGCGCGGGCTGCGGAGCAATCGATTCACTTGTCTTACGAGATTGTCGCGCTAACGCCGCGCTGTGCGGCAGAGATGGGATATGAGCTGACGCCAGAAGAAACCAAGAAGCCCTACGTCGAAGTGAGCGGCCGCAAAGGATTTGGAGTCAAAGCCGATGACCTGCTCGATAAACTTGAGACCGCCACGCTCGCGGAAGTACAGCAGCGGCATGCGCAGATGAGCGAAGCGGAGCAGAAGCAAACGGCGCACGCGATTGCGGTAGGTGCACTGCGATTCTTCCTGCTTAAATTTACGCGCAACGCGATCATCGCGTTTGATTTCAAGGATGCGCTGAGCTTTGAGGGCGAAACAGGTCCGTATTGTCAGTACGCCGTGGTGCGTATTCGCGGGATACGCCGAAAAGGCGCGGAGGCCGGAGCCACGAATGTTGCTGTGACGCAAGATACGGTTGCCACGCTCCTCGCAGGACCCGAAGGAAACGGTTTGTGGGAGTTATTGCTGAGCGCAGGATCGCTGGACCATTCAGTGGACGCCGCTATCGGAGCGCGGGAGCCCGCGTTCGTGGCGAAGTACGCATTTCAATTGGCACAGGAGTTCAACAATTTCTACCACAAGCATCATATTTTGACGGAAGCGGAAGAACAGAAGCGTGCGTTCCTGGTGCGCTTGACGGAATTGGTCGAAGCGCGGCTGGTGGAGACACTCTCCCTGCTAGGAATCGAAGCGCCAGAGAAGATGTAACGGCGGGATAAGTATCCCGGTCTGTTTCTTCGCAGGTCCTGGAGCGGTCAGCTAACGAGAAGATAGCTGGAATACGGTTCGTCTGAAATCGCCGTGAATGGCAGCAAAGTCAAAGGCGCAGCCGCTAGCTCTACTCTCCAGCTATGCTTCGCCGCCTTCGTTGCAGCCAGTAACTGCCGGCGCGTAACCGCCGGCAACGATTCGCCAACCGCGAACAGAACAATCGGACCGCAGAGCAACGTGACGGTGTTTGGATGGCGCGGGTCGATGGTTCGAGGCGTTTTCTGGGAGGTAAATCCAGATCGATGCAATCGGCCGTTTTCCATTGGCGCTGGATTGCCGCAAAACTGCCTGGAACCGGAGTTTCTGACGCGCGCTTTCCGTTTACGAAAAGCGCGGCTCCTTCTGCCCACGATGGAATCCTGAAGTTTAGGATGAAATCCTTCGGCGAGGAAGTCGCCGTTTGAAACTGAATATGGCGATCAAACGGATAGAGGGATTTCTGACCGAAACGTCAGCGCCATCCTGCGTCCACGGCAACGTTGAGGGAATGTAGAGATTTACGCGCACGCCATGCGTATCGCGCAAATAGCCGTTGATCCGGTAGTCGGCCGCGGCCTGCGGCAATGTGCCGGAGCAGCAAGCCCAACGACGATCTGAGTAGACCTTTCGTGCTTTGATGTTGTAGTCGGAATAGTAGAAAGTGCTGCCGTCAGTTTGCAGCGGCTTTGCGCCTAGCACGGTGTTGTACATGACGCGCTCCATGCTGTCGCCGTATCGCGCATCGCGCGTTACACGAAGTAAGCAGCGTGTCAGCTTAAAGTGCGCGTAGGATCCGCACGGCCTCTCAAAACTGCTGTGGCTCTGGGAGCTGAGGTGCGGAAGCTGCCAAGCGAAGGGCAAAGAAAGAAAAGGTTTGGTGGCGAATTGCGGCGCGACCAGCAAGAAGGGCACGGCTTACCGTACCCGAACAAGGAAAAATCAATACGACATAACCAGGTGAACCAGCGTGCGGAGGGCAACACCTGTCGGGCCTTTGGCTAGCCACGGTTTGGCGTCGTCGTTCCAGGCGGTGCCGGCGATGTCGAGGTGTATCCATGGGGAGTCGCCGGTGAATTCCTTGATGAACATGGCGCCGGTGATGGCGCCGCCGCCCTTGCCGCTGCCGATATTTTGTATGTCGGCGACCGTGCCTTTGATGAATTCGCGGTAGTCGTCGTCGACCGGCATTTGCCACATTTTCTCGCCGGCGGCTTTGGAGCTAGCCAGGAGTTTGTCGGTGAAGGCCTGGTCGGAGCCGAAGACGCCGGCGTTGACGTTGGCGAGGGCTACGACTATAGCGCCGGTGAGCGTGGCGGCATCGATCAAGTGCGTGGCGCCTAGCTGCTTGGCGTAGTGAATGCCGTCGGCGAGGATGAGGCGGCCTTCAGCGTCGGTGTTCAAGACTTCGATGGTTTTGCCGGACATGGCCGTTTGAATGTCGCCGGGCTTTTGGGCTGTGCCGCCAGGCACAACGCAGATAACTTTGACGTTGGGCTTCAGAACGGCGAGCGCGCGCATGACCCCCAGCATAGTGGCGCCGCCAGCCATGTCGTACTTCATTTTTTCCATGCCGTCGGCGGGCTTGATGGAAATGCCGCCGGTGTCGAAGGTCACGGCTTTGCCGATGAGGCCGATAACTGGCGCGCCAGGCTTGAGATGCGCAGGCGTGTAGGTGACAACCATCACCCGCGGTGGCTCGGGTCCGCCTTGTGCAACGCTGAGCAATGCGCCCATTTTTAAATTAGCGATTTTTTTCTCGTCGAGGATTTCCACGGCCAGGCCCGCTTGTTTGGCCATGGCTTCGGCTTTTTTCGGCGAGAATTTTCGGCGTGAGCTTGTTCGAAGGCTCGTTAATGAGGTCGCGCGCGAAATTTTGAGCTTCGGCGATGATGCGGCCGCGGGCGAGCCCCTTTTCTCCTGCTGCGCGATCGGCGTCGCAATACCCGGTGAGCACTAAGGTGTCGATGGATTTGTCGTTCCTCTTTTCCGTCTTGTACTTGTCGGATTCGAAGTTGCCCGCCAGCGCGCCTTCCGTGATGCTTTGCGTGAATTCCTCCGTCGCGTTGTTTTCGCGAATCAAAAAGGCGAACTGCTTTACGGAGCGGGTTTTGAGGTAGCGCAGCGCGGCGCCAGCAATCTTTCGAAGCGTGGCGCTGGTGAATTGCTCTCGCTTCCCTGCTCCAACCAAAAGGAGGCGCGTGGCTTTGAGTCCGGCCGGAGCATGAATCAACGTCATTTCCAGGGTCTTGCCGGTGAGTTCCCCGCTCTTGGCGAGGTTGTGCAACAAGCCGTTGGCGGCTTGATCGAGTTCCGAGATGCGACCCTGCACTGGGTCGGCCTCTTCGAACACGTAGGAAACGAGAGCATCGGTTCCCAGCGCGGCGTACGGCTTTGTTTCGAGTGTGATTTGCATGGTCCTTTTAACGCCTCCGGTTGTTGTACATCGCTTTTTCAGTCTCCCTGCGGGCTTCCTTGTCACGCTCGTCCTGGCGGCGATCCCACGACTTCTTGCCTTGTGCCAGGGCGATTTCGACCTTTGCCAGGCCATTGCGGAAGTAGATGCGCAGAGGAATGACGGTCAAGCCTTTGGACTGGGTACGCCCAGCGAGCTTGTGAATTTCGTTCTTGTGAAGCAGGAGTTTGCGCGAACCGAGCGGCTCATGGTTCCAGGGACCGCCGGGCATGTACTGTGCAATGTGCGCGTTAACGAGCCAGGCGCCGCTGGGCTTGAAATCGACATAGGCGTCGCGAATATTCGCTTTTCTTTCGCGCAGAGCCTTTACTTCCGTGCCGTGGAGCACCAAACCGGCTTCGAATCTATCCAGCAGATGGAAATTATAGGAGGCCGCGCGGTTCTGAGCCACGATTTGCTCACCGGCTTTGCTGTCCTTCTCGGGTTTTTTCGCTGGCTTGGGCACAATCCTCCATGATAGCTGGAGTGTTAAATCTTGGCTACAGGGATGAAAAAAGCTCTATTATCGGTGGTGGTACAGCCAACCTTCCGCGTCTTGCCCACGCTCTAAACCGGGTGATAGACTGCAAAGGCTTCGTGTCGAGGCCTCGGAGAGTGCATGCGGCGTTGCTCCAGTGTCATCCTATGTGTGGGAATAGGTCTGTTCGCAGCGGGCTGCCCAAAAGGCCAGACGGACTATAGCAAAGGGCGGAAGGCTGAGACGATCCAAGACTATGATGCCGCGCTGGAGTTTTATCAGAAAGCTCTAAAGTCCGACCCCAACAACGCCGCGTTCAAAATCAGAGTCAATCAGGCCCGCTTTGAAGCCGGAGAGATGCATATAAGGCTGGGCCTGAAGCAGAGGGAAAACGGGGACCTGCAAGGCGCGGCGGCGCAATTCCAGCGGGCCCAAAACATTGACCCCTCCAGCTCGATTGCCGGGCAGGAACTGAGAAAAACGCTAGCGCTGATTGCGGAGCAGACCCACGCCGGGGAAGACGCAAGGCCGCCAGCTGAGGATGATGCGCAGCAATACTTGTCGGCGCCGCCACAACTTAAGCCACTCTCCAACGTTGCGATCACCTACAAGGCCTCGGGAGACGCGAAGATCATCTTCGACACGATTGGGAAGCTGGCGGGACTCACGGTAATCTACGACCCGGATTTTCCCGCTCGTCGAATCTCCGTCGATCTGATTAACTTGACGCTGGAGCAGGCTCTGCAGGTTGCCAGCTTTGAGAGCAAGGCGTTCTGGATACCGCTAACGGAAAACATCATTATGGTCGCGCCGGACCAAACGACGAAGCGGCGCGATTATGAAGAAGAAGTGCTCAAGACCTTTTATCTGTCAAATACGGTGACGCCGCAGGACTTGACGGAAATCGTTACAGGGCTGCGGCAATTGTTCGATTTGAAGCGCATCGTGCAGCTCAACTCGCAGAATGCCATTATGATCCGGGCGACTCCGGACGTACTGACGCTGGTTAGCAAACTGCTCAACGACGTTGATAAAGCCAAACCAGAAGTAGTGATTCAAGTGGAGGTGCTGGAGGCGCGCACGGATCGTATGAGGAACCTGGGGGTTTCGCCTGGGCAGAGCGCGTCCATCGCCATAAACCCGAATGCCACAACGACGACGGGGAGCTCCACAACCTCAACAACAACGAACAACACTACTCTGAGTACGTTGAGAAACCTGAACGGCAACGATTATAGCGTCACGCTGCCAAACTTTACGGCTAACGCGGTCCTTACCGACACCTTCACAAAAATCATTCAAAATCCTGAGTTGCGGTCGGTGGACGGGCAGCAAGCAAAACTCAAAATTGGCGACCGGATCCCAATCGCAACGGGAAGTTTTCAAGCCGGCGTAGGCGTAGGAGCGGTGGGGTCGGCAGGCTTGGTCAATCCCCTGGTCAACACACAATTCCAATATCAGGATGTAGGCGTGAATATTGACATCACCCCGCGCGTGCATCCGAATCGCGAAATAAGCCTGAAAACAAAGATTGAAGTGTCTTCCGTTACCGGCACATCAACCATCGGAGGAATCAGCCAGCCGATTATCAGCCAGCGTGTCGTCGAGCATGACATTCGGCTGAAGGATGGCGAGGCCTTTATTCTTGGAGGCCTGATCCAGCGAACAGACTCGAAGACATTGAACGGCTGGCCCGGGTTTGCGAGGATTCCGGTCTTACGTTACCTGTTCTCAACGGACAACGTGGACCATCAGGAAGACGAAGTTTTGATTGTGATGATTCCGCACATCGTGCGGATGCCGGAGTGGACGCGCGAGAATTTGCGGGGGATTTACGCGGGCACTGATCAGGTTGTTCAGGTGAAGCGTGAAAGTGCAATCCGTACTCCTGTAACGGAGCCAGCTAAGCCTGCCCCGCAAGCTCCTGCTGGTGTGCCGCCGGGGGCGACCGTTCCCACGCCGGGTGTTGGTGCGAGCGGACCTGGGAGCGCGCCAGCCGTGAATCCGCCGCAGGGACAGCCTGGGAAGATGCGATTTGAGCCTGGAACGCTTGCGCTGAAAGTGGGCGAGACCAAGACAGTCGCGGTGGTCGTGGAAAACGTGAGCGACTTGTTCTCGATACCGATGCTGTTGCAATACAATCCAGCGGTGGTCAGCATCGAAGAGTTTCAGCATGCGGTGAGTGAAGGACAGCACGGCGGGTTCCTCTCCGGGGGCACCCAGGAAATCGCCATCGTTTCCAACATCAACAAGGAGAAGGGTCAGGCGGTCATTTCCGCGACTCGACAGCCAAATACGATAGGCGTGAGCGGGAGTGGTACGTTGCTGGCGATTGTGATCAAGGGGATCGCCCCAGGTTCATCGAATTTGTCGATTGTGCAACAGAATGCGAAAGATTCGCAGCAGCGGCCCATTCCGTTGGTCACGAGTGAGGCCACGGTGCAGGTTCAGCCGTAGTTGAAGCAATGGGAAGTGAACAATGGTTCGGCGCGAGTTTCGTTCAAGTGGACGCTATGGGCAGTCGAGCCTTCCCCTAACGGCGGGAATGACGCTTCTGGAATTAATTATCTCCTGCGCCATCCTTCTGGTTCTGTCCTCGATGGCGCTGCCTATTTTCCGGTACGCGGTGACCCGGGAGAAGGAATCCGAACTTCGCTATGACCTGCGCACGATGAAAGATGCGATCGACCGGTACAAAGAGCTGGCCGACCAGCACAAGTTCCGGACAGAGGTGGGGAGCGATAACTATCCGCCGGATTTGGAAACGCTGGTAACAGGCGTGGAGTTGGGCGCGGGAAACGACAAGAAGCTGCGGTTTCTGCGCAAAGTTCCTCTCGATCCGATGACGGGCAATGCGGATTGGGGGCTGCGCTCGACTGGGGACGATTCGGATTCGACGAACTGGGGCGGGAAAAATGTATTCGATGTGTATTCGAAGGCGACGGGCACAGCGCTGGATGGGACAAAATATAGCGACTGGTAGTTCGTGCGAGGTTCGGGGCGAGGTGTTGCGATGAATGGATGGAGACGACGCATGAATGCATTGGCTGCACGGCGAAATCGCGTCGCGCTTTGCTCGAACCGCGGTTTTACGCTAATCGAGCTGATGATCGTGATCGCGATCATTTTTATTTTGCTGGGATTGGCCGCGGGGCGTTACGACAAGACGATCCTGCGTTCGCGCGAGGCGGTGCTGAGGCATGATTTGCTAATCATGCGAGAAGCGATTGACAATTTTACGCTGGATAAGCAGGCCGCGCCCCAAGCGCTGGACGACCTTCAGCAGGCAGGTTATCTTCGGGAAGTTCCAATGGATCCCATGACGCAGGCAAAAGACTGGGCGCCGGTATTCGACAATATCGTGCTTAGCCCAGATCAGGTGACCACGGGGATGGTCGACGTGCATTCGAATTCGGGGAGGACTTCAGAATTCGATGGGACGGCATACAACACCTGGTAGGGTTTACCCGCGAGGAGTGTCTTCCTCCGCGTTTGAGATGTCTTCACGCGCTCTCTGGACTTAGCAAACTATCGAAGTTGCAGAAGAGGAGCAACTCGCGTAGTATTAATGACGCGGGGTGGAGCAGCCTGGTAGCTCGTCGGGCTCATAACCCGAAGGTCGTCAGTTCAAATCTGACCCCCGCAACCATTTTTAGTTGATAATAAACGGCTTAGAGGATGCTCCCTCTGGGCCGTTTCCCTTTTCCGTCCAACTAGCGTCCAAAATTCCCCAAACTGCCTTGCCAAGTTGCGCCGCAATTCGCCGTCCGTCCTCGCTGATCACGTGCGTGTAAATCGTGTCCGTAACTGGCGAGCCATCGGCGTGTCCGAGTCTCTGCTGACGCAGTTTCTGCGATGCTCCGAAACTGTTCATCAGAGTTGCGTTCGCATGACGGAACGCGTGGAAGCCATTGCCTCGTGGCACCTGGATACCAAGCGCCCGAAGCAGAGGCTTGAACTTTCGCTTGAGCAACAAGTTCTGATCCCACGGGGTTCCGTTGCGAGTGGCGAAGAGCAACCGACGTTCGTTCGGATGCCACGATTCCAAGAACGTCCTCAGGTGCCTCGAGGCTTGAGGTGAAAGCTCGACCACCCGAACGGACTCATTTGTTTTCGGATCGCCTAGTTTTCCCCGCCACGAGCTCTGCCGAACTTGAAGCATTCCACGTTCTAGGTCTAGGTCATCGACTGTCAGTCCGCACAGTTCGCCGGCTCGCAGGCCGGTTTCCGCCGCAAGTCCATACCATGTTCGGTACGGCTCTTGAGCCTTGGCAAGAATGAGTTGGATTTCCCGTTGAGAGAGGAAGAATCGCTGCACTCGCTTTACGTCTGGGAGTACGACGCCTTCCATGAGGTTGTGAGAGACATAGCCCCACGCTTTTGCCGTGGTCCACATGCTCTGGAGTGTGATGCAAATGTTTCGGGTAGTTTTCGCGCCCACCGCAGAACTGGAAACAAACTGCTGAACCATCTCGGGATTGAGGTCCTTCATCGGGTACTCACCAAAGAACGGAACAAGGTGCTTCCGAATGTGGGTCCGATAATTGATTGCCGTCGAATCCCCGTACTGGCTCAACACTTTTTCTCTCCAGCTCTGAGCGAAGTCTGCGAACTTGGCCGTTGGCCTTGGCTTATAGCTGACTTTGTTGACGTGAGCGATTCGGTCATCTAACGCACGCTGAGCAAGCCGTTTCGTTGGATAGTCCTTAAGCGAACCAATCGCCTCTTGGCATCGGATACGCTTCCGAACCCCGCCCACGAGAACGTCCTCACGCCATCGGCCATACCAGGTCTTCCCGTCAAGCCACAACTGTCCCTTCTGGTACCTGCGTCTCGCCATCGAGTCTCTTTCTCTCGATGACTCAATCGCCCTATGGGGCAAAAGTTTACCAGAGTCCTGGTGCATAGGGTCACGCATCAAATCCGCCATCCTGTGCAAGAACGATTGCTTCTATCCGTTCGGGGCATCCGCCGTCCTTCTACGTGTTCACAATTCCCCGTCCGCTGCCTGTCGGAAATAGGACTTGTTTGGGTCGTTGAAATAGGGCTTGAGGTAGCAGAACATCGGCGGCATCGGATTGAGGCCGTCGTAGGCAATCGTCACCGATTGCGCGTTGCGCAGCTCGGTAAAAGTCTTCATATCGAAGCGATAATCGCTCTGCTGGTAGTAGGTCTTTGATGTTGTGAGGTTGGCCTTGTTGGACTGGGCTTTGCCCGTCAGGAAACTGACGTGGGTATCGTGGCCACTCTCGGACAGGTTGTAGCTAATCTTGAGCTGGTCTTCCTTGCCACAAAGCTCGCTCGCGATCTTTGCGGAATAGTCATCCGAAAGGGCCAGAAAAATCTTCGTGCGGAAGGTCTGCAAAAGCGTGCGCCAGGTCTCACCGGGCAATGAAGACTTCAGCGAGCTGATGCTCTGCGTGGCGATGATTGGGATGCATTTCGGTTGACGCGAAAGACTGAAGAACTTCTCATCTCCGGTCGGCTCGTTCTCCCCCACGGTTGCGAAATGCTGGTATTCGTCGCAGAGGAAGAATACCTGTCGGAAATACTGCTCCGGATGGGCCTCGTTCTGGGGCACACGGTTCAACACCGCGCGCTCGAAGTCGAGCTTCATCATCACCCCGATGGCCTTGGCCAGGCCGGGGTTCATGCCAATGGGAAAATTCAATGCGCAGACCTTGCCGGTTTCAATCAACCAGGAGAACGATGGAAGCGGCTTGCCGTATTTGCCATCCGCGTTGGCCTCCCGGTCGTAGCACTCCTTCGGCGGGCAGAAAACTCGCTTCACTTTCGGGTTGTCGTCGAAGAGCGAGAGGAACACGGAAATCCCCTCGACGATCGAAGTCCTGAGCTTCGGCTCGATCCGTTGCCAGTCGTCATGGAACCAGCGCTTGACGGCCTCCAGTTGAGCACGCTTGTCTGGGTCGGATTTCTCGGGCGCCGGGACGGTCTGCTTCTGGAACTCAATCGCGTGCTTCTTCAGCTGTCGTTCTAACGCGGGTGTAGCCGGGGCCTGATACTGGTCCTTATCTTTGGCTTCATTCGGGAGGAAATCGAAGTCGATGAGCTCCTGAATATGCTCTTCGTAAGTGGCCTTTGAAATGACAACAAAATGTTGATCAAAAAGCCGATCTTCTGCCTGCTGGATTCGCTGCTGCAAAAGCTCGGGCGAAATCGCACAGTGATAGACATCGAAGAGGGTCACGTAGTCGAAGGCCACTTTGTGGAGCAGGATGATGAACTTCACAAGGTTGGTGTAGGCCTGTTGCCAGAAGGGTTCCTTGCCTTTGCCGAACAGGTTATTCAATAAGGATGCGATGCTGTAGGCCAAAGCATGCGCGTCGAGGTCATTGTGCAAGGGGTTGTAGCGGTATTCGGAGTCGAGGCTGACTTCGACGTAATCGCCTTCCCTTCTGTAGCGCCGCAATATGTCCCGCACTTTGTGGCAGAAGTCTCCCTTCACTTCCAGGACCAGCCCGCCGATCCGCTTTCCGCGGTCGTGGGCCTGATAGGCGATCAGCTGTTCCGCGAAGGGGTACATGCAGCAACTCGTTTTGCCGCTGCCAATCGCGCCGAAGATCGCAATGCCGGTGAAGAGCCCACGCTCGGGGATCGTCAACCACCAGGGGTCTCGAGCAGGTGTTGCTTTTCGAGGATTGTGGACCTCGCCGAGCACTAAATAGAGGTCGTCGCGCTTACGTGGGTCCGGGTAGCGTGGCAGTCGGCCAGGCTTGTCGGGCCGGCGAATTTTCAGAGCAAAAACATAGAGGCCCGAAAGCAAGATCGAATACCCGATGAAAGGCGTTGTGTACAGAAGGAGGATGTAGGTGCATTTGAATCCCCAGAAGACCGAGTTTGCTCTGAGATACATGAGTTCGAAGAGGAGGTTGTCCTCGGGGAACGGCATCCTGAAATACAGAGTCATTCCTGTTGCCATGGCGAACAGGCCTGCAAGCGTGCCTCTGGAATTGAGTATTCGCTGGATCATGCCGCCTCCATGTTCTCTGCATTCGTAGACGGTCCCAGGGGATCTGGACCGCTTTCCGGCTGGGCTCTCCGTTGACTCCTCCAGCGCTGCAAATCCGCGTCGTTTGCCATCATCGTTGTCAGCACGATATTCAGCAGGCCTTCTGCGCTGCTTCCGATGAACCGCGCGAGGTCTTCCAGCAGCTCGTTGGCTTGCCGTTCGAGGTGGACCTTCCGCATCAAAAGCACTGGCTGTTTCGCATGGCTTAGCACTGTTTCTCTCCTCCTTCTTTCCCTATTCCGTTCTCTTCCTTACTCCTGTGGCGACGGGGCCAAAATACTCGGCGCTGTACTTTGCGCCGAGGGGCGGGAGCGACCTCACGGGTCACTTTCGGCACCGCAGCGCCGAAAAGTGGGGTCGCTCCCGCCCAACTCCGTGTTTTGGCCCCGTCGCTTTCCTTCGCCGTGTCCTTCGCATCTCTTTGTTGTTCCTCGGCTTCGCCCGTTTTCCGGGTGACGCCCAAACAGAACGGCCCGCTGAACGCCTTCCTTTGCACTCCGTTCACCCTGATTCGTCGTCCTTGGCCCGAAAATCCGGCTGCTTCGGGACCAGATAGGTCTCGAAGTACACCTTGCGGTTTGGCACCTTCGACGGAAACTCGGCGCGGAGCTCGGCCTCGGCAATACGTCCGGCCTTCCAATCCTTGAAGAGAGTTTCGAAGCGATCGCCGGCAAATCTGCGCTTCGCTTCGTTGAAGAACAGCAGGTCGGTCTTGCTAACTGTCCTGAACTCCGAACTGTTCCAGATACTGCGCGCTCGGAAATACCAGATGAGGTCCCCGGCGATGTCCGATTCGAGCGGAACCTTGACCTGAGAATTGAAGAGTTCCGTAGCCTTTTCGAAGTGCGCTGGAGTCCCCGAAATGTAGAGGAAACGGAAGTCGGCAAGCTCACGGAATAGCGTCTGGTACTGCCCCAGATGAGTAACAAATCCGGCGACCGCTTCGAGCCCCGGATCGACATAGGAAAAGGTGACCACAGGGGAGAAGCCGGGACGGGGAGAACCGAGGAACAACGGAAACTTGTCCACGAAGTAGCGCAGCGTAGGCTGGCTCCCGGGTCCACCCATGTACAGCTTCACGGGAAGACAAGCTTTTTCGATGTGCAATTGGTCGCAGAAATGGGCGACCTTTTCCGCTTCCGTTTCGAGGTACTGATACCCCTGGTTCGCGAGGATGAAATCGAGAGCGAGAAGCCGGGTTTGGATCGCTTCCAATCGATGCCGGCGGCGGTTGCGGAGGTTCTCGTGGCCAAGCTGGGCGTAGAGCTTGCGGGAGTACAAATGATAGATGCACCCGTTGCTCCTATATTCGCGCATCGTGGCGTGCCCCTGAGTGATGAGCTTTTGCGCCAGCGAATGGGTGCGATAGCCACGCTTGGCATTGACAAAGGCCAAGAACTGGCGGGCCGTGAAGTACCCGGAATGCATGGCCACGAGGTAGAGGAAACGTGCCTCAGACACGGTGTAGCCAAACGCCGTGAGAGCTTCGATCTGACGCTGAGGAATATTCATAGGGAAAGGATCTCCGCCGTAAGCTCGCGGTCGCTCAGAACCCGACGCACGTGCGAGGCGTCATCGCCGTGGCTGTAGAGCGTGAATCCAGCCCTCGCTTTATCGGCCAGTTGACGTGGCCGATAGTCTCCGGTTGTCAGCTCCACATTTACTCGCGCGATGCTCTGATCGGGCATCTCGTATTCGATCTGCAAGTCGGGGACGGGAATGCGGCCATGAACGACCCTCAAACCGTGCCGCTCGGCAACGTCGTACTTCTTGTCTGGATCGTCTTTCTGAGGGCCAAGGCGAGTGAGATCGCGGTTCACTTTCTTTTTCAGTTCGAAGTCGAGGAGTACACGGCGCACCCTGCCACCGCGCCGCTCGATCCGGCCTTCTTCCTTCTGAAAAACTCGGTACAATTCGGCATCGTGTTTGGCCTCTCGCGGCTTCACGAAACCCGAGTAGATTTCCTGGTCATCGGGCAGCCTGCCCGACCCTCGCATGAGTCGCCGGCCAGCCTTCGTTAGCGTGTACATCCGAGTGCTCTTGCTGAGTGAGATTTCGACCTGTTTTTCCTCTATCAATCCCTGCCGAACCAGGCTCTCGGTTTCGTGCATCATCCGGTGCTTGTCACCCCCATAGCCGTGACGTGCCAAATCATCGGCATTGATGACGCGGAATTTGCCGAGGTCCGTGAGTGTCTGGATTTCTGACTCGCGCAAGTCATAGCCGCGGTAGCGGTCGTACAACACAGCTCGCGAGTCCTTCGGCGGAACCTCTTTCGGACGTGGCTCTCGAACGTTTCTGAATCGTGGCTCTGGATGCGGAATCTCTTCTCTGGTCCTCGTCGTGGCGGGTCTTGTATCGCGCGTTGGACGCGACGATTCGCGAGGGCTCCCGAGCGCCTCGCGGAAGTCATCGAAATCGGGCGTGAAATCGCGTGACATTTCAGCGTCCGTTCCAATCGCCATTCAGCCATGACATGGACGTGTGGCCTCCGCGTGACTGGTAGTCGATGTGCCTCAATTTGCGGCCTGTGTCCTTCAAGAAAAACTTGCGCTGAACCCAGTAGATCGCCACAAAGAGGTTCCC
>Ga0207000_1252_pt1 | contig 13365 bp, 26 predicted proteins | sample Alteio_BWMinCont_90_FD_153498 | JGI IMG/M metagenome (GOLD analysis project Ga0207000, IMG submission 153498) | Enriched cells from forest soil in Barre Woods Harvard Forest LTER site, Petersham, Massachusetts, United States -... | ecosystem: Environmental > Terrestrial > Soil > Temperate forest >...
CTGTCGCTCCGGACTTGCGCAGGCGCAGCCGAAGCTCGCAGACGGAAGCGTGGTTACTCTCGAACCAGTTCCGCAAATCGGTTGCCGAAGGGAAGGATATTGCCGTCATGAAGTTCGGGGCCATGACCTGATTTTCTCAATCGCGTTTTCGATTGATCCACATGGTGGCGCCAATGCTCGCCGCGAAGCCTGCCAGAATCGACAGTTCCAGCCGGAAGTCTGGCACGATCCAACTCCCGCGAACGCGAATGGGGCGCGCGTGAGCCGGATCGGCTGTAAGGAAATAGGCTGCCAGGCCCACGGCAATTCCCACGGGAATCCCGACGCACGCAATCCGCGCCAAAGCCCGCTTGATCTGGCGGTCGATTTCATTGACGCGCTCGCTCGAGCCAAAGCGCTGCGGGTTCGCCTGTTTGATCAGGCCCCGGGCCCTCTCAGCGTTCTCCTCCATGACCTGCAGCCGCACAAAGAATGGCGCGCCGAGTTCGTTTCGGGACGTGTTCGCGTTGAGCAGGCAGACTGCAATGCCATGCGATTCGAGGAAAGTCCTGTCCACCTCCGCCTCGGATGGCACATTGTAGGTCAGGATTGTCTTGAGGTAGCCCATGGGTCCTTTCGCCGGATGCCGCCGCAGCTACGGCCGGCGCGGCTCCTGCCCCGCAGGAGGTGTGACAGACGGTCGCGCTAGCCCTGGCGGCTGGTCAGGCCTTCTTCTTTTCATGACGAAAGTCTTCCCGTGGCGGCGTGAATACCTGGAGCTCCTCCGCCGCATCAATAATCTCGATGCTGTGCTCTATGTTGGCCGGGATTGCGTAGGTGTCGCCGGGACCCAGTTCATGTTGGGAATCACGCGTAAGGACGCGGATGCGACCGCAGAGAAGGTAGCCGCACTGCTCGTTAGGATGCGAGTGAAAAGGGATGATGTTGTCTTTACGGTACCGCATCTTGGTGATCATCGACTGCGGCCCGATTGCCAAGAGATCGAAGGACACTCCGAAAGAATTTCGCTGCTTGGCCTCGGTGGATCTAACGATGTGGATCATTGTTTTGCTGCCTAACGTTGAAGCGGGCCTCAGCTACGCCTGGCGCGGCTCCTGCCCCGCAGGAGGCGTGACAGGCGGAGATGTCGGGTTCGGTAATCGGTTCGGCGGCATCACTTCTCTGGGATTATCGCCTCAGCCTCAATTTCCACCAAGATTTCGGGGGTTATGAGTTTGCTCACCTCCACCATGGTCGTCGCCGGTTTAATCATCTTAAAGACCTTGCCATGGGCGCGCCCCACTTTCTTCCAGTCCTTGATGTTCACAACATATATGCGCGTTCGGACAACGTCTCGAATCGACGCACCAGCACGGGTAAGGACGGAGTCGATATTCTTCAAAATTTGCACCGTTTGGCGGTACGGATCGCCAACCCCAACTATGTTGCCATTTCGGTTGGTAGCCGTGGTACCGGAGACGTGAATAATTGAGCCAACGCGGACGGCGCGAGAATAGCCAACTATCGGTTCCCAGGGCGTCCCAGTTGCGAAATTCTGCCGTTTCTTCATATGGCAGCCTAACGTTGAAGCGAGCCGCGACTACGGCTGGCGCGGCTTTTGCCCCGCAGGAGACGTGACAGCCGTAGATGTCGGCTCCGGTGATTGGTTGGGCCGAATTAAAGAGAGGCGCTGCTCAATATCGCGATACAATCGCCGGTCGAACACCATCAACGAATGCAAAAATGCGGGAACGCGAACCTGCTCTCCCCTACTCCATTTCGCGCTTATTTGAGGACGAATCATCACGTCGTACGGACTCCAGTAGCACGTGATTGGAAAACCACTGAGTCGATCCGCGGTGCTATCCAATCGTGCAAGAAAATCGCTTCTTGGTCGCATTTGATAGACTCCCTTACTCGGATAAACATACGCGCTGATGGTGCCTGCATGAGGGCCTCCGATCGAGAAGAATGCATCGGTTCGTCGGTGGCCGCCTAACTCCTGCATGTAGTAGCGCCCGATAAGTGCGCCCATGCTAAATCCGACAATGGCAAAGCGCGAATCTTTCGGCAGGGCCGCACCAATAACGCGGTCGAGCTGCTCCGCTAGCACCGGAAGACCGCAACGCGCATCGCATGGCTTCAAAGACGGCGCAAAACAGGTATGCCCAGCCGCGGTCAAATGCGCTACCAAGCCACGCAAAATCCCACCGCGATTAAGAAAACCGTGTACTAGAATGACGTTCATAGTCCCGCCCAACTCCTAATGATCCGCGGCGACGGATGGCGCGCCGCCTGCACCAGCAAATGGCGTCACAGACGGAGGCGTCGGATCCGGTAGTTGGGTCGGCCTATTCACTCTTCACCGTCATAGTAATCGAGTGGCTCGGAGCGAATCCGGGTGCGCTTGGGAATAGGTACGCTCCACTTCTTGCTGTCGACGTGATAGGTGACCTCACCAATCGGATTGTCGGCTACCACATAGAGGATTAGGTCCACCGTGCCATCGTTCGAGATTTGGTGGGGTTCGCCTGGCTTGAAAATGAAAGCATCGCCAGCCTCAATTGGAGTCGTTCCGTCTTGGTGGCGTGCGACGCCAGTTCCGGAGATAACGTGATAGAATTCCCATTGTGCGCTATGGGAATGGTACAAGTACGGAGTCTTGCCAGGTGAGATGCGGCAAATCTCGACATCAAACGGATGCCGGTCATTCAGATCTGTTGACTCTGGTTTACGTCCGAGAGCTTCCGATATTTCCCTTCCGGAACCGGCGAACTTCCCTTTCGGTGACTCCCATGTGATTTCAGGGATGTCCCTGGTATTGACCTTTTTCATAATCCTAGCCCGAACGTTGAAGCGCGCCGCGGCTTCGGCTGGCGCGGCTCCAGCCCCGCAGGAGACGTGACAGACGTAGATGTCGGCTCCGGTGATTGGTTAGGCTTTTGATTCATGAACGTGCTTAAGCTGTGCTCGAAACTGAATCATCAGCTGAAGGTTCTCGAGCGTTGCCATGACAGCACGGCGACGCCTTCCGTTCTGCGGCTGCGGGACGGCACCATCGGGTGGAATACGAAAATAAACTTTGAATGGTGGGATATCGCTGAACTGGATGAATTCTTCGGGTGAATACTCACGAAATCGCCACGCGTCTGCGTCCCGGCGAGCGACCACAAAGCGAAAACGCTGGGGATCACGCAAAGCAGCTTCCCACTCGGTGATCGTTGCAGCGCCGAAGTAGCTAGCCGCCTTAGCGGTGAGCTTCAACTCGAATAGGTGAACGGTGCCGTCTAGCTTCGCGCTAATATCTGCTGGCGCGCTCATGATGCGCACGTCTGTGAATCCGCGCTCCTCTAAATGGCGCTTGAACGCAGCTTTCGCATCGACGTCAGATTTGGGGTTCACAATGTATTCAGCCTAACGTTGAAGCGAGCCGCAGCTACGGCTGGCGCGGCTCCTGCCCCGCCGGAGACGTGACTGGCTTAGCTGTCGGCTCCGGTGATTGGTTAGGCATTTCGCTTGATCTTCTGGCAATCCAATCGAGGAGCAGAAATGTCGCTACGAAAAACGGATAGATGCCGTAGAACGTGTCGCTTACTGAATGCGAGCGCCGATCAACTGCGAAGAAAACCGTCGCACAGAATCCGGCAGCCAGAAGATAGAGGACGCCGCCGGCGTAGGAACGAGGAAGGTAGAACCAACCCACACGTACGAACGGCGATGATTTCATGGTAGGTACTCTAGGCCATCGTAAACAGCGTTTGAAGCGTCATCTTTCACTAAGGGTAACGGATTCTGCCTAACTTTTTAACAAACCGCGCTCAGCCGCGGTTCTGGAATGCAGTTAGACGTTTTTTGCATCTTGGTCGGCCGAAGGAGGCATACTGAGCGCGCTAATTGTGACGTAGTATCCGTCTGGATCCCGAAGTGAGAACTCGCTGGTTCGAGTATTCGGATTCACGTGGGGCTCCTCTTCGAGTCGGGCGACGAGAGCCTGTGCTCTCTTCAGTACTAGGTCGAAATCGTCGACGCGGAAGAACAGGAGCAGCCCGTTGCCAGGTGGCGCCTCGTCCGGGCTCATCAAAGATGGATGCGCGTGGGCGCCCCACTGATGGAGGCAAAGCAGGACGGTCCCATCCGTATCTACAATCTGACCAAAGTAGTTGTGACCCGGAGGCGTGGCGGGCTGGCCAAAGAGCGACTGATACCATTTGAAGCTCCTCGGAACGTCGCCTACACCAATGATCGTCCACGTCCGTTTCATCGCATCTTTCGCCTAACGTTGAAGCGAGCCGCAGCTACGGATGGCGCGGTTCCTGCCCCGCAGGAGGCGTGACAGCCGTGGGTGTCGGCTCCGGTGATTGGTTAGGCTCACTATTCATTTCGTGTAATCACTGCCCAACTGCCATGGAAATTAGTCTGCTCTCTCCACACGCCGTCCCTTTTCTCATACCGGTAGAACGGCCCCGCTTGGCTATTTGAATGATCATCGGATTTCTTGAACCTCACATCAATTATGTTTAACGTCACCCTTCCGACATCCATGACGACCAAGCCCTTCTCTTTAGGAACGAGCTGTTGAATGGCGCGCCAATCTTGAGCGGAAATCCCTAGCTTCTGCGTGAGAACCGGATCGGCGGGATCTAAATAGCTGATGTTCGAACCGCGGCGAAGCCAGGCAAGGAATACCACAGCGAGTATCACGAGCGAAGCCGCGCAAACGATCGCTGTTTTCATTGTTCTTGCAAAACGTTGAGGTGATCGGCGCCTAGGGGCGGTGCGGCGCATGCCCCGCACGAGGCGTCTCGGACGGAGATGTCGGCTCCGGTGATTGGTTAGGCATGTTTGCCGAATTGAGGAGTCAGAACCAACTTGCGCAGGAAGCCGATTCAGGCAACCTAATGCCATGAAAGTTGAAATCGAGCAAGAGAGCGACGGCCGCTGGATAGCGGAGATACCGAGCTTGCCCGGGGCGATGGCCTATGGCCAGACAAGAGGCGAGGCAGTTGCGAAGGCCGAAGCTCTCGTTTTGAGGATTCTTGCCGATAAGCTGGAGCACGGAGAGTCGGTCCCTCAGATTACTGACGTTTTTTCGGTACCGGTATGAGCGTTTGGGGCGCCCGTAAGGCGAAGGTCGTCTTGGCAGCCCTGCTTCGAATCGGTTGGCGAGTGAAACGACAGAGCGGATCGCACAAGGTGCTGGAGAGAGCCGGTTGGGCAGACTACGTCTTCGCATTTCACGATGGAGAGGAAATCGGACCTCGAATGCTGCCGAGAATCGCTCGCCATACTGGCTTGAGTCCCGACGACCTGTAACGCCTAACGTTGAAGCGAGCCGCAGCTACGGCTGGCGCGGCTCCTGCCCCGCAGGAGACGTGACAGGCGTAGATGTCGGCTCCGGTGATTGGTTAGGCTGCTTTTTCATCGGGTTCAGGAAGTGCGTTCGCCGCTAATGCGAAAATAGGTGGCGGCGGTGGATTCAAGCGCGCTGGTACACCTGCACTTTGTGAGCCATCGTCGGGATCGTCGCGCTTGGCCACTTTCGAGAAAATCAACGCCTGCCACGAAGATCTAAATTTTCTTCCGACCAGAACCGCGGCGACAAGCAGCACTCCGCGAATAACCCAAATGAGGGCGCTAGACCGGAGGTTTCTCCTTTTTTCGGACACGTTGCGTTTCTTTGCCCAACGTTTTAATGGACTGCGCCTGGCGTCGGTTCCGGAGAGTGGTTCGGCTTCCTCTTAAGCCGCGGGAAGGGGTCCAGCGGCGACGAGTTTTTTTTCCGCGAATCGACTGCGAGACTCAACCCTTCTAGTGTGCGGGCGCCGAGCAGCAACAAATCCCCTTTTTCGGCGAATACGACCTCATCGACGGTGAAGCTCTTGTCGACTCTCACGATCGCAAATCCGACGCTGCGCGTCACGCGCTGGCCGTTCGCCATCACAAACTCTAGGTCTTTCTTTTCACGGGCGATACCAAGCTTTTCGAGGGCTGCTTCCGGCGCCCAAGTGTATTCGCTGCCAGTATCCACGAGCAATTTCGGTAATGACACTCCTTTGGAGCGATCAACCACATTCTCCACTCGTGCACCTATGTGAAAAGCTCCCATTTTGGCACCTTAATCGAACATGCCTACCCGGCAAGTTCCATGTCACCTCTGAAGTTTGAGCGAAATCGGTCTTCGCCTAGCGTCGAAGCGAACCGGCGTAGCCCTACGAGGAAAGCTATGTTGCCTTGATGCGCTCGCAATTCATTCCACCGGCAGGGCCAAAATCCCCGAAAAATTCGGGGTAGTCGGCAACCAAGAGGGTCAATGTTTGTCCGCGAGTAGAGCGATCTTGTGAATTCGGGGTGGCTCTGCAAGGAGCTCACTCGCCTTGCTCATCAACGCCTTGGCAATGGGGCCGTCCAAGTGGGCTTGACGCCCGGCTTCGGAGTCGAACGTATCGAAAATTCCATAGGAGCCCTCGTCTTCAGCGAAGGCATACCAGGTGATCGTTTGCTTCTCCTGCTGCGCGAGCGGGAGTGCAGACTTCAAAAAAGCCTCAACTTCCGCGTGCTTTTCGGGCTTGGCCTTGAGATGGGCGTAGATAGCGAATTTGGCCATACATCGAAACAAAGTTACCTTTTCGCACTTAGCAACCCGATCCCAAAATTTCCCGACCCGCCACACTGAGCGCACCCTCGCTCGGCTCAGCGACACCGAATTATTCGCGATCCTCCCCATTCAGCCGCTCAGCAATTTCTGCGGGAAAGGCAGTTTCTAGCAGTAGCTCAACGGCTTCCTTTAAATTATAGAGCGTCGACCGAATTGCCCTGGCTAGCGACGTCGACCTCAGGGCAAAGCGCAACAAACTCATCGTCTTCCCGGCGAATAATGGCTGTAACTTGTCGCGTGACTTTCATCGACCGGCCATTGTTCAAAACGGGTCGAAAGTCAATGGGGGCTTCGTTTGCGCATTCGGGAACCGATTCGGCTATGAGACTTCGAACGCATCTGAAAGCCCCTTCACGATCATTGATTTGGCTTCCTTCCTTCGACGGACTCGCGCGCTCTCCTTGATCTCCTCTGTCGTTACCCAGTGGTCCATATTCGAATGGCCGCGATGGCCACCCTGCCCGCCCTCGGATTTGAGTTTCATCGTGCCCATGTGATTCATTTGCCTAACGTTGAAGCGAGCGGCAGCTACGTCTGGCGCGGCTCCTGCCTCGCAGGAGCCGCGCCAGACGTAGATGTCGGCTCCGGTGATTGGTTCGGCTTCGGGGGTGTCATTTATCTGGCGACTTGCCGATGTTGAATGTGATGCCGAATGGATCTCGGAGATAACAACGGGGAAGTTTGGGATCTTCTTCGATCAACGTACATCCAGCAGCTAAGAGCGCTGCCTTCGCGCCGGCCACGTCTGCAACTAGAAAGTCAAAAACTGGGCCGTGCGGTCGCCCGTTTTCGACGTAGAGGCAAAAGCTACCAGTTTCGAATCCAACGAGACCTTCGCTTCGATGTGAAATCTGAAATCCCAGAACGGATTCGTAGAATTTGACCGCTTTGACCCAAGCGTCGCTTCGAATGATTACATCGCGCGACGAGTTGAATCTTGGTTTTTTAGACATGGGTGGAGCGATTTGCCGAACGTTGAGGTGTTCCGCTCTAAGGAAGGCGCGGATCGTGACCCGCACGAGAAGTGGCTGACGCAAGAGTCGGATCCGACGATTGGTTCGGCTTCTCCGCGGGGGATAGAGTGTGGGCATCGCGGGCCAAAAGCCAGTGGCCGTCGGGTTGCTTGCGGTATACAGTGATACGATATCCGGCGAGCTGTCTCGGATACCCACTGGCGCGCTCGCTCATAGACAGCGCGTCTCGACTCCGCGTGTATGCGACTTCGCCGACAACCACGACCTCCTCCAACTCGCTGACACAATTGATTCGGAGCGTTTGGTGGGCAGCCATAAAGGCGGAGGAGAATCCATCCCGGCCGAACGGCGCATGGCCCGGATTGAGAAACACGGCATCGTCGGCCATTAAGGCAAGCAAGCGGACTAAATCGCCGGCGTTGACGGCATCGATCCAGGTTGAATGCACCTCGTGGATTTTTCGTTCATCAGATCGCATCGGAAATATTCTCTGCCGAACGTTGAAGCGAGCCGCAGCTACGGCTGGCGCGGCTCCTGCCCAGCAGGAGACGTGACAGGCGTAGTTGTCGGCTCCGGTGATTGGTTAGCCCTCTTAGAGTTCATCACCTGGGTCCGGAGTGACACTAGGCACCTTCGAAAGGACTCGACGAAATTCTGCAATACCCACGCGGTGTCTCGTGCGCATACTTGCTAGGCACTCTGAAATCCAGAACTTGATGACCGATTGGCGAGGTACACCGAGGCGTCCCGCCTCTTGATCCAACGACTCGATCATCCAAATCGGAAAGTCCACGTTCACCCTTTGAATCTCAAGCCCCGGACGGCGAGATGCGCGAGTGTCAAGATGGCTCGACATATCGGCGCCCGAATCATGCAGAGCATCCAGTTCTTTAGCAGACAGTTTTCTTTTAGCGGCCATAGTATTGCTCCTCCTCATTTTCCCGAGCTCGTCGCACGGAAATTATTCTTATTGTTTCGTTTCGATAGGTAATGAAGGCCGACCAGACTTTGTCTTCAGCAATGCCAAGGACCTGATGCCGTGGCTCGTCGATGCTGTGCGCCGGCGTTTCCAATCGCCGCGGATCCTCCCAAAGCGCTTGGGCTGTAACGAAGTCGATACCATGTTTTACCTTGTTGGATGCCGATTTGGTCGCGTCGAACTCAAACCTCATTGGTATAGAAAAGAGGCCTTTTCGGTATATGTCAAGTTTAACCGATAAGGAGTTTTCTAGGCCCCTTGCCTCAATAAGATGAATCGTATCGCAGTGGTTGCAGAGCAGACCCGGAAACGGTGGGCCGGAGAACCACGCAAGGAACCCTTTAGCGTGGCTAACGTTGAAGCGAGCCGCAGCTACGGCTGGCGCGCCTCCTGCTCCGCAGGCGGCGTGACAGACGTAGATGTCGGCTCCGGTGATTGGTTAGCCACTTTTGTTACAGGGTTAGCAACACCCATTCCTCGCCCGTAGTGTTACCGACAGCGACGACATCACCGTTGTGCTCTTTCACGGTATAGGAGAGCTGAAAATTCTGAGGCCTCCATTCCGACGCCAGCAACCATCGGCCCCCCACATAGCGATATGTCCCAATGGCTATAACTGGCACACCTGAACCGAACGTTTGTAGAACCAACACCTCCTCCTGACCGACATTGACGACGTCCAACTCACCACCCGCACCGAGTTGTTTCACGTAGCCGGTGGCGGCTGCGGATGTATCAAAAGAAGTCGGCTCCAGTGCGCCGATCCCGGCAGAATCGAAATAAACCTCGGTCAAAATAATTCCGGGATTCGATCCACTGGGCCGGGCCACGACTGAGTAGCTACCCGGGTTTAGGCAAACGTAGGCATATGAATCCGCGCTGTTTGCCGGCAGCGGAAACGCTCCCAGCGCGAGATACTTGGTATTGATGCTCGCTTGCTCAGAAGCCGTGAACTCGTTGAACGCGATTCCCACTGTGACGCTTGCGCCTTTTGCATTGACCACGTTGAACGTCGTACCGCTCGCGTAACCTGCGATGCCGAACTGGGCCAAACCGGGACCAACCGCCCGAATCAGCACAAATGTCGCAGCATCCTTGATCACAAGACCGCAGATCGACGCGTCGTCTCCCGAACCGCTGAGAGCACGGCTTGAGATATTGGCGGCTGTCCCGTTCGTGAGGATAGAGTCGGCGCCGTTCGTAGCCGCCGAAGCAAATGCCAGCGTTGCTGCCAGCAAGACGGGGTATGATTTCATAGGAAAGGCGGCTAACGTTGAAGCGAGCCGAGGCTACGGCCGAAGCAACTCCTCCGCGGCCGCAGCCGAATATTTCGTAGGCGTCGGCTCCGGTGATTGGTTAGGCTCATTCCATTTTCCCTCCATCACGTGAAGCGCGCCGGGCGGAAATCTCTTTTGGAGTTTCGCACGGACTTCCCACACGATTTTCAAGTGAAGCAAAATGCGGCGGTAAAACGGAGCAGCCTTAAGTGCCTCGTCGTGTCGTTGATGAGTCTCGCCTAACAATTGCGCCCGGGCATCCTGGTAGGCTTTCGACAGTCTGAAACGATCCGGGCCGTCTGCGACAATCCTGGGGATGCCATTGTTCATGAAGAGGGACGGATGCTGCCCAGTTATCAAGGACGACCCGACGTCAGCTTAAGCCACAGATCAGACATTTCTTGAGCGATTAACGGTGATGAAGATCGCAGCTACTTGAACAGCGACGCCGCCCTGCGCCAGAACGTTGTGCCCATGCTCAGGCATTCCAGCTAAGCCCAGAATCTCACAAATACCACCGGCAATAACAAAGCCCGTGGCAATGAGTCGATACCTTGGTATCGGCCAACGTGGTCTCCAAAGGTACGGAGCAGAATGGGAACCTTCGATCTTGGTTTTCAAAGAGGAGCAGTTTCTTGCCTAACGTTGAAGCGAGCCGCAGCTACGGCTGGCGCGGCTCCTGCCCTGCAGGAGGCGTGACAGACGGAGCTGTCGGCTCCGGTGATTGGTTAGGCAATTTCGCGAAAGCGCCTTCTTGTGGCAAGCTTGCCTTCACTTTGGCAAGAACGAGTCGGAATTGACACGGAATCCATTAATTTTCCATGTGTCTTTGGATTTCAACAGCTGTAGCGATATTCTTGCCGGACCCTTCTCAAATTCCCCATCGATTGTGTAATCGGCCACTGTGTAAGAGCCATCTTTCATGTTAGTGCCAGACTTCACGTTTCCAGGAACCGGTTCCTTAAGAGCTTTCAAAGCGCCAAGATTCTTAAAGAAGCGAAAGAGTCTCGATAACTCTTCTGGAGACTTGGCATTCTCCAACAATGCCGGCGTGGCACGCACTCGTAAGGCGTTTTCGTCCCAGTTCTCCACTATTGGCCGTAGATTCGCTTTCACATAGGAAAGGCCCTCCTTTTGGAGGCGAAAAGCGCGCGGAATAAATATTGCCGCGACTATTGCTAAGACCACGGCAATGACCGCCGCTACGTAACCTAGGATCGTGAACGCTTTCTTCATTGTTGCACTGCCTAACGTTGAAGCGAGCCGTGCCTACGGCCGAAGCCACCTCTCGCGATCCGCAGCCCCAGCCCACGTAGGCATCGGCTCCGGTGATTGGTTCGGCTCGTTCTTATTCATGGCAATACCTCGATCTGATTCGCAGCAGTGACGTCTACGTGAGTCTGATAGTAATACTTGCCGGTGAATTCACCGTTTTCAAAAAACCCTATCTTCACACGTTGAGCCACGCCACTGACTCTAATGCGCTTTCCTTTGAGCGCCACATCGACGTCATTGCTGAATTTCCTTCGCAACTCCGGAGCTGCGTCCGGAAAAATGGCAATTGTCAGGTTACGCTGATCGCGATAATCCAGTTCTGAATTTAGGTAAATATTCCCGTCTTGGCGGCCGGTTGCGCGCACCTCGAGAACAAAGACCCCTTTGACCACATTTGGGGCTGCGCTCGCTGCAGCTAGAATCGCCTGAATGGGCGTGATTGGTTGGGAAGGGTCGGAGCTCGCCGCCGGTGCCCCACAACCGAGGAGCGCGGCGCAAACAATCATTAGAGGGGTTGCGTTTCTTTTCATAAAAGCTGCCGAACGTTGAAGCGAGCCGCAGCTACGACTGGCGCGGCTCCTGCCTCGCAGGAGATGTGACAGACGTAGATGTCGGCTCCGGTGATTGGTTCGGCGCATTTTTCATTTCTTCCACGCACCGACATTTAGAAGGGAGACTAGGGTAAGTATTATGCCGGCAAGAAGCGCATAAAATCCAGCATCCCGAAAAAGACCGGTTGAAATCGCGGCCTTCGTCGCTGAAACACGCTGGAATACAAAATCTGGAGACGACTTATTAACCCGGCCGCTTGTAACGACGGCGAGACCAACAACGATGGCCACCAGGCGCACTCCTCGTATCCAATATTTAAGATCGTAAAGTGACATGGAGCTCGCCGTGCGATTTTACAATGCGTCCCGATCTGCCGAACGTTGAAGCGAGCCGCGGCTACGGCTGGCGCGGCTCCTGCCCCGCAGGAGACGTGACAGGCGTGGACGTCGGCTCCGGTGATTGGTTAGGCGTTAGTTTCATTTTATCAGTGGTTCAACGGCGTCACGTATACCACGACGATGCGCCCGATCAACCTTGGTTCCGCGTTTGATCGACCAACGTTTGCGAGCTCCAAGAGGGCCTGTTTGATCACCTCGAAGCCGATCTGAGAATGTGCCATTTCGCGTCCGATCAACTTAAATTTAAGTTTCACTTTTTGCGCATCACGCAAGAGACCTCGAGCATGCGACACTTTTGCATTGTATTCGCCTGGCTCCATTTTCGTTGTGAAATTTATCTCCATCATTTTCTCAGCCTAACGTCAAAACGAGCCGCAGCTACGTCTCCTGTGAATGATAAGGCGGCATTTTCATCGTTGGGCGGGCGCTTTGCCTTCGCGGGTGACCATACGTTTCACAGAGAGGATGCCAGCGAACATGAGGAACCAAATAAGCCATTGAAACAAAAAGGAACCAAGCATCGTGCCGCCGACTGCTGGCCAAAAATACAATGCCAAAAAATGACAATACAATGCGAGATAGGAAAAAATACCAAACCCCGGAATCGGAATGAAGCCGACCAGCCACATCAAAATCAGAGCTATCTCCAAGCAGGTGCCCCATAACAACGCTTTGAGAAATACTTTCATTTCTGCCTTTCCTTGCCTAACGTTGAAGCGAGCCGCAGCTACGGCTGGCGCGACTCCTGCCCCGCGGGAGGCGTGACAGGCGTGGCTGTCGGCTCCGGTGATTGGTTAGGGCACATCAGAAATGGGCACAAGTTCATATGCCTCAGGAATCATCGCCTTAGCTTCATCAAGGCTGACAAGTTCGACAGATGGCCCCGAACCAAACGACTCGTGCTTGAAACCGAGCGTGAACCAAGCGCCAGGGATCGCAGGTAGAACGCCGACCGGCGTGTGAACGAGAAGACCGCAATCGATGAGCGCGACATCCCCCGCTTCGGCATCAACCGCAGATGGCTGCATGACCTCCCATTGATGGCGCTTCATCGGGAACTTGATCGCCACGCGAATGATATCGATTTTTGTAATGCATTCGTCTGTGGCCACGACCCAGTAACTCTTGCCCGGTTCGCCGTCTTCCTTGAAAGGTGGATGGCCACTACCGTTGCATATCTTGATTGGGTAAATATCTTCGCGTTCGTGCGTATTGGGCGACTCCAAGACTTCGGAGATCGCCTTAATATTCGTCGTCTCAGATTCGCGCACTATGT
>Ga0207000_1254_pt1 | contig 13219 bp, 14 predicted proteins | sample Alteio_BWMinCont_90_FD_153498 | JGI IMG/M metagenome (GOLD analysis project Ga0207000, IMG submission 153498) | Enriched cells from forest soil in Barre Woods Harvard Forest LTER site, Petersham, Massachusetts, United States -... | ecosystem: Environmental > Terrestrial > Soil > Temperate forest >...
GCGGTGCAGATTCAAGCATCGGTCACCCCGCCACGAGATTGGAAATTCGGGACCGCATTGCCGATTGCTTCTGTCACCAAGGGTGGGGCGAATGAGATTGCGGGGTTCAAGCCTGTCTCTTTAACCACGCTGGTTGATTCTCCACTCATCGCGGGCAATCACTATCGCAAGATCGAGCTGACGAAGCCGGGAGAAACTCCCGTACACGTGATCGATATGGTTAGCGAAAGCGAAGCGGCCCTGGCAATGACGCGCGCCGACGAGGCTGCGTACCGCAAGCTGGTCGCGGAAACTGGCGCTTTGTTCGGAGCGCGGCATTATCTTGAATATCATTTCTTGCTCACACTGAGCGATGAGGCTGGACATCACGGCGTGGAACATCATCAGTCGAGCGACAACAGCGTCCGCGAGCGCACGCTGCTTGAGCCGGAACTGCAACTGCTCGAAGCAGAGTTGTTGCCGCACGAGTTTACTCATTCGTGGAATGGCAAATACCGGCGGCCGGCCGGATTGGCTACGCGCAATTATCAGGATCCGATGATCGGCGATTTGCTTTGGGTGTATGAAGGGCTGACCGAATATCTCGGACAGGTGCTAACAGCGCGCTCTGGATTGTGGACGCAGGATCAATATCGCGAAGCAATGGCGGCAACCGCAGCCATGCTCGACCATCGCCCGGGACGCACCTGGCGTCCGCTCGAGGATACGGCACGCTCGGTGCAAATCTTGCGGCTGCAGGGGCCGGAATGGCAGAGCTGGCGGCGTTCACTCGACTACTATCCCGAGGGAGCACTGATCTGGCTCGAAGTAGACACGACGATTCGGCAGCAGACTCAGGGGCAAAAGTCGCTCAATGATTTTTGCCGTATCTTTCATGGCGGCGAAAGCGGTCCTCCGAAAGTTGTGCCTTACACCTTTGACGACGTGGTGAAGGCGTTGAATCAGGTCGCGCCCTATGACTGGGCCACCCTTTTGAAGACGCGGGTGAATTCAACCGATCCGCACGCGCCCCTTGGTGGCATCGAGCGCGGCGGATGGCGGCTGGTATACAACGATCAGCCCAACCTGTTCATTAAAACTTCGGACAAAGTGCGCAAGTCGGTGGACGCGTCTTACTCGCTGGGTTTCGCAGTCAAAGAGGACGGAACGCTTACGGATGTGATTTACGGATCGCCTGCTTATGCGGCTGGGATTGGTCCGGGGATGAAGCTGGTTGCGATCAACGGCCGAGCCTGGTCAAAAGACGTTTTGCTGGATGCGCTGCGCGCGTCGAAAGACAGCAAAGAACCGATCGATCTGCTGATCGAGAACGCGAAGTTTTTCAAGACCTATTCGATTCCCTATCATGGTGGAATTAGGAGCCCGCATCTGGAGCGTTCCGAAGGCGCAGATGTGTTGGGAGAAATCCTGACCCCGCTGACGAAGTAGGTGGGGTTCTACGGGGGCGTAATCAGGCGTACCGGGATAGGAGAGGTGCTGGAACCGCCTGCCACCGGAGTTACGCCGCTGTTGGTAGAGTTGTTGCTGCAGCCAGCGATGTTGAGAACGGTGACCTGGATATCGCCTTGATAATTGCTGACTCCGCCGCCGTGAACCTCATTTATGAATGCCTGCATGTATCCGTCAATTGTGACGTTTCCGCCGGCGGCGGGAATCGAACTGGTGGTGTCAATGATCGGAATGGTGACGATCGAACTGCTCGTCGTGACGAAATTCCCATTCTGTAGGCCGCTCTCGGCTTTGATCTGCATTGGGCTGGTGGGCCACGGCCCCAGATTGTCCAGCTTGTCCTGGCCTTTGTTGTTGCCATGCGATGTCGCGTGGATGAGACATTCAGCTCCGAGGGCGCTATAGCCGGTCAATCCGCCTGGGTTGACGGAATTATCCCACTGCGCGTTGGCAGCACCGCCTCCGCACGAGAGTACCGTATAGGAGGTACTCACATCGGCGCATTCGATGCTCTGCTCATAGTCGGTCGATCCGGCGCACGCAGGGCAGATGTTCGGGTTAGGACTGCTGGGAGTGGCAACTAGCGCAGGCACATACTCGACCGCAATATGACCACCGGAGCTGTTGGCTTTGGGAGGATTGTTGATCAGTTGGTTGGACGGGGCTGACGCGCAGTTGGGGGAGGCATTAGGGTTACAGTCTGATGTCAGGTAAAACTGCTCCCCCACCACGTTAGCTTCAACGGCTCCGGTCGCTGGTGTAATGAATTGTGTCCCCTGAATGGGGTCAGCGTTGGCAACCAGCCACGGCTTCACGACCTTGGGTGCGATTGGCGTGAAATTTTGGATGTTGCCCGGATTGTAGGCCTCGGCGGTGGCTGTTGCAGTCACGACGGTGCCGGTGCCTCCCCAGATTTTGGAAAAGAAAGAAGGCAGATTAGAAGTGTTCAAGGTGACGGTGATGTGCGGATTGCCCTGGCGACTCCAGTCTATGGGGTCTGAAACCAGTGTGGGTGTCTGCCCAGCAATCAGATTGTTCTGCCGCACCCCGTTGACTTGATTCGTCGCCGCGGTCGACGCCCACGATTGCACAGTTGTGAAATTCGGGTCCGCAAGTAAAAGCGTAGTAATACCAGAGTCTGCGATTGCTTTAGCGCCCGCGAGGGCAGCTGCGTCGGCGGCTCGCTGCATCTCACTACGTGCTGCATACAGCGTCACAATATCAATTGCCAAGGCGGCCATCGCCAGCAGGCTCACCAACGAGATAGCGACCAAAATGATGGTCTGGCCCCGTTCGTGGTGCCGTCGTCGCGAAAGAATGTCTCTCTGCATGAGCATCCTCAATTCATGTTGGCGGCCGTGGCGTTGCTTTGAATGTTCCCGAGAGAGTAGTTGGCGCCGGGGACGAGCAGCTGAATGACGTTATTGAAGTGCCATTGATACGGGTAAGAAATCTGAACGGTGGTGCAGAGCATGGTGACCGTGGCTCCGCCGATGGTTACCTGGGATGGAACTTCACGGATGACGTCCATTGTCATCGAGCAACCGTTGCCTGTGGCAGAGAAGTGCCAATCGAGGTTAGTGCCCCCCAAAGCCCAAGTCGTGCTGTTTAGACCAAGGCCACAGTCATTGATGTGTGCTGTCTGCAAATAGGAGTCAACTAGGTAGCGCACCGCGTTCACGGATGGCGGTTGAGCGAGTCCCAGATCGTTGGTGGGTTGAGCGGCCCCGAAGTGCGCTCCTTCGCGCGCTGCGTTGTTGAGTTCCTGCTTCAGGTTGAAGGCTCCGCCAAAGTCGAAGATTCCCACTACCAAGACCACGAGCAGGGGGAGAGAAACAGCGAATTCTATGAGCGCGGCAGCATCTTCTTCGCAGAGCGGAGAGTGCTGCGACCAAAGCAGGGTAGCGAGTTTGTGTCGGCTAAACACGCGCCTTAATATTCTCCGGTCATTTGCACGCCGGCATTCAGCATAATTTTCTGCATGTTCAGGGAAGTATACGGAAGGACGAATTGATAGGGATATTGGAACTGAACCGAAACCCCGCAACCAGGTGAGCCCCCGTTGGCAGGCAAAGTGGCGGTGGGCTGCAGTTGCACGTTGTAGTACACGCAGATGTGAGGATCCGCTACTGGCACTGAACACGAAACCGCTGGGCCTCCTGAGCAGGCAGTGCGTGTGACACCAGTTAGGTGGCTGACTTGTGCCGGATCGAGGCTGGAAGCTTGAAGCGCCTGCTTAACTTGGACGGCGATTTGATCAGGGGTAGGCCCGGTGTTTGGAGTCCCGCAGGTGGAGCAGGTTTGCGCAACCGCAAAACGGGCGCCTTCTCTCGCCGCATGGTTGATGGTCGCATAGGTGTTGAAAGCCCGCCCAAACCAATAGATTCCCAACATGATCATGAAGAAGATCGGCAGCACCAACGCGGCTTCGGCGATTTCTGAGCCGATGGTTCCCGTGATGATTTTTCTCAGGCTCGTCTTCGTCGTCTTCATCTTTGTCGTCTTCGTCTTTGTCGTTTTCATCTTCGCCACTTCCGATCCACTTCTGATTCACTCCTGCACGCGCTGGGACTCGCGCGCCTACATTATCAAGCCCAGGCTTGCCGGCCTGTGTACAGAATAACGGCTATGGCAACGGCTACGCCGAATGGAACTTTCACCAAGTCTGGATTATCCAGAGTCAGGTCGGGGCTGGGCAAGTGGATGGTCAGAAGCGCGGCCAACGTGCGTCCCAGATTGCGCGCGGTCTCACGGACACGCTTTTTCTCGATGACCATAATCACCGCCATCAGACCATTCACCAGAATTCCAAGCAGCAACACGGTCAGCAGGTTATTCGGGCCGAGAAAAGCGCCCAGCGCGCCTACGAATTTCCAATCGCCGGCACCGAGGCTGCGAATAAAGACGAACGGCAGAAGCAGCGCCAAACCCAAGCCCGCTCCTAACAAGGAGTCCTTCGCTCCCGGCCAGCCACGCAGCCAGGAATTGGTCGCGATCCCGATCAGCAGGCCAGGCACGGTGAGCCAGTTGGGAATGCGGCGGGAACGGTAGTCCGTCCATCCGCCGACGATGGCGAGCAACGCGGGCAAAATCAGTACTCCTTCTTTGGCGATGGCCATACCGTGATGGCCGTGAACTCCACGGCCGGGAGTAAGCGTTAAGAATCCAGATACGGTTGCCGGAACAAGCGATTATGCGCGGATTGTCACATAGGGATGGGGTCAAGTCAATGTTACCGGAGCTACGCGCACCGTGAACTTGCCGGACGCGACGCTTGGGAGCTAATGCACGGGCTCGGGATCGGCGGGGATGGCTCGCCGTTGCTCCTGCATCCTATAAAGATGATGAACTGGCCCGATGCCGCGCCCGAGAGGATGAGCATTGCTGATCGCCGCCGCCACATAGGCTTTGGCCAGCAACACGGCTTCGGGCAACCCTCGCCCCAAGGCTAGATGGCAGGCGACGGCGGTGGCGAAGGCGCATCCCGTGCCATGGGTGGAGTTCGACTTTAGCCGAGCCGACTTGAACAGTTCCTGCTGGATGCCGCGGCTGCTGGTGAAGCTCAACAGATCAATCGCCTTTTCGAGATGCCCCCCGGTGACGACCACGGCCGAAGCTCCCATCTCGTGGATTTTCCGGGCGGCCGCCCGCATCTGTTCCGGATCGGTGACGGGCAATCCGGTTAAGGCGGACGCTTCGTCCACATTCGGAGTTACGACCGTAGCCAAAGGAATGAGCTTCTCGGTCAACAAGCGCGCTGCGGCAGCGTCCAGCAAGTCGGCTCCCGAGGAGCTCTTAAAGATAGGATCCAATACGACGTTCGGTAGCTCTTGCAGCGCTAAGAAGTCTGCAACGGCGCGAACTACTTTGCCCGACCCAAGCATTCCGAGGTGCACTGCCGCGATCTCCACATCGGAGGCGAGCTCTGCAAGCGTTTCGGTTACCAGGGCAGCGTCAACCGCTTCTACTCGTCGGACACCCCCAGTTGACTGCACGGTGAGGGCGGTGATGCAGGCCACGCCGTAGCAGCCGTGGGCCGCGATGGTCTTGATGTCTGCGGTGATCCCGGCACCACTGCCGGGATCAAAACCGGCGATAGTGAGAACTACGGGCGGCTTCAGGGCCATAATCGAAATTATCGGAAACATTACGCTTTGCGAGTTTGTTTCGCAATGTCTTGCACGGTGACACGAGAGGGTGCTTCGTAGCCTGCTAAGACGCTGAAATCATGGGCCGAGTACCAAAATAGTTCTAAGTACATGAAAACAATAGCAGTGCAAATACTGCACACCAACAGTAACCTTGGGTATTTACCATTGTATAAACACTTAACTTACTGTTGCTACAGTAACATATGTATCTTTGCTCAAGGTGTACAGCAAGTTACGTAAGATATCCATAACTATCTCGTAATATTGGTAGGGAGAATTTCGGATTGACAGACCCAACCTGCCGCCTATAGCATCGTCAAATCACATCACGGACTGGGTCGCTGGAGGACGACTTTCGGATGAAAAGACTTTAGAGAAGAGGTGACACTGAATGCGAAATCAAATAGCTCATGGACTGGCGAGCGTTCTGTTGGTCGTCAGCCTGGGGGCGGCTCAGGGGCCAACCAGCTCAGGGTCCAAAGACACCCAAAGTACAACGCCCAGAAACGCAGCCACGGGATCCAAATCAGGTTCTCAGGCTAAGACAAATCATCATCAGCCGTATCAGGTAGGAACCGCATCGTGGTATGGAGAATACTTCGAAGGCCGGACGACTGCCAGCGGCGAGCCCTATAACATGCACGACCTGACCGCGGCTCACCCCACTCTGCCCCTCGGCAGCTGGGTCCGCGTTACTAACCTCCACAACGGAAGAGTCGTCTACGTTCGGATCAATGACCGGGGGCCGATTGTCCCGGGCCGAATTATTGACCTCTCTTATAGCGCCGCCCAGGTGCTCCACTTCGAGAACAAGGGCCTGCAGCGCGTACGCCTGGACCTGGCCTCGTCCCGCGTAGCCGCACCCGAGCAGCTGGCCATGCTGCAGTCACTAGCGTATTAGCCACGTTCGTTTTAAACTCGCAAAGGGATGTACGATCCGCGCCAGCGTCTGATCGTGGCATTGGATGTATCGTCCGCGGCCGCCGCCCAGAAGATCGTGGCGGCCGTGGGCGACTCCGCTTCTTGCTACAAGGTGGGGATGCAGCTCTATACCGCCGAGGGCCCCAGAATCGTCCACGACCTTGTGGCCTCTGGACGCAGAGTTTTTCTCGACCTGAAATACCACGACATTCCCAACACCGTAGCTGCCGCTGTCCGCGAAGCTGCGGGACTGGGCGTGAGCATGTTGACCGTCCATGCTTCAGGTGGCGGCAAAATGATGCGTGCGGCAACCGAGGCCGCACGCAACAGAAACGCAGCACTGATGGTGCTGGCGGTTACCGTCCTGACCAGTCTAGATGACAACGATCTCGACAAATTAGGCGTGCACGGACGCGTAAAAGATCAGGTACTTCGCCTGGCTGCGCTCGCACTGGCTGACGGATGCCAAGGCGTAGTCGCTTCCGCGCAGGAAGCTTCCGAGCTGCGAAGCGAACTCGACGGGGACTTTGCCATAGTTACTCCGGGAATCCGTCTCGCAGGCATGGATCCCGGCGACCAGGCCAGGGTAGTCACGCCCGCCGAGGCCATCGCCGCAGGCGCAAGTCACATTGTGGTGGGACGCCCGATTACTGGAGCCGCCGATCCGGCCAGCGAAGCCAGAGCCATACTAGGCCAAATCAGCTTCTAAGAACTAGCATTGTTCCAAAACAAAAGCCGCGATGTGCGATGAGTTCTCGCCCATTGCGGCAGTTCAAAAGGTTCAAGCCAAAAGCTGGGAGCTAGAAGCGGTTTTCCTACAGCTTCTCGAAGAACTCGCAGGCCGAGCACGAGATAAACACTCCGCCCGGGACTCCACGTTCGCGGTCCTTCACGCGCTTCACGATCCGCGTGGGCTTACCGCACTTCGGACAATCGGTGCTCTTGGAAGTATCCATTTCTTTCTTACGATCTGCTGTCTTTGCAATCTTGGCCATCATTCATCTCCTGGCAAAAATTCTCCCACAGGCCGCCGGCCTGGACGAAATGAATCCTAAAATAAGAATTCGGGAGTAGTGTCTAAAGGCTGGGAATTTGTACTCGCCGCATTTGATTTTACATGAACTGCCTAGTGTTGTGTGGCGGGGGGCCCTTGCCCGCTAATCACATAGTGGTGACAGAAGGAATCGCCAGAGATTCACCCACCTCTCTCCGGATCCCCCTGAGTTAGAATCAATTTCGGGGTACGGGACGCCTTGAAGCAATCTCGTAAGTCGGGACTTATCCGGTGGGGGCCAATTCCTTCGACACCGTCGCTGGACGAGGTTCTGCTGAAGGGTGGCCCGGGTCTCACCATTTTCCAATCAATTGGGCTGTTCCTGATAGGGCTCGCATTCATACTTCTCGCAGCGCTACCCGTTTTCGTCTATCTGTACATGCGGCCAGACCGAAGGGATCTGCAGGGCATATTGTTTTGTGCCATGGTGAGCTTATGGGGCGCGGTCATGATGCTAAATGGCGTCGTCGCAATTTTAAGGCACTATAGGAAGAACGGGACTGCCGCGCGAAATAGAACTACTACGTAAGGAGTCGATCATCACAGTGTGATTTTAAGGCCCAGTCAGCAAGCCGTTCTCGACGCTCCACACCTACTTCGACACCGCCTCAAAAAGCTGCGAATGCATTAGCGACTGGAACTGCTTGTCATCTGCCTTGAAGTGCATCTGCAAATTGGAGCTATCCGAATTGATAGCAACATTCTCCAGCGCGACTTTCTCAACCGGCGTCGCTGTCATCTTTCGATAGAGAACGCCCGCCTTCACCAGCGAGGACAGCGTAGCCGCCGTCACCGAATCTGAAGTTACAACATCCAGATCGAAGTTCACGCCGCTCTGGAAGTTCATCTGGTAACGCGAACCCAGCACGCGCTTTTTAATGGTATCGAAATCCGCCAGCTTTCCAGCATCGCCCAGCGCCGAGAGCAGCATGTTCTGCGTCCCTTGCTGATCGAGAATACTCCACACCGTAGCCGATTCGACCGAGCCGATCATATCCGTGACCTGGCTGTTGGAGTCGAGCGCAGGCGTATAACCGTCACGCGCATCGAGCGCGCCCTTCACGGCCATGCCATCGCCAAACAGCAACGAACTGTCATCCAGGAATGTCATCTCCATGCCCGCATTCATGGGATAAATATCCGCATCGCGGTACTTGGTCGGTTTCACTTTGTTCAGCTTTGCTTTCTTAAGGAACGCCTTGCTGGAGAACGAACCTTGCGCGATGCCGACGACTTTGATCCCTTCCTTACCGTGACGGTAGGAGGCGAAGGTGAGCTGATCGACATCCTTTTCGGGATCGATTCCTACGCCCTTCAACGAACTTTCAAATTCCTTCAGGCTCGGCGGCAAAACCTGATCCTTCAACGCCATCGCCGTGCTGGAATTCTTCAGCGTTCGGTAGTCCACGGTGATGACCTGCTGCACCTCGGAAGGGATCACACCCCTCGCGGAGCTGCCCATCGCGACCGCCCAAGCTGCCGCACTCGAAAATAGCAAAACCCACAACACACCCTGCAATCGCTTCATAAGAAAAGTGTCTCTCAAATACGATGTTTAGATGCAGAACGAACCGAATCAGTAAACTTGCATCGCTAACCTATTGTATGCCAAGCGGACCTAGCCCGGCATGAAACGAAAGTACGCCTGGCCCTTGGACCGGTAGCCGTCTCCGAGGTCGCCACAAGTGGAAACACTACTTAGCCGAGAGAGTTGCGACCTTGGCCCGAACTTCCGCCGTAAATGCCGTGTCCTTTAATGATTCCAGATTGATTTCGACATTCGCCAACGCGCCCTCGATCGCCGCCCCTGCCAACGCCAACGCCGTCGTAAGATCGGATTTCATGTTCGGATTGGTGATGGGTTTAAGCTTCTCCGCGATCGTCGCCACTTCCTGCGTCCATTCCGCCACGTTTAATGGCACGCTGGTGGCCTGCTTCAGGGCGGTATCAACGATGCCATCCGCATTCGCCGACTCTTTCGCCTGCTTGTAAGCCTTCATGACGGCATTGTAAGACTCCGCGTCCGCATCGATCGCCGCCTTCAATTCTTCGCGCAACTGTGAAAGCCGCGCGATGGCCTCGCTCAACTCGCGCTCGTATTGCAGATAAGCCTTCTTGCCTCGCGACATCGATGCCACCATCGAAGCCAGTCCCGCTGCCATGGCCGCGCTGGCTGCAGACGCGCTCCCGCCTCCCGGCGTAGCCGTAGGCGCCGCGAGTTGCTCAACAAAAGGCTCGACGCCAGCTCGCAAGCCGCCAACTGCAGCCTTGCCACCCATGACCGCGGCCAGACGATTTTCAAGAATCAACGACGCATCGAAATTCTCCACTTGCAAGAACCATTCCGCCGCCGATTCCAAAGCCTTCTTCGGAATCAATCCCACGATCTCGCTGCTGAGAGCCGAAACCCCGTACCGCTCGGCCTCACGCTTCACCAATTCAAATGCCCGATGAATCGGCGTCTGCTCAAAGTCGGTTAAGTTCATCGACACTTGCGCCAGCCCACGCACCAGGAATCCCGCGCCTTTGACAAAGCGCAATCCGCCGTTCGAGAAGCGCACGGCCTTGGCAATCTTCTTCGCAATCTCGACATCCGGCGTGTTCAAGAAAATGTTGTAGGCGATCAAGAACTTGCGCGCCCCGACCACCATAGCCCCAGCCGTCGGATGCACCCTCGGTTCCCCAAAATCCGGCTTGCGCGCCGGATTGGTCGCAATGTCCGCCCGTATACCCTCAAACTGTCCTCGGCGGATGTTCTCCAGATTCTGCCGCTCCGGCGTAGCCGCCGCAGCTTCGTACAAGTAAACCGGAATCTGATATCGCTTCCAGATTTCCGCTCCCACATGCCGCGCCATGGCCACGCAATCCTCGATGGTCACACCATCAATCGGAATGAACGGCACAACATCCGCCGCCCCCATCCGCGGATGCGCCCCTTGATGATGATTCAGATCGATCAACTCCGCAGCCTTGCCGACGCCGCGAATCGCCGCCTCCTGAATCGCCTCGCGTTCTCCCACCAGCGTGATCACGCAACGATTGTGATCGGCATCCATCTCGCGGTCGAGCAAATACACGCCATCCATCTTCATCGCGGCAACGATGGCATCGACTTTGGACTTATCGCGACCTTCCGAAAAGTTAGGAACGCACTCCACTAGTGTTGACATACGCGAGAAGAATATCTGGCAGACTCACCAGGCTGCAACTTCGTTAATAAACTTCTCCATGGCTAAATCGTTTGCCAAACTCAGAAATGAAGCGCGCAGTAGAGACTTTCTTTGAAAGCGGATCGGGATCTGAGACTGGTTTTATGAGGCACGAAAGCCATTGATTTTCGCCGACGTCGCGGAGTTGAGAGCTGGCCGACTGTGGTCGATGAGTGGAGTCGCGATTTTTCGCCAACCATCAATTAGGCCGGCGAAATCCCTCAGGTTGTCCAGACGCTCTAAACTTTCGGAAACAGTAGACGAAGGCAATGATGGCGAACACGAGTCCGATTGGAATTCCGAGGCTCATGCCGGACCAAGCGGCGCCTTCATCTGTTGTCAGCCCGATTCTAAAGAGCAGGCCGCCAAGAAACGCCCCAGTAACAACGCCCAACAAGGCGGCGAATACGGCAGCGATGCCAGAAATAATCAGTGCAACGATTACCCCAAGGATGTCGTCGGTAACGCCGCGCAATTTTCCAGCCTCCCGCAGGGGACCCTGTTCCCATGACAAAGTTACGCCGCTTCTTCCTGCTTTAGCAATCTTGGCCTCGCAAGCGAAAGCGACACTGTGCAGCATTAGAATTATCGCGTGCACGTCAGATGGCGAGAACAGGCCATAACACGTTTTTGACTGCTGGGCTGTTCCTTTTGGATACACCGGGGGCGTTACTGGAACGGGATGTCCACCTCGGCATAGCTACCAGCGTAGCAGCATCAACAGCGGCCACAACTCCTTCGACGTGGCGGCGCAAGACGGGCCACTGGGCATTGCCAAGAACGACGATAGCGATTTTCCTTCCCGTCAGGTTTTGCTGATAGCGAAGGTTCTTGTCCGCAGTCAGCAACAATTCAAAACCTGCGGACTCGGCTGCATCGAGGAGATCGCCGTTGACAAACCTTTCCCAGCCGCGTTCGAGAGCTTCCACAACGATGTGACCTTTAAGGGCATATCGCAACGGTGCAGGCGTACTGTGATCAAAGAGGATGAGCATCGACCGGCTGAACAAATTGCTGCGAAGTTGGAGGCGCGTCAAGGCTCCGCGCGGCAAATTCAAGCACCGTCATAATCGGTTCCCGCGGCAGGTGGAACCACTCCATGATTTCTTCGATAGTGGCCCCGGCTTGAAGATTTTCGAACACAATGGCAACCGGCATCCGGGTATCTTTGAACACCCACGCACCGCTGACCTTTCCGGGAATGCTTTCCACGGCGGGGCATTGCGACCAATCAAGGATTGCCATATTCGTACCCTCCCCTCATGGTAGCTGGTTACGTCATGATTTACCACGGTCCGTCGTCGTGGTCGCTTGCCTCACTTCCCGAAGAACTTCCCCCATCCCACCCGCACCTCCAGAGTGTTAATCCCCGGGTTCGGCGAACTCAGCCCCGCATTCGAAATATGCAGATAGCGAAGCTCTACACTAAAAGCATATTTGTCGTCCAGCACATGCATCCCCAGCGCCGCCGACGGAGTAAAGTTCACGCTCGAAGTTCCGATCGGCACTTGATGATTCGTAAACAGCGTCCCACCACCCAACTCGAGGTAAGGCTCAATCCGTCCGCGAGCCGCGAAGTCCCACTTCAATCCCAGCGGACTGAAACCCGCCCCGTACGCCGTGTTGTAGCGCTGGAACACCATGAAAACCGGGACCACGTCCACAGCGTACTCGAATCGCCCCTTTAGAAATCCCGGACCGTGCGGCTGGGTCAGAATCCAACCGTAGCGCAAGCCCACATTCCAAACGCTGGTATCGGATGTACCTCCAGGCACCGAAGGTCCGCCGCCCGTCCAAACCTGAATCTCGTGCCCGCCATCTTCCGGACGGTTCTGCGCCCACGCCACTGAACTCACTAACAGCAACGCGGCCGCAATAAGACGCTTGTCCATGCAGAATCAAGACCGAAGTTCGCAACATACAGGAAAGCGAGGAACAGGACAACCAACATGCCGCCCGGCCAACCGATCTACAAGCCCAACCCGCCATCCACCGCCATAATCTGCCCCGTAATAAAATGAGGCGCAGTAGCAAAGAACAGCACCGCCGCCGCAATTTCTTCTCCGGTCCCGTTCCTTCGCATCGGAGTCTGCTTGGCCATCCGCCTCATGAACCCAGCCGCCGACTTCTCTCCCAAATCGATCATCCCCGGCGCCACACAGTTCACCGCAATCGCCGGAGCCAGCGCCTTCGCCATCACTTTCGTCAACATATGCACCGCAGCCTTCGACGAAGAATAATGCGCATGATCCGCCCACGGACGCAATCCGCCCAGCGATCCCATGTTGATGATCTTCCCCCGCCGTTCACGAAGCAATTTCAAAGCCTCGCGCGACACCAGAAACGGCCCCCGGGTATTCGAAGCGAACATCGCGTCCCACTGCTTGACGGTCAACTTGTCAAACTCCACCGTCTCATAATTCGCCGCGTTGTTG
>Ga0207000_1256_pt1 | contig 12953 bp, 13 predicted proteins | sample Alteio_BWMinCont_90_FD_153498 | JGI IMG/M metagenome (GOLD analysis project Ga0207000, IMG submission 153498) | Enriched cells from forest soil in Barre Woods Harvard Forest LTER site, Petersham, Massachusetts, United States -... | ecosystem: Environmental > Terrestrial > Soil > Temperate forest >...
GTATCCTACAGGGTATTGTGCCCAATGATATCACTCATCCAGGCACACCATTGCAATTATTATGTGCAGGGATGGCCTTTGTGGAAAATATTGGTCATTCATCTTCACAGACACTCATTCGCGTACTGACAAGCCCCGAAATTTGCCTCCAAGCAGTTTCTATAATTTTACTGATCTTTGATGCGTTGACCGCGGTCATTTTGGGGATTTATGTATGGAAAAAATCACAGGATTTATGGGCAGTCCTTTTAGTTCAATTGCCCATTTTGCTTTCAAATAGACCGTCATATGGCCTTTGTCCGCAGGAGTTGAGACTGCGGGCGTATAAAAGTCATCTGCCACCACAAGCAGTGGTGGGGCATCCACATCAGCAGCTATAATCGCGCACGGCTTAAAATCTCCCAAGGGATAAGAAAGTGCCGATGAGGCATTGCTGACTCCTATCGACTCCACGCGTAAATCTTTGGCCGCCAATAAGGGCCACCAAGGATATTCCCAGCTGTCTTCTCCAATCATTAACCCTATTTTTCTACAATCTTGAGATTTCACATAGGCCATTACTCCTGCGTAGGACGTCATCAGTGTAGGGCGTTTATAAAAATACTGTGCTAACTTAGGGGTTTCCCAAATAGATGATGTTCCGAGCCATGGGTGCTCGGTATTTAGGACAATCCAAGGCAAGACGAAAATTCCAAGTAACATGATAAGAAAAATACTGTTGTGCTTCAAAAATCGCTTAAGGACTATGGCCGCCACTGGAGAGAATAGAATAAATAACGGCAAATGAAATCGACTATTCCAAGGTTGGTAGCGGACAGTTAAACAAAAGAGTAAAAAGGCTATGACCAGCGTCAATGTATAAAAACCCAGCTTTTTACGCAGTTCGATAGAAAAACATACATTGATAATAACGATTAAGAATAAAATTGCATGTAAAAAAATTTCCTGAATAGTCTTCGTCAAAATTAAGGCTATGGATCGTAAAATTGTTAGAAAAACTCGCACGAGGATCATTGATATCTGCACCCAAAAATTGAGCTGCGTTACCAAAAAATTGCTGCATGATTCCATTAAGAGGAACGAAAGGGGTCGCCATATGAATACTTACATTACGTAATAAATTCACCCACAAAACTTTTAAATCAAAAGCATCATTAACAACAGAAATATTGGTCCATACGGGTGAACCGAAAGTTTTCATCTCTCGCCAATACTGCCCACCATTGATTAGTGCAACACATAGGATTAGCGCCATTACAGCGAGCAAAGCTCGGCCAAGATTCTTTTTCTGTGAAATCAAAAATCCCAGCAAAAATGGTAAAAGTAAGATGTAGCTATTGCCTTTCGTTAAAATGGCCAGCCCAAGGCTCATGCCAGTAGCAAGTAGCATGATGAGTCTTTGTTGGATTTGATATTCGATAAAAAAATAGACAAAAACAATAAGCCAAAATGCACATACATAATCTGTCTGTGTGCTGACTGCCTGCAAAATACCCATCGGCAAACATGCTGTTATGCTTGCCGCCATTAATTGACCAAGACGATCAGCACCCAACTGGCGAGCAATCAAAGAGATGCCCACCAGGCTTCCCGCCATGGCCATCCATTGGACGAGACTGGGACTAATCTGGCCTTTTGAGAGAATCCATAGATTAGCCATGGCAAATTCTGTCCATGGGGCATAGCATAATTGACGAATAATATGTGTGGGATAAAAAGCAACTGTTTTGTTCTGTACCCAGTGCATCACCCGCGGCAGGTGATAAGTCATCGCATCCCACGTATTGGGACTACTGCATGATACTGTAATGACGGTTAAAATCCCTAGCGTAATAATAATGGTTAGATTTAACTTTTCAGACAATGACCAATCTTGCCAATAAATGCTCGAAGGCCGCTGAAATGCATTGATTCGAATGGCTTGACCGAGAGCGCCTATTGTCAACACTACCCAACTAATCAACAAAGGATAAAAACTTAAAATATGGCCAAGGCTAAGTAGTTCGGTGAGTAAAGTAAGCAAAGCTGCAGTGAATACTGTTGCACCCAAAAAACAGACGCGCAAGCCTGGCATGATAGGACGAAGAATTAGGCTGGTCAGAAAAATGAAAAGTAAAATAATAAAAACAAACACGCTTATTGACCTTTAAGGTGAATGTAAATAGGTTGCCGCTGCAAGAATTACCCTGTAAGTCATAAGTCCCCGGACAATTACCAAACCTCCCAGGACGATGGAAACATTCAAGCAAAGCCAGGGATTAGGCCTACTCCACTGACGCAAGTCAAAACTTGCTAATGAAAACATGAGAATGTCCGCTGGGGTTAAAAAGATTAGGTACCGGCTAAAAAATCCAAATTGAGAATTTCGAGTGAATATGTCCACAAAAAGCATAAACATAGCACATCCTAAGAACAATAAAAAAACGATGAGAAAAAGAAGATTGTTGCATTTTTTATACTGTTTAGGTAAAAGCCACGCGGTCAAGGCATAGATAACATAAATAAACAAATGTTCCGGCATCACCCCATCAAAAAGATTGGGGAAGAATAGGTAGGTCTTGGTTTTAAAAACAGGAACTAAAATAAAATACAGTACTGCGATGGCCAAAGGCAAAATGCCTGTTAGCATCACGGACCATTGAATCTTTTTTGCCCTCCACCAAAGCAGCACAAATATCACAAAGATTTGCATCATGCTCGCTGGAGTCGTCAATGCTAAGAAAATATGGACAACAAACAATTTTCTGGTTGTTTTTATCTCCGGATGAATAACCGGAGTATAAAAAAGTAATAGTTGCATGGTGGTCAATAAAAACCATAAGGAATACGGTCTTGCTTCTACCCAATTCATCCATACTAAAGGAACAGATAAAGCCACACTTAAGGCAAATAAGGCGGCACCCAGCGAATAAAAACGAATAAAAAAATAAAAAATCAGTGCAAGGCCCACGGACATGTAAAGATTAGAGGGAATCCGGAGAATAGTCTGTGAAGGAATGTCCCTAGTCCTACTATAATCCATCTTAAAATCTTTAAGGCAAGAAGCTGGTAGATGAAAAGAGAAAATGTCACAAATAGACTTTTGAATGATGTAAAAAAGCGGATTTTTATTCCCATCGGGAGTTTGAGAAGTCAGGATATCACGATAGGAATGGGTTTCAATGACAGCATGTTGGGTAAAAAGTTCATCATTCCAAAGAAGTTTACGTTGGCTTAAAGAAAATCCAACTGCCAGTAAAACGCCCAGTAAAGCTACTGATATCCACAGACTTTTTAAATGATTAAAACGCATATAGTTTAGGTTGAAATTGTTTGATGGCTTCTTGGGCTTTTTGACTGTTTCCTAAATGATTGATAATGTCTTCAATCATCCCGCTCACCTGAAATCCCTCTTGAAAATGTGATGCTGCATAGGAAATCGCTTTTTTCTCATCTGGTACGAGCAAGGGTAAATAAATCATCTGCGAAGAAAAAAACCTTTTCAAACTTGTAGCGGGAGAAATGCGCCGGGCCTTTTGTAGCAAAGCCGATGCCTCGTCATAACGGTGTTTTTCAATATAAATGGCAGCTAAATTATAGTAATTCCAGAAAATCTCTGGGCAATGATTGATGGCAAAATTTAGATATTTAATGGCCTTCTCTTCATCTCCTAAATAGTGATAACAGTAGCCTAGCATGCCATAGGCTTCCCATAGGCTTGGAAAAATTTCTAGTAAATGCTCATAATAATCCACATAGCAATGGATCTTGTTCTTATCTGGCTCTTGTTGGTGAATGCTTAATTCTAAGAAATAATCGTAAGGCTGTGGTTGAAGATTAGTCAGCGCAGACATACTGGCCACCATAAATGTTTGGGCAACATTTTGGGCTGCCTTTAAAAAAGCGATTAATAAAAAAACCGCAATGAGAATATGGATAAGGGGATAAAAAAAATTAAGTGTTTTACTTTTGGGCATTAGTGAAAAATCTGTATTTAATGATTGGCCAAAACATTTCTATGGCTGTGGTCCATTTAATTTTTTTTCCAGCTTGCCTAGAACGGGCCTTGTAATCAATAGCAACTTCCTTGACCTTATAGCCCCGCGCCAAAAGCTTGACTGTAAATTCAGTTTCAAAGGCAAAATTCTTGGAAACAATGTCCATCCCCTCCCAAACCCGACGGGTAAAAACCTTATAGCAGGTGTTGATATCCGTAATGTCAACATCATAGAGAAAGCTAAATGTCCTATTAGAGATTTTATTGGCCCAGCGATTAATTGGCTCCATGCCGTCAATACGTCCTAAAAAACGAGAACCATAAACAACCTCTGTCCGTCCATCCAAGATAGGTGCTAAAAGTTTAGGGTACTGTGAAGGATCATACTCTAAGTCCGCATCTTGGACTAAGAGTATATCGCCTGTGGAATTTTTAAAACCCGTCAATAAGGCGGTGGTCTTACCTTGATTGTGTTGATGAATAATAATCATCTCTTTTTCGCCACTAAACTGGCTTAAAATGCCGGCGGTCCTATCAAGCGAGCCATCATTCACAATAACAATTTCCCGCAACAAGCCTTCGGGTAGAGGTGCTGCCTTGACCTGTTCGACAATTTGCCGGATGGTTGCTTCCTCATTATAGGCTGGAATTACAATAGAAACTTTCATGCTTAATATTACCCCTATTCCTTATATCTGTTCGTAATGGGCAAACGCCAATCTTTCCCAAAAGCACAGGGAGTGATTTTAACACCAGGTGGTGCTTGGCGCCGTTTATATTCATTGAGGTCAACAAGCCGAAGGGTTTTCTCAACCATCTTAGCATTCATCCCCGAGGCAATGATTTCTTGAGGTGAGGCATGATTTTCAATATAGTCCTTTAAAATCTTGTCCAAATCTTCATATGACCCCAGGCTCTCTTCATCAGTTTGATTTAGACGTAATTCCGCCGATGGCGCTCTTAACAAAGTGCTTTTAGGGATCACAGAGTGACGGGAAACACTATTACGGTAACGGGCTAATTCATAGACCTTGGTTTTAAAAACGTCCTTGATGACCGCATACCCCCCTGACATGTCCCCATAAAGGGTGCAATAACCCACAGCCATCTCGCTTTTATTGCCCGTTGTTAGAATCAAGCCTCCAAATTTATTGGCGATGGCCATTAAAATATTGCCACGGATACGTGCTTGAATATTCTCCTCGGTGCTATCTGCCTTAAGACCTGCAAAATAAGGTACCATGGTCTTTAAATATACCTGAAAAATACGCTTGATCGGAATTTCTTTAAATCCAATTTTTAAATTCCGTGCCAAAATTTTGGCATCCTGGCGTGTGGCCTTGCTATTATAGGGACTTGGCATAGAAATAGCGGTGACATTTTCAGGTCCGAAAGCATCATAAGCAATACAGGCGACCAGGGCAGAGTCGATGCCTCCGCTTAAACCTAAGGCCACCTTTTTAAATCCATTCTTAGAAGCATAGTCCCGTGTCCCCAAAACAAGGGCCTTATAAATTTCTTCAGCTTCGTCTAACAATGGGGTTGTGGCAGCCTTGAGTTGTTCTGAAAGTGTTAGCAATGTTTCTTCAAACTGTGCCGCCCGGGCTAACAGTTCTCCTGAAGACGAAACAACCATGCTCCCACCATCAAAGACCAATTCGTCCTGGCCTCCTACAGCATTAACATAAACCGTAGGGATTTTACTTTCCTTAGCGCGACGGACTAGAAGTTCCTGGCGAGATTTTAATTTTCCTGCATGGTACGGAGAAGAAGAAATATTAATGAGCAGTTTAACTCCCGCGCGGGCTTGGAGACGATAGATAGCATCATCAATCCAAATATCCTCACAAATATTAACACCAACTTTAATGCCATCGATCGTTACTACCCCTGAATTTTTCCCCTTAGAAAAATAACGTTTTTCATCAAAAACACCGTAATTTGGCAATTCTTGTTTATGGTAAACATGTTGTAATTTACCATCAGTAATAACCGCCGCTGCATTATAAATTTTTCCTCCAGCATCACTATCCACAAAACCAACAATGACACTTATACCGCGTATCTTTTTGGCCAAGGCATCAACAGCCTTGATATTGTCCGCCACAAAATGCTTCTTTAATAAAAGATCTTCAGGAGGATAGCCACAGATGGCAAGTTCAGGAAACACCACAAGCTCCGCCCCAGCTTTTTGGGCTTGAGCGCTGTATTCCAGGATCTTTCGGGCATTGCCCGTAAGATCCCCGACCGTGGAATTAATTTGAGCGAGAGCTATTTTTAACATAGGTTTATGATATTTAAAAAATTCTTATATAAAGCTTGGGCCTGCGTATCAAATTTTTCTTTATATTTCCAATAATCTTCCATCATGCCTTGCGCATGATCTAGACGCCCAGGAAGATCATTTTCACAGTATTCTTCACACCATTCCTTAATGCTCTTATCCGTCACCTCAATATGAAATTGAATACCATAGGCATTTTTGCCTACTTTTAATGCTTGATGCGGACAACCCGTGGCTGTCGCTAGCAATTCACCCTTAACAGGGATTTGAAACATGTCCCCATGCCAATGGTAAATAGGATTATTTTCCTGAAAACCTTTAAAAAACGGGTCTTTCTTCCCAGCGTCCGTCAACTGTACGTGATACCAACCTATTTCTTTAACCGGCGATTTAACGACCCTTGCTCCTGCAGCCTTAGATAAAAGCTGTGATCCTAAACAAATCCCTAAAAATGGGATTTCTGCGTCTAAAACCGCTTGAATAAATTTAATCTCGGAGCCAAGGAATGCGTACTTATTTTCTTCATCCACATTCATGGGACCACCCAAAACCACAACCCCTTTAACATCCTTTAAATCCTGAGGTAAAGATTCACCTACACCCAGCTCAATGATTCGAAAAGGTTCATTGTGCGATTTTAAAAAATCCCCCAAGGTCCCCGGACCTTCAATATCAATATGCTTAATGATTAAAATCATAGACGAAAGATTATACTATAAAAAAAACCGGGACACATTGAGTTTTTAAACGAATAACTAACAAAACTCAATGTGTCCCGGTTTTTTTGATCTTATGCATTCATCAAAAGCATTTCTGCATAACTGGGCATAGGCCAAATGTTGGCTGGAACGAGAGCTTCCAGCGCATCAATGGACTCACGCAATTTAAGCATGCCCGCCACTGTTTTAGCGGAATCGTGCTTGGCTAACGATGCTTCCAAGGCATCGCAAGCAACCAAGGACTTATCAATCAAGCCGGAAACAGTCTTCAAAAGTTTCTTTTGAGCGACTGATTTGACCGATGATAACTGGGCTTGAAATTCCAAAGCTGCAGGAATCAATTGTGTACGTGCGATGGTCGCAGCACAGCTGCCTTCCAAAGACACGACGGTATTATACGCATGAACGTTGATTTCATAACGGGAATTAACTTCCTTCTCAGAAAGAACACCATGCTTAACAAGTACGGCAATGTTCTTTTTAGCCTTAATGGTTTCCAAAGCTTCCGGTGTGGTTTTCATGTTGGGAAGCCCACGCTTCTTAGCTTCTTTTTGCCATTCGTCGATATAACCATCCCCATTATACAGGACGCGTTTATGCTTCTTGATGATCGCCTGTAAAACTTTTTGCAGGGAATCATTGAAGTTTTTGCCAGCCTTTTTATCTGCTTCAAGCTGATCGCAGATATCGCTTAAAGCTTCGGCCACGATGGTATTTAATACCATGTTAGCGGCAGAAGGATTCTGGTTAGAACCAACAGCGCGGAATTCAAATTTAGCACCGGTGAAGGCAAACGGAGAGGTGCGATTGCGGTCGGTGGTATCCTTAGCCAAACTAGGCAACGCATCAACACCCACATGAATGCTGCCACCTTCTTTGGAGGACTTAGCCCCGCCCTTTTCAATTTGCTCAATAATATCTGTCAACTGAGCACCTAAAAAGATGGAGACGATCGCCGGAGGAGCTTCGTTAGCGCCTAAACGATGATCATTGCCTGCGGTGGCAACGGTCACGCGTAAAAGATCCGCATAAGAATCAACGGCCTGAATAACGGCGCACAACATGGCTAAAAATTTAGCATTTTCGTGCGGTGTCTTTCCAGGATACAGCCAATTTTTACCGTCGGGACCAACCACGGACCAGTTATTATGCTTTCCTGAACCGTTAACGCCGGCAAAAGGCTTCTCATGCAAAAGACAGACTAAACCATGTTTATCTGCGATTTGACGCATGAGTTCCATGACAATCATATTGTGATCAACAGCGCTGTTTAAATCTTCATAAATTGGCGCCATTTCATATTGAGCAGGAGCAACTTCATTATGACGGGTCTTGGAAGGAATGCCTAGTGCCCACAAAGCACGGTCTAAATCTTCCATAAAGCCCATGATGCGGGGCTTGATCGCGCCAAAATAATGATCTTCTTGCTGTTGATGTTTAGCAGGTCTTAATCCAAATAAAGTACGCCCGGTTTCAATCAAATCCAAACGTGCTTCATAATGGGCCTTATCAATGAGGAAATATTCTTGTTCAGGTCCTAAGGTGCAGTACGCACGTTTGCCCTTAACGTCAATGCCAAAAAGAGCCGCAAGGCGACAAACTTGCTTGCTTAAAGCCACCATGGAACGCAGCAAAGGTGTTTTCTTATCTAAAGCCTCCCCATGATAACCGATATAGAATGTTGGTATGCATAGGGTAGTTGCTTCGGGCCCTTCTTTGATAAAGGCTGGAGAAGTTGGGTCCCAACCCGTGTAACCGCGGGCTTCAAAAGTTGCACGCAATCCGCCAGAAGGGAAAGATGATGCATCTGGCTCACCTTGAATAAGATTTTTACCAGAAAAACTTAAAACTATCCCGCCATCATTATCCCAATCAATAAAGGAATCATGTTTTTCGGCAGTGACACCCGTCATGGGTTGAAACCAATGGGTATAATGGGTTGCCCCTTTAGCAATAGCCCACTTTTTCATGGCCTCGGCCACTTCATCAGCAATAGAAGCGTCTAATTTCCCGCCTTCTTTGATCGTTTTCTCAATGGAGACATATGCTTTTGGAGAAAGCATTTCTTTCATCACCTTGAGACTAAACACGTTTTCGCCGAAATGTTCAGGCAAATGTTCGCTGAAAGAACCATTGCAGCAGCTCTCCTCAGCGCAGGCCTGAATAACCTCTTCGCGAGCTTGACTCATAGAACTACCCTCCTGGTAATATTGTTTTGATATTTAAAGAGACAGAAAATCCTTCTTCAGGTGAAAAATACGATATCCTGAAGAAGGACTTCTGTCAAGCATTTCATCGTTAGCCGATGGCTTTGGAACCTTCTTCGCCAGTACGGATACGGATACATCTGGGCAGATCTAAAACGAAGATCTTTCCATCTCCAATTTTACCAGTACGGGCACCTTTAATGATGGCCTTGATGGTTGGCTCAACGAAATCCTCGTTGACCGCAATTTCCAATTGGATTTTACGCAATAAATTACCTGTTTCTTTGACCCCACGGTAAAACTCATCAACACCTACTTGACGGCCATGACCTAGGACTTCGGATACAGTGATCAAATTCACATTCGCCGCATAAAGCTCTTGCTTAACTTCTTCGAGCTTATAAGGCTGAATTATAGCAATGACTAATTTCATGATAGAAAGCCTCCTTTATCGTCAAATTTTTAGTCTAAGATTGTATAAGCACGTTCATGATGTTGTGTCAAATCCAAACCAATAACTTCATCTTCATTGGCCGCACGCATGCCGATGGTCTTATCAATAATGAAGCAGATCAGCAATGTCCCCACGAAGGAGAAGGTGGTGGTCAATAAGCAGGTTTTGACTTGGATCATGAATTGAGCTGCGTTCCCGTCGAAAAGACCAGAACCGCCGGAATTGATAGCTTTCATCGCAAATAAACCAGTGGCTAAAGCACCCCACAAACCACCGATATAATGCACGCCAAAAGCATCCAAAGTATCATCATAACCGAATTTAGGTTTCACGAAAGCGACCATGCAATAGCAGAATACGCTGACTAAGAAACCGATCCATAAAGAACCACCGACATCCACGAAACCAGAAGCTGGGGTAATAGCAACTAAACCAGCAACAGCACCTGAAGCAGCACCAACAATGGTTGGTTTGCCGGTAAAGATCCATTCCATCGCAGCCCAGCTGATGGCGGCAGCAGCAGTAGCTGTGTTGGTCACAACGAACGCACTGGTGGCCAAGCCATTCGCAGCAACAGCAGAACCTGCGTTAAAACCAAACCATCCGAACCATAACAAGGAAGCACCGATCATAACATACGGAACGTTATGCATACCTGGTTTATCTGTACCAATACGTTTGCCTAAGAATAAAGCGGTAGCAAGACCAGCAATACCAGCATTCATGTGAACGACAGTACCACCAGCAAAATCCAAAGCGCCCCATCCATGAGCTAAACCATCAATTCCGGGGATACAGCGTGGGCCACTGGGCAATAGATAAAGGTAAGCCATAGGACCGTAAACCAGACCCATGCGGAAAATTTAACTCTCTCAGCAAATGAACCAATGACCAGTGCAGGTGTGATAACCGCGAACATACACTGGAAGATCATATAGGCTTGATGAGGAATGGTTGCCGCATAATCAGTATTAGGGGTATTAATATCAACACCCTTCATCATAAACCATTGCAACCCACCGATATAAGGCTCTAGAAATCCTGAACCTTTACCAAAGGCAATGCTGTAGCCATAAACGACCCAGAGCACGCTGACAATAGCCAAGCACATAAAACATTGCATCAAAATACTTAAAACATTCTTTCTTCTGACCATCCCTCCATAGAATAAAGCTAAGCCTGGTGCGGTCATTGCCAAAACTAAGGCTGATGAGACCAGGACCCAAGCTGTATCCCCGGAATTGATAGGATTTGCTGGTGTTGTTCCCATTACGTGTTACCTCCTGTATTATTACTGGTTAAACAATATGAACTTTAATGCTTAAAAACAACCCTAAGGCCAATGCTGCTTGTGCAAATGCAAAAAGGAAAGCAAAAACTTCTTCTTTTTTAATGGTTTGTGTAGATTGGGTAACTTTCATTTTACCCCTCCTTGATTTTGATGATCCTTTTTTGGACAATAAAAAATCCAGTTTGATATGCCTCAAAGCATACAAAACTGGACATCATTGCCCGTAAAAATAAAAAATCCCCTTGAAATACAGCTACCCCAAGAGGACGATCATTGCCCGTGAAACGTGTCCGAAACTTCTATGCCCCGGACTTTTTTAAATCTTAATCTATGTTGCAAATATAACTGGTAAAACATTACTTGTCAAGAAATTTTATTCGCCTTTGATAATCTGTTCGGCAGCAAGCCAATCTTCCACATCATAGCCATGCGCACAGCCACGAGCGGTAAAAAGCTCATAAGCCAATTCCCGGATTTGTTGATCTAAATCCTTTTCTGAATATTCCGCTTGTGCTAAAGGAGTTTCAATTCTATTCTTAGAAGCAGTTGTTTTGGTAACTTTTTTAGGGGTGGTTACTTTTCTCATAAAACCTCCGTAAATGCCTCCATGACTGCTAATACACTGGGCAATATACACCCGGCTTGATAATTATGTCAAGAATAAATTTAGGTTAAAGCCAAATCCCCATGTCCTGCAGGCGCTTGCATTCCAACCAATGGCCAAATACTCTTGACGGGAATGATGCTATAAATAACTGGTGAAAGACTGCCAATCCCTTCCCGCTTAATACGTGCCAGCATAGCAGGATCGATATTCATGATAACCCCTGAGCCATCCTTAGTGATCTTCCATTGCAGACCCTTGGATGTGCTTAAATCAATACCGCCTGGATTCTCAACTAATGTGGCTGCATCATGAGTAGCAGCCAGCATGGCGGTATTAGATGTTAATAAAATTTCAAAAGTTTTTTGTGGTGGCTTTAAAAAAGGATTTAGTGATTCTTTGATTGTTGCATGAAATCGCGGCAAAGCACTGCTTAATTGCATAAGCAATTCTTGGCCAAATTGTTCCGCTTGATCTGCGGGCAATTCATAAAGAATGGAAATGCTTTGAACTTGTTCTACTTGATTAGGATGACTCATCATTTTTTGACCGTAAGATGCCACCGGAATAAATGTATTCCCTTCCCATTCTCTTCCCTCCCGTTCCTCAAAAGACATTAATGGCCTAGGAAGAGCTGTTCTAAATTCTGTCTTTCTATGCTTTCCAAATGTTAGTATAACCGACAAATGTTGGTATTGTTTAGCAGTCATGATCGTCTGATAAATCTTAGAAGGCTCCAAAGTACCCATCAGTTGAGCGTAGGTTATGGGAGCAGTCATCGCTGCATCCGCAGGTTGTTTTTCATCTGCTTTCTTCAAGAATTCAAATAAATAACTTCTGTGTTCCCCTGCAATATGTTCCAACCAAGAAGCCATTTGTCGATCCCTAGCAGTTGTACCTTTAGATTGTACGTTATGGGTTTCAACAAGGAGAGAACCTAGGAGTAAGTGTGCTAAAGCCTCGAAACCTTCTTGATCTTTTAAGAGACCTTCGTTTTTTAAAATTTCTGCAACCAAGGTAGTAGTTGACCACCCCTGAGGGTTGCTTTCAATAGTCTCATCGGCATGCCAACCTACATATAATCCTGTCGCTTGATGAGGGCCGACGAACGTGGTATAAAAACCTTTATGTTTTAATGCATCAAAAATCACAGCTTGTTGATCATTAAAAATAAGATCATTTTCGGTTATTCCGAACATTTCCAAAGCAGCTGTCACCTGTGTTGCCAATTTAAAATCTTCTCGAGATTTATTAATCAGAGGAACATAAAGTGTGTTCTCGCCTTTTTGTTCAGCTGCACGTGTCCTTTCTGTGGCCAAGGCAATAGCCCCCATGGTTGAAGGCAAATCTCCGTTTGCAACAATGAAGTGAATGATTGGCGCACGAAAATCTTTCCGTCTCATATTTTTTTCTAGTCG
>Ga0207000_1257_pt1 | contig 12915 bp, 14 predicted proteins | sample Alteio_BWMinCont_90_FD_153498 | JGI IMG/M metagenome (GOLD analysis project Ga0207000, IMG submission 153498) | Enriched cells from forest soil in Barre Woods Harvard Forest LTER site, Petersham, Massachusetts, United States -... | ecosystem: Environmental > Terrestrial > Soil > Temperate forest >...
GCCAGCCGTTGTTCACCGCGACCGGGTGACAACTCAATCCCAGCCCCGTGGCCGCAATGCTGCAAGCCGAATCCTCGCGCGTGTTGTCAGCCACAAGTCCATTGATGCCATTCGTATGGTCCAGAAAATAACGAAAGGCCGACCGTTGAAGCTCGATGACTTCGTCGGGCAACTCCGTCACGCGATCCTTGTAGCGCGCGTTAGTCATGCGATCATTGTAGCGCATGCCACCGCCGGTTGTATAGAAAGCTTCTGCGTCCAGTCACAATGGCGGAAATCAACGCCCTCTCCTTTGCGACTCCCACGATGGAGCGACCGCGGGGTTGGGACCGGCCGATCCCGCTTGGTTGGCGTCAACTCCTGGGGGTTGTCGAGGTGGTGGTTGACCTGCCGGGCGCAAGCGGTCATCCGGTTCCCAGCTTCCTGTGCTTCGTGGTTGAACAACATGTCGGTCATGGCGGAAGCCGAGTGCCGGCAGGCGGCGTACTCGGTCAGTACGATGCTCCCATAAAAGTCGGCGGTTTCGCGGATCGAGAAGGGCCGGGAGCGGGGATCGGCAACTTCAGATGCGTCATCCCGGAGGGTGTGGTCCAGGGCGTGGCCAACCACATGGCAAATGACGTAGAGTGCTTGCTGCCGGTCCACTCCCCATTGGACAGAGGTCGGCGGGTCGCCGAGTACCTGTGCAAGTGCGCCGAGCAGGCTGCGTTGCAGGACCACGTCTGAGAGGCTATTTGGAAAGAATGATCGGGAAATCAGGCTACTTCCTTAGCCTTTTTCGGATATCGAAATCGCGGCTGTCTGTTGTTCGGGTCGGGCCGTAGCCGGCGGGTCATTTGTTGGATTGCCGCAATCTTTACCCAAGCCTCGCCGGAGGAAGTATTATATTCATAATCCTTACTCAACCGCCGGCAGCGCCCCAGCCAGGCGAAGGCGCGCTCCACCACCCGGCGGCTGTTCACCGGCACGAAGCCCGGCGTCCCTTCGGCCTGCGTAACCACCTCGATCGTGTAGGGGACTGCTTGCGCCGCCAACCACTTATCCAGGGTCTTGTTGGGGTACTTGTTGTCCGCGAGGATGACCTTCAACCGCGGGTACTGCCCGGCGGCCAATTGGCCCAGCACCGGCGGCGTGCGTGCCGTCGTCGAGATTCGCCGCCGTGACCGCCACCGCCAGCAGTAAGCCCAGGGTGTCCACGACGATGTGCCGCTTGCGGCCCTTGATCTGCTTGCCGCCGTCGTAGCCCTTGTCGCCGCCCATCTCCGTGGTCTTGACCGTCTGGCTGACGATGCAACCGGCGCGGGGCGTGTCGTCCCGGCCGGCGGCGTGGCGGAGTCCGACGCGCAGCGCATCGACGATCTTTTGCCAGGTACCGTCGGCGTGCCAGGCGGTGAAGTAATCCCAGACCGTACCCTTGGGGGCCAGGTCGTGCGGCAAGTAATCCCATTGGCAGCCGGTGCGGGCCTGGTAGAACAGGGTGTCGACGACTTCGGGCAGGTCCACGGCGCGAGGCCGGCCGCCGCGTTTGGCGGGCGGCAGCAAGGGCCCGATCAATTCCCACTGGGCGTCCGTCAGGACCGACCGCTAAGGCTTCCGCATGGCTCCGTCCATCCTACGCTGGGGCCCGTTGGAACTCCTTCCGCAGTCGATATCTTAGGGACAAACGGGCTTTCCAAATAGCCCTGCACTTTCCGGGAGTTTCTTAGGCATTGAGTCGGCCGGGGCTGAGTAGCCGAAAGCCGGCTTTCCTCGCACGATGATGGTTGCCACACCGCATCCTGCTCGGAGAGCCGAGATGACGATTCAGCTTCAATGCGGCCACGGCACCAAGGCCGTGGAGAACTCTGGGAGGGGAACGCCCCGGTCGCTGGCAAGAAGCTTCAATGCGGCCACGGCACCAAGGCCGTGGAGAACTTCCATGACGACCGCGAAGGCCGGGGCGAGACGAAGCGCTTCAATGCGGCCACGGCACCAAGGCCGTGGAGAACGCCGGGATTTCCACGCTTCCGCTCGCACCGGCGCTAGCTTCAATGCGGCCACGGCACCAAGGCCGTGGAGAACGCGAAGGGCGAGGCGGTTCGCTGGTCTGTTGATAACCTTCAATGCGGCCACGGCACCAAGGCCGTGGAGAACGCGTGGGCTATTTGCTGGGCTATCCGGTGTATCTGACGGACCTTCAATGCGGCCACGGCACCAAGGCCGTGGAGAACTTGAATCCGGAGCAAGTCGCCGGGCTGATTAAGGCGTTTGCCTTCAATGCGGCCACGGCACCAAGGCCGTGGAGAACAAGAGGCAAGCCGGGCCGGTTGCCTTCGACGCCCGTCCTTCAATGCGGCCACGGCACCAAGGCCGTGGAGAACCAAACTGCGCGTGTGGCTCGGCACCTCCATCGAAAACCTTCAATGCGGCCACGGCACCAAGGCCGTGGAGAACATGGGTACTCCTACCAGAGCGTGGCGCAGGCATACTCCCTTCAATGCGGCCACGGCACCAAGGCCGTGGAGAACCTTCGCCGCACGAGTAATTACAAAAAGACATCAATAGGCTTCAATGCGGCCACGGCACCAAGGCCGTGGAGAACGTCATTCGGTCACACCGGCCTTTGATGCATCAACGATAGCTTCAATGCGGCCACGGCACCAAGGCCGTGGAGAACGTTTGATGGGCAGGTTCGGCGCCGGCCCCCACTTGTGCTTCAATGCGGCCACGGCACCAAGGCCGTGGAGAACCCGATGGACTTTCGACCGCTGAATACCGAGGAGCGTGGCTTCAATGCGGCCACGGCACCAAGGCCGTGGAGAACTCCGGCCTGGGGCGTGTATGCCCTCTCCGCCACCAAGGAGCTTCAATGCGGCCACGGCACCAAGGCCGTGGAGAACTAATTGACCGCTAGGGCAGTTACGACAATTTTTCAAGCTTCAATGCGGCCACGGCACCAAGGCCGTGGAGAACTACACTCCCGCCGGGGAATACGTGCCGGAAGCGTAGTGCTTCAATGCGGCCACGGCACCAAGGCCGTGGAGAACCGGTAGCTCCGCCGGTATAGCTATCAGAAGTACAGGTGCTTCAATGCGGCCACGGCACCAAGGCCGTGGAGAACTACTTTTATAGACAGCCTAGAAGATTGGGTGTTTTATAGCTTCAATGCGGCCACGGCACCAAGGCCGTGGAGAACATGACGAACCGCCGGCCGACTCCAAGGCAGCTGCGGTGCTTCAATGCGGCCACGGCACCAAGGCCGTGGAGAACCTACATTCCCGCCGAAGGACGGAAACAAGCCAGAGTAGCTTCAATGCGGCCACGGCACCAAGGCCGTGGAGAACGCGGAAGCAATCGAAACCCCGCAAGCCGGAAACGCAGTGCTTCAATGCGGCCACGGCACCAAGGCCGTGGAGAACTCGTAGTCAATCAACCTAGTAGGGTGTCAAGTTTGGAATGAGGGGTAGAGCCTTCGTAGTCGGATGCGGGCATCCTTGGCGGTGAATTGCCAGTCGACCGCGACGCAACGCTCGTCGCGGTCGATTTGCCAAGCCGCTACCTCCCGTTCCAAGGTCGCCCGGTCTTCGATGCGCCGGGCCAGGCACTGGCCGCTGAGCGCGCTCAACTCGATCTCCGCGATGTTGAGCCAACTGCCGTGCTTGGGCGTGTGGTGCACCTCGAACCGCCCCATCAGCCGCCGCGCCTCGGCCGGCGCGAAGGCTTGATACAAGGAGGCCATCTTGTGCGTGTTCAGGTTGTCCATGACCAACACGATTTTCTTGGCCTCCGCCAACAAGTCGTCCGCCAGCCACTGCAACAGTCGGGCGAAATCGACCGCCGTGCGCCGCTCGGTCACCGCGACGTGCCGCCAACCCGCCAGCGGCTCCGTCACCATGAACAAGTTGGCCGTGCCGTTGCGGACGTACTCGTAGTCGAACCGCTCTGGCTGGCCCGGCTCGGGCGGCAGCGGCGTCCGGGTTTCGCCGATCAGTTGCTTGCTGGCCTCGTCCAGACAGATGACCGGGCGCTGAGGATCCAAGGGGCGGTGGTAGACCTCCAGAACGTCCTCCATAGCGCAGACGAAGTCGGCGTCTGCCTCGGGCGGGATGCACCACTGCTCCTTCAGGTGCGGCTTAAGCTCGTTTTTTTAAGCACCTGGCGCACCGTCTCGTGGCAGACGTACCCGACCACCTCCAGTTCGACCAGCTTGTCCGCCAGCAGCCGTAGCGTCCAGGCGACGCGACCGGCAGGCGGCTGCGAGCAGGCCAGGGCGATCAGCCGGGCTTCGGCGGCGCCGTCCAGGGCGGGCTGGCGGTTGGGGCGGTCCGGCTGCTTGCGGACTAGAGCGGCTTGCAGCCCCTGTTCGACGAACCGCTGGCGGACGCGCTCGACGGTGGCGCGGCTGACCTCCACGGCGTCGGCGATGCGCTCGTCGGGCCAGGCGGGGCCGTCGGGGGCGGCGTCGGCCTTGAGCAGGATGCGGGCGTGGACCAACTTGGCGGCGGCGCCCTTGCCAGTAGTGATGAGGGCGGACAGGTCGTGCCGCTCCTCGGCGGTCAGCGTGACGACGTACTTCTTCATGGCGGAATCCCTCCCAATCCGCTCAGAAGAACCGAATCAAGCCGACTCCGCAAGTGGAAACTGACGCCCTACTAGACCTGTTGCCGGGGATGGTCAAGGAGAAACATGCCGATTTGTTTATGAAGCGTTCAGGAAGCGCGGCCGCTCACTTGCGGCGAATGGGCGCAAATCATGCCCAATTCTGTGGCCCCGAGGGTGTGCGGCGGACTGGCGGACATGGTGGCATCGGCAGCGGACGGCGGCGATCGGGGGCCGTTCGGCGGTCATTAGGAAGTCCGCCAACTGTGGCGGAGTCGTGGCGGAGTGACGGACTGGCGGAGCCGTCGGTTTGCCGTTGGCAAGGGTTCCACTGCTCGCCTTGTCAGCCCCGCCCGGATCGCTATGATAGGCATTTCGGCAAACGCCAGCGGCAACGAGCGGAGATCACGCCAATGGGCATGCAATGTGACATCTGCGGCAAGAAACCCGTGCTCGGCTACCAGTATTCCAAGCGCGGCAAGGCCAAGTACCTCGGCGGCGTCGGCACCAAGGTCACCGGCGTCAGCCGCCGCACCTTCTACCCCAACTTGCAACACATCCAGTGCCAGGTCGGCGGCAGCGTCAAGCGGTTGAGCGTGTGCGTCCAGTGCATCCGCAGCGGCCGCGTCCAACGGCCGCAGAAACGCAAGCCGTTCTCGATGCCCACGGCGTGAGGCGGTAAGGCAGTAGGCAGAAGGCAGTAGGCAGCGCATCTCCTTGACTGCCTTCTGCCTTCTGCCTTCTCCAAAAGGGAGTTTGCCATGTCCCTGTCGGCGGAGCAGGTCGCGTGGGTCGCGCATCTGGCGCGGCTCGAATTGACGGCCGAGGAGCTGGCCGTCATGACGCCCCAGCTCAACTCCATCGTCGATTACGTCGCCCAACTGCAACAGGTGGACACCGACGACGTTGAACCGCTCGCCCACGCGCTCGCCGTCCACAACGTCTTCCGCGCCGACGAACCGGCCCCGTCGCTCTCCGTGGACGAGGCGCTGGCCAACGCCCCCGACCGCCGCGCCAACGCCAAGGGCGAACAGTTCTACGGCGTCCCCGCCGTCTTTGAGTAGGCAGAAGGCAGAAGGCAGTAGGCAGTAGGCAGTGGGGCTTTTTGACTGCCTTCTGCCTTCTGCCTACTGCCTTCTGATTCCTGAGGTGCCCCCATGGCGCAGGAACTCACCGAACGCACCGCCTCCGAGTTGTTGCCGCTGCTGGCCCGCGGCGACGTGTCCGCCGAGGCGCTGACCGGGCAGTTTTTGCAAGCGATCCAGCAGCGCGATGCAAAGGTGCGCGCCTTCCTGCACGTCGATGAGGGCAACGCCCTGGCCCAGGCGCGGGCCGTGGATCAGAAGCGCAAAAAGGGCGACCCCCTCGGCCCGCTCGCCGGCGTCCCGGTGGCGATCAAGGACGTCCTTTGCACGAAGGGCCAGCCGACCACCTGCGGCAGCAAAATCCTGCGCGACTTCAAGCCGCCCTACGACGCCCACGTCATTACCCGGCTGCGCTCGGCCGACGCCGTGCTGATCGGCAAGACGAACCTCGACGAGTTCGCGATGGGTTCGTCCACGGAGAACAGCGCTTATCAGACCACGCACAACCCCTGGGACCTGGAGCGCATCCCCGGCGGCTCCAGCGGCGGCTCGGCGGCGGCGGTGGCGGCCGGCGAAGCGGTGCTGGCGCTGGGCACTGACACCGGCGGCTCGATCCGCCAGCCGGCCGGCCTATGCGGCGTCGTCGGCCTCAAACCATCCTACGGCCGGGTGTCGCGCTTCGGCCTCGTCGCCTTCGCCAGCTCACTCGACCAGGTCGGCCCCTTCGCCCACGACGTGGCCGACGCCGCCCTGCTCCTCGAAGTCATCGCCGGCCACGACCCGCGCGACAGCACCAGCGTCGTCAAGCCCGTGCCGCCCTACAGCAAGACCGTCCACGACCCGGTCAAGCCGTTGACGGTCGGCGTGGCCCGCGAATACTTCGGCGAAGGTCTTGACCCCGAGGTCGAGCAGGCAGTGCGTGCGGCATTGAAAGTCTACGAGGGACTGGGCGCCAAGGTGCGTGAGGTGTCGCTGCCGCACAGCCCCTACGCCGTGGCGACGTACTACCTGGTCGCGACGGCCGAGGCGTCGAGCAACCTGGCCCGCTACGACGGCGTGCATTTCGGCCACCGGACGAGCCGGCCCGGCAATCTGATCGACATGTACCAGCGCTCGCGTGGCGAAGGGTTCGGCCCCGAGGTCAAGCGGCGCATCATGCTCGGCACCTACGCCCTGTCGAGCGGCTACAAGGATGCCTATTATCTGAAGGCGCTGAAGGTCCGTCGGCTGATCCGCGACGATTTCGACCTGGCATTCGCGGCGTGTGACGTGGTGCTGGGTCCGACGGCGCCGACGGCGGCGTTCAAGATCGGCGAAAAGAGCAGCGACCCGCTGGCGATGTATTTGTCGGACATCTACACGATCAGCGCCAACCTGGCCGGCATCCCGGGCGTGACGATCCCGTGCGGCTTCACGAAGGCGGGCCTGCCGATCGGCCTGCAAATCCTGGCCGCCCCGTTCGAGGAGGCGAAGCTGCTGCGCGTCGCCCGCATGTACGAACAGGCCACCGACTGGCACACGCGCCGGCCGCGGGTCTGAGAGGCGCTGCCACCGAAGCGGAGCTTGGGAACGAGAGGAATGGGCCGCCGGCCTGGCCCTGACTGCTCACTCGGACGGACACACCGGTTTTCACCCACCCGCCGGCGACGCGCTCAGGGGCCATTCAATCGTCCAGTCCCAGGTATTCGGTGGGCACGGCCCGCAGGACTTCTTCCGCAGTGGTTTCGCCGCGCGCCACCTTGAGCAGGGCCGATTGCTTGAACTCGATCATGCCGTCATCGATGGCCTTCTGGCGGATCACCTGCGTCGATTGCCGTTCGTAAATCAACTTGCGCAATTCGCGGTTGACCGTAAGTACCTCCCCAAGGGTTGTGCCGAGTGCCACCTGACCGGGTACGCCGGTGCGGCCGGCGTACCCGGTCAGGTGGCACTCGGCACAACCCTTGGGGAGGTACAACTGCCGGCCCTGGTCCGGCTCCAGCCACGGCCGCACCTCCTCGAAGGTGTGCGGGGCCTCCGACAACTCCATGGTCATCTTGCAGGCCGGGCACAGGGTGCGAATCAGGCGCTGGGCGATCACGCCGCGCAAGGAGCTGCTGAGGAAGTGCGGATGCACCCCCAGGCTGAGCATGCTCTGGATGGCGCCGGCCGCCACCGGCGCGTGCAGCGTGGCCAGCACCAGGTGGCCGCTATTGGCCGCCCGCACCGCGGTCTCGGCCGTGATCGGGTCGCGGATTTCGCCCACCATGATCACGTCGGGCGCCTGGCGCAGGGCGCCCCGCAGCAGGTCGGGGAAATCGACGTCCAGCCTGGGGTTGATTTGCGATTGCCGCACGCCCTCGACGGCGTACTCGATCGGGTCCTCGATGGTGTTGATCTTGCGCTCGCCGTTGTTCAAGTAGGTCAGGCAGGCGTACAGCGTCGTGGTTTTGCCCGAGCCGGTCGGGCCGGTTACGAGGATCATGCCGCTGGGGCTGTTCAGCAGGGTGAACAACTCGTTGAAATCCCGGCGCAACAGGCCCAGCTGCTCCAGGGACAACAGCTGCGAATCGCGGACCAGGAGGCGGAGCGTGAAATCCTCGCCCCAGAGGGTGGGGATGGTGCTGATGCGCAGGTCGATGGTGGATTCGCCGTCGCGGCGGCGGATCCAGCGGCCGTCGAGGGGGCGGCGTTTCTCGGCCACGTCCATGCCGGCCACCGCCTTGATGTGGGCCATGCAGCGCCGGCCGAATTCGAGCGGCATGACGGTCAAGAGCCGTAGCATGCCCAGGTGCCGCCCCGACACCTCCACGTGGCCTTCGTGGGCGTTGAAAAACAGGTCGCTCACCTTCAACGCGGCGGCATGGTCCAGCAGCCGGGCGACGGCGTTTTCGGGGATGAGGTCGTTGACGTTGATGTGCAGACTGTCGGTGGCGGCTTTGGTCATTGCGGGACTCCCACGGCCAGGGCGCGCGCCGCCGCGTCGTTTTCCGCGATGTGCAGGAGGTCCGGCATGCGCAACAGCCGCAGGAGCTGAAGGACCGAGGGCGAAATGGAGTGAAGCACCAATTTGCCGCCCGCCTCCTTACAATGCTTGTGGCAGCGGATGATCCAGCCGACGGCCGTCGAGTCGATGTAGGAGGTTTTTTCCAGGCTCAGCAAGACCTTGCGCTTATAGCAATCGGCCCCGAGCAGGTTGCACAGCACGTCGGTGCCGGCGCGGAAATCCATTTGCGTGATGTCGCCTTCGTTCTGAATGCGCGTGATGTCGTCGTCGGTGGAGACCATTGTCAATTTCATGGCCCGTTCTCCGGACCTTCGCCGCCAGCTGGCGGAAGCGAAGAGAAAAAAAGGGGGAATTCACGGCATGTTACTGACGACGGCGGGCGGGGGCAAGAACATTCTGCCGGAGAAGAAAAGGGAAGAACTGGAGGAAGAACTGGTCCGTTCAGGTTTTTGCGACCGCGCCGGTGAAAACCTGACCTGGCTGGCACAGGTTCTTCCTCCTATCAACGCCCGCTCAGACCGGGTGGACCACCAGGGCATGTTTCGGCTTTGGCAAGCGCTTGCCGAGCTTTTGCAGGCTTTCGAGGTGCAGGTCGAGCGCTTCGCAGGCGTTGGCGAAGGCCGCCGTCAGGGTCGAGCCGCTGGTGATGATCGCCGGGAAATCCGGGAAATCAGCCGCGTACGCCGGCTCCTCCGCCTGGTAAGCGAGGGTAAACACGTAGCCGCGGTATTCGTGGTTGGTTACGGTCATTTTTTCCCCCTCAGTACGTTGCCGGTAACTCGCCCCGCGCGCCGCGGGCGTACCAGGATAGCTGGAGACCTTCCGGACGCTTATTACCGCCGGGAGGCTTCAAACGGCGCAGGTCCGGCAAATCCGCGGGAAAGCCCATGATTCGCAGCCAAAGACTCGGATCGAACTGGCGGGCAAGGGTCGCAATGCTATTCCACAACAGGCGAAACTCCGTCGCCGGCCGTTCGTCCAATGCCAAGATGCGGATGAGCCGGCGGGCTTCGCGGGTATGGCCGTGGATGGTTCCATCCTCGTCCACCGCAACCGTGTCGGCGGTCAGCACCCGGCAAGGGTCCGGCAAGGCCCGATTGCCTTTCAGCACGTTGCAAATCGGACACACCAGATGGAGATTGTCGTAGTCCGTTGTCAACTCAGGACGCTGGGCGACGGCGAGAAAATGGTCGATCTGCAATTCGCCCGCCGCGCGGCCCCATTGCTCCCGGCGCAGGCAGTACACGCAGCGAAAAGTGAATTCATCCCGCAGCCACGGCAGAAAGCGCCGGTAGTCGGCGTAGCCTTGCGGCCCGTGACGACGAACGTACGGCGCCGGCGGGTAGGCGAAGGGCGTCATGCGTCGGAGCCGCTTTGAGCCTTGGCCGCCTTCCGGAGCAGTTCCCGATGAAGCTGGCGCGCGGCCGCGATCGGCCAGGGCGCGACCCGGTTCTGGTAGCGCAGCATCTCGTCTTGGAGTTGGCGAAGCTCCACCGCCTCCGCGGGGCTGATCGCGCCGTCGATCTCCCGGTCGATCAGGTCGCAACGCCGCAGATTTTTCTCTTCGGTCCACTCGCCGGAAGTCGAGGCACCGCTTGCCGGCCGCGGTGGGGGAACGACGCAGGCGACCGCCTGGCCGTTCAGCTCCAAAACGGCCCCATCCGGATCGACCGCCAAGGCCAGAACGAAGCGCTTGATCGATTCTTCCTGGCCGTCGAGCCGTACGTGTTTCATGTCGGACTCCGAGCGCTCGCTGAGGGGGTAGAACTCTGGAGATTATACCGCAAGGGCATCGTGGCCGCACCGGCCGGCGGAAGAGAACTGCGCCGGGTCGCCCTGGGGGTTGCCCCCCAGGGCTCCCACAGATCCGGACGTGCCCGATTAAGGCATCCGGCTCGTCAAATCACGGATTCGCTACGCGTGGTGACGCCGCCGCACGCGGCCACGGCAGGGGAACACGCCGCAGCCACTCGTTCAAACGAGCCCACGGCCAAGTGCCCCGCCGACGCCGCCGGGATAGCCACGTCCGCCACACACGGAGGACTTCGTAGCGGAACCGCTGTAAACACGGCAGGTTCCCGATAACTCCGTAGTACGCGAAGTGACCGCGCAGCTTCTGCCCCAACGTCTGGTGTTGTTCCGCCATCGGTCGGTGGCGGTTCAGCCGGCACCACTCGGCAATCCTCTTGACCGCGCGGTGGAACCGACTGCCGGCCGTCTTCCGCTTCACCACCCAATTCCTCTTCTTCGACCGGCTCCAGTAGTGCGTGAACCCCAGGAAGTCGAACGACCCCGGGGCCGGCGCCTGCTGGACACCCGCCGCCGCGGGGCGGCCGGGAGGCCGCAGGAACGGCACCAGCCGGGTTTTGTCGGGATGGATCGTCAGACCGTACTTGCCGAACCGCTTCGGCAGCACGGCCAGCACGCGGCGGGCGTCCGTCTCGTGGGTGAAGCCCATGACGAAATCGTCCGCGTAGCGCACCAGGAAGGCACGGCCCTTGAGGCAAGGCTTCACCTCCTCCTCGAACCAGACGTCCAGCACGTAGTGCAGGTAGACGTTGGCCAAGAGAGGTGAGATCACGCCCCCTTGAGGCGTCCCCGCCTCGGGGTGCGTTAGTGCTCCGTCCTCGAGCACGCCCGCACTCAACCACTTGTCGATCAGACGGAGCAACACCCCGTCACGTACCCGCTGCCGGAGCAGCGCCCGCAGATGGGCGTGATCCAGAGTGTCGAAAAACTTCCGGATGTCCACCTCCACCAACCAACAACCACCCAGGTCCATCACCTGCTGCCACAAGGACGCCAACGCCTGATGTGCCGACCGTCCGGGCCGGAAGCCGTACGAGCAGTCCAGAAAGTCCTGTTCGTAAATCGGCTCCAAGGCCATGACGACCGCCCGCTGGAGGACCTTGTCCTCCAAGGTGGGAATGCCCAGGGGCCGAGTCTCGTTGCCCGTCCCTTTCGGAATGCGCACCCGCCGTACCGGCGGCGCCCGGTACGCGCCGGACTTGGCACGGTCGCGGAGCGAGGTGAGGTTGTCGATCAAGCTCAGCCCGTAGTCCGCGCCCGTCTGTCCGTCTACGCCCGGGGCACCGTCCTGGCGTGTGCGTCGGTACGCCTCGGCCAACCAGGGAAGGTCCAGGTGGTGGTTGAGAGAAGTGAATCCCATCGGCGGGGCTTGCTTGGCCAGCTCCGCTATCCGCTGTTGTCGCGTTGACACGGTATCCGGTTTCGAGGCACCGGCCATGTTTCCCTCCAACGGTTCCGCGATCCGGCGCCCCCTTCCCTCCACCGGGTCCGCGCGGTGGCGTTCCCCGGCTTCCTCGGTACTATGAGGCGCTCCGATTCCCTGTCCCCGTCTCGCCGCGCTTCGTTGTGCTTCGCTTGGCGATACCACGATGGGCGCCGGAGGTTCGCTCCCGTCGGTCCCGAACGCCTAACCGACGGGCCGGGGCTTGGTGATCCGGTTCCCCCTGGCCGGAAAGGACATCGTGGAGAGTACAGGGCTTCCCAGGTTCCCAGGCAACCCTTGTGCACCTACGCCCTGCTCTACGACCCCGGCGGGACCGGACACGCCTTGCCTTGACGGCGTGCCGACGTGGCCCACGGGCTGACAAAACCGAAGGCTCACCGCGGGTACTGCTCTCGGGGCTCAATGACACGGCCTTGGTGCTGGCTGTCTACGCTTCGCAGGGACCATTGCTGGTCGCCACGCAAGACTCGCTTCCGGTGGCTGGCTAGGCCCTGCCGGGTGGGATTGGCTACCCACAGGGTCACGACGAAAGGTTTCAAAGATGCTGCACCTTATCCTCCTTTCCTGAGCTTCGCCTGGCGCAATGTCACTTCAGGTTTCCGCCGCCGCGTCCGTGAAGAGCTAAACTGACACCGGTCGTGTTTTCTAAGTCAAGCCTTCGGCCTTCAACCAATCCGCAAGGTCGGCCAACTCGAAGCAGTAACGGCAGCGGTTGCGTTCCAGGATTTTCGTCCGATACCGTAACACGTCCCGAATGCCCCTATCATGCGCGACGAAAACTGACGCATAAGCCATTGGCACAGCCATTATCTCGAAATCGAAGAAGTCGTTGATCTTGTCTCTTCGCGAGGGATTCTGCGTGACCGCGGCCATGACTTCGACGTGATTGAAAAGGGCGGGACACAACTTCAGTAGCTGGCCAAGCAAGCCTCCGTAATTGTCTTTGGGCGCGGCCTGGACGTACGCCCAAAGTTTCTGAAGCACAAAAGGTGGCAGTTTGCTTATCGCTGGTT
>Ga0207000_1260_pt1 | contig 12651 bp, 4 predicted proteins | sample Alteio_BWMinCont_90_FD_153498 | JGI IMG/M metagenome (GOLD analysis project Ga0207000, IMG submission 153498) | Enriched cells from forest soil in Barre Woods Harvard Forest LTER site, Petersham, Massachusetts, United States -... | ecosystem: Environmental > Terrestrial > Soil > Temperate forest >...
TCTGTATCCCCTGGAAAAATATCAGTTTTATCAGATATCCAATTATCAGCTGTGCTGCCTGGAGCTAAACCTATCCATTGCTTTTGGTCAGTCACATTAGAAATGCGGATATCGACAAAGAAACGTTTATCTTTCTTAAGACTCTTTTTAAAATTACCTTTTTCAACCGATACTTCTACTTTCAATGGCCCCTCAACGGCATATGCCTGTGAGACTAAGAATATGATAAAAAATAATCCTGTTAAAATTTTTCTCATATCTCCCCTTGTCTTTAATTTATTAAATTCATGTGTTATTTCAATGCCTGGAGGGCCATAAGAAAGAATATATCATAGTTAACTTTTTTAATCAACAGCAGGAAGAGAAAAATAATTAAACTTGAATGCCCATGAATTGACGTAAGTCATTCAAAGGATGGATGTTAATAATGACGGGGACAAAACCAGCAGCATTTTGAAGTTGGGCTAATTGGGCGGGATCTATTTTAAATTGTATTCCTTCTCCTGAATTCTTGATTTCCAGAGGTGTCTTGTTAGCCGTAAAATCAATACCACCGTTATTCTCAATCAGCTGCGCCTTATCAACACCCAGAATTTTCTTTATTTTGTCAAGCACACCAGGGACATTGGTAAAGTTTTCATGTGGGCCTTCAATGACAACATATCGTGGGCCTCGGCCGTCTTGATACATCCGTTTTTTTGTTGAATCAGTTGAATTGGCCATGGAGTATTTATCAACCAGGGGAATCAAGGAAACATAATCAGGATAGAGCTCATTGAATTTGCTCACATTTTGTGGGCTATAAATCCACCTTTGCACAGATCCAAGTGGTGTCAATGCTGGCGCTGTTTCGGCAAGCTTAAACTGCAACGTCATTCTTTCAAACTCTCTAACAACTGTTTCATTTTGCCCATCTGCGTCCTGGACCCCTCCTGACACAGGAGCTATTTGTATTAATTTTCCTCTAAATAAATCGGGATCTATCAAGGCTGCAGCCCTTAAAATGTCGACCCCATAAGAATAAGGAACCCATATAAATCCTTTATCATAACTAGGGCCTAATTTTTCCTTTAATTTAGCTTCTTCGACAATTAACCCTAAAACTTCGCTATCAAAGCCTTCATACTCATCGTAAACATACATAAAAACATTATCCGTAGAACCAAATTCTTTTTTGATACCCGCAATAGTATTATTGTAATTATCCTCATCTCCTCCTTGAATGACCACCATACTTGGCTTGGACGAATCAAATTTATTGGTCATGAGTTTAATTTCCCCAGGCCTTCCTAAGAAGTTGGGAATTGCATTTACAGACATTCCATATGCAACTGCTCCCCACATAGCTCTTCTGGACCACTTCTTAAGCTGCGACTTAAGCTGCGTCTTAAGCCACGTCTTTACTCCAGAAAAAGATAGTTGAGCTTGATCAGCACCGAAGACTTGCCTTACAATGCCTCCTACATACTGTTGGGTTTCACCATTATCTTTCTCTATTAAAAAATCAGAAAGACGCTTGACCTTATCCCACTGGCGGATGGTATCAGGCGAAACCCCAAAAACCGTGGCGTAACGCCCCGCCCATTCGTCAGTGAGTGTACCCGACGGTGGGCTTTGCATGGAACGTCGGGCTAAATTGCGTTCTAAATCATTGGGTTTTAACTTAAGCAATCTCTTTAAAGAAGCGATGAGATGATCTACATCCTCTTCGGTATTATTCATCCCAAAACTGATCCGCAAGAGACGAGGATGAATTCTTCCGATATCCTTGCTTCCAAGCATCTTTTCTAAACCCTCAAACACCGATACATCAAGCCCAAGTCCCGCAATGACAGCATTAAGCGCACAAAAAACGCCTTCACGTGAACTGAGATCTATATCTTGGGTCAAAAATTCTGCAGCCACGTCAGTTGGATAGTCATCCAAAGCTATTGTGACAACACCTTCTCGAATATTCAAATCTTCAGTTTCTCCAATAATCCTGATTCCCTTTAGACTTTTTGCTTCTTTAATAAAATACCCAGCAACGCGCTGCTCATCAGCAATCATTACATCCATGCCAATCCTATTAAAGATATTGAGGACTTTACCGATCGCAGCAATACCCATTATGTTTTTTCTACCCATTTCTTGAAACGTTTTTAACTGATCATAATTAAGACCGTCCCAGCGAGGAATAGCATTACGATTCTTGATCCTTCGCATCACCAAGGCACCCGCTCCTGGCGCATAAGCTTTATGAAATGAAAAGACCATATAATCAGCGCCTAATTTTTGCATATCAATCTTTTGATGAGCCAAGGATTGGGCCCCATCGAAAGCCACTTCCACACCATATTGTTTAGCAATCCTGGCAACTTCTTGTATATTATTCAAACTTCCAAGGACATTGGAAGCAGCTGTCACTTTCATAAAAGGAATAAATGCTTCTCTAGAGCCAGGAGAATTGTGTTTACGTAAGATATCTTCTAATTCATCCAGTTTAAACATACCCTTTTCATCCACATCCAAGTCAATATATTCAACATCACGCAGATCTTGATCTTCTTGCGCAATGCTGTCCCTGCTAAAAGAATACGGCAGACGACTGGAATTATGTTCAAGTCTACTGCCAAGGATGGCAATTCTCCGGCCAGATGCTTTCATTCGCCTGATATTATTTTTAACAATAGAAGCAAGGATATTAGATCCATCAGTGGTATTGGTGGTTAGAATAATGTCAAATTCCTGAGAAGGAGCATTAATAAAACTCATAAAATTTCGTTCAACAATTTCACTAAGTTCTCTTTTAACATACGGATCCATGGTTTTAGATAAGACATCGGACATAGCACGACCCACTAAATCGAAAGTTATATTGCTTGCCCCATGATCGAGATAGATACCACCATCACGCGTCAGAAAGGTCCTTTGAATAGCTCTTAACAGATCTTCTCTTTCTAAACCCTCAAATTCATCTTTATCAGATAGAAGATTTCTAATATCTTCTTTGGTCATTTCATCGCGGTTGCCCCGGAAAATATTAGGATTTCCTGTTTCACGAAGCATTTGCAAAGCCCTTCCCATTAAAATAACACCAACAATATTAGGTGTTCCTGCTTCTTGTAAATCATGCCCTTCCGCTGGCGCGAAACCCAAACCTGCTTTAACAGTTCCACCGCCTGGATTTAAGGCATACGGAGGAAAATCTTCTTTTTTAGCAACAACTACCTCAATCCCAAAATTTAATGTCAAATTTTCACTTGTATTAATGTAATAAGACTTGCCACGTTGCTTAAACCATGCGACTAGCTGTTGAGTTTGACGGGCATTATTAAAAACTGCTTCATATTCTTTTGATTCTGATTCATTTATTCCAAAAAATTTGAGAGCTTCTTTAATAGCTTCTTGATGTGCTCGCTCATACAGCGCTGTAATTGCTCGAGATCGTCGCCCTGCTCCTCGATGCACATTGGCATAAACATGGAGAACATTGATCAAGTCTTTTTGCAATTGAGCAACGTAAGGATTACGTGAGAAGGGCTGATAACGCCTCAAATCGAATGTTACAGGACCTCCTTCATAACTTGGAACAGGATGATAATCAGACGCATTAGGAAGCAAATGAGATTTAATAAAAGTATCCTTGGTCATTAATTGAAGACCTTCACTCTCCTTAACCTCTGTGGGGATATCAAACGTCCTGAAACCTTGCTTCCCTAGGCTTGTCATCATTTTTTCAATAAGGTATTGTCCAATGCCTTGTTTTCGATACGCGGGCGTCACGTATAAACCATCAGATTTTGTAGCAGAAACTTTAGGATTCGAAGAAAATGTTCTAGAATAAATATGATAGCCTATAAACTTACGCCTGTTATCTTCCTTAGTGGATGCAATAAGAATACCTTTGTTTCCGTGCTGAACACCTGCCCAAAATGATTCAAGATAACGGTCACTCTTTCCTGAATCTCTAAGGCCTTGGTTAATAAATTGACGCGCTTCTTCCTTAATAGTTCCTTGTTCCATATCTGAAAATAAATTGGATTGAAGATCTTGAGCCACCATGGCTTTATTAGCCTTTGATATTACGAACGCTATGGCATCATTTTCTTGAAATCTAATATACCGGTAGCCTGACTTAGCTATTCTTTCTAAATAACGACTAACTATTGCTGAATGTGCATGACTCGCCTGAAATCCTCCATTGATAAAAAGACTCATAGAAGATTTAACAAAAATATTGAAAGCAGTTTCATTTGCTGAATTATAAAAACCCCAAGGCCCTATATTGCCTGCCCCAACGATCCTAACCCTACCAGAGTATTTAGAAGAAATTTCTGCGATAATTGCTTCTGCTTCCTCAATGTCTTTATATATTTCAAAATCTTTACCCTCTTGGTACCCATGAGCTTTCAAAAATAATCTCGCCATATATGCAAGCCCGGGGCTTCTCTCAAATAAAAAGGCTTTAGATGCACCCATTGATAAAGCAACTAAAGAAAGTAGGCCGGATCCTGCCCCTAGATCAAAGAAGGCACTTCCTTGAATTTGATCTTTTTCATGTAACATTCCAAGGATGGTGGTCAAACTATACGCATTAACAGGGCTTCCAATCACCGCTGATATGGGAGGGACAATTAATGGTTGTCTTAGATTAAATTCTTTTTTGGCATCGCTTCTTAATCTTCTCACTTTAAATGATATTGCCGCTTGACGATCGCTCGTTATTTTAGAGCTATGATAAATATCCCTAATGTCATAAAGAGGCCATAAAACAAAAGGTCCTATGCTATATACGCTTTGATTATTGGTATTTCTAACTTCATTCCAGGCATCAGATGAACCCACATGCTTAGGGCTTGTCATTGCTAAATCATATTTTTCAAGATCAAATTCCACTGACTCAACTTTTCCTTCACTATCGTAGGCTACAGTATGTATCGCCTGACTTTGACTATCTATAAGATTTCTCATAAGCCCTTGAATAGAATCATTCTTTTCAAATCTTTTTATCTCAAAAAACTTATGCCCTTCCCGTTTTAATTCCGTCAATAATCCTTCCATGAGGTACCGTCCCACACCTTTTCGTTGATAACTGGATGCTACATATAGACCATTACCCTGAACATAGGAAGGCTTTGTTAAATCATTAAAGAAAGCATAAAAGCCAACAGGCTTAACAACATCATTTTCAGCCTGAAAAGCAACGAGGATATTTTGACGCTTCGTTTCGACAAGTAGATGCATCATTAAAATCTCAGTATCTTTCAATACCCCTTTAAGCTGCTGATTAATAAATGCCCATGTCTCCTCTTTTAGTCTTCCTTCAGGCATTTCTGATACCAATTGAGATGTTACATTAACTGCCGTCATGGCTTTATTATTTTCTGGCTGTTGAGTGTTCTTTCCTATTTCTATTTCACTTCCTGGCACTACCACGGCCTTTAAATCACTCTTAAATTGTTTTAATTCTGTTTGGGATTGGGCTTGTAAAATATGCATGTTGGCCAAGGCATTTCCATTTGAATCCAACGAATGAATAACTTTAACAAGCCTAGGGAAATGTTTCTGCATGAATGGTAATTGAGTCAAAAACATGAACGATGTAAGACCGGCAGCGTAGGGATGTAATAACGCAGGACGAAAATATTCTTCTTGAATAGATGGGTCAGTATGGTGGTCGCGTTTCACGGCAAGGGTGAACATGCGGTCTTTTAAAAATGGCTGAGTCACAGGAGGCAAAATCTCATCACCATAAACATTAGTATAGGAAGAATCAAAGCTCTTGGAGAATGCAAATACATCTGTGGGTACGCGCAATCCCTTAGATTTCCAATCAGTTGAGAAAGCTTCTATTAGCAAATCTTCTATTTCATTATCTGAAATCTTCCTTTTTCCCCCTTGACCATCTTCTACTTCAATACCTGTTAGCATCTCCTTTAAATAATAGGACATGGCATCTTGAGCCCCTCCAGGCCATGAACGAAGACCAATCAGACGTGTGGAAAAAGCATGCACCACATCATTTTCTGTAGGTTGAAGCATATAATCATGCACCAAGGGATCAAGCATCAGCACCAAGCCCCATAACATTAAATCTCGATAGGTGCTTTTCACTGGATCAGTATACTCATCCTCCGGGGAAGGATAACCATTAAGTTCAGGTCGATCTTTCCATTGGATCAAATGACCAATAAATCCTTTAACATTCTCGGCCAGATATTCATTATCAAAAAATCTATATGGACCTTCGGCACTCTCCGCATGCGGTCCAAAATAATGCAAGTGCATCATGATGGAAACAGCCTGCCATTTACCCAACAGATCTTCTAAAATATTTTCCTCAGGAGAAATTTGAATAAGCTTTTTATATCTTTGAATATATTCTTCAACATACATGGGCCCAATAAAACCACCTAAACCAAACATGGCCAAATACTGATTAGCATACCCTTCAAAACCTTTTTCTTGCCATTTACGACGGAACCATTGGCCTAAATCTTTAATAAGATCCCCATTAATCCCTTTTGCATCCGATGGGGAGAGTATATACCCAAACACCTGATAAAAACCTGATAAACGTTTTTCCAAATCTATGCTTTTATCATCGAAAATCTTATTTAATCTCGATTCCAAATAATCTTGTGAACTTTTTATGGAATTTACTTTAAGATTCAATTCCTCTAAGATTCTTTTAGCCACACCTGTTATTTCTACTGTCATTTCTTCACCGCTTCTTTTAATCGTAAACTGACCTGAAGATACTGCCCTTAAAGAAACCCATTCTTCATCAATCACTTCATTCCTATTAAATTTTATTTCCTCATCCAATTCCATAAAAGTCACCATGGGAAATATTCTGTATTTTCCCTCTATAGTATCCGTATGTGAAAGCGTTCCTACAAAATCGTGTTGATGCGGTAAAAGTCCTACCTCCTCTTTTGATTCCCGAAAACCACCATCTATTAAATTACGGTCCTCCGGCTCTTTTTTTCCACCCGGTAGGGCCCATGTTCCTCCATACTCCAATTTTTCAGCCCGTTTTGTCATCAGCACCTGCCAATCATCTCCAATTTTTCTAAGGATAAGGACGGCGGTAGAATCTTTCTTAGTCGGATCATTCTGGGGCTCAGAAGGAAAATCTTGAGGTAAGATATTTTTAAGTCTTTCAATTAAATCATCCGCACCTGCCTCTTGCATGTCCACATCAATCTCTTGCGCACTTGCTAAATGTTGATAAGCCATGACCACATCTTTATTAGTGACTGTCATCGCTGCATCCATCTTTAGCGTTAATCCACCGGAGAAATATTTTCTAGGGATTAGATGCTGGGTTATTGGATCTTGTTCTTCTTTAATGTAGTTATAAGCGCCTTTTTTGAAGGCTTGGAGGTAGTGTTGGTAGATTTGTTCAACATCGTTAGGTGATTTACCTGGGATGCTTTCGGATTCGGTGCTTTCTTGGTTGGCTATGTGCTTGGGGACAGACACTAATTTTTGGCCCAAAATGGGCCTGACAGCAAAATTATTGTCAGTCCCCGGGTAGGCGTTATGGATTAAGCTTTTATTGTATTGGATTCCTTTTACTTTATTCTTATCCTCATATACTTGCGCTAGGATGCTGTCTTTGATTTTCTTTTTGTACCAGGTTGCTAGGATAAGACTGTTGTAGACTTGGCGGAGTTGGGAGAAGTTTTGGTTTTCATTAATTTCTTTGGTGAGTTCGGGAATGACGATTTCTCGGATGATTTGAGAGCCTAATGCGTTAACTGCATTATTGGGGACAGACACCAATTCTTGGCCCAAAATGGGCCTGACAGCAGAATTGGAGTCAGTCCCCTTTTGCATGGCTAGATAATCCTGCTCAAGCATTACCTTTAGTTTTGATTCCACTACATAGGCTGTGCCGGCTTTGGCGTTTTCGTAGACGATTGCTTTTTCTGGGATAATCCAGACTTTGTTAAAGGTGTTGACTGGGATGTTGGTGGTTCCGAATTTCTTTTGGGCTTCTGCGTAGATTCTCCTCCAAAACTTCTTGCCTACTTCATCTTCTGGATAGATTAGGCTTGCAGTGATTTGTTTGAGCATGTAGTCTTCGGCTAATAGGTCTCTTCCCATTTCGGTGAGGCCGAAGCTATTGGGGATGATTCTGTTTTTTTCGTAGGGTGATAAATTAACCCAGAGATCTTTTTCTGGGATGGTTAAGCTGGCTAGGAAGTATTTGATTAGTTTGGTGGATTCGGTTTTAAGCTCTAATGCATTGGGTTGTTTCCCTGGGGTGCTTTCGCATTCAGCACTTTCTTGCTTGGCAGCCTGCTTGGGGACACGTTTTGTTGTTCCTGGAGAACATGTCCCCTGGTTGGCGTCACCTTGGTCTAGGATGAATTCGAATTTGAAGGGGTTTTCGGGGTGGACTTTGATGCCTTTTAAAATTGGAGGATTAAATTTAGGGCTTAGATGGACCATTGTCCCAGGAGCTGGCAGTTGGAATTCAGCTCCTTTTACTGGGATTGGGCCTAAGGAATTAAGCAAAAAGGCAAAAATGAGGCCTTGAGCTATTCTATTTGTATATATAGGCTTTCTCATATATAGACAAAGAATATACTATTTTTCAGTATTTTGCCATTTTTTTGGATTAGTTATAAAACCAATGACTGCAGTTGTTTTTGCTGATTTTCACTCATGGGGCCGATGATGGCTAGATTGAGTCTTCGGGGATTTAGAATTTCGGCGGCAACACGTTTAATATCGGTACGGGTGATGGCTTTAATCCTTTTAATAATGTCCGCTAAACTCTTGACGTTATCGTTACTAATCACTCCTCCACCCATCCAAAGCATCTGGTCCATGGTATCTTCTAAACCTAAGACAGATTGGCCCATGTAATATTCCTGGGCACGTTTAAATTCATCTTCAGAGACACCACTTGAAACAATCTTTGCTAATACTTTTAACGTCAAACTCAAAGCATCGACAATCTTGGCATTATCCACCCCAGCCCGGATCATAAAAACACCCGTATCATTAAAACTTTTAACACCACTGGAAATTGAATACGTTAGCCCACGTTTTTCACGTAACTCATTAAATAAACGGCTAGACATATTTCCACCTAAAATAATACTCAACAATGCCAATACATAATAATCTTTATGATTCGTCTCATAACCCAAATACCCTAAAGCCAAATGCATTTGCTCTGTCTGCTTATAATGCAAATGAATACCTGGTTTGTCCTGATTACGACGAGCAGGAATATAGGATGGCCCTGACAATCCTGTTAATTTTCCTAATTTCTGATGGACCAAATGCACTAATTCTTCATGCTTGATAGAACCGCATGCTGAAATAACGGTATTGGCGGGTACATAATGAATATTTTTAAAATCTTTAATGTTTTTTGTGGAAATTTCTCCAACAGATTGTGGTGTGCCCGCTAAGCTTTGCCCTAAAGGATGATCCGGCCATAGAAGAGCTTCCAGAAGTTCTCCCACATAATATTGTGGCAGATCATGATACATTTTGATCTCTTCTAAAATAACCGTGCGTTCCTTTTCTAAATCTTTTTGCGTTACTTTAGGGAAAAAACTGATATCTGCCAACACATCGAAAGTATTCTTAAAATGATTGGCAGGGACCTTGGCGTAATAACATGTTTCTTCTTCACCCGTAAAGGCATTGAGATTTCCCCCAATACCCTCGACCATTTGCTTAATGGCATTGCAAGAGTACTTGGCACTCCCCTTAAACGCCATGTGTTCTAAGAAATGAGCGACGCCTTTGTTCATAGACGTTTCATATCGACCACCGGCGGCTAGCCACACACCAATGGAGATGCTTTCACGGTCTTTGAATTCTTGGGTGACGATACGGATTTTATTGGGTAATTGAGTAATTCTACGCATGGACAGAGCTGTCAGGATAATTCCTTCCGCATAAATGCTAATTGCCTTAGACTGATTCCTGGTTAAGTTGGCCGGCAAAAACACGCATTTATGCTCCAGAAATCATCCTAACATCTCCTTTCATCTAAGGGCTTTTATTAATGAATTAACATATCGACTGACGGCAGGCACGAGGTTAGTATTTCCTTTATTTTGTTCAATGGCCTTGACAATAGCACTTCCCACGATGATGCCATCTGCCGCACGGCCGATGTCTTTGACTTGTTGAGGGGTTGAAATACCAAAGCCTGCACAAATTGGTTTTTGAGTAAAACGCTTTATGTGATTGATTTTTTTGACAACTGAATCAGCGACTGCTTTTTGTGTGCCTGTGATGCCTGTTAGAGAAACATAATAAACAAAACCGCTGGAAGCCTTGGTATTGGCCTTGATGCGATCATCTTGACTGGTTGGTGCAACAAAAAAGATGGTCGCAATATCATTCTTCTTGGCTAAACGGCATAAATTTGTGGCTTCTTCTGGCGGCAAATCAGGAATAATCAATCCATCTACGCCCACCTCCACACAAGCCTTGATAAATTTATCCTCACCAAAATGCAATATAGGATTATAGGAACTCATCAAGGCAATAGGGATAGATATTTTTTGACGGATACGCTTTACGGTGTCTAAGATTTTTTTAAGAGTAGTTCCCTTATTCAAAGCACGCAAATAAGAGGCCTGGATCGTTGGCCCATCAGCCAGGGGATCAGAAAAAGGAATGCCTAATTCAATGATATCAACGCCTTCTTTTTCAAAAGCTAATACCAATTTCTCAGTAGTGGCTAGATCTGGGTCGCCGGCTGTGATAAAAGCGATGAAGGCTTTTTGTTTATCTTTTTTAAGCTGTTGGAATTTTTGATCAATTCTATTCATAAGGAATACTGGATTCCCGCTTTCGCGGGAATGACACAAGGTTTAGATAAATTGTGAGATTTGGTTCATGTCTTTGTCGCCGCGGCCGGAAAGGCAGACGATGACGGTTGAATTCTTTTTGGCCTTGCGGGCCAATTTCTCTAAATAGGCAATGGCATGGGAAGTTTCTAACGCTGGGATAATCCCTTCCAAACGTGATAAAAGTTTTAGCCCTGCAATCGCTTCTTTATCGGTAATCGTGACATACTCGGCACGTTTGCTCTCATTATAAAAGGAATGCTCAGGACCGACACCTGGGTAATCCAAACCTGCTGCCACTGAATGCGCTATCTGTACTTGGCCATCACTATCTTGCAATAACATGCTTTTACTGCCATGCAACACTCCAATAGAACCTTTTGTCAATGTCGCTGAATGTTCATGCGTATCCACACCATGACCTGCTGCTTCTACCCCAATCATCTTGACTGAAGCATCACTGTAGAAGGCATGAAATAATCCCATGGCATTACTTCCCCCACCGACACAGGCCAACAGATAATTAGGTAATTTCTTTTCCTTGGCCCAGAATTGTCGACGAGCTTCTTGGCCAATCACGGATTGAAAATCACGCACCATGGCTGGATACGGATGAAATCCAGCCACCGAGCCTATAATATAAAAAGTATCTGACACGTTGGTCACCCAATCGCGCACAGCCTCATTCATGGCATCTTTAAGTGTCTTAGAGCCGCTTTCAACAGGGATAACCTCAGCGCCCATTAACTTCATCCTAATTACATTGAGGGATTGGCGTTTGACATCTTCAGCACCCATATAAACAACGCATTTAAGACCGAATAAAGCTGCGGCCGTGGCCGTGGCCACGCCATGTTGCCCCGCACCAGTTTCAGCAATGATGCGGGTTTTCCCCAGGCGACGGGCTACTAGGATTCGGCCTAAAGTATTATTAATTTTATGGGCACCGGTATGCAGCAAATCTTCACGTTTTAAATACACCTTAAGCGTTTTTAAATGAGTGCTTAGACGTTTGGCTAAATATAAATTGGTGGGTCTTCCGGCGTATTCTTTAAGATAGTATTCAAACTCTTTTTGGAAAGCCTTGTCTTTTTTGATCGCACGGTACTGATTTTCTAGTTGGGACAAGACAGCCATCAAGGTCTCAGGCGCAAAACGTCCGCCGAATGATCCATAATAGCCACGTTTATTAGGGAGAGGTTGCTTTTTCACTTTAACACACATTCCTTGGTGTCATTGCCTGTCATGGTCATCACTGAATTCATCATACCAATGGAACCGGTAATGCGCAGTGGCCAATGATTTTCAGAGGCATCAAACCAAATCTTGTAACGGGATGGTTGGCTTTGCATATAATAACTATCATACGTCTTGTCACCAATTTTTAATGGAGAACGACTGATCAACTGAATCTTTAAATCTTTAGTCGGAAAGGTCATATTTAAGACATCACCTATTTTAAATGATCCTTCTTTTCGGTAGCGGAAAATAAAACCATAAATATTATCTACGGCACCCGCTTTATTGATAACCTGCTTAGTGACATGGCCACGATCTGTCTTGGTGACTATAATTTGGCCTTTTGAAGGAATGTACTCTTCCAGGATTTTTCCATGCCCAAACATCCCTAAGCTAAAATCACGCTCAACAAACAAAGGCTTATAGGTTACCGGATCCACATAAATATTTTCCTCGTCTGAGAAATTCTTACCATTGGCCTTAAATACAATCAAAATTGTTTTCTGGTCCCTATACGTACGCGGCCCCATCAACATCAATCGAGCCTCACCATCAAATCCAATTTGACGGATGGAGTAATAAATAGTTTCTGCAC
>Ga0207000_1264_pt1 | contig 12469 bp, 6 predicted proteins | sample Alteio_BWMinCont_90_FD_153498 | JGI IMG/M metagenome (GOLD analysis project Ga0207000, IMG submission 153498) | Enriched cells from forest soil in Barre Woods Harvard Forest LTER site, Petersham, Massachusetts, United States -... | ecosystem: Environmental > Terrestrial > Soil > Temperate forest >...
GCGGCCTTGTCCTCTGGCGGCTTGGTCTTCGTGGGCGTCAGCAGTATGGTGCGGACGTTGCGGACTTGCACCAGCTGCCCCGCCTTGTCGGCGCTGATAGTGCCGTACAGGTGCGTTGACCGCACGTCTTCGGGGTCGGTGTCCTCGACCTTCGATTCGTCGAGTACAAAGCCTGTCTCTTTGAGCGTTTTTAGCAACTCGCGGTACTGGGCGACGCGCTCCTTGCGTGCGGCCTCGATGCTGTAGCGGATTTGCACGTCGTATTGCGCGGGTGCTGCCGGCGCTGGCGTTTGGCTCGTTGTGGCGCCCGTACTCAGGGCGGAGAGGAGGACGGCGGACAGGGCATAAAAACGCAATGACATGACAGGACACTCCGAACCAAGACGTGCGTGGTTGACCGCTATCCTTGCCGCTTGCGGCTGAGCGCGTAGCCGCAAGCGCCAATTCATTGTTGCAGGCGTCCCCGCGTTTGACCAGCGGGAACCATCTATGATTATGCCACGGTTCGCGCCAACTTCGGTCTTGCTAAACGGCACAGCGGACGCGAAAGTGAGAAACCTGTGGCAGTGGTAGTGCTTGTGCCGGTGATGCGGGGAGCGACGATTACATGACATTCGCGAATCAGGTGGCCGTCATCACCGGTGCGTCCAGCGGCATCGGGTGGGCGCTGGCGAAGGTGCTGGCGCGGGAGGGCTGCAAGGTCGGCCTGATGGCCCGCCGGCGCGACAAGCTCGTGGCGCTGGCCAACGAAATCCAGGCAGCCGGCGGCACCGCGACCTACGCTCCCGCGGACGTGGGTGACCGGGCGCAAACGGTGGCGGCGGTCCGCGAATTGGCCGCGCGCCTGGGGCCGGTCGATCTCTTGATCGCCAACGCGGGCGTGGGCGCCCCGACGACGGTTGAGCCGCTCAACGTCGAGGCGCAGGAGAAAATGTTCCGTGTCAACGTGTTCGGTGTGATCTACGCGATCGAGGCGGTACTGCCGAACATGCTGAGTCGCGGCCGCGGCCATCTCGCGGCGGTCTCGAGCCTGGGTGCCTACAAGGGGCTGCCCGGCGAGTCCGGCTACACTGCGTCGAAGGCGGCCGTGAACACATTCATGGAAGGGCTTCGGATTCAGTTACGCGACCGGCACATCGCGGTGACGACGATCTGTCCCGGCTTCGTCGCGACGCCGATGACGGAAGTGAATCAGTTCAAGATGCCGTTTCTCTTGACGGCGGACGAGGCAGCCCGGCGGATCGTCGGGGCGCTGCGGCGGCGCAAGAAGGTCTACGACTTCCCGTGGCAGATGGGATTGATGATGAAGTTGACGGCATTCTTGCCGGACTGGGTGATCGCCCGCAGCATGCAAAAGTACAACGACGACCCGCCGTTTCCGAAGGAGCCGCTGTGAAGGCAGGTGGCACGCGAATCCGACGATTTCATGAAAGCTCGCGAAACGCCTCAATGGTCAGGCCGGCAGCGCGAACGATGCCTCCCATCGTGTTGGCATTGACCGGATTGTGCCGGGGAATGGTGACCTTATGCGCGCCGTCGCCCATCGTGATGTGCTTGCCCTGCCGGATGATGCGGAATCCCGCCTTCTGAAGGCCCGGATCGCATCGCCGTGATTGATGCCGGGCAACTTTGGCGTGGCTAGACCGAAACCTCAACGTCGCGGATGACCGCCCCTTCCTCCACCTCGTCCTCCGCCTTCAAATACCCCCGGATTGCGTCGGCTATGTTCGCCAATGCTTCCTCTTCGGTCGCGACTTGCGACCAGCAGCCCGGCAAGCTCGGTGCGCAAACGCTGTAGCCTTCTTCCGATGGATAAAGTGCGACGCGGAATTTCATGGGTTGATTTCCTCCGCTCATATCGTACCCGCTTCGGGGGCTGCGGTAAACATTACCCCCCCTCGGGTAGTGTCTCAGTTTGGCGAGCCGGGAGCGTGAGCGACCGGAGTTCTCCGGTCGCTCACGCTCCCGGCTCGCCAAACTGAGACACTACCCCCCCTCGCGACGCGGGTTCGCTCTAAGAAAAGCGTTGCGGGCCATGAACGCCGCACATAGGATACAGCCTCGTCGCTCCGACTCACGCAACCAAGGAGTTCCCATGCGTCGCTTGCTACTCGCGCCTGGCCTCATTCTGCTTGCTGCCTCGCTCGTTGTTGGCTGCAAACCCTCGACATCGACCTCTCCCACCGGACCACCGCCGGCACCGCAACCGCCGGCACCGCAACCACCGGTCCTACCGCCGGCCCACACTGGTACTCAGCCGGTGACGCCCGAATTAGGCAAACCAGCAACCGAACTCAAGGCGATCAGTGTCTTTCCAATCCACAAGAAGCTTCGCGTTTTCGACATGGCATTGTCACCAGACGGGCATATTGCGGTCGCCCCAGATGACAAGGAAGATGGCCCCCACCTTTGGGACACGGCTACCGGAAAGGTGATTCCTTGGCAGGATGCCGACACTGCAAAGTACATGAAGTTGAGCGTCACTGGTCCGATCTTTTCGTCCGACGGCAATCGGCTTTGGACAGTAGGGAGTGTCCCGCTCGGTCTGGGCGACTCCGCCATCATCGGTATCAATACCAAGTCGCATAAAATCGAGGAGTCCATTCCGGCGCCCCAGTCGTCGAGCTACTGCTTGGCGCTTTCGCCTGATGAGAACTTGCTTGCCACGAATTGGGCAGTTTATGATCTGAAGAACAAGAAGCCCAAATTTGAATTCGGAAAAGAACAAAAAATACAAAAGCAAATTGGCTTTGGCCCGAACGGAAAGACGCTCGCTGGCCGAAGCGATCCGGCAATAACAATATGGAACGTGGAAACGGGGATGATCACCCACACGCTGCCGTTTGAAGTTCCCTTTCATTCCAGCGGGACGTACCTTGCTGTTTCGCCGAAATCTGACCTTTTTGCGCTCAGAAGAGGAACGGGAAAGGAAGGCGTTGTAGAAATCCGCGATTCGGCCACGGGCGAGGTTAAGCACACCTTTTGCAAGGGATTTAATCTAAAGGAGGGATGCTTGACTTGGTCACCGGATGGCAAGTACTTGACTGTGGCTGTTGAACTTGGAAGGTTTGAGGAAGCTCTTCGCCGGACCATTTGGCTCCTGGACGCAACGACTGGCAAACCCGTTGCGAGCTTTGCTCCGGCCTTCGAACACGATGTAGATGCGATTTCGTTTTCCGGCGACAGTTCAAGGTTGGCAATTATCACTTCATCTGAAGAGCCCGACCGCAAAATACCTGCGGAACTTTTCGTTTGGGACCTGACGAAACTTGCCAAGTAACCTCCACTCCGACACTAAACAGAAACACCCCACTCCGTATAGGAGAGGGGTGTTCATTTCAATCCGAATCACTCCTTCGCGCCCGCCGCCTCTAACTCGGCCGCCGCCTCCGCCTCGCCGTCGCCGACGGTGCCGTCGGCCTCGATCGGCTTGGCGTTCAGACGCACCTCCGCCTCCTGGTGCGTCCGGAAGCCCGTGCCCGCCGGGACCAGGTGGCCGAGGATCACGTTCTCCTTCAGGCCGACTAGGTAGTCCACCTTGCCGGCCAGCGCCGCCTCCGTCAGCACCTTCGTCGTCTCCTGGAACGACGCCGCGGAGATGAAGCTGTCCGACTGCACCGCCGCCTTGGTGATGCCCAAAAGCTGCACACTGCACGTCGCCAGGGTCGGACCCGTCCAAGTCGGCGCCTCCTTGCCGTCCGCGTCGAGCCGGTTGCGCTCCTCCTCGAACGCTTCCTTCGAGACGATCTTGCCCGTCTCGAATTTCGAGTCGCCGACGTCCTTGATCTTGACGCACTCCTTCAGCCGGTCGTTCACCGCACGGAAGGCGAACTTGTCGATGACCGAGCCGGGCAACAGGCCCGTGTCGCCCATCGTCTCGACCTTCACCTTGCGCAGCATCGCCGAGACGATAATCTCGATGTGCTTGTCGTCGATCTCGACGCGCTGAGCACGGTAGACGCTCTGCACTTCCTGCACGAGATACTTTTGCACTTCCTCGGTGCCGGAAATCTTCAAAATCTCATGCGGCACCAGCGGGCCGAACACCAGCCGGTCGCCTTCCTTGACGCGGTCGCCTGTGTGGACGCGCAGGTGCTTGCCGGGTGGCACCTGATGCTCGCGCTCCTCGGCGATCTTGTTGCCGGCCTCGTCCACCGGCTGCACGTAGATCGTCCGCTTGCCGCGTTTCTTCTCGCCGATGCGGATCACGCCGGCCACCTCGGCCATGCGGGCCGGGTCGCGCGGCGTGCGCGCCTCGAAGATTTCCGTCACGCGCGGCAAGCCGCCCGTGATGTCCTGCGTGCCCGACACCTCGCGCGGCGTCTTGGCCAGCAGGGCGCCCGGCGACACCTTGATGCCTTCGCGCACTTCGAGGAACGCCTTCTCCGGCATGTAGTATGAGATCAAGATTTGGCCGCGCTCGTCCTCGATGATGACCTGCGGGTGCAGGTCGCCCTTGTGCTCCATGATGACCCAGCGCTCGGCGCCGGTCGCGTCGTCCTTCTCCTTGCGGAGCGTCTCGCCCTCGACGATCTCGTCGAAGCGGATCTTGCCGCCGCGGTCCGCGATGATCGGCGTAATATGCGGGTCCCACTTGATGACTACCTGGTTGGGCACCACCGTCGCGCCGTTCTCGACTTGCAACAGCGCGCCGTTGGGCACCGGCATGCTATCGACTTCTTTGCCCTTGGCGTCGAGGATCTTGATTTCGCCGCTGCGGGCCAGGGCGACGCGCTCGCCCTTGTCGTTGATGACGTCGATGATGCGCTCGTAGCGCACCGTGCCGCCCTTCTTTGCCTTCACCTCGCTGGCCACCACCTCGCCCTTGACGACGCCGCCGATGTGGAACGTGCGCATTGTCAGCTGCGTGCCGGGTTCGCCGATCGACTGGGCCGCGATGATGCCGACGGCCATGCCCTCCTCTACGAGCGTTCCGGTGGCCAGGTCCATGCCATAGCACAGCCGGCAAACGCCGAGGGGCGCCTGGCAGGTCATCGGGCTGCGAACGAGGATTTTATCCAGGCCCAGTCCCTCGATCTTGCGGGCCGTCTCCCAGGTGATCATCTCGTTCTCGTGGATGATCGGCTCATCCTTGACCGGGTCCATGAGCGTATTGCGGCTCACCCGTCCGCGGATGACTTCCGCCAGCGGCCGGTCCACTTCCTCGCCCTTGTAATGGGCGCCCTTGCTCACGCCCTGCGTCGTGCCGCAGTCGTGCAGGGTGACGACGACGTTTTGGGCCACGTCGGCCAACTTGCGCGTAAGGTAGCCGGAGTCGGCCGTCTTGAGCGCCGTGTCGGCCAAACCCTTGCGGGCGCCGTGAGTCGAGCTGAAATACTCCAGCACGCTCAGGCCCTCGCGGAAGTTGGCCTTGATCGGCGTCTCGATGATGGTGCCGTTGGGCTTGGCCATCAGGCCGCGCATGCCGCACAACTGCCGAATCTGCTCGATGCCGCCGCGGGCGCCCGAGTGAGCCATCAGGAAGATGGGGTTCAGGTAAGGCCTGCCCTCGCGGCGGTCGTTCTTGAGGTCCTCCATCATCTGCTTGGTGATCTGGTCGCGCGCGTGCGTCCACATGTCGATCACCTTGTTGTAGCGCTCCTGCTCGGTGATGTTGCCCCGGTCGTACTGCTTTCGGTAAGAATCCACCAGCTTCTCCGTGTCACGCAGCACCGCCTCCTTGTTGTGCGGCGTACGCAGGTCGTCGGTAGCGAAACTCAGGCCGGAGCGGGTCGATTCGCGGAAGCCGATGTCTTTCATGCGGTCCAGCAACTCGATCGTTTGCCGCCGGCCCAGCTGCTGATAGCAGTCGGCGATGATGCGCGACAGCTGCTTGCTCGAAAGGGCCAGGTCGTAAAACGGCATCTTGGAACTGAGGATGTCGTTGAAGATGATGCGCCCCACCGTCGTCAGCACCAGGCCGTTGGGGTTGCGCGGGAGGTCCTCGGTGCGGACCTTGTCCTTCTCGAAGCGGATTTCGGTGACGACGCGCTTCTCGATGGGCAGGCGGACGTAGACGCGGGCGTGGACGCCGAGCTTCTTCTGCGCGAACGCCGTGTGGACCTCGGCCGTGCTAGCGAACTTCTTCTCCTCGCCGTCCTCGCCGCTCTCGCCCAGTTCGCCGCGGGTCGCCGTCAGGTAGTAACAGCCCATGACGATGTCCTGCGACGGGCTGATGATCGGCTGGCCGTTGGCGGGACTGAAGATGTTGTTGGTAGACATCATCAGCACCGTCGCCTCGACTTGCGCCTCAATGGAGAGGGGCAGGTGGACGGCCATTTGGTCGCCGTCGAAATCGGCGTTGAAGCCCTTGCACACCAGCGGGTGAATGCGGATCGCGTTGCCCTCGATCAGCACCGGTTCGAACGCCTGGATGCCCATGCGGTGCAGCGTCGGGGCGCGGTTGAGCAACACCGGGTGGTTCTTGATGACCTCTTCGAGGATGTCCCAAACCTGATCGTCCTTGCGTTCGAGCATCTTCTTGGCCGATTTGATCGTGTCGGCGTGGCCGAGTTCCTTCAGCCGGCGGATGATGAACGGCTGGAACAACTCCAGCGCGATTTTCTTGGGCAGGCCGCACTGGTGCAGGCGCAGCTCCGGCCCGACGACGATGACCGAGCGGGCCGAGTAGTCGACGCGCTTGCCGAGCAGGTTTTCGCGGAAGCGGCCCTGCTTGCCTTTAATCATGTCCGTCAGCGACTTGAGCGGCCGGTTGCTGGAGCCGAGCACCGGGCGCTTGCAGCGGTTGTTGTCGAAGAGCGCGTCCACCGACTGCTGCAACATGCGCTTCTCGTTGCGGATGATGACCTCCGGGGCGTTGAGGTCCACCAGCTTTTTGAGGCGGTTATTGCGGTTGATGATGCGGCGGTACAGGTCGTTCAAGTCGGACGTGGCGAAGTTGCCGCTGTCCAACAACACGAGCGGCCGAAGATCCGGCGGGATCACCGGGATGCACTCCAGCACCATCCACTCGGCCTTGTTTTGCGGGCCGCCCAAGCCCGAGTCGCGAAGCGCCTCGACGACCTTGAGTCGTTTCACAAAGTCGCGCAGTTTCTGCTTGGACGGCTTCTCCTTCTTGCTCTCGTCTTCGAGCTTCTTGCGCAGGTCGCGCGACAGGTCCACGAGGTTGAGGCCTTCGAGCAGTTTCTTGATGGCCTCGGCGCCCATCTGGGCTTCGAAGGTGTCGCCGTAGCTCTCGCGCGCCTTGCGGTAGTCGTCCTCGGTGAGGAGTTGGTGCTTTTTCAGCGTCGTCGCCCCTTCCGTGCCGGGGTCAGTGACGACATAATCCTGGAAGTAGATGATCTTCTCCAGGCTGGTCGTCTTCATGTCGAGCAAGGTGCCGAGGCGCGACGGCATCGCCTTGAAGAACCAGATGTGGACCACGGGGGCGGCCAGCTCGATGTGGCCCATGCGCTTGCGGCGGACGCGGCTGTGCGTGACCTTGACGCCGCAGCGGTCGCAGATCATGCCTTTGTACTTCATGCCGCGGTACTTGCCGCAGGCGCACTCCCAGTCCTTCTCCGGGCCGAAGATGCGTTCGCAGAACAGCCCGTCTTTTTCCGGACGGTAGGTGCGGTAGTTGATCGTCTCCGGTTTCTTGACCTCGCCGAACGACCAGCTGCGTATGTCGTGGGGGCTGGCCAGGCTGATGCGCACGGCCCCGTAATCGTTGATGCGGTCGTAGTTGATTTCACCAGTGCTCATGTACGACTCCTCTCTTGGTGTTTTTGCCGCTTGCGGCGTTGCAGGTTCCTATGCAACGCCGCAAGCGGCAAGACACGTGATCCCCCGTTAGATCGTGCGCTTCTTTTCCAGCTGCATGTTCAGCGCCAGGCCGCGGATTTCATTGGTAAGCACGTCGAAGCTGGCAGGTGTGCCCGCTTCCAGCGTGTTCTCGCCCTTGACCATCGACTCGTAAATCTTGGTCCGGCCCTCCACGTCGTCGGATTTCACCGTCAACAACTCCTGCAAGATGTATGCGGCGCCGTAAGCCTCCAGCGCCCAGACCTCCATTTCGCCGAAGCGTTGGCCGCCGAAACGTGCCTTGCCACCGAGCGGCTGCTGGGTGATTAGGGAGTACGGCCCCGTCGCGCGGGCGTGAACCTTGTCGTCCACCAGGTGGTGCAGTTTCAGCATGTAGATGTAGCCCACCGTCACCGCCTGCTCGAAGCGGTCGCCGGTGCGGCCGTCGTACAGGTACGACTTTCCGGTGGTGGACAGACCCGCCTCCTTCAAGCAGGTGTGAATCTCCTCTTCGGTGGCCCCGTCGAAGACCGGCGTGACGGCCTTGAAGTTCAGCTTCGACGCCGCCCAGCCCAGGTGGGTTTCGAGGATCTGGCCCACATTCATGCGGCTGGGCACGCCCAGCGGGTTGAGCAGGATGTCCACCGGCGTCCCGTCGGCCAAGAACGGCATGTCCTCGGTCGGCAGGATTTTCGAGATCACGCCTTTGTTACCGTGGCGGCCGGCCATCTTGTCGCCGACCGAAATCTGCCGCTTGGTCGCGATGTAGACCTTCACCATCTGCTGCACGCCGCTCGGCAGCTCGTCGCCGCGCTTCAGCGAATTCAGCTTGCGCTCCGACTCGTCGAACAAAAAGTCGAGCCGTTCCTTGTGCCGGCCGTAAATCTCGGCACACGCCTTCTGGCGATCAGGCGACCGGATGTCGAGGTGGTCCAGGCGGAACGCGCGCGCCTGCTCCACGATCGCCTTGTCGTCTTTCTCCTGGGCCAGCGTCTTGTTGCTCTGGTTGTCCTTCAGCTCCTTCTTGTCCAGGACGCCCGCCAACTCGGCGATCATCGCCCGGAACTGGTCGGCGATCTGCTTGGCGAAGCGGTGCTCCAACTCCTTTTGCTCCTTGTCGAAAAGCTTGCGTTCCTCCTCGGTCATCGACGCCCGACGGCTGAAGCGCTGCGTCTCAATGACGACGCCCTCGACGCCGGAGGGCACGTCGAGGCTGTCGTTCTTGACGTCCTCGCCCGCCCGGCCGAAGATCGCGTGCAACAGCTTTTCTTCCGGCGTCAACTCGCTCTTCGACTTCGGCGACACTTTACCGACGAGAATGTCTCCAGGATTTACGAACGTACCGATGCGGACGATGCCGTACTCGTCGAGGTTGGACAGCGCCTTGGGCGAGACGTTCGGGATGTCGCGGGTGAACTCCTCCTTGCCGAGCTTCGTCTCGCGGATTTCGATCTCGAACTCCTCAATGTGGATGCTTGTGTAGGTGTCGTTCTCCACCAGCTTCTCGCTGATGATGATCGCGTCCTCGAAGTTGTAGCCGTCCCACGACATGAACGCGACCAGCACGTTGCGGCCCAGCGACAACTCACCCTTGCAGGTGGCCGCGCCGTCGGCGAGCACCTGGCCCTTTTTTACCTTCTGTCCGAGCTTGACCACCGGCTTCTGATTGAGGCAGGTGTGTTCGTTCAGGCCGGTGAACTTGCGCAGCACGAACTCGCGCTCATCCACGCGGATGCGCTGGGCGTCGACGTAGGTGACGGTGCCGGCCTTCTCGGCACGCACGACCATGCCGCTGTTGTAGGCGACGTCCTTTTCCAGACCCGTGGCAACGATCGGGGGTTCGGTCACGAGCAGCGGCACCGCCTGGCGCTGCATATTGGAACCCATCAACGCCCGGTTGGCGTCGTCGTGTTCCAGGAACGGGATCAGGCCCGCCGACACGCCGACCATCTGCTTGGGGCTGATGTCGATGTACTGGACCTGGTTGCTGTCCGTGGACGTGAAGTCACCGCCGAAGCGCGCGATCACACGATCACTGGTAATCTTCTCGCCGTCGGTCGGCGCGTCGGCCGGCGCCAGGTACGCTTGCGACTCCTCGTCGGCGCGCAGCCAGCGCACGTCCTTTTCCGAGGCGCCGAGTTTCTTCTTGTGGACGCCGCGGTACGGCGTAATCAGGAAGCCGTACTCATCGACGCCGGCATAGATGCTCAGGTGCGAGATCAGGCCGATGTTGGTGCCTTCCGGCGTCTCAATCGGGCAAATGCGGCCGTAGTGCGAGATGTGGACGTCGCGCACGTCGAAGCCTGCCCGCTTGCGGTTTAAGCCGCCAGGTCCCAGCGCCGACAGCCGCCGCTCGTGCGTCAGCTGCGACAGCGGGTTGGTCTGATCGACGACCTGGCTCAACTCGCCGCGGCCGAAGAAGTATTCAATGGCGGCCGAGATGCTCTTGGGGTTGATGAGTGTGCGAGGCGTCATGTCCTGCTGGTCGCGGATGCTCATGCGCTCCTGGACAGTGCGGCGGAGCTTGAGGAAGCCCTTGCGCAACTCGTCGGCCGCCAGCTCGTCAATGGTGCGCACCCGGCGGTTGCCGAGGTGGTCGATGTCGTCGATCTGGCCCTCGCCGGCCCGCAGTTTCATCACGTAGCGGATGGCGTTGAGGTAGTCCAGCGCCCGCAGCGTCATCTCGTCTTCGGAGATTTCCTGGTCGAACTTGCGGTTGATGCGGAAGCGGCCCACCTTGCCCAGCCGATAGCGGTTGGGATCCTGGAACTTCTCGCGGAACAGCTCCTTGGCCTTCTCCAACTGCGGCGGGTTACCCGGCCGCAGGCGCTGGTAGATTTTCAGCAACGCTTCCTCGTGGGTCGAGGTCGGGTCCTCGTTCAGCGAAGTGAGGATGAGCGGGTCCTTGATCTTGGTCAGCATCGTCACCATCTTGACGGGGCTGGCGTAGATGATGTCGAGTTTTTCCGGAGTGAACGCCTCTCCGCTTTCCAGGTAGACCTCGCCGGTCTCCGGGTCGATCACGTCGCCGACGGACTGGGCGCCGGTGAGCTTCTCCCGGTTGGCGGGCGCGATCTTCACGTCCTCGGTGCCGTAAAACGCCTTGAGGATGTCGGCGTCGGTGGAATAGGCCGGGTCCATCGCGCGCAAGAGCGTCATCGACGAGAACTTGCCGGACTGGTCGATGCGGACGCCGAGCGTTTCCTTCTTGGTCACGTTGATCTCGATCCAGCTGCCGCGCTCGGGGATGATGCGGCAGCTGTGCAGCTTGCGTTCGCTGGCCTCGGTTTCGACGACGAAATCGACTCCGGGGGAGCGGTGCAGTTGGCTGACGACGACGCGCTCGGCGCCGTTGATGATGAACTCGCCGCCGCCGATCATGATGGGCATATCGCCGAGGTAGACTTCTTCCTCGACCGGCTGCTCCTTATTGAGCCGCAGCCAGACGCGGAACGGCCGGCCGTAGGTCAGGCGCAGTTGCCGGCACTCGTCGGGGCCGAAGCGCGGCTTACCCAACTCGTAGCGCAGGTATTGCAAGGAGATCGATTTGTCGTAACTCTCGATGGGGAAGATCTCTTGCAAGACGCCTTCGAGGCCGGACGGCGTGCGTTTTTCGGGCGGCACGTCCAGTTGCAAGAAGCGGTCGTAGGACCGGGTTTGGATGTCGGTCAACGGCGGCACCTCGACGGCATCGCCGAATCGGCCGAAGTTGCGGGTGTTGTCGGGTACAATAGTGCGAATAGACGGGACGGGCATAATCGGCGCTCCTCCCCAAAAAGCGGTAACGGGTCCCACGCCCTGCCGGACAACAAAACACGACGGGACGACGACAACAGCCGGCTATCCCTGACGTTGAGCGGAAGAGGGGGGCCGTTGGTAAGTCTGTTGATAATCGAGCAAAGGCGTTAGATTCGTGTGTGAACGGCCCGCCGGGTTGAGAGCGAAACCGTTTGAGACACTGTTCCGATTGATACACCCTGCAAACATCGGACGGCGCGCGACGCAAGCCGGGCGCATGGCCCAGCGGTCGGTCATCCGAGGGCGAGAAGGATGGCTGATAGGTTGTGGCACGCTGCATTCCACCGCGAAGACAACGGGACTGCCTGCCGATCCACGCACGGGGGACATCCGAGAACCACCCGCCGGGTCGTAGCCGCGCCTCAACTCCAATTGTAGGAGCTACCGCAGCCTATTTCACCATACTCTCGCCAAAAAAACCAGAAAAAAATCTCGCCAGACCGAAAAAAGGCACGGAAGTAGCTCACGGAATTCTTCTTTTTTTCCGATGCCGGTGTGGTGAAATAGCGTAACTTATTGCCCGCTTGCGGCTTAGCGCTCGTCGCTCGGCCGCAAGCGGAAAGCGCTTACTTCATCGACGCCTTCGCCCCGCCGTCGATGAGCTTTTTCACCATCGCCTCGGCGTCTGCTTTGGCGACATTTTCCTTGACAGGCTTGGGTGCGCCGTCGACCAGCTCTTTTGCTTCCTTGAGACCCAGGCTGGTCAGCTCGCGCACGACCTTGATCACGCTGATCTTCTTGGCCGGGTCGGCGACGCCGTCGAGCATGACCGTGAATTCGGTCTGTTCGACCTTCTCGGCGGCCGGGGCTGGGCCACCGAGGGAAGGTGCCATCATGGCAACCCCGCCCGCGGCCGGCTCGATGCCGTGCTTTTCCTTGAGGTAGTTTTTCAACTGGACGGCCTTGGTGATGGTCAAGGCCGCGATCT
>Ga0207000_1265_pt1:5000-12431 | contig 12431 bp, 11 predicted proteins | sample Alteio_BWMinCont_90_FD_153498 | JGI IMG/M metagenome (GOLD analysis project Ga0207000, IMG submission 153498) | Enriched cells from forest soil in Barre Woods Harvard Forest LTER site, Petersham, Massachusetts, United States -... | ecosystem: Environmental > Terrestrial > Soil >...
GAAAAAAGCTCCGATGAGCTGAGGGTAGGGGTGAAAGGCTAATCAAATTCCGTGATAGCTCGTTCTCTCCGAAATAGCTTTAGGGCTAGCCTCGGATGATTTGTCGTGGTGGTAAAGTACTCGATGGGCTATGGGGCTTTCCAGCTTACAGAACCCAACGAAACTCAGAATGCCATTGAACAACCAATCCGGGAGTCAGACGGCGGGGGCTAAGCTTCGTCGTCGAGAGGAAAACAGTCCAGATCGCCTGCTAAGGTCCCCAAATCCAAGCTAAGTGGGAAAGGAAGTCGGAACGCCCAGACAGCCAGGAGGTTGGCTTAGAAGCAGCCATCCTTTAAAGAAAGCGTAATAGCTCACTGGTCAAGCGGTCCGGTGCCGACAATATAACGGGGCTCAAGCTTGGTACCGAAGCAGCGAATGCATCGATGAAAGTCGATGCGTGGTAGGAGAGCATTCTCAACAGTTTGAAGCTAGACTGAAAAGACTGGTGGACGGTTGAGAAGAGACCCTGCCGGCATAAGTAGCGATAACGGAGGTGGGAACCCTCCGCGCCGAAAGTCTAAGGTTTCCTGAGAAAGGTTAATCCGCTCAGGGTCAGGCGGTCCCTAAGGCGAGGCCGAAAGGCGTAGCTGATGGACATCCGGTTAATATTCCGGACCTCCCTTGTGTTCGTTATCACGATGGGGTGACGCAGGAGGATAAGCAGGCCGTCCTATGGCTATGACGGTCGATGCGTGAAAGGTGTTTCCGGTAGGCAAATCCGCCGGGAAGTTATCACTGAGACGCAAAGCAGTAACCCGTATGGGTGAAAGCTGCCGATTCCACGCTGCCAAGAAAAACCTCTAAGGAGAACGTAAGGGAACCGTACCTCAAACCGACACAGGTAGACGAGGAGAATATCCAAAGGCGCTCGTGAGAACACTTGTTAAGGAACTCGGCAAATTAACCCCGTAACTTCGGGAGAAGGGGTGCCGCATTAGGGTGTCAAAGCCCGAAGCGGCCGCAGAGAAATGCGCACTGCGACTGTTTAACAAAAACACAGGTCTCTGCAAAGTCGAAAACGACGTATAGGGGCTGACGCCTGCCCGGTGCTGGAAGGTTAAAGGGAGAGGTCAACCGCAAGGTGAAGCTTCGAACTGAAGCCCCAGTGAACGGCGGCCGTAACTATAACGGTCCTAAGGTTAGGTTCGCTAGCCTTAGTAAAATCTGGCTATATGCTGGAAGGTCTGAGTATCCCACGCTACGCGAAGCAATTCGCGTGACAATGCGCTGGGTGCAGATAATCAGCAGGAAAGGCCAGTGGGAAACGCGAACTCGCAAGGTTCGTGGAAGGGCACGACTTCAGTCGTGCCGTAACGGTGGCAAAAATTTCAAGGGCTTTAGCCCCTGAGGTTGAGCTTCCGATCCTGCTGGAATCCTCAGAGACTATATGCCAGATTCCAACTCAAAATTGGAAAAGATATAGTCCGAACTGCATGGCGACATGCAGAGAGTGGCAGAAATGTCCACTCCGCTTCGTTTGGAAAGATCCCTCAGCGGCTAAAGCCGTCGAGCGGGTGAGTCCAAACGGCACGATTGAAATCGTGCCCTTCCCAAAATCAAGAATCAGAATTTGGTTAGGTGGCTGTAACAAAGTTGAGCGAAATTCCTTGTCGGGTAAGTTCCGACCTGCACGAATGGCGTAACGAAAGTGCGACTGTCTTAATGAGTGACACGGCGAACTTGTAGTGCCGGTGAAGATGCCGGTTGCCCGCAACTAGACGGAAAGACCCCGTGCACCTTTACTACACTTTTACTATGAACTATGGCACTTGCTGCGCAGGATAGGTGGGAGGCTTTGATTTCAGGCTCTCGGGCTTGGAGGAGCCACCGGTGAGATACCACCCTGCGAGTTCTGTGGTTCTAACCTACTCCCATGAACTGGGAGAGGGACATAGTAAGACGGGTAGTTTGACTGGGGCGGTCGCCTCCTAAACAGTAACGGAGGCGCGCGAAGCTACGCTCAGGCTGTTTGGAAATCAGCCGACGAGTGCAAACGCATAAGCGTGGTTGACTGCGAGACCTACAAGTCGAGCAGGTACGAAAGTAGGCGTTAGTGATCCGGTGGTTCTGCATGGAAGGGCCATCGCTCAACGGATAAAAGGTACGCCGGGGATAACAGGCTGATCGGAGCCAAGAGTTCATATCGACGCTCCGGTTTGGCACCTCGATGTCGGCTCATCGCATCCTGGAGCTGTAGAAGGTTCCAAGGGTTAGGCTGTTCGCCTATTAAAGCGGTACGTGAGCTGGGTTCAGAACGTCGCGAGACAGTTCGGTCCCTATCTGTTGTGGGCGCAGGAGATTTGAGAGGACCTGTCCTTAGTACGAGAGGACCGGGATGGACGAACCTCTTGTGTTCCAGCTGTCGTGCCAACGGCATAGCTGGGTAGCGAAGTTCGGTAGTGATAACCGCTGAATGCATATAAGCGGGAAGCACTCCTCGAGATGAGATCTCCCAACCCGTAAGGGATAAGAAGGGCCCAGGAAGACTACCTGGTTGATAGACGGGAAGTGAAAGCGCAGTAATGTGTGAAGCTTACCCGCACTAATCGCCCGTTCGGCTTGACCATAAAATTTACTCGGTGCATTAAAAACAGCCGTTAGCACTTAGCATTTAGCACTCAGTCCAAACCTGGATTGAGCTAAAGGCGAGTTTCAAACGCTGCCAGAACTTGGGTGGCGTTGAGAGTCAACGCTAACGACTGTGCGCCGACGAAAAGCCGAAGTAACACGTGGTTGAAATCGGAAGTAAACAAAAATGAAAGTAAGCCACACCCAATCTATTCAGTTGTGAGGCATCGTCCTCACGATCTTTGAAAAATCAGCTTCTGGCTCCCGAATATAACTCCATCGGCCTTTTTCTACTTCCTCCAAATGACTTCGCTACCGTTTGATTGCGGACGTCCATCCCAAAACGGAAAAAGGCCACGCTCATTTCTGGACGTAGCCTTTATTTAATGCCGGCAACGACCGGATTTTATCCTGAGCGAACCCGAAGGACTCCCATACACTTTGCTTAGAAAGCGGGGCGCGGGCCTTTGCGCGTGGGAGCTCCTCGTTATCAAGGCACTTGGTACCTTCGTAATCCTCTTTTCGCGAATTCGCTAGAGTACAGGCTGGACCCAGCAAATACTTCTACTATGAGGAACTTTTTCATTTTCGCTACGCTGCTGTTCTGCGCCTTGGCCGCGAACTCGTATGCGCAGAATCCAGTTATATGGACTGCGGCCGACAGCGAGACGATCCCTTTGGAGCCCGCCAGCCTCCACGGCGGCCGCATTTACCATCCCGCTGTCGGGGGCGGTGGCATGCACGTACAGATCGACTCCAGATACCCGGTCACCGTGGCTATGGCTTGGGCCGACGAATGGAACGCCGCCATGCAACCCGGAGCCGCTGCGAATTTCAGCTTCCTCTGCGTGAAGGAGCACGTCACCAGCGCAATTTACGAGTGTCATCTTCCCTCCGAACGCCCGATGATCATCACCTTCCGCGACGAGCGCAGGCCCGAGAAGCCCGCCCTCGCCACGGTTGGCGCTATCCTCGGACCCGGAGCCCGGCAATTCATTTCCCCCAACGATCTCCACATCCAGTACTACAATTGCCTTCAGCCTGAGTTCCACTGGCGCCGCATCCTCGCCGAACAATACCAGATCACGCCGGTACCCAAGATCTACAGCCTGATGACTCCAGACCACGACGGCCAGGAACTCAGTGTGAAGATCAAGTCGCCCGTCCCCCTGACGGTCGCTCTGTTGCCATCGCATCTTGCCGACCAGGTCTACGACAGGACCATGACTCTCACCGACGCGCTCGACAAAACTGGCTGCAAGGAACGTGGCGTCCAGTCGATGAGCTTCAACTGCACTTTTAACGTCGCCAATGGCTCGCAAACGCTGCTGATCCTCCCCGACATCGATTTTTCCGGCCACAAGAAAGCCACGGTCGAGGCCGACACGGTAAAGTGCGTCGAGCATTGTGAGCTCTTGACCCCCCCTCCGAATCCGTAGAGCGGAAAATTATGGCGCCAAGCGGAAAAGGCCACGCTCATTTCTGAACGTGGCCTTTTATTTATGCCGGCAACGACCTACTCTCCCACACGACTACAGCTTCGCCACAATATTCAATGCAGCCAGGCCTACCCAAATGTTGGCTCCGTCGAATGCAATGCCCAGCGGTTCCGAGCCTACTGTGTACGTTCCCAACAGCTTGCCGTCACTGGCCCGCAACTTTGTCACGGTCGTCCCGTTAAAATCAGGTATCCAAATATTCTGCCCATCGAACGCGCCGGCATTGCCCGGCCCGTTCCCGGCGGCGAACGTACCAACGAGGGTGCCGTCGCTCGCCCGCAATTCCGTTACATTGTTGCTGCCAGAGTTCAGCACCCAGACATTCGCGCCGTCGAACACCACGCCTGTGGGTGTGGTCCCAACCGGGAACGTTCCAAGCGTCTTCCCATCGCTGGCGCGCAGTTTGCTCACGGTGTTGTCCATAGAGTTGGGCACCCAGATATTGGCTCCGTCAAAAGCCAAGCCCACCGGCTCCGTTCCAACCGTAAAGGTTCCTAGCGTCTTCCCGTCGCTCGCCCGTAATTTGGTGACGCTATTGCCTAAGACGTTGGACACCCAAATGTCGCCTCCGTCGAAAGCAATGCCGTTCGGTGCGCTACCCACTCCGAAGGTCCCCAGTAGCATGCCGTCACTCGCTCGCAGCTTCATCACGTCATTGTCGCCCTGGTTGGTCACCCAGATATTGGCCCCGTCAAACGCGACGTTGTAAGGTTTGTTTCCGACAGTGAACGTGCCGAGCACGGTTGCGTCATTTTTCCGAATCTTCGTCACCGTGCCGTCGACAAAATTGCAGATCCATACATTATCTCCGTCGTACCCGATACCCGTTGGATTTTTCCCCACGGCAATTCTCGTAGCGCGGTTCACCGCATACCAACGCTTCAGCGCAAGCTGCTGCGAGTTAAGCGGAGAATTCACAACGCCCTCTTGCGAAACTGCCCGATGCTGAAGGCTACACACCGCCGCAATGGCCAATGCCACTCTTAGAATTCGAACACGATTCATAGTCCCTCCGTACTGAACGACTAATTCGTACTATGGATTCTGGCGCGAAGCCGAAATCCGCGCCAGAGCATACTCTAGTTTTTTCCCGCCCGCAACCGCATGATCGCACTCCCTCTTGAAGTCGCGGCGCAGACATAAACCGCTCAAAACTCTTCGGGAGATTGATACCCAGTTCCGTCGAGAGATTGCAAACAATCGCAGGTTGAAGGTGGCCTTCGTGTCGCTGCAGTCCTTGACGCCGCGGAGTCCCAGTTGGAGGTGGCTATGAGACGCGCGCAGTCCGTTGGCAAATCAGAATTCAAAACCAAAAGGAAAAGGCCAATCTGATTTCTCAGACTGGCCTTTATTTAATGCCGGCAACGACCTACTCTCCCACACACTTTCGCGTGCAGTACAATCGGCCCTGCGGGGCTTAACTTGAGGCGCCTTGCGGGCGCGAGCGCAGCGGGAGCCCGCAGCCGAAATCCCGAAGCGTTCTGAGTGAGGGATCTCTGACGGCCTATACTATTGTTCGTGACGTTTTTTGATCAGGACGGCGGCCCGATCCCGTACCATCAATGGCTCACCATCTACAGGCCGCCGTATTTCCTCGGCGGGACGCCGCTCGGGCGCAAGTTCAATAAGCGAAATCAGAGCAGCCTGTTTATTGAGAGTCAGGTTGACGCTCTCCTGACCCAACCGGAGCTGCTTTCACAAAACGACCTAACCTTAGGGTTGGCATGGAAAATCGGAGCCATCGATCATCGGGCCTCGACGACGAGTGTGGTATGGAACCCGGCGAACTTCCCGGTGGCGCTGATTGGCGGGCGCTATAAATGGAATTTCTCTCAGAGCATTCCTTGCCTCGCGGCGAACATGACCGCAATCGTCAATCAGCTGACTGCCGATCCCGCATATTTATTAGATCTCAAATTGCCGGGCACAGGCCTTGGTCCCACGAACAAGCTGGCTATTCAGTTCTTTGTTACCCATGGCAGCGAGCCGATCTACGACATCTACGCCCACAAAGGTGCTTTGGCGATCGACCAGAACCTGTCTACAGTGCCCCCACGGCAGCCCGTAGCAGGCTACAAGCCGGTCCAAACTTGGAGCGATTACCAGAACTTCAAATGCCTCCTGAGAAGGATCGGCCTTCAGGCGTGCGGAGGCATGTTCATTTCTCGCGATGATGACAGGGCGCTCTGGGTATACGGGCACCTGTTCAAGTGAGGCGTCCGGAACGGAGGATTGAAAGTCATGCCAAGAAAGTGGTTCCGAGCGAAGAGCCCAGCATGTTGGTACTGCTCTCACCCCAAATCCCTGCACACGGGTGACGTGGGTTGCGGAAAGTGCGCTTGTGCGCGATTTCGTTCGGCACCCGAACGTGAAACTAAAGAAAGGGAACCCAGGAGCCCGATAGGGTACACAGATCTTATGCGCGAGCGCGCGCGGAGGTTGAAAAAGGGCACATGGGCGAACGAGGTTGGCGGCGGCTTACCAGGCTCCAAACGTTAGACGTTGGGGTAGTTGCTTCAAAGCGGAAAAGGCCAAGCTCATTTCTGTCTCCCCAGAGTGTCCGAAATGCGCGGATGCGAACCTGGGCCACCTGGCCGTGCTAAAATCTGTTTCGCGCCGGGCGGCTCCCGGTTTGGCCTCCATCGACACGCTGGATTCGTGACGACGAGTAGAGCATACCTGATCAAGAGGCGGGGCAGATGGATGGATGGAGTTTTCGATCCTCTCACGACGGAGCCGCCCGTCAAAGCAACATGAACTCTTCCGATATTTGTTTGGAGCCGCTTGGAGAATGGGGAGAATTCAGTTCCCGATACAACGCACCGGGTGGCTCGGGTGTTTATGCTGTCAGGATGTCCGAGGCGAGGCCAGTAGGCCGCCTCAGGGGTACTTCTGACCTAATATACATCGGCCAAGGTGATCTCCAAGCAAGGCTAAAGGCAAACAGTCGCTCGGACTTTGAGGACACGGGGTGGATTTTTCACCTTATCGTCAAGGAAGGGTTGCAACTGGAAGTTCGGTGCTATCGAAGTAACAACACCAAGTGTGATGAGGAGCAATTGCTGCTCAGGTACCTCAGGGAACATCTCGAACTCCCGCCAGCTAACAGGGCAATTCCCAAACGGATTCTGCGAAGGCGTTTTTGGCACTCTTGTCTCTTAACCCGGAGGAAAGAGCGCATGTAGTTAGTCAGTTCAGCAAGCGACGACTATAGTCACAAAGGAAAAGGCCGACCATGTTTCCATGATCGGCCTTTATTTAATGCCGGCAACGACCTACTCTCCCACACACTTTCGCGTGCAGTACAATCGGCCCTGCGGGG
>Ga0207000_1247_pt1 | contig 12249 bp, 10 predicted proteins | sample Alteio_BWMinCont_90_FD_153498 | JGI IMG/M metagenome (GOLD analysis project Ga0207000, IMG submission 153498) | Enriched cells from forest soil in Barre Woods Harvard Forest LTER site, Petersham, Massachusetts, United States -... | ecosystem: Environmental > Terrestrial > Soil > Temperate forest >...
GTTTCTCGCGATCATCTTCGTGACTTGCCTCTTCTTTTATATAAAGAATCGCTCGCACTTACGTACCGAACACAAACTGGAATCGCTGGTCTCGCGCGAATCCAGTTTCCTGTTTAACAATCTTTTGCTGCTGGTTGCCTGTTTCACCGTTCTCTGGGGAACGCTTTTCCCGGTGCTCTCCGAGTGGGTACAGGGAACCAAGGTTACCGTCGGACCTCCGTTTTTCAATCGTGTAAACATTCCGGTGGCTTTGCTGCTTCTTCTGCTGACCGCAGTCGGCCCCTTGCTCGCGTGGCGTAGAACATCAGTCGAGAGCTTGAAGCGCAATTTCATGTGGCCGGCCATCGGCGCACTCTTTACGGGCGTGCTGTTAGTCGCATTCGGCATGAAGCCTTGGACGGACGCTTCCTATTTCTACTCACTGATGACCATCATGCTGTCCGTGCTTGTGGCGCTCACGGTCATTTCTGAGTTTGTTCGCGGAGGCCGCGTGATTGGCCGTCATACCGGCCAGAATCTGTTCGCTTCAATGGTCCAGCTCGCACATCGCAACACGCGCCGCTACGGCGGATACATCGTCCACTTCGGCGTGATCGTGATCATGATCGGCTTCGCGGGCTCGGTGTTCAATCAGGACAAAGAGCAGGAAATGGGTTTCGGCGACAAGATGACCATCGGGGCTTACACTCTGGTCTGCCAGTCTTATACCCAGGATGACAATCCTAACTACGGCAGCGAGTGGGCGGTCATGAATGTCTTCAAGGGTGGAAAACAGATTGCCACGCTCAACCCCGAGCGGCGTTTTTACAAGGCGAGTCAGCAGACTTCCACCATGGTCGCCAATCGCTCCACGCCGCAAGAAGATCTGTACGTTGTATATGAAGGCCAGAATCTGGATACGGGAAAACCGATCATTAAGGTTCACTTGAATCCATTAGTCATGTGGATCTGGATTGGCGTTTGGATCATTATTGCCGGCACGGTCGTAGCCTTGATTCCCAACGCAGGACCGGTGCGGGTTCCAGCCCCCGCTCGAATGCGAACCGAACCCGTGGGAGCAGGCGACTGATGGGGACTTCAGGTTTCACCCCCGAGAGAGCTGTCATCCTGAGCGCAGCAGATTCTCCGCGAAGTGGAGAATCTGCGGAGTCAAAGGACCCCGTGGAGGATCGCGCCACGACAAATCGGCAAGGCATTTTGGCCAGAACGTACGCAGGACTTCGTTGGCAGAGTTCCCTGGCGCATTCTTGGTTGCACCCGCACCGCCGGGGTCCTTCGACTGCGGCGAGGTCCGCTTCGCGAACGACGCCTCCGCTCAGGATGACAGCTTTTTGTCTGAGGCGCGGCGCGCTACTGACCCTGCTAACGCTCGCCGTGTTCACCCTGCTCGGCGCCGGGGACGAACCGTCACGCGTCAACGATCTCGGCCATCGCATGATGTGTGTCTGCGGCTGCAACCAGATCCTGCTCGAATGCAATCACGTCGGCTGTGCCTACTCCGATCGTATGCGCGCGGAACTCGTAGCCGCGGTCGACCGTGGCGAAAACGACGATCTAACGCTGCAGGGATTCGTCCAGAAATACGGAACGACGGTGATGGCCGCGCCCACCAAAACCGGCTTCAATCGCGTGGCTTGGATCATGCCCTACCTGGTCCTGGTGCTCGGGCTGGTGACGGTGACCCTGATCGTGCGAGCCTGGAGATCGCGTCCGCTAGTTATGCCAGTGGGCGCAGTTGCCCCTATTCATGGCGCAGCTCTTGAGCATTTCCGCGATCAAGCCCAGAAGGACACCGAACTATGAGCATCGAACTTCTGACATGCATTCTGATCACGATCGGCGTACTGGTTTATGTCTTTTATCTGCCGGGCAAGCTATACATGGGTCCAGAAAAAACTCGCGTGATTTATTTGCGCGAGCGCAAAGAAGCCATCTACGAAAACCTTCGTGACCTGAACTTCGAATTCAAAGCCGGCAAGTTTCCGGATTCTGACTACCAGACCATGAAGACTTCTCTCGAAGAAGAAGCAGCCGCGGTTCTAGCCGAGATCGCGCGCCTGGAAGAAGTCGCGGCCAATACGTCACTCCGTCCCCGAAAAGGAGCCAGAGTTTGAGACTTGGTAAGCAAGAAACCGGGTGTCGCATTTCTCGCGCACTTTGCGAGAAATTGGGACCGTCCAAAATTCTGCTAAATGCGCTGCTGCTTGGCACGTTCCTTCTCGCCTCCGCCGCCGCGCAAACCCTAACCGGCACGGTCACGAACGGCACTACAAAGAAGCCCGCGGCTGGCGATGACGTCGTGCTCCTCAGTTTAGGCCAGGGGATGCAAGAGTCTGGTCGCACCCAAACCGACGCCAAGGGCAACTTCAGCGTGAAGCTCGACGATGCCGCCAGTCCCCACCTGGTCCGCGTCATCCACCAGGGCGTGACTTATCACCGCATGGCGCCACCGGGAACGACTTCGGTTGAGGTGCAAGTCTACGACGTTTCAAAGAAAGTCGAAGGAATCAGCGTAACTGCCGACGTGATGCGCTTTCAGGCGCAAGGAAATGAATTGCAAGGCATCCGCCTGTTCGCCGTGAATAATACCTCTGATCCGCCACGTACCCAGATGAGCGATCAGAGCTTCGAGTTCTATCTTCCCGACGGCGCCCAGGTTGACCAAAGCATGGCGATGACCGCCGGTGGCCAACCCATCAACTCGGCTCCGGTGCCGCAGAAGCAAAAGAACCGCTACGCTTTCGTGTTCCCTCTGCGTCCCGGAGAGACCCAGTTCCAGGTCAGCTATCACATGCCATACAGCGGAGAAGCCACGTTCGATCCCAAGACTTTGTACGGGGCTCAGCACTTTGTCGTAGTGCTGCCCAAGTCTATGGAATTCGCTCCCGCTCCGGGCACAACCTTCCAGTCGATGCAAGACCCACGGCAGGCGGATGCAGTCGTTCAAGTAGCGTCCAATGCCAAGGCCGGTCAACCGCTTGCCTTCAAAATCTCGGGAACTGGCGTGATGTCGGACGAGCCGGAGGAAACCAAAGCAGCCAATGGCCCGGTCGGTGGAGCTCAAACCAGCGGCCCTCAGGCCAGCGGCGGCGCGGTCGCTGGGCGCGACTCCCGACCCGGCGGGGGACTTGGCCCACCCATCGACGCTCCCGATCCGCTGGAAAAATATCGCTGGTACATTCTTGGAGGCTTTGGGATTGTGCTGGCCGCAGGCGCGATTTACATTGCTACCCGCTCGAAATCGGCCACCATCGCCGATTTCGGGCCGACCGATACCGAACTAGGTATTTCCCCCGCCCCGAAACCCAAGCCCGCTGATCGCTCCGCGTTGTTGCTCGAAGCTCTGAAAGAAGAAATCTTCCAACTCGAAGTCGAGCACAAGCAAGGCCGAATCTCGCAGCAGGAATACGAGAAGGCAAAGGCCGCGTTGGACCAGACGCTGGAACGCGCCGTAAAGCGAGGCGCAGTCAAAGTCAGCTAATACCGATGGCGAGACGGGCGTCCTCCGCCCGTCTGCTTTGCATAGCTTGTATTCCCTCACCGTTCCTAGTCTGAATCCCCCCGGCGCGCGTACCATCTAATAGTTGACACCTCTTATGGGGAACACCTTCAAAACCGCGTTCTTGCTGACGCTGCTTACGCTGCTGCTGATGTTTATCGGCCGGGCCTTTGGCGGACAAAACGGCATGTTGCTGGCGCTGGCCTTCGCCGCGGTCATGAACTTTATTTCGTATTTTTACTCCGACAAGATCGCGCTGGCGATGTATCGTGCCCAACCCGTCACGCGGGAGGAATTGCCGCGTGCCTACGCCGCCGTTGAACGCCTCACGCAAAAAATTGGCATCCCCATGCCCAAGATTTACGTGATTCCCAACGAATCTCCCAACGCTTTCGCCACCGGACGCAACCCGCAACACGCTTCGGTAGCTGTAACCCAGGGCATTCTCAACCTGCTGAACGATGAAGAACTGGAAGGCATCCTGGCGCACGAACTGGGACACGTGAACAACCGCGACATCCTTATTAGTTCAGTCGCGGCGACCGTCGCCGGAGCCATTACCATGCTGGCCAGCATGGGTCGCTTCGCCATGATTTTCGGCGGCATGGGAGGGGATCGCGACGACCGCCGAGGCGGCGGATTCGGCGCGCTCTTGATGCTGATTCTCGCGCCTATTGCCGCATCATTAATCCAACTTGCGGTGTCGCGCTCGCGCGAGTATCAGGCTGACGCTACCGGCGCGCACTTCACCGGCAATCCATACGCCCTCGCCAGCGCCCTCGGTAAACTTGACGCCTACTCGCGCCAACTGCCTTTGCAGGCCACACCCTCGACCGCACACCTATTTATTATTCAGCCATTTCTCGGGATGAACTTCGGCAGCCTGTTCTCGACGCATCCCCCGATCGCAAAGCGAATCGAGCGCCTGACCGGGAGGCCAGCAGAATTCACGCAGTGAGCAACGAGCAATCAGCCGTCAGCAATCAGCAAACCCACCTTGTCGGGTTAGTGGGCTGGATGCTTAGTGCTGATTGCTTCCTGTAACCTCCGTAACCGGTCCATCCCGAAGCCGCATAGTAGAATTCCAATAATGTCCCCTGAAACCGCCAGCGCCGTTTCGCATCGTGCGGCGCAACTGGAAAACGCCCTCCGCAAAGTGATCCGAGGCAAGGATGACATTCTCCGGTTGGCCGTCGTCTCGCTGATTGCTCGCGGACACTTGCTCATCGAAGGCGTCCCCGGCGTCGGAAAAACTACCCTGGGACAGGCTCTGGCGCGGGCTCTCGACTGTACTTTTCAGCGAGTGCAGTTTACCAGCGACATGCTCCCGTCGGACGTGCTGGGGATTTCGATCTACTCCGCGGTCGAGCAACAGTTCGAATTCAAGCGTGGCCCAGTCTTTACCAACGTGCTGCTGGCCGACGAAATTAATCGCACCACGCCCAAAACACAATCCGCCCTTCTCGAAGCCATGAACGAAAGCCAAGTCACAGTCGATGCGCATTCGTATCCGCTGCCGCAGCCATTCCTGGTAATCGCCACGCAAAATCCCGTCGAACACCATGGCACTTATCCTTTGCCCGAATCGCAGCTTGATCGTTTTCTCATGCGCGTAAGGATGGGCTATCCCGACAGCAGCGCCGAGCGCGAGATTCTACGCTCCGAAGCTGGCGTCACCCAGTTGGAGGCAATGAAGCCCGTCCTCACTGGCGCTGACGTGCTCGAAATGCAGCAGGCGGTTACCCAGGTTCGCGTCGATGAATCGCTGGTCAGCTATGCCCTCAGCATCGTCAAAAAGACGCGTGAGTCCGAGCAGTTCTCGCTGGGAGTCTCGCCCAGGGGCTCGCAAATGCTCTATCGTGCGGCGCAAGCCATGGCATTTCTCGACGGCCGTACTTTCTGCACTCCCGAGGATATCAAGCCGCTAGTTGTGCCTGTCTTTGCCCATCGGGTCGTGGTGAACGGACTTTATTCTTCAACCCTGAAGAAGTCGGAGCAGGCCGAACAAATTGTCCGCGAGATCGTGGACGGCACGCCCGTCCCCGTTTAGGGTACGCGTCGACCTCATTGCCAAGCCACTGGGAAAACTCCTAAGTCTCAAATCAAGACACGGTTATCGACTTAGCCGCTGGACTCTATGAACGACCTTCAAGTAGAATGTTGGCTCTGAAATTCTTGTTACGAATATGAAAGCCTGCACTTCTTTGCAATTGTCTACAAGACTTTGAAAAGTGGCGACGGTTCTAATGGTTCCCATGCAGTGGATTCCCAATCTTGTACGTGCATGGATATACAAAGCTGATTAAATAAGTTTCGGAGGACGATATGTTGTTTCATCCCAGGTTAAGAAGTATGCGTGTACTGTGTTGTAGTTTGTTGCTGATGTTAACTATAGTTCTGCTCTCGGCCGTCACCCTGGCGCAGGACGTGGAAACCCCGAAAGACGAGATCTTCGTCGGCTATCAGTGGCTGCACCCCGGTGGAACGGTTCCGACTCCGTTCGGCAATTTCAACGCTCCAACCGGTATGAAGCTTCCAGATATGGCCGCGGGCTTTGGCGCTGCTTACACTTACAACTTCCAAAAGTATTTCGGACTGGAAGGCGACTTTGGACATAACTGGGACGACTACGAAATGACGATTTCAGTCGGTCCCAAGTTAATCGCTCGAACCCAGGACGCCAACTACTTTTTGCATACCCTGCTGAGCTACAACCGGCTCGGCGTAAACGGCCTGCCCAATGGGAATGGCATTGGAGCCATTCTCGGCGGCGGAATGGATCTGAAAATAACTCATCTCTTCTATCTGCGGCTCTTCGAGGCAGATTACGTGTGGGGCCGGCAAAACTACTCTTCAGAGGTGTCTTCGGCATTCCCGGATCTCCGGCGAGTCTCGCTTGAGGGAATACGTCTGCGCACCGGCTTGGTATTTAACTTTGGCTATCCTCCCGCAGTGACTCCGAGCGCAAGCTGCTCACTGCAGCCTAGCGAAGTAATGCAGGGCGAGCCCATCTCTGCTACCGCTACTACCGCCAACTTCAATCCCAAGCACACCTTGAATTACGCTTGGAGCGGTACCGGCGGAAAAGTTACCGGCAACAACAATACCGCCAGCATCGATACCAACGGAGTTGCGGGCGGCACGTATGCCGTCACCGCGACGGTCACCGATCCCAAGATGAAGAATGGCGGACAAGCGACCTGCACCGCGAACTACACGGTGAAGGAGCCGCCGAAGAATCCGCCGACCATGTCTTGCTCGGCCAGCCCAAGCTCGTTGCAGGCTGGTGGAAGCTCGACCATCACTTGCACCTGCACCAGTCCCGACAGCGTTCCGGTTACAGTAGGTAACTGGACCGCAACCAGCGGCACTGTTTCGGGCAGCGGCAGCACTGGAACTCTCAACACCACAGGCGCGTCCCCCGGTCCAGTCACCGTGAGCGCGACTTGTACGGATTCGCGTGGGCTAAGTACGCCAGCGTCGACTCAGGTGACGGTTGAAAATCCGCCACCGCCGCCACCGCAAGCCAGCAAGCTTACGGATTGCGACTTCGAGAACATGGCTAAGATCAAGAAGCCGTGGCGCGTGGACAACGAGTGCAAGGGTAAGCTGGACGACGTGGCCAAGAACCTGCAGCAGAACGCAGACAACAAACTGGTCGTCGTCGGCAACGCTGAACCGACCGAGAAGCGTCCGAATCTGGCGGCGGAACGTGCTGTCAATTCGAAGGCTTATCTCACCAGCGGCGAAGCCAAACTGGGAATCGATCCCAACCGCATCGAGTGCCGTACAGGCAGCGCTGGCACAAAGACTGCGGAATATTGGATCGTGCCCGCCGGAGCTACGTTCTCCGAAGCTGGCACCCAACCCGTGGATGAATCGGTGGTGAAAGCAGTTCCGGATCATCCCCACGCCGCACCCAAAAAGAAGGCAAAGCCCGCGGCTCAGCAATAGGCCAAACCAAGGCTAAGCCCGTCGAACCAAGGCCGGTCGAGCGCAATGCTCGACCGGCTTTTTTCTTTAGTTCCGGGAATGAGTCACATGGATATAACGAGTTCCCTCCGTGGCGAAGTCGTCGTCCAGGCGCCGACCGCCCCGCGTGCGCGTAGTTCCGAAATCGGGAGAAGAGTATGATCTGCATAAATAGGCGGGGGGCAATCTATGACGCGGCCTATGCGTGCGCTCTTCGTGGTCGCGGTTTTCAGCCTTGTTAGCGCTGCCCAAAACTCCCAACCCGGAGCTCAGAAAGAAGACGCTCTTCCCGACGCACAGACGCTCTTGAAAGAAGTGAGGCAGCGCTACGAGCATTCTCAGTCCTATCACGTTGAGGCTACAGAAACGCGAGAAATGGACGGAGATTTCTCGCACGACTGGAGCAAGTCCGTGACCGCTGCGATCGTTTCGCCCGGCAATCGTTATCGTTTTGAGTCGCGTACCCGGGGTGCGTGGTGGATTCAAATTTCCGATGGCAAGACCGAGTGGCTCTATCAACCTGCTTCTCACCAGTACACACAGCAACTCGCGCCAGCCAACGGCCCGAGTCGTTTTAAATCGCAGTGGTCCCATCAATTCTACGAACTCAATCGTGCACAGGATACCGTAAAAGATCTCTCCAGATTCCCGCCTCCATTGGCCTCGGCTGCATATCTTCCCGACGAAACCCTGACGCTGAACAACCACCGCGTAGACTGCTACGTCATTCAGGCCGCGCCCAGGCACTGGAGAGGCTGGGCACACGATACAACTTCGGTGTTAACTCTCTGGATCGACAAAGACAAACATGTGATCCGCAAGTCGCGGGAGCATATGGAGGGCGCCATTGTATTTGGCGAACCTCACGAACACTATGTCAGCGACGAATTAACGACCTATGATGTGGCGGATCTCGACCCCACTTCCATTCCGCCGAATGTTTTTGCCTTCACTCCGCCTCCGACCGCAACCTTGATCAAAGAGTTCGAAGATCCCATGCGCGCACATGCGACCACGACCGAAGCGGCCGCTGAGATCGTAGGAAAGCCAGCTCCAGCCATCAATCTAAAATCCGCCGATGGCAAGACGATCTCCCTCAGCTCCTTCGCAGGAAAGCCAGTGCTGATCGACTTCTGGGCAACGTGGTGCGGAAGTTGTCTGGACGCGATTCCATCCCTCGAGAAACTCTACTCAAAAACCGCCGGCCAGGGACTAGTCGTGCTGGGCATCGATGAAGACGAGGAGCCCCAGGATGCAGCCGACTACCTCGCCGAGCACAAGGAGCCCTGGGCCAATTTTCATGACAGCGGCGAAATCACCAAGTCGCTCCCTCACGAAGGAATCCCCTATTTTGTCCTCGTCGATGGAACCGGTAGAGTTGTCTACGTAAGCAGCGGCTTCGATGAATCCGAGTTGATCGCCAATGTCGCAAAACTGGGCCCAGCGTTCGCCGCTCTCGCCAGCGAGGGTGAGGTTACAGGGCACGAGTAGCGCCATTCCCCAGGGAAATTCTCCCTCGTTCTGGCTCTGCGACAGAACGTTGGCCCCTGACTTAAACCCAACTGTACTTCTCCTTCGGTAACTTGCTCACCTCCGGTTACCCTGTCAATCTTGCCGCGAACGGATTTTCTTCCGTTGGGGGCGAACCGCTATATGATTTCCGCATCAAAGCAGTTTCTGAGCAGCAAAGCGCTGCTATTTGTTCTACTTGCGCTGTGTTGTGCCAGCGCCGCATGGGCCGGACAGTGGACTGCATTGGGACCAGACGGGGGCGATGTTCGCAGCCTGGCCTACGATCCGCAGAATCCGGATCACATTTTCCTGGGTACCAGCACGGGAACTCTTTTCTCTTCAACCGACGGTGGCAAGAACTGGAGAAGATTCGCCCACCTGGGCAGCGGCGATGACTACGTCATCGACCACCTCGCGATCGATCCCCAGAGCCCGAACAAAATGTTTGCTGCCGCGTGGAGCGTCGAAACTCAGCAGGCCGGCGACTTATTCCGCTCCGACGACAGCGGCGCCACCTGGCAAACCACTCCCGCCATGCATGGCAAATCGATCCGTGCCCTGGCCATTTCTGCTTCCGACACAAAAACTCTGGTTGCGGGCGCAGTCGATGGTGTCTTCCGCAGCAGCGATGGCGGCAAGAGCCGCCAGCAATTCCGACATCCACAGCATTGAATCCATCGCTATCGATCCCAAGGATCCCAATGCGATCTATGCCGGCACCTGGCATCTGGCCTGGAAGACTGACGACGGTGGCGCCAACTGGCACCACATCAGCAAAGGCATGATTGAGGACTCTGACGTTTTCTCGATCATTGTCGATTCGACCAATCCTTCAGTCGTATTTGCCAGCGCCTGCTCCGGCATCTACAAAAGCCAGACCGCGGGCGAATCCTTCCAGAAGATTCAAGGCATCCCATTCTCCGCGCGGCGTACCCGCGTGCTGAAACAGGATCCGACCAATGCCGCGATTGTTTACGCAGGAACCACGGAAGGTCTCTGGAAGACAATCGATGCCGGCAAAACCTGGAACCGCGTGACCGATTCAGACGTCGTAGTCAACGATGTGATGGTCGATCCGCGCAACTCAATGCGGGTCATGCTGGCTACCGATCGCGCTGGCGTATTGGCTAGCACGGACGGCGCCCACTCTTTCCTTACCACCAATCACGGCTACACGCACCGCTACGTAACTTCCATCCTCGCGGACAAGAACGATTCCAATACCATGTACGTGAGCGTGGTCAATGACCGCGAGTTGGGCGGAGTATTCGTTTCGCACGATGCCGGACAGCACTGGATTCAGAACAGCAAAGGCCTCGATGGACGCGATGTGTTCACCCTCAAGCAGGCCAGCAATGGCGAGCTCGTGGCGGGCACCAATCGCGGCATGTTCAGCCTGGCCCGTCATTCCACTGAGTGGAGTCCGATCAACGACATCGTCAGCCGGGCTTCTTCACGTACTGCAAAAACCAAGACCGAAGTTCACTCTGTATTAACCGCGCGCGTGAACGATGTCGAGATCACGCCCGCCATGTGGATGGCCGCAACCTCCGCTGGACTGTTCACCAGTTCCAACCAGGGTAAAAGCTGGAATGGCGGCGCGGTCATGGGCAAACAGGATTTCGTCTCCGTCCGATCGGATGGCAACCTGATCGCTCTCGCCACTCGCAGCGACGTCCTGGTTTCGAAAGACAACGGCTCAACCTGGCAAGACTCCAGCTTGTCTGCTTCGATCAGCAGCATTCGTGGCGTCACTATTTCCGATGGACAGATTATGTTTGCTTCGCGTGAAGGCGCATTCCGCAGCCCGAACGCCGGAGCTGGATGGGAGCACATGCAGAATGGTCTCCCCGACAAGAACATCAGCTCCATCAGCTACGACCAGAACAACAAGCGCCTGCTGGCGACCAGTACGGAAACCGGCGTGGTCTTTGAGAGTCAGGATAACGGCCGAACCTGGACCCGCGGCCCTGACACTGGCTATCCTTTGCGCAACATCAGCGTGGTGCAAGGCCGGTTGATGGCCGCCACTCCGTTTGACGGTGTCGTGATGCAGCCAGAGAACGAAGATCACAGCGCATCCAACGGCGCTGCAACTCGACGCACCAACTAGTCAACCAACCACCCATCGCACAAACACCGAGGAGCGGCATCACCCGCTCCTCGGTTTGCTTTACTGGCAGGTAGAAAACTTGAGCGATGCAAGCCGCGTGTGAAAGGTGATGGAATTCTTAGGAGCGGTTTTGGGAATGTACTGGTTCACGTACCAGAAAGTGCAGTCGTCCACGGGATCGATGACCATGCTGCTGTAATCTCCCCAGCGATTCTGGTCGGTCGCAGATCCTTTCGCAGTGAAGATCGTGGCCGGGCTCTCCATGGTATTCAGCGGATCAGTGGGCACTCGTCCGGTGAAAGCCAAAGATGGATGCAAAGTGCTGGCATTCGATTCGCTATAGCCGAGTGCCATGTCTCCCTCTTTGTCCATGTCGATGCTTCCCATCCAGAGCGAATTGCCGCCGTTCATGAACGTTCCCTGTTGATAGACCTTCGGAGTGCCGTTGGGATCGCGGATTTCGTACCAGCGTTCGCCGGACGCTGCCTTGCTGGTCATCACCGAGTGGCTCACCACCAGCGATTCGTGGTCGCCAAAGTTCCGGTAGGCCAAACGGAACATGAGGCGATCGCCCAGGGAATCCAGTTGTTGCGTTGTGCCCGGCTGCGGAATACAAACGCCCCCTCCGCAGGCCATGGTGTAAGCCTTCACTGGAATCGTGATTGGTCCCGTGAACTTCGACTTGGCGGGGTTGGTGAAGTCCACATGAAAGCGGTACAGATGCAGAGAGGTCGAACTGAAGAGGCCGACAAAAAAGCTGGGTTCACCCGCTGGAGGAGGCGTGGCGCCATCCGCATTCGAGGGCAGAAAAGAAAACTCATTCGGACTCTGGAAGCAGACGACTTTCGCTTTTGCGCCAGTCAGCATGGCGGCGCGATCGTAGGCGCAGGCGTCGTCCGCGATGAAATTCTGCGGCCCGAACAGATTGTAGTTGGCGTAATACGCGTCCGGCCATACGCTCAGCTTGTCATAATCGTTCAACACGTTATTTCCAAACTTGAAAATGTAGCGATGGTATTTGCCGGCTGCGTCCGAACTTTCGGAGACGGCAATGCATTCGTTTCCGGTCTCGAAAGTGCTGTCGGCCGCAATCTGGCTGATGATCCAGCGATTGGCCATCTGGTCGTAAAGAACGACGGGATCAGTCCAGCAA
>Ga0207000_1261_pt1 | contig 12236 bp, 11 predicted proteins | sample Alteio_BWMinCont_90_FD_153498 | JGI IMG/M metagenome (GOLD analysis project Ga0207000, IMG submission 153498) | Enriched cells from forest soil in Barre Woods Harvard Forest LTER site, Petersham, Massachusetts, United States -... | ecosystem: Environmental > Terrestrial > Soil > Temperate forest >...
TGATCAGTAATGCTTATGGTAATGTGGTGGCTTCTTTTTATGGGGCTAAATTCCAACGCAATGTGGAAGAAATCCTAGTTTCACCCACACCCGATTGGGTCATTATCTTAGGGTATGTTTTGGGTGGGGTGGCGCGTGGTATTATCGTGGGCTTTTTAGTGTTCATGGTCTCATTATTTTTTGCTCATCCGACGGTAACGCATTGGTGGGCAGTTATTTTATTTACCCTTTTGAGTTCTATTGTTTTTTCACTGGCGGCATTAATCAATGGGTTATTTGCCCGTAATTTTGATGAAGTGGCTTTTTTCCAGAATTTTATCCTCACACCTTTTATTTATTTGGGCGGTGTTTTTTATTCCATCCATAGTTTGCCTCAAGCTTGGCAACAAGCATCGATGTATAATCCGCTGGTGTACATGGTTAATGGTTTTCGCTATGGCTTCTTCGGATTCTCAGATGTGAACCCAGGCATTTGTTTGATGATCCTGGTTGTATTGACCATTATTTTAGGAGCAGTGAATCTGTATTTATTTAAAAAAGGCATCGGTTTAAAAAACTGACCCGAAGGGTCATCCCCGAATGTTATTGTCGGGGATTTATTAAAAAGGAGAAGGTATTATGCGTCAAAAAGTTCAGGCTTTGGTAATGTTCGTAGCGTTTTTAGCAACATCAGCAGCATTTGCTGCGGGTACATATTCAATCGATCCCGCGCATACAAGTTTCACCTTTACGGTCAAACACATGATGATCAGCAATGTTCCAGGCAGTTTTGATAAATTCAGTGGTGAAATTACCTATGACCCTGCTAATGTAGCTGCTTCCAAGGCGGATGTGAGCATTGATGTGGATAGCATTAATACCCATATTGCCAAACGTGATGCCCATTTAAAGAGCCCAGATTTCTTTGATGCGGCTAAATTCCCGGCCATTACCTTTACTAGTACTAAATTTACAGCTACTGAAATTACAGGCAATTTGACCATGCATGGGGTGACCAAGGAAGTAACCATCCCTGTGACTATTTCTGGACCGGTTGATGAGATGGGGCACCAAGCCATTGGTATCACAGGAACCTTGACACTTAATCGCCAGGATTATGGTGTTAATTGGAACAAAACCTTGGATAAGGGTGGTTTGGCTGTATCGAATGATGTGAATATTGCGATTAGCATAGAAGCTGATCAGAAATAAAAGGAAAAAAGCTAGTATTTGCAACGTAATTGATTGCGCAAGAATAATTTAAGTTTTTCTTGTGTTTAAAACCCTCGTTGGTTAAATCCGACGAGGGTTTTCTATTGCAAGCGCTTTCTCAAAACTGACCCATAGGCCTTGTTTTGGCCTTTCAGGGTGCTATGCTTGAATTGACAGTTCAGGGGGTACGTCCCCTTGGGCTCAGACGCCTTAAGAAACCTAAGGGTGTCGGAAAGGAGGGTCCATATGAATCACATTACATTCATCCTGGATCCGTTAAAGTCAGTGTTCAGTATCATCTATAGCTTTATCCCTACAGTGTTAGGGGTGTTGGCTGCATTGGTTGTCGGTGGATTGGTGGCCCGGGAAGCGGGCAAACTGGTTGCTGCTATATTAAAGCGCATCCATGTTGATAAAATAAGCCATGAAATCGGTCTGACACACACCCTAGAAGCTGGAGGGGTCAAACGTCCTGTTAGCGACCTCATTGGAACGGTCGTTACCTGGGGTATTACGATTACGTCCTTGGTCATTGCGTTGACCTATGCGGGCGTAACCATCATCGGGCCCATTACGGGACCAGTCATGGCCTATGTGCCTAATGTATTGACTGGTATCATTACCTTGATGGTTGGGATGTTCTTAGCCCATATCGTAGCCATCTTCGTCCGTGTGATTGCGGCGAATACCGGCATGCCCAGACCGGACATGTTGTCTACTTTCACCAGATGGGCGGTCATATTAATGGCCGTAGGTGTATTTGTTGACAAGGTTGGTTTTGGTTTCTTGTTAACAGGTGCTCCTTTAACCATGCTGGTCGGAGGTTTGAGCTTAGGTTTAGGCTTGGCCTTCGGATTGGGTGGTAAAGATCATGCTACCCATTATTTGAATCGTTTGCTCAAGAAGTAGGGTTGATCTCCCTCGTCGTTCCGTATGGGGCGGGACGACATCTAGGCGCCGGCTGCAAGGTCGGCGCCTAACCTTTTTTGTTGTATCCATGCTTGATTATGCTATACTGTTGAACATTATAAAACATCTGGAATTTTTATCGCTTTAACGATATCTATCTAGGGTCAATTTATATGCTAGAGGAGAAACGCGTTTCTCAACGTTTTTTGTTTTCTGAACCAGTGACCTACCTTAAACCTGAGGTCTCTATTTCTGGAAGTGTCGCCGGGAACATCAGTGTGAGCGGTATCTCATTAAAGGTCCAGGAATTTGTTCCCATAGGCTCCATTTTGGAGTTGCAGGTGTGTTTAGGAAATTCCCCCAAGCTTATTTGCCTCAAAGGCGAGGTAGTCAGGATGAGGGAAACGTTGTCAGAAGATTGTTACGAAATCGGATTAAAATTTATCAAGGATGAAGAATCTTTGAGAGCTATTGGTGAGTACATAAATACTTGTCAATTAACAAACAAAAGGAGTTAAAGAGTTATGGCTGATGCCGCAAAAGCCCCCGTTGTCGAAGAAGTAAAAAATTGTCCTGCTTGTAAGAAACCCATGAAACGGGCACGACGTTTTTACCGCAACGGCGCATATTATTGCAACAACAATTGTTTTAAGAAGGTTCAAGCCACTGCTGTTAAGGCTGCCCAAGACGCAAAAGCTGCTGCTGAACAATCTGAAGAGCAACCAAAAGCTTAAGGAGATTCTGTGGCTCATCATGCCGCCCAGCATTTTTCTCAGGAAAAACGTAGGCACCTGCGTGTAGAGTATAATATTCCTGTCAAGATATCAGGTGAGCATGGGGATATCTTAACGGAAACCAAGAATTTAAGCTGTTCCGGTGCTTTTTGCCGTGTGGCCCAACGTTTGGAGCCCATGACAAAGCTCAAGATTTATCTACTTCTGCCGTGGCGTACAGGTTCAAAGCTTTCTACCAAAAAAATTATCTGTCAGGGTGTGGTGGTGCGTGCTCAATTAACAGGGCAAGATTATGAAACCGCCATTTTTTTTAGTGATATTGCTCCTAAAGACAGTCAGACGATTAATGAATTTGTCGAGAATTTGTTGACCCAGAAGAAGCATGGAAAATTTAATTAGGTCTCAAGAGCATTTGGATGAGCATAAAGATTCCTGTTCTGTACGAAGATGACAACTGCCTGGTGTTTAACAAACCATCTGGGCTTCTTGTAATTCCTACCGATAAGAACGAAGAACACACCTTAGTTAATCTCGTCAATCAGCAGTATGGAAAAGGACAAATCTATCCCGCGCACCGCCTTGACCGTGACACGACCGGTGTGATTCTTTTTGCTAAGAGTAAAGAAATCCAAGAAAAGCTCATGCAATTCTTTAAGGAAAAGCAGGTCAATAAAACCTATATCGCCTATGTTCACGGCCGGGTAGCGGAGCCTCGCGGTAAAATCCGGATTCCTATCAAAGATTTTAATCAGCGAAAATTTGCACCTCATCTGCCAGCACAATCCGCCTTGACGCATTATGAGGTGGAGGATTATTATAAAGATCTGACTGTGGTGAAGGTTATGCCTATTACGGGCAGGACCAATCAGATCCGTATTCATTTTGCAAAGATTGGTCATCCCCTTGTCGGGGAAGACAAGTATGCCTTTAGACGGGATTTTGCCCTGCGTTTTAGGCGCACTGCCTTGCATGCACGACGATTAGAATGGCCAAAAATGGACGGCAAAGGTACAATTACCGTTGAGTCACCATTAGCTCAAGACATGGTAGATTTTTTAGAGAAACAAGTCAAATAGGAGAGAACATGAATTACGAGAAATTGAGCCTCAAAGAATGGTGCGATCTTTGTCACAGCATTGCCAAAGAAAAAGGTTTTTGGGAAAAAGAGCGTAATATTGGTGAAGCACTGATGCTGGTTGTGACTGAATTAGCCGAGGCCATGGAAGGTTATCGTCATCAAGACAATGATAATTTCCGTGAAGAATTAGCAGACACCTTTATCCGTTTATTTGATTTGTGTGGCGGATTGGGCATTGATATTCAATCTGAAATTGTTAAAAAATCTGAGAAGAATAAACTGCGTCCGTATAAGCATGGGAAGATTTGTTGAGATTCTTCGCGTTGCTCAGAATGACGATAATTTGTAGGAATTAAAATGCAATTCGTGGCTTTTGTATTTCTATTCTTTTTATCGAGCTGCTCTTCGGTGCAAACTACCGAATATATCAGCAGGGCAGACCATCCGTATGAGCGCAAGCTCCATGCCAGTTTTGAGAAGGTCGTTAGTTCTACTGTCTATATTTTAAAAAGACAAGGATGGTCTGTTGCGGAAGAAGCGATCCCTTCCATTTATGAACGGGATGAACGTTACGATAATGGTTATCAGAATTTACTCATTTTGACCAAGGCCAAAAAGAAATTCTTACATTTGACCAACATGCATCTTAATGTTTTTATCCATGGCAGGGACAATACCGCTGACGTGGAAATCCGCTATGAAGCACAAACATCGATGATTAAACAATTTGTTTCAACACGCAACGATCAGTTTATAGAAGATATTTTTGATGATATAGAAAAAGATTTGGGCCGGAATTATGGATAAATTTGTTCTTAAAAGTCCTTTTAAGCCTGTTGAAGAACAGCGCAAGGCCATCGATGTCTTAACACGAGGGCTTAATGACGGTGTCGGTGCCCAAACACTATTGGGTGTGACGGGAAGTGGCAAGACATTTACCGTAGCCAATGTCATTAAGAATGTCAATCGACCTGCCTTGGTGATCTCTCATAATAAGACCCTGGCGGCCCAGCTTTATAGTGAGCTTAAGGAGTTTTTTCCGCAGAATGCCGTTGAGTACTTTGTGAGCTATTACGATTACTACCAACCCGAAGCATATATTCCCCAAACCGATATTTACATTGAAAAAGATTCGTCTATCAATGATCGCCTGGACCGCTTGCGTTTGGCTGCGACTACTTCATTGATGTCCCGCCGGGATACCATCATTGTGGCGAGTGTTTCCTGCATTTATAATTTAGGTTCACCTTCAGATTATCAAAACTACATGGTCCATCTTCAGGTGGGTCAAAAGATCGATCGTGATGAAGTTTTAAGCCAATTGATCGGGATCCAGTATGAGCGCAATGACTATGAATTTTCCCGTGGGAAAATCCGGGTACGAGGCGATATTGTCGAGGTGCATCCCGCTTATCGTCAGGATGCCTTAAGGATTGAATTCTTTGATGATGAAATTGAAAAAATCAAACAGATCAATCCTGTGACGGGGGACACCATCACGCTTTTAGACAAGACCTTTATCTATCCGGCCAAGCACTTTTTAATTTCTCCGCCACGGCTAGAAGTAGCCCTGGTTGAGATTGAAGCCGAGTTAAATGCACGTCTGGCAGAACTTGAGTCTCAGGGAAAATTGGTAGAAGCCCAGCGTCTAAAATCCCGCACCCGTTATGATATGGAAATGATGAAGGAAATGGGGATATGTAAGGGAATTGAGAACTATTCGAGGGTGCTTTCCGGTCGTCCGGCAGGGAGCCAGCCTTTTTGTCTTATGGATTATTTTCCGGAAGATTTTGTCACTATCATTGATGAAAGCCATGTCACTATTCCTCAATTGGGAGGGATGTACGAAGGGGACCGTGCGCGCAAAGAAATGCTCGTGGCGCATGGATTTCGCCTGCCTTCCTGTTTGGATAATCGTCCTTTAAAGTTTTTTGAATTAGAGAAAATGTTAAAGCAGCGCATCTATGTTTCTGCTACACCAGGTCCTTATGAGAAGAAAGATTCAGGTCATCATGTCGTTGAGCAGATCATTCGTCCGACGGGAATCATTGATCCTCCTATTTTTGTACGGACAACTGAAGGCCAGGTGGATGATTTGATCAAAGAGTGCCAAGCGCGGGCAGGGAAGAATGAGCGCGTATTGGTGACAACCTTGACCAAGCGCATGGCAGAAGATCTTTGTGCGTATTGTGAGGAAGCAGGTTTACGGGTTAAATATTTGCATTCTGACATTGAGACCATTGATCGCACCAAGATCCTACAGGATTTGCGTTCCAACAAATTTGATTGCCTGGTGGGTGTTAATCTTCTGCGGGAAGGATTAGATTTGCCAGAAGTGACCTTGGTGGCGATATTTGATGCAGACAAACAAGGATTCTTGCGTTCTCAAACTGCTTTGATCCAAACAGCAGGCCGTGCCGCTCGGAATATCAATGGGGTGGTTATCATGTATGCAGATAGTATTTCACCAGCCATGCAAGCCGCTATCTCGGAATGTGAACGCCGGCGCAAGATTCAAATAGATTTTAACACCAAGCACGGCATTACACCGACGACGATTGAGAAGGCGATTAATTTGGGGATTGAAGAATTTGCCGAAGCCCAAGAGATGGTGTTGGAGGCCAGCGGTCAATCCGAAGAAGAATTCGCCATGGCCACCCGTTTAAGCGATCTCGAACAACAAATGGAAGCTGCTGCCCGTAATCTAGAGTTTGAAAAAGCAGCCAGGATCAGGGACAAAATTAAGGAATTAAAACAACCTTTCCATAACCGGGTTATGTAGAGGTTTTACAATAGGAGTTTTATGTTGCTGGCAATCGACATAGGTAATACCACCATCGGTTTTGCGGTCATTCATAAGTCTGGCCAAATTGTGTCGACAGCAATTATCGATACTGATGCAAAAATCAGTAAGATTAAGGCGGTGGTGGCTAAGATTTTAAAGGGACAGGTTATTGACCGTGCCGTGATTTGTTCGGTGGTGCCTAAGACTTCAAAAATACTAGAAGATATCCTTAAAAAGAATATGCCTGTGGATATTATTGGCCGAGACATTCGGGTGCCGATTAAGAATTTGTATAAGAATCCTAAGCAAGTAGGGCAAGACCGTCTGGTCGGTGCTTTTGGCGCCATGAAAATTTATGGTTGTCCCTTAATTGTGGTGGATTTGGGCACGGCCATTACTTTTGATGTGATTTCTTCTAAAGGTGATTATCTGGGCGGCTCAATAGTTCCTGGGATACGTTTGTCTGCCGAATCATTGTTTTTGAAAACAGCACTTTTACCTCATATTGAAATCAAAGCACCTAAAAATATCATTGGCAAAACCACCCAAGAAAGTATTTTGAGTGGTTTGTTTTATGGTTATGGATCATTATGCCGTGGGGTTATTGATTTGATCAGTCAACAGATAAAAGCCAAGCCAAAGGTAGTCATGACCGGAGGGCATACCAACCTTATGAAAAAGTTCGTTTCTCCCAAAATCCGCATCATTGATGAAGATTTAGTGTTTAAAGGTATTTATTTTCTTTCTTGTCTGTAACTTATTTAATATCAATAGGATGCAAATTTGACAAGTATTAAGTTTATGTTAAGCTTTATTAAATTTAGATTTTAAAATTTTCACCCCATTTAATTTTAGGAGATTTCTAATGACTTTTTCTGCCATCCGTCAATCCTGGTATTCCAAATCTATTAACGTTTGTTTAATCGTCACTTTTGCAGTGACAATGATTATTACACCCAAAGCTTCCTATGCGGGTGTCATGGGCTTACCTAATCCAGGAACAATGGTGGAGTTAAGTTCTAGTTATGTCCCTTTAATGATTAGTGGTTTAACGATTCACCCCGAAAATCCTTTATTAATGGATTTTATTGTGAGCACCGGTAATAGTGGCCTTGATAGAGCTCAAGTCAAAAAAGAATCAGACCGTTTAATCAAATATTTTTTGGCTTGTTTGACCATCCCTGAAAATAATCAATGGGTTAACCTTTCTCCGTATGAAAAGCAACGCATTGTTCCTCAAGATTTAGGTCAAACCGTTTTAGGCCAGGACATGTTGGCCCAGGATTATTTATTAAAGCAGTTAACCGCGTCATTGATTTATCCTGAAAAAGATTTAGGTAAAAATTTCTGGGACAAAGTCTATTCCCAAGCAAGCCAACAATACGGTACCACTCAAATTCCGATTAATACCTTTAATAAAGTATGGATTCTGCCCGACACCGCTAAAGTCTTCGAACACAAAGACACCGTCTACGTCGTCAAAAGTCATCTAAAAGTCATGCTCGATGAGGATTACCTGGCCTTAAATAAGCACGAAGTCAAAATCAATACCAACAATCTTGGCAGTCAACTTGTTCGCCAAATCATTCTCCCAGCCATTGAAAAAGAAGTAAATACGGGCAAGAATTTTTCCAATTTACGTCAAATTTATAATTCTATGATTTTAGCCGTTTGGTTTAAAAAGAGTTTAAAACAAGCCCTTCTTAATCAGGTGTATACAGATAAATCTAAGATCAATGGTGTGAATGTCAACGATCCCACAATCAAAGAGAAAATTTATCAACAATATGTCCAAGCCTATAAAAAAGGCGTCTTTAACTATATTAAGGAAGATATCAATCAAAGCAACAATCAAGTCATCCCACGCAAATATTTCTCCGGTGGTTTGACGGCAGTCAGTCCAGCCATGATTGCGACTGTCAATGCTGAGGAAGCTACGGCAGACTTAAGAAGTGTGCCCATGGAAAGTCAAACATTTAAAGAAACTGTTTTGGCGGAAGGTGTAGACCAAGCCATGGCAAATATTGTGATAAGCGCTCTATTGTTTATAGAGAGGGTAAGAAGAGGGGAAATTATTCGATCTCAACTTATTGATGTTATATTGACCCCAGAGGCGGCTTCTAGGATTAATAATGGCCAGAGAACTATAAAAGCAAAATTTGAAAGTTTGTCGACTAACAACCTGATTACATTTTATCGTATTGGTGTTAACCACTCGAGGCCATTTTCTTTAAGCACCTCATCGATTAATTCAATTGTCGTTTACACCAACTCAGGCAGGGTTCTTTCACCAGCAGTTAATGAGGCCATGGCTTCAAAACAAGAAGTAGTTGCAGATATCAAAGCGACTACGGAATGGAAAGCCGTTAGCGATACAGGACCTACGAGTGGGAAGTCACGTCGATTAGTAGCGGCTGATGGATCTGAAATCCGGAGTATTGTTTTATTTTCACATGCTCTGCATAGTGGTATTGATGTTATAGAAAATGGCCGCCATTTAAAAATGGCACTTGATACAGATTATATGCGATCATCCCCCAATGAAATTGTTAAAGCCATTGATCGTGAAAAAGCAAAGATGCTTTCTTCTTCCAATGCGGCGATGACTGTGATGGAAGAAAATTTGAAAGATTTGCTGAGTAGGACTGAAGTTTTTGCTGCTCGTATGCAAAAGGCCAATCAATTAAATAATGTGTCTTATTTAAATGCGGCCCTAGAAGAGGCGAGGGTTAAATTACCAGGAAATCCCAAAAATAGTCCTTATCTTCTTGCCTTTGGATCTACGGAAACCCCAGAAATAACAGATGTGACCACCTTATCTACTCAAGAAATTCAAAATAGAGTGAATGCTTACCTAGGTTTTTCATTATCAACTGAAGATGCTCAATTTTTAAAAGAAAGAAAGCCATTTTCATTAGAAGACACTTCTAAGAACAATACTGTGCAAGGCAAATTAGCTAATGAAGCGCGTTCTGAACAAGTAGCGTCGATCCAAGAAGCTGCTTTAAAAGCAGGTTTGTTGGGAAAGCGTTACTATGTAACGAATATCAAGCGGTTTTCGCCAAATTCTCCTCTGTTATATGTGGAATATTTTCAAAATTTAGCTAAAGAATTTAACGGTCACGCCGTTTTTTTATTAAGTATTGAGGAATCTGATCAAGTGCTTTTGGGAGATATGGCAGGTGAAGCAACGGCCATTGCTGCTATTCAAAAAGTTTTGGGAAATGATTTTTTAGATAATGCCAATATAGATATTATCACCGATGGCGGTCTTAAAACCCGTGCAGGAGGATCGACAGCATTAAATGGATATAATGGATTATTCCCCAGTGCTTATGGCATACCGTATTATCGCCGGGCCATGAATTTGTTGGGGAAGGTACGTATGCAGCAACACAATTATGGTCAACAAAAGGTCTTCTGGACAGCTTCTGATGGTGATTATCAAGTGGGCAACATACAGTATGGCAATAGCCTTGAGTCTGATTTGCAAAATGACGGCTCGTGGTCTGTGGCAATCCATGGTGTTGCTGAGAAAATTGTTGAAGACAGTGAGAAAGAAGAATTATTTAGAGAAATGGATCAGGTAGAAAATTGGAATGATATTGATACCCCAGAGCGTTTAAAACAATTTCCAATTATAGCCAAAGCTTTAAGTATTATTAAGGCAAAAAAATTGACAGAATTAGGGGAAAATTTTTCACATCCGACAACTGGAAAATTAGTCACCTTTGTTGAGAAACCTTCTGCTGTCAAGATCCTTCAACTTCTTCAGGCTAATAATATTAATAGTATTATCCCAAATGCATTTCTACTTATTTACGATCAAAAATCATTTAGAACACATCAGGAAGAAATTGAGAAAGTCGATCCTAAATCAGGAATGGCTCTGCGCGAATTGGGTGGAAGTTATTTTGATTTAGTCCTCGGAAGCCAATTTGAACCGAGCAGTGCATTTAATAAATTAAATCCGGATCTGCGTAATCAAATACAAGCTCTTCATCAAGTTTTTCCAGCATCTAAAATAATTGCCGCAAATTTAGGCGGGATTGGTGCTTTTACAGATCGTGGAAAAATCGAATTTCTTATCAACGCTTATTATGAAGAGATTGCTGCTAGCAAAAAAAGAGGAGAAACTGGACTAATAAAGCGCGGTACAGTTACTATTAGTAAGAATGTCGAATTAACAATAGCTCCAGGAGCTACGGTCATTCTAGAAAATGTGCATATTGAGTCAAAAGGAAATAAGCCCATTAGAGTTGAGTTGTCTGATAATACCTTTATTCAAAACACCTTATTGACATTAGATAGAGATGTTTCTTTTGGTCAACGCACCGTTATCCTTAATTCTAAAATTCAAGGAAGGATTAAATTGCAGCTGGATAGTCATGATATTGTGGCAGAAGGAGTCATTTTTAGTCCAGGTCAAGTCGATGATTTCACCCAAGATGGTCAGTGGGAAAAGCCGCAGTCGTTAGAGTTGTATTCGGGGGAGATGGCCATATCAATTTTAAAAGTAGATGGAACTCGCTATATTAATCGTGGTATTACCAAAGCCAACTATAAAGGGGAACCGATGTTGGCTGTATTTGGAAAACAAGATGTAGCTAAGACTAGGATGGATCATCCCCGCCTTGGATTAAATCTTCCTTCCGTAAGAACCAGTGAATGGTTCAATCACCCAAATTGGCAAGGAGATGAAAATCAAAATCTTGACATCACGGCCAGCAAACGTTTCATTGATTATGTAGAGATGTCACAAGCTATAAAAGCAATTATAAAGGATTGGAAGGTTGTGGATGATACAGGTGTCAAGGATGGGAAAATGCGTCAAATAGAAATAGCAGAAGGTTCTGAAACCCGTCGCATAATCATTTTTACGCATACTGTGGGTGGTGACGTTGATATTATTAATAATGGTGTACATTTAAAAAGTACATTTTCTGCAGCGCTGATTAGCGCTTCAGTCGATGAAATTATTGAAGCCATTGATGCTAACAAAGCGATGATGGTCAAAGACGAATCCATCTTGCAATGGAAATCCAAGCATGGCTTAACCATCAAACAAGTGTTGGATAAAGTCATCAAGGAATATGATATCCGTGGCTTTGATGGATATGATGATAAGAATTTTCCTGAACAAATGGATCCAACCTTGCTGCGTTCGTTAGGACGAGCCTTAGGCATGGTGAAATTCCATTCTGAAGCTCATGGGAAAGATGTGCAATTAAAGCCAGGAGATACTTTCATTATTGGTGGGGATAATGGGCCATCAACCGATGAATTGGTTAAAAAGAATTTAATTGAAGGATTACGTGATGTAGGTATTAATGTCATTGATCTTGGGGTTACAAATTCTGGACATACGTATAAGAGTATCAAAGAATTTGGTGCTCAAGGTGGTTTATATGTGACTCGAAGCCACGTCGAGGTGGGCACCAATGGTGCTAAACCTGTGATAGGTGGAATTACTCTTTGCCTCGGTAATTTTTCCCCACGCATTCAACCAAAAAAACATAAAATCAAGCGCATCATCCAA
>Ga0207000_1268_pt2 | contig 12108 bp, 15 predicted proteins | sample Alteio_BWMinCont_90_FD_153498 | JGI IMG/M metagenome (GOLD analysis project Ga0207000, IMG submission 153498) | Enriched cells from forest soil in Barre Woods Harvard Forest LTER site, Petersham, Massachusetts, United States -... | ecosystem: Environmental > Terrestrial > Soil > Temperate forest >...
TCTCTAATGAGTTCGGTCGCTTGATGAGCCAGGCCAAAATAATAACGGAATCGGAACTTCAAAAAAAAGGAAAAGGGAGAAGGGTTTCCTTAAAGAGTTTTCATTCCCTACGGCATACATTTGTATCAAGATGCGTTCAAAGCGGGGCAAGTGATTCAATCACAAAAACAATGACGGGGCATTCGACCGATTCCTCCTTTAGACGCTACGTTCACTTGGGGCTCGAAGCTCAACGAAACGCTCTTAGCAAAATGCCAAAGCTCGTGGGGGCTTAGAGTGGTTGTCAAGGGACGTTTAAAACCGGCCAGGTAGGGTCGATTCAAAACCGGCCACTCTGAGGGGTTGCGCCCGATGCGACGAAAGTCGCAAAAGGGCGCTATGAACCGCCTCGCAGTGAGCCTTCACCATTCGATATTTACGTTAGCGGAACGCGGCTGGTCCGCTCGTCGCATAGCCCGGGAGTTGGGCGTGCATCGGGAGACCGTCGGACGATATCTGCGGCCAAAACCGGCCAAAGTGACCACCGGGGTTTCCGAGGGGGTGCCGGATTCAAAACCGGCCATTTCGACCCCCGGGTCCTCGGCCGAAGGAGAGGCAAAACCAGCCATTTCGACCCTCGGGTCTGCGGGGCGCCGCAGCGACTGCGAAGAGTACGGCACCCAGATCGAGACGTGGCTGCAACAAGGGCTCTCGCTCAAGAGGATCCACCAGGACCTCGTTGCCGACCATGCCTTCTGTGGAAGCTATCAATCGGTCAAGCGCTTCGCGCGACGGCTGGGTATCCGCATTGATCCGCCTTTCCGGCGGATGGAGTGCGCCGCGGGCGAAGAGCTCCAGGTCGACTTCGGCCGCGGGGCCTGGGTCGTCGAGGATGTCCGACGCCGCCGCCCTCATTTGTTCCGATGCGTTCTAAGCCATTCGCGCAAGGGCTACACGGAGGTGGTCTGGCGCCAGACAACCGAGACGTTCATTCGGTGCCTGGAAAACGCCTTCATGCACTTTGGCGGCGTCCCGTCCCGGCTGGTCGTCGACAACCTGAAGGCGGCCGTCCTTCAGGCCGACTGGTTCGACCCCGATCTCAATCCCAAGCTGGTCGAGTTCTGCCGGCACTACGGGACGATTCTGGCGCCGACCAAGCCGGCGATGCCGCGTCACAAGGGCAAGATCGAGGCGGGTGTCGACTACGCCCAGGAAAACGCGCTCAGGGGCCGTCAGTTTGGCAGCCTCGGTGAACAAAATCAGTTCCTCGCCAACTGGGAGCGAACGATCGCCGACACTCGCATCCACGGGACCGTTCGCCAGCAGGTCCTCAAGCTGTTCACGACGGTCGAGCAGCCGGCCTTGCGGGCGCTGCCGGCGAGTCTGTTCCCCAGCTTCGAAGAAGCGCGCCGCGGCGTCCACCGCGACGGCTATGTGGAGTTCGCCAGGGCATATTACTCGGTGCCGCCCGAGTACGTCGGCCGCCAGCTGTGGGTCCGCTCCGAGTCGAGATTGGTTCGGGTGTTCAACCCGAAGATGGAGCAGGTCGCCGTCCATGCCCGGGCCGAGCCCGGGCGCTTCGCCACTGACCCGGAACATATCCATCCCCACAAGCGGGCCATGATCGAACGCGGCGCCGAGTATCTGCTCGGCCGCTGTCGGCTCCTCGGACCCTCCTGCGGAGCGTGGGCCCAGGCCATGCTCCAGCATCGGGGGCCCGAAGCGATCCGCACGTTGCAGGGCCTGCTTTATCTGGCCAAGGAACATCCGGTCGGCGAACTGGAGCGCGTCGCCCATCGAGCGCTCGAGAACGGCTGCTTCCGGCTCCGCGATCTGCGCGCCCTGCTCAAGACGCCGGGCAACCTGGTCCAGCTCGGTTTCCTGCAAGCCCATCCGATTATCCGTGAGATGTCGGCCTATCGCGTCGCCTTTCCCTCATGACCCAACTCGATACAACCCTGCGTCAACTGCGCCTGTCCGGTCTGGGCGCAAACCTGTCGGTCCGCCTCCAGGAGGCTTCCGCCAATCGTCTCGGCCACGCCGAGTTCCTCGAACTGATCCTCCAGGACGAACTCAACGTCCGGCTCCAGCGCCACCTGGAACGGCGCAAGCACCTCGCCCGGTTCCATTCGCTGAAGACCCTCGAGGACTTCGATTGGCGCTTCAATCCCAAGCTCCCGAAAAAAGATCTCTTCGAGCTGGCGACCTGTCACTTCATTGAGGAACGCGCCGACGTCCTCTTCCTCGGTCCTCCTGGATTGGGCAAGACCCACCTGGCCCAGGCCATCGGCTACGAGGCGATCAAGCGCAACCTGCTCGTCCGTTATACCTCGATCTTCGATCTGGTGCGCGACCTTCTTCAGGACGAGGCCCTCAATCAGAAGGACCGGCTTCTGCGTAACTATCTCAAGGCCGACCTGCTCATCATCGACGACATGGGGCTCAAGGAGCTGCCCAAGCACGCCGGCGAGTACCTCCTGGAGATCGTCATGCGCCGCTACGAAAACCGCTCCACTCTCATGACCTCCAACCGGCCGCTCGAGGACTGGGGCAAGCTCGTCGGCGATGTGCCGACCGCCGCCGCCATACTTGATCGCTTCCTACATCACGCACGCGTCGTCACTTTCGCCGGAAAGAGCTTCCGGCTCAAAAACTCCGCCAACAACCCAGAGGCCTGATCTCCCAGCCGTCACCACAACAGCCGCCTCGCGCTCCGCGACTCGGCGGCCGTACCCGCTATGAAGTCCCAGCCTCTTCGGTTGCTATAAGCGGAACCAATCCAAATCCGTCCTTGATCACTCCATCGCAAACCCTATGAACCTTCCACCCTCAGGGTGGCCGGTTTTGATTCGACCCAAGGTGGCTGGTTTTGAACCGTCCCGTGACAGAGTGGTGAAGGCAAGACGGTGTGTAAGACCTGCCGTGATCGATGTCGAAGTTGTAGGGAATACTAGATTTCAATAGACGTGTAAGGGAAATCTGATGGCCCCTTTGCCTCGGTTACATCGGCAACGGTTCGCTCATCAAAGTAATCCACAAAATCGGAATGATCCTCTTTGGAGTGAAAATAGACGCGACCATCTCTGTGAGTAAAACCGTATGCCTTCTTATAAGTCTTCCTCTTTAGGATCCCGCCCTTAGCGCCTCGGCGTGTAATGATAAATGACTTCATGTAAATATCGCGTGTACTAGCTGGTATAATACGATTATTCGTTGCCGTTTTGTCTTACGAGTTTGTCACAACCCACGCCCTACAATATTCGAAAGAGCAGTAGGGGGCGGCAGTTCTCCTTGCAACACGGTGCAAAAGTCGATCATCGAATCGCGCTCTTTCGACTTTGGTAATGTGTTTAGGAAGGTGATGGTGTCGCGGAACGACCAATCTCCCGCATATTTTTTTGTGGCTGTATTGGCCGCTAGCCAAGTCTTGATGCTAGCAATGGCCTCGTCAGGTTGACCGAAGCGAAACTTTTCAAGGATTTGAAAATAATCCGAAAGGCCCCCTTCATATTTCTTGTTCAAATTTGCAAAATACCTTTGGTGCAATTTTCGAAAAATGATTCATCCCCGGCCAATACTGCTAGCTCCAAAGCATTTGCTCCATTCCCTAAATTATTTGGATCAATTTCCAGCAGTTCTTTATACGTCGCAAGCGCTGGAACTAGTTGCCCGAGTCTCCATTGGGCTGTCCCCTTTTGCCAAAGCAACACCGCGTTGTGTGGATCAATATCTAGACCGACTGCTACGTATTCCAATGCACGCACGGGATTCAATTGTTGGAAAAGCAGGGCGTTGGCCTTCTCCTGAAGTTCGAGGACTTTAATCCGTAGTTCATTAGTGGCGCTAGCTTTCTCGATATCCTTCATGCCCCTTCCGAGTTCCTCCTTGGAGCGGAGCATGTCGGAAAGCTTAGCTTCTAAGTCCGCGCGGAGACTTTGAAGCTTCTCAAGTTCGGCCATATATTCCCGTCTTTGGGCATGAATATCGCGCATTCCAAAAAAGCCCACTAATGAAAAAAATGCCAATGCAGCCGCAATCACGCCATTAGCAATTTGTAGATTTGAACCGTATGCTTTTTCGAGCAAATCTTTTTCTAATCTGTAATTAAGTTCGTCACGGCGAACCTCGGAAAGTTGGTCAGAGACTCGTTGAAGCGCCTCATCGGTTGTCTGACTGTGCAGACTACTCGCCTCGACAGTTATTGGCAGCAGGGTTCTTTGCTCTTTCGCAGGTTCGGCGGTCTGTGCATTTGAGATGAGTGCAAATACGATTAGCATTATGCCGACAATTATGTGTTTCATTGAGATAAAGCGTTGAATCAGAAAATATCTAGGGCTTGATCTAGAGATCAAAGTGCGTTTGGATACTCTAGTACGAAAGAATAGCGAGGTCGATGGGCAACTAGCCGACAAGGACGAAGGTGTAGGATCGTTGAGCGGCGAGGGTGACAAGCTGGAATACGAAAAATCGTTTCCAAGCGGTTATTGACCGTTGCAGATACCGCTTAGGCGGATAGGCCTATAGAGAAAATTATAAAATAAGCAAAAACCCCATCCTATCATATTGTAGAAGAAATGCTTAGGAGGAGTGAATTATCGCAGGATACGAATTGCAGTTATCGGGAGGAAAGTAGCCGTAATCATTAGGTGGATACGGTCTCAATGGGTTTCAATGACCTCTATTGAACCTACGATCTACGTTACGTTTGGTCTAGAGAAGGGAAATAATGGATCAAAGCAGCGAGTTCTCAGGCTGCGGCACAATCACAGACGATTTTTGGCGAGGAGTGGCACCATCTAGAACGCGAAATGATACTAAGCATATAAGCCAGACAAGTATCCAAGCAACGGGTACAAATGGAAGTCTCCGGAGGACTGGCAAGTTCCCGAAACGATAAAAGAAGCCTGCCATCACGGGCCACTGTATCAGGTATAGATAGTATGTAACATCGCCAATCTTGCGGTCCAAGATATCCGATGACACTGAAGTGCTAAACAAGGCGATAGGAGCGGCGAGGAGAGCAAAGACTGCTTGAAACACCTGCTTGGAGTAAAGCTGAGATGCTGTTGCTCCGTGGCGATCATTTTGAACCAGAAAACGCAATGCAGGGAATGCGAACGCGAGGATAACGATTGCAAGGGCGGTCAGGGCAATTCCCCTAGCAATAGGTGTTGAAGGTGTCCAGCGGCACTTGGCCGCGAGGATGCCGACCAGAAAATAGATACCAAAATAATAGAAATGATTGTCTGGGTGTTTGGTGAGCAAAAAAGAAAGAAAGCCTAATACGGCGGCGAATATCAGAGATAAAGTAGCGAACCTTTCGCGCTTTGAGCGTAGAAGGTAGAAAAGGAAAATGGAGACGAGATAAAAACGAATTTCTATATCTAAGCTCCAAGGAGGATCGAGGAACGTTTCGCGCTTTGGGAGAGCCGCATATCCGAGGATGAAGAGGTTGGAAAACGCGTAGTGAAGCCAAGCTAGTAGGGTAGTCGGAAAAGAACGCGGGAAATGGAGGACAATAGCCGTTGCACACGAAAGAAAATTGGCGATCCAAAACACGGGGAATAGGCGCCAGAAGCGGGAGAGGTAGAACTTTTGAATTCCATTCGCAGTTCGTGAATATTTTTCGTCCCACATTCTATAAATCCAATAACCACTTAGAACAAAAAATAGATACACTGCGCACATGCCAAGGTCGAAGCGGCAGGTGTGACAAAGCAAAACTAGGAAAGCCAAGAGAAATCTGAAGCGACCTGGCTGTAGAAAACGCATGTCACTTACGGAACCTTGGCAGCGTTCGAAAGCCGGAGATTATGGCCCGCATTCGACCAACTCTTAACTCTTCCGTCTTCAAAGTATATGTCCGAAAGACCGTAGGAGTATTTTGTATCTGTAAAGTCGTCAGGCTGTCCCATTACGGCAAGAACCTCATTCTTAGTCGAACCTATTCCGAATTCCGTAACGTTTGGATTAGAAGCAGTAGGTTCCAGCTTCGGCTTTCCGACGCGGAGAATTCCTACCGGATCGTTCCATGAGATTACTTTTCCATCTTCGAAATAAACCGCAGAGCTTCCATAGGAAAAACGCGAATCACTTGCTTCGTCCGGTTGGCCCTGAACGGAAACGACATTCTCGCGAGTAGAGCCAATACTAAAGATTTTGTCAGCGGAAAGGTCTCTGATAATAATGGGATCAATATTGGAGTGAATTATCGGGTAACCGCTTGATCCGTCTTGCTGAGCCTGAGAAGGAGCTGCCGCTTGTTGTGATTCGACAACGATGGGGGTGGGTACGTGTGCGGAGTCGTCATTGGGAGTTGAAGTTGTGATCGAAATCGTCTGTTCCGACGTTGAGGCGGTCGGGGAGAGTGGGGTAGGTGATTCGGAAGAAGAGCTTTCCCGCCAAATCACTAGCGTTAGGACCAAACAAATGATTACTCCAAGGCCAATTGAGGCCAGAACAGATCCAGAGATTGGCCGTTCCCAAAATGGTAATTCCGATGGCGGTATGTCTATGGGTCGACGTTCACTTGCGCCCGGTCTACCGGCTTGGATCATCCGCACTACCAAGAGTACAAAAACTACAAATCCTAGCGGCAGACCAAATGCAGTGTTTTGGGTCCAGAATAGGTGGCTACCCGGCTGTACAAATGCGCAGATCGGCATTTTGGAAGGCTGGATTCTGAAATAAGTAATGCATAATTCTTACAAAGGGATCAATGATAATGCTACTTAACGGCTGTAGATTCAAAGGCATCACGATAGGTAAGATTAGCCCTCAGAATGGTAAAAGAGGGCAAATCCGAGCTAAGGCTGTTAGGTGAGGCTATTCGCCGAGAGAGGAAGAAGCTCGGAGTGAGCCAAGAGGATTTTGCCGAAGTCTGTGAGGTTCACCGGACCTATCTCGGCCAGCTTGAACGGGGAGAGAAAAACTTGTCGTTTTCGAATGTCCTTCGCGTGGCAAAGGCGTTTAAAATGAAGCCCTCGGGTCTGCTTGAAAAAGCAGGGCTTTGAGTGGCCAGAAAGTGATTGCCGAATGTCTGCCAGAAATCCGCTGCGGTCGCAATTATATCGGCTTTAGCCATTGGTGTCCGTACGAGGCAAGACAGCCCGAAAGCGAATGTCTCTAAGAACATGGTGGTTTCTACACTCACTTGGGTCTACTGCATTCGAGAAATGAGATCACTTTCATGCTTCTAACTTTCCTAATCCGCATCGTTGTGAGTGCGCTGTGTCTCGAAACTATCCACTTTGGGTAGATAGAGCTGAAAAAATCTAGTTACATGATGCTTTTTGAAGATGTCGTCATAATAAACTTCACCCATCAAGTAAATCAGAAGCTGTCCTGAGTTCACATCTTTGATCATATCTTCGGTAAGCAGAACGCCTTTCGAATCAAAGGGAAGAAATACATCGCCATTTGGGGAGATCGAACCAACCCCGGCAACAGTTTGGTATGCAGGGTTTGTCTTCTCAGTCTCTTCTACATTGTCCACTGGAGCACGACTCAATACGAGCAGGTTTGTGGTCCTAAAATTAAGAGCAAAGGACTTCCCGCTATTTGTAAGTTTCATCTGTGCAAAAATGGTTTGGCCTATCTGCATTGGCGACAATTTTATAAAGCTTATGCCAACCCAAGCTCGTTGGTCTCTATGAGAAGACTCTATATTGACCCGCAGAGCAGCTTCAGCGGTATTCGCGGCCTTGTCGGCAGCATTTGCAGCCTTGGTCGAAGCGTCCGTGGATTCCTGCATCGCCTTCAACTGGCCGTAATAGATGGCGGCAGCTATCAAAACCCCGATGCAAGTAATACTAGAAATGATGTTAGCCCACAATGGTGCTCTGCTATGCCAGTTGCCCGTATTGCTTATCATGGGCTTAAGGTGGTGTTGGCCGTCGTTTTCGCGGTTCTTCCTGTGTTTGCGCTCAAGGGTTTGGCCAGCAATCTCTTCGAGGGATATTACTGCCGGAGGGCGACTGAGGGGACTTAGTATACCCTGAACCCTTTCAAGAGCCGCAGAGGGAACGACAACCCGACGAGCATACTCGATGAGTTTCCTCCCATTAAGCTCAGGATACACAATGCTCTTGTCCAATAGTCCTGTCATTCCGTCGGGGCCGTCGAGTATTCTTGAAAAATAGTCCACGTCGATCTGTTTGATTATTTGCGTTTCAGGCTTCGTGAGTGCCCGCATCAGAGTGTTTCCCCTTAGCGCCATATTCCCCGTGATGCGCCACTCTCGCTGCCGATAATACGCTAGCGTTTCGTCGTGCGAAAGATCGTCGGCGGGGTAGAAAAAAGCTAGTAATGCGTTTAGGCTATTTGCGAGAAGTTCGGGAGGGGTGAGGCCGTGATTCAAAGCGTTCAACGTGTTCTTTGTTGCCTCAGAATCCAATTTGAATTGATTGGTAATGGTACCATCACCAATAAAGCGTAGATTAAAGTCGAGTGTCGGCGTGTGAGGGCCTTTCAGCGCGGTTGTCAATGTAGCAATGCGCCGCATTGTAGATAGTGCGTCCAAAAGTTGAATTACTAAGATTGAACCGAGACCCTCTAGAGTCACCAATGCGTTTTCATTAGCTTGGGGAATATAAAATACCGGGAGCCCTCCTAACATGCGTATCGTTTGAGCTTCAAACTCGAGCGAGAAATGACCGAATTTAGACGCGTGGTGGATTAGCTCTTGGGGTGCTAGGTCCGTAAAGCACACCCTTGTCTGCACCATCTTTTCGATGCGTGGCGGCGATCCGTCGGCATGGCTATGTTGCCATTTAAGTATCTCCGGAGTAAGAAGGAATCCCAAGTCTCGAATTTGCGACAATATCGCACAGCCTTTTTCTATCTCGATTGGAGTGTCACAGCCGCGCCGTGGAAAACTGTGGTAAAAATAACGTTCTTCGATATCGGAAGTCGTCTCGGCCATAAGTGGGACAAACAGGAATTGATGTGCGTAGGGGTATTGGTCGGTCTTGAGGAGCAGGCCCGGATGATCACTTGATCTTGATACGTATGCCATAGGTTGTCGATGCCCCTCGCGGTGTTTTGGGTAAGCGTTACGATTTGCTCCAGAATACAGGACCTTCGGTTGGGTGAGAGGGCTGTTGAATCATAGCGATCTCGTCCTTAGCTCCTTGCAACGCGTCGGCGATTCCCCCTAACTAACTCGCCAATGATTTCCCCTAAGATCAAAGAATTGACTGATGCGAAAGCAAACGTCGCGCGCCTTGAGGAAGCAATTATTGAGGAGTTGGCTTCGCTTCCGACTGCTTATGGTTTCGAATCCGTTGAAACCTTCATTGTCGCCGTCAAGACCGCTGGCCGTGGCGGTAAAGGGCGGAAGAAGAGGGCTACGGCTCCCAAGAGACGCAAACGGGCCAAAATCACTGATATAACACGAGCCAAGGTTAAGAAGCTGTTGAAGGCCGGTAAGACTGGCTCACAAATTGCCAAGGTGTTGAGGATTTCGCTACCTAGCGTTCAAAACATCAAGAAGACGCTCGGACTAGTAAGAACAACCAAGAAGCCCGCTAAGAAGCGCAAGGCCCGTAAGGCGCCGATAAAGAAAGGTCCGGCTCGTAAGGTTGGCAAGAAACGAGCAGCGCCGAAGAAAATAGCGGCTCCGATGGAAGGGCCGGAGGAAGTTACTGGAGGGGCTACACCGGCTCCTTCGAGTTGATTCTGTTTAAAGTCTGCAATCGTCCGGTATTTCTCCTTATGCATCCCGCATCGCTTTGGGTTCCCACGGTTATTTGTGTTGGTTTCTTCGTAACGTCGCCTTGTGCGGCCTCAGATAATCCGAATCCCGCTGTATTCAGTGAATTACCAAGTCTCAAGAGGTTAATGAGCAAAGAAGACTTTCAACAAACTGGCTTAGAGAAGCTTTCCACGGCAGAACTTGAACTTCTCGACAAGTGGATGCTTAATTTTGCCAACTCGGTTGCTGACGCAGTGACCAAACAAAAAGTGAATAGTAAGGCTGTTGCCGGCAACGCCGAAGCACCAAAGAGTAAGCTTCCAATGGCAGCAGCAATTGAATCAAAAATCGACGGAAACTTCGAGGGATGGAGTGGCGAAACGATTTTTAAATTAATGAATGGGCAAATCTGGCAACAGGCAAATTATAGTTACGTCTATCATTACGCTTTTATGCCAGATGTGACGATTTATTCCGCTGCATCAGGCTGGAAAATGAAAGTGGATGGTGTAGATGAAACAATCGAAGTGCGCCGTCTCCGGTAGGTAGTTCGATATTGCCTCTGCGCTAATAATTGGTGAAGTATCACTGATAGAAGAACACAAATGTAAGCTCCGTTGAGGAACCAAAAGCGGCGATCATGTCATCCGTCCAATCCCCATATGGAGCACGTGACGTAATCGCGCTCACGCAGTTGCTTTTGCCCTGTTCAGTTGAGGTACCGCCGACATCGACGACCTGTGCAACTCTGCCCTTGGAATCCAGCCGGAATTTGACTGTCACCCGCGTTCCCGGTGTCGGATAGGTCCGGGCCTCTTCAAGGATATCGTCCCACCGTAGCTGAACAGCCTCGATCAATTTTTGCAGATAAACACCGTAGTTGCTCCACTTCGCATCCCATGATCCAACCCCAATATTACTCGAACCAATCGGGTCGTCTTGAAAAAGACCGGGTATGACGCTGGCCTGTCGGAGCCGTGGTCGCGGATGCTTCGGGTCAATGGCCTGCTGACTATCCTGTGCCTTTGGAAGAGTGCTTCCGTAGGTCAGCGCGTCCGCGCCTTGCACCTTTTCGAAGCCTGGCACTGGGGAACTTGTTTGCTGTTGCGCTGGGAAGACGTGCACGGCTATGCAATTCCTAGCGCCGATAAGTTTGATCGTAGAATCCCCTGCCGGGTCATCACCGATTGATATCTCGAAGTTCTTACTCGTATGGCCAGCTAGAGTTTTCCCGATGGCAGTGGTGGCGACAATGGTTTCGGTGGAGACTGTGAGGCTTACTTTCCAAGCTCCTTGAGCGTCTTGATGCACCTGCCACGATTCACCAACGAAGACCTGCTCAGATGCCGGATTGCCGCCAATCCAAACATCCTTTCCAGCGCGTCCTTGGCCCTCTTCTAAGGAAAATTCAACAAATGCACCGGTTGCACGGCCATCGTCGAGAATATCAATATGGACGATCTTTGCTTGGCAACCCAAGGCCAACGAGAGAAGGGCAACGCTGAAAGCCAAACATTTTCGAAACATGATCTTTCCTATTCTCCAGAACCACGACGGTCAAGGAATCCGCCCTGGACTGCCGAAAAATCATATTCAGCCAGTTATTGATTGTTGAGGGTACCCGTTAGCTCAAAATGGCAATAGCGAAATTCCTAGAAAAGCAATAACCCCCTAGGGGCTAAGGGCAGAGGTTTATGGTTGTCATTGTTTAGGCAAAAATTATTCACCTATCTGGTGTATGCGGCCCGTACATGTTGAGCTTCATTTTGGGGCCTTTCCGATCCGCTTCATCATACACTCAGTCAATTTCTTCCGGTGGGTAATGTCTTCACACGAAATCCCTGATACATGTTCGGGTAACACTACAATTTCTTCTTCGTTACGAGAAGAAATGTAAGCAATGACGTGCGCGTGCTTGACCGTCCCGGAGACAAGAAATCTCTGGGCCGATCCAGTCCATCCTTGGGTGTAACCGGCAAAGTATTCGGCGCGCACTTTGTCTGTAGTCCATGAAAAACCATACTGGTTCTTTTCACTGCAACCGCGATAAATGGCTAACGGATTCCGCATCTGCTGCAATCTTTCTATATCTCCTGGTGAGGTGAACGAACCGAGTTTCCTTCGTTTTCCCTCAAGAATCATGCGCCAACCTGCTCGATTCTCCCAAATGTTATGCGACCATGTCCACGCGTGCCGAACAATGTTGCGGTATTCGGCATCTGGAACGTTCCGAGGCAGGCTGTTTATCGCTGAAAGACCACAGTCGTGATTAAGGAGGCGGGACATATCTACATATTCCAGCCATAACCCCTTCCGCTTTGCATCATCCGCCATCTTTTTAAAGATAACGCCTGCGTCAGACATGTTTTTTGTTCGGTCCTGCTAACGTGACAAACTCGCTCAAAACCACTAGGAGCGTTAGGCAGCCGTTTTTT
>Ga0207000_1269_pt1 | contig 12083 bp, 8 predicted proteins | sample Alteio_BWMinCont_90_FD_153498 | JGI IMG/M metagenome (GOLD analysis project Ga0207000, IMG submission 153498) | Enriched cells from forest soil in Barre Woods Harvard Forest LTER site, Petersham, Massachusetts, United States -... | ecosystem: Environmental > Terrestrial > Soil > Temperate forest >...
ATTGGTAGTTTGTCTCCGGTGATATTTCGGGTGACTCCTATTTCTATTGCCAGTATTTGGAGTTTGATAAGGTAATTCGAATTAAGCTTAGTGGTCATAATTTTCCGCATTATTAAATTCAATCTTCCAGATAGTTGAAGTTATCCCAACATAAAAAAGTAAATTTAGCTACATTCTGAGGATTGCTATTGACGAATACAAAAGAATATATTATATTCTAATCAGAAAGATTAAGGAGGGTTTAATGTCTAAAACAGTAACTATCAGGCTATCTAATGAAGATTATAAGGTGATTTCGAGTGTGGCGAAGCATGAAAGAAGGCCTATATCAAATTTTATAACACACCGGGTCATGGAGGCTATAGCCAATATGAACACGGTAGATGACTCAGAAATGAAAGAAATATTATCTGATAAGAAGCTTATGAAAAGTATAGAACACGGCCGCAAGCAATTTATGCAAGGGAAGGGTCGGTTTGTTTAATTTTCAGATTTTCGAAACACAAGATTATCTTGATCATCTTGAAGAGCTTCTGGGAAAGAGGCTTGGAGTGTTTAATAAAAAGTTTCATGATTACGTTTATCCGCAGCTTAGAAACCAACCCTACTTTGGAAAAAATATCAAAAAACTAAAATCATTTTCGACTCCAACATGGCGGTATCGTGTAGGAGATTTGCGTCTCTTTTACCAAATTGATTCTAATGGAAACGTTGTCCTTATGACAGCAGCTATGTGGCGTAAAGATGCTTATCGTTGATAATTTAAATGTTCAAGAAAAATTCCCTGCTTAAACAATCTCAACAACAAATCATCAATGGGGCTGTCCTAATTGCTGCCTTGGGATATTTCGTTGATATTTACGATTTAATTTTGTTTAGTATTGTCCGGGTCAAAAGCCTAAAAGGCATTGGCGTGCCAGATGCAGATTTATTGTCTCAAGGGGTTTTGCTCTTAAACATGCAGATGTTTGGGATGCTTTTGGGTGGAATTTTGTGGGGTATTTTGGGCGATAAAAAGGGGAGATTGTCGGTTCTTTTGGGGTCTATTTTTCTATATTCTGTTGCTAACATAGCTAATGGTTTTGTAACGAGCGTTCCTATGTATGCGGCTTTGCGGTTTATCGCTGGTATTGGATTAGCAGGAGAATTGGGTGCAGGAATTACGCTGGTTAGTGAGGCCATGCCTAAAGACTTCAGGGCTTATGGAACATTGATTGTTTCGCTGGTCGGCGTTTTAGGAGCTGTTTTGGCCGCCATGGTTGGTGATTTATTTGATTGGCGCATGGCTTATTTTATTGGTGGTGTCATGGGAATTGGACTTTTGATTTTGCGTATTAAGACAAGCGAATCCGGAATGTTTACTGCCATTAAAGAAAAAGTTATAAAGCGCGGCTCATTTTTGTTGATTTTTCAATCAGGAAAAAATATTCTGAAATATTTAAGCTGCATATTTATTGGAATTCCATTATGGTTTGTCATTGGAATTTTGATTACATTTTCCCCTGAATTTGGCAAGGCTTTAGGGATGACTGAAATGCCAACTGCAGGTCATGCGATCATGTATACGTATGTTGGAATATCCTTAGGAAGTCTATTTAGTGGCATTTTATCCCAATGGTTGGCTAGCCGTAAGATATCCATAGCCATTTTTATGGGCTTAAATGGTCTTTTTATAGCCATTTATTTGTTAAATCCACATCCAAGTAGTATTGGCATGTTTTACCTAATTTGCTTAGGTTTAGGGATAGCTTGCGGTTATTGGGCGTTATTTGTGACAATCGCGGCAGAACAGTTTGGGACTAATATAAGGGCAACAGTGGCTACCACAGTGCCAAACTTTGTTAGAGGTGCGGTAGTTCCGGTAACCCTGACATTCCAATATTTAAAGGGAACAATGGGGATAATCAATGCTGCTGGAATGATTGGTTTTGTTTGCGTGATGGTGGCGTTTTGGGCGTTAGCAGGGCTAGAAGAAACCCATGCGAAGGAGCTTAATTATATTGAGTAAAGGCTGCTTTTCCTGTGTACGTACTTAACATAACATATATTATAGGAAGTTAATGAGGCGGGCTGTGAAGGCTGGATTTGACTCCATTTTTAAGAAATTCTACTGCTAGTCAGCGCCTTCGCCCATTGTGAATTCTTTCTGTCATTCCCGAATGCTTGTGTCGGGAATCTATTTGCTTCTACTGTCGTTTTTGCTTTTGTACTAGAAATATCAGGACTCTCTGGATTAACATCTAAGACTCTCTTCTTTGGAATGATTACAAGATCCATGTCTTCCATAGGGATTGCGCCTAGTAGCGGTTCATTCCCCATGACCAAGGCTCCTACAAATCCAATACGGTTTTTAAAATGTAATTCAATTGGACCTACATATGGAACAAACATCCTTGTTCCATCTGCCAATTCAACTTGCTTTTGATCCATGATTTCAAGCTTTAGTTGCTTTCTTAAAGCCTCAGGAATACATAAATGCAGTGCTCCTGAATCTACCAAAGCCTCAACTTCAATCGGCTTAATTTTGGCATTCCGTGGATTCTTAAGCACGATTTTTGTATGAACTAAACCCATACGACCCCCTTTAATTTGTTGTTTCTTGCTTGGGGGGTTAAGCGTTGTTAAAGTTAACTTTGGATTGGGGGAAAACTTAATCATGCGATTAGATTACTGCTTTTAAAGATTTAGCGCAAGTTTTTTTATATAGCGTCTTCGTCATTCTGAATGCAACGAAGAACCTTAATGTATCTTTATTTATGCTATAATGCACTTATGTTTAACCGAACCCTTCAATTATTAATTCTCTTTTTAGCGATATCTCAAAGTATTTCTTATGCCTGGCACGATTATGTCAGTTATGGCGATTGGAACTACCATGGCAGCGGCCGTGACCATCCTTATTCAGCTTATATTGACCGTTATAACTACGTTGGGCCCGCAGACTATGCCATGTTCAAGTTTGGCTATGCTGATGAACCACCAGTCATTCCAGTACCACCAATACCGATCGCCAACCCCCCTGTTAAACCAGGTGAATACGTCGTTAATATTCCAAATAGATTGGGGGGATTTAACGCGGTTGTTATCACCAAATCAGGAGACGGTTATAAAGGCCCAAACGGCGAATATTACCCCGAATTCCCTAAGATTTTTCAGTTGCAGATGAAGTATGGAAAATAACATGCCTTTAATGGCTCAAATTAAAAAGTTTTATTACTTATTAAACAATAGCATCCCTTTAATTGGTGTTTTTATTTTTGGTTGGGACTCTCTTTTTTTTGTACAATTTTGTTTTATAGAAACCTTTCTTGCTTCTTTGTTTGATTTTGTTAAATTCCCTTTTTTAAAAGAAGATCCCAACGGAGACCCTAATCAAACAGGCTTTGTTACCTTGTCATTTGTGCTTTTGCCTATGTTATTCTTATATGCCGCGCTTTTGACAAGTGTCTTAGAGGTCAAAATTCTACCTTGGGAGAATTTATTTTTACCTGCGATATGTTTAATTACTTCTTACACAGTCCAATTTTTTCATTTTATGATTTTTGAACGTGATAATTCTAATTTTTATAGAAATGATCTTGCTCAATTTATGGTTTTGAGGGATATCATTTTGATGGGAGCAATTATTTTATTGCCTTGGGTTGCAATGATACTGTTCTATGCGATATTTCAATTCATTGATATTCATTTAAACCTTTCTGATGCGTACAAGACAATTATCATCCTAATGTTGGTAATAAGAACATATTTTGAAATTAAACTGACTAAGGATCAAAATAATAGGCGGCTAGCTTCATTAAGAGATCTTTAAGATTTTTCAATTGCAGATGAGGTATGGAAAATAAATGAGATTATCCTTAATTATCATAATATACATTATGATAAGTTGAAAGAGTGATAAAAAAGGGCTAAAAATTAGCCCTTTATATATCATTATACCCTCTTATCGGACAGTTGCTAAAGGGTCTTTAATGCCTAACTCCGCATAGAATTCCTTTGCTTTTTGACGATAAAAATTAACACGTTCTTTGGTTTTCATACCTTTTGTTTCTTTATATAAGCCATCACGTATTTCTCTTACCATTTGAACGGCATCAAATTTCTTCTTCATAATTGGTAACCTCCCGCGGTGAAAGAATTTGAATTAACTTATGTCCTAATTCTTTATTGACCGCATTAAACTGTCTTATTTTATCAAAATGAACAATGTGTTTAAAGTTCCAGCTGACTAATAAATCAACGTCATACACAGTCGCTAACGCAATATGTGTCAAATCATTCTTAAATTTATCACTGAGTATTTTGCGTTTACTATAAACTTCTACAAGCTTTCCTACTTTATCATTTTCTTCTATTACTTCGACTCCATTTTCTATCAGTTCGGCATATTTCTTTCTTACTTGATCAGGAGCTTTAATGAGTTCAACAGTAACGACATTTGAAACAATTGCTTTGAAGTGGCCTAATCTAAAGTCTTTCATTAACCCATTAGACCATTTGGCAAACTCAGGATCAAAACAACCTCCAACGACTGATGTATCAATATAAATACGCGGGACTTTCATAATTTAGAATAAGTATAGCACTTTACTTTATCTCGATAAACAAAAATTACCAACTAACTGTTATTAAAATCCCTATATTCTTAATTAAGAAAGATAGTGCTTGTTGCTGGCTGATTATTAATAATTTCCATTATGATAAGTTGAGTTTTCGAATAAGTACCAACAAAAATACCCGTTGATATCAACGGGTATTTAGTAAAGCAAACGGCATAGCCAATCTTGTTATCGCACTAAAACCGGCACCTCAACCCCAAACAAAGCCTTTATATCCGCAGGCTGCATATTAATGATCACTGGATCAACCTCGGGCATACCTTCACGTTCAATGCGAGCGATCAAAGCCGGGTTCACATTGACAACAACTCCGCCGTTAACGTCTTTGGTGACTTGTAAAGCAGAATCTTGCTGGCTTAAATCGATACCACCATTATTGACAAGCTCTGCATCTGGCTTTTTCATTAACCTACGCACCGCCGCAAACTTGCGCTCCTGATTGCCTTTTGGACGACGATTTTCTGAAACTCTATCCGTTCTGGCGCCATGTGAGACTAAATACTCTATAATCTTTGTAGTTTCTTTTTTTTCTTTATCTACGTTTCCAAAATGAGCACCCCCAAAAATATCCACACTAGGCGGGCGATTGGTCAGAGCATTCAGTTTTTCATACGCATGCACTAATGGAGTCTTTTCTTGATTATCTTGTGCATTAACATTAGCACCATTCTCAACTAACAATTTTATAAAATCCATATCACCTTTTATTAGAATCAACATCATCAAAGGCGTTTGTCCAGAATATTCATCTTTTGCATCTACATCAATATCTTTTCTTTTGAGGAGCTCTTTAGCAACTTCAATATTTTGTTGATGAAATTCACCACCAGTGACCTCTTGCAGAGGTGTATAACCTCCAATTCTCTCGTTAACTTTTATATCCTTGCTTTCAAGTAAAGCCCTTAAAGCTTTCAATTTTCCAAAATGAGCGGCATACATTAAAGGTGTGAAACCATATAAGCCATCTTTTACATTAACATCCACATTAGGCTTGCTCAGCAACCATTTCACCATATCAATATTGTTAAGTCGGATTGCTTCCAACAAAGGAGTATAGCCACGATTGTCATCGCCGTAAGCTGTGAAATTAATATCGATTCCTTCATCAAACAATTCCTTCACTCGCTCTTTATCTCCTGCTGCAATTGCTTTTATTAATAAATTTTCTAGAATTCTCTTATTTAAACTATCTGCATGTATCTGTGCATGTGCTGCTACGGGTGTGGACAACGCTGTTCCCCCAGCAACTGCTGCCGCTAATACAACATTTCTTAAAGCCCTACTTCTCATCGCCGCATCTTTGACTGTTCTATTAACAGTTTTTAAAATTCTTGCTTGCACTGATGCAGCCGCAGATGTTGCCCGCCGATCATGATCAGGTAATCCATGGAGTTCAAAATAAAATTGGCTTATATCCTGTCGATGTTCTGCATAGATGTTTAAAGCTATTTGCTCGGCCTGGAACTTAGTGATAGCCGAAGGTGTTGCCAAGCTGTAATACTCATTGTTACCCTTATTACTAGATACTATTTTAACAACTGTTAATTTTCCTTTATGTTCAATGCCAGAATAGGAACCTTTTTCTGCGTTTGTGACCTCGTTAACTTCTACCCACCATTTAATGGCACCATTAGGAGAGGTCACCGCTTTTCCACTATATAAAGATTTTTGATCTCCTCCTGCAAGACCGACGCCAGTCTTTTTAAACGGTAGTGTTGTCATTATCGCTGCATCAGTATGTTTATCTATATATTGAATCATGTGTTCACTCACATATTGAACAACATCACCAACAGTCTTCCATTCCTTCGCCTCTTCATCAGAAATATAAACACTTAATTCCTTATCAAATTCTTTCTCAAGTGCAGTGATGATATCCAAAGGCTCCACACCTAAGTCTTTTAAACTATTTTTTACAGAAATTTTCTTAGCTTGAACTCCTTTTACATAAGTTGTCCGCGCAATAACATTTTTGACCCTATTCATTATTGATGCCATCGCCGCATCTCTTGCTTTTTGTTCTTTGTCTGCCTGTTGGAGATATTCTAAAAATTTAGATGAACGCTGATGTCTTGCTATTCCTAAAATATCTAACACTGAGTTTGGCGCACCAATTATACTAACTTTTTTAAAACTTTTATTGGATTCAAATAATCCATTAATCACGTGACTATCAATACCTCCCATTAAACGATACTCTTTTAAGTCTGTGGGGAATTCTCGATCAAAATGAATTCTTCCACCGTATTCATACATGAGACCTCGGTCCAGAGATTCATCGATGATTTGATTTGCATATGGACGATTTATCAAAGATTCTAGCTCCTTGCGTTTCAGGCCTCCTCGATCATCCCAAATTAATATAGGCCCGCTATCCTGATGAACATATAGACGTATTTTATCACCATTACGGATAGGCGTGAAGTTACTAGGTCCTACATACGTTTTTACTTCTCCCCAACCTTTTGAATTGACAAAAAACATCTGTCCTGGTTCAGGACTAAAATCAATATCTTCATCGGGCTCATGCTTTCCTGATTTTAGCAAACTTGTATAAGTGCCCCGTGGGTTGTCAGATATATTTCTTACACTTTCGTAAAATACATACTGTTGCGTCCTATGCGTGTCTCCTGCTGGCTGTGAATGACGATTATAATGGGAAAAAAAAGATAGTCTTCTGTAGTAATCCAAATCCATCAGAACATCATCTGATAAGAATGCAACTTGCTGCGCATTTAATGATGCTCCATATTTCGATCCTCCGAAAACCCTGGTATCAATAAATGTTTTGCGTAATAACATGGCTAAAACTTTATCCAGATTTTCTCCCAAAAGTTTTTTCATTAAATCTAATTTTTGTATCCAATTATTATTCAAATATATTACGTGTGAAGTTGAGCTTATCTCCCATATAAGATCTGAATGAATATTTTTTAATGCTTCATAAACAGTGTTAAACTCAACTGCTTCAAGATCGTAAGGCATAATTGATGGCTGAATAACAGCATCTTGAGTCGAACGAGTTTCTATATGACTTAAAAGTAAACGCCCCTTGTGTTCAGCCATGGCAACAACATTGTCGTATTTTATTCCATTGACCCAAACAGTCCCCTTTTCACCCGTTGCTTGCAGGTCAACATCGATTAATTTTGACTGAATTTCTGTAACAAGCTTTGTGATGCTCTCTGCATCCAGCACAGTAGCGTGCCTTTTGACTTCATCTATGGATGGGCTCTCTGATTTCTTAACTAATGGAAGCAATCTTTCTGCTTGAGCGGCAGCTTTTGACACTGGAGTTAATGCTGCTCCAGCTAAAGCAGCTCCTGTCACTTGCAGAAAATTTCTTCGACTAAGCATTACAGCATCTTTTGGTTGGGCAGCAAAAACAGAAACTTTCACATCATTGGCAACTGCAGCCATGTCTACTTGGGAAAGCTGCGCGGGGACAATCGATAATTGTGCAGAATCACCATACCCACCTGAAAAATATTTGCGTGACAGGGTTTCTTGGGTAATTGGATCTATATCTTCCTTAATATAATTGAACACGCCTTTTTTATAAGCTTTCAAATATTGATGGTAAATGGCTTCATTAGTAGCTGCATCGTTCTGATCTATACCCTTAACAGTGCCTTTATTTGTGTATACACGATTAAGCAAGGCTTGCTTTAAATTACGCTTAAACCATACCGCCAATACCTGAGCATAAAAAATCTGGTGCAGGGTAGAAAAATTTTTGCCTTCGTTGATTTCTTTTTCGATTTCGGGAAGGATGATGGAATGGATGACTTGGGAACCAATAGTATGTGTGTTATTGCCATTAAGATTTGAAACAGCATTATGCTTAGTCATCGACAAGTAATCTTCTTCTAGCATGACCTTTAAATGGCCACTCACAATAAATGCTGTTTGGCCATGTTCATAGACACCGGCTTTTTGTGGTACTATCCATACCTTATTAAAGGTATTAACGGGGATTTGTGTAGTACCATACATTTCTTTAGCTTTTGAGTAAACCTTGGCCCAAAATTCCTTGCCTAATTCTTTCTGAGGGTAGATTAAGGAAGCTGTTAATTGCTTGAGAATATAGTCCTGGGCTAATAAATCTCGGCCCATGGCTGTTTGCCCCAAGGATACAGGAACCATACGATCTTTTTCATAAGGAGAAAGATTGACCCAAATATCTTTGTCAGGTATGGTCAGAGCCGCGAAGAAATATTTGACCATACGGTCAGATTCATCCTTTAGGACTTCTTTGGAGAACTTAGACTGACCTGGGTCTACAATAAAATCGAATAAAAACGGATTATCTTTATGAACCGTCAAGCCTTTAATCAAAGCTGGCTCAAAGACTGAACTGACTGAAATCATGGTACCTGGAGCAGGTAGATCTAAAGCCGTTTGGGCAAAAACAGGCATTTTTATAGAAGTAGCAACAAATGCCACCAATATAGTTATAGAAGTAGCCTTACGAATTTTTTTAAACATGGCTTTATTGCCCTCTAAAGTGTTTAGAGACATCTTATTTCCTTTATTTTTACCGTAATTAGCAAAGTATAGTACATTGATCTTAAAAAAACAAATTTATTACTGTTTGCTTCTAATTCTCCATGAAGCTGGGGCCTCTAGCCTTCTTACACATGCGCTAACTGGGAAGATTCTTGATTATTCAAACCAAGCCACACTCGAAGATTAGTCATTGGCTGGATCTGAATACTACCTACTGTAAAACCTGTGGCATTTTGTAATTGTTGAAGCATTGCTGGATCGACATGAAATTTAATTCCTTCGCCAGCGCTTTGAGATTGTAGAACTTTATTAGCAGGGGTTAGATCAATACCACCGGGACCCGCAGCTTTGTTTTCTATTTTCGACTCTGCAGGTTTTGAAAAGACATAGATTTTTGTGATTATTGCTTCCCTCCCCTCTCCGACAAAGTGTGTTGTAGGATACCCCAAAGGAATTTCAGTAATAACACCATGATAAATGAATCCTTGTTGTATAAATTCAGGCATTAGAATATCCTTCATTAATAGGGGATCGCTCCAACGTGGTCGCACAAGAATAACAGCATTTTCGTCTCCAAAAGCTTTGGCTTCGGAAACATAGGCAGCAGGGTATTCGCCATTAGGATGCGGAGCATTAATAAATATGATGTCGAATTTCTTACGAGGACTGTATTTCTTAGTTATTCCATTAAGATTACCCATTTCAACCGTCGAAAAATTCTCAGCAAAAGGCTGTTGAAGATTTTTTTTGAACAGACCTTTTTCATTAAGGGCATAAGCAGATTGTATTTTTACATCAGAGGATACAGCCATTAACAATCTTCTCAAGAATTCTGTTGGCTTAAATTCTTCACTTCCTAAATCCATAATCCTGAGCCCTTGATCGTTACGTACAGGGTTTATGGCATTTATAAATTCACCTATTGTCTTCGTTCCCCATTCCGCGTTTACGGTCTGATCTGTGATTGATTTTTTTTCTCCCCAGAAATATTCAATTCGAGAATTGGGATCCGATCGTTTACTTCTTTTTTCCAATAAACGTGGGACGACATATTTATTATGAATTAATCTTTTAATATTGCCTAATATACGATATGTTTCAGATGAACCTTTAATTTCTCTATCATGGTCACCTGCTTTTATAGACACCCAATGGCCAAACCTCATTCCAATCCAATTCACCTCTACAAAATTCCTAGAATATGTTATCTCCATATTTGATGGAATTACAAAACTTCCATTATGGGGGTTACAGCCCAATACCCAAACTCGTTGTACCCCTTCCATGGAAAGGGCTTTTAGGTAATAAGCTACGGGTATCATTCTTTTATTTAACCCATTATAATTAATAGGAAAATACCATGTTCCATCTATTAAATTTCCTGCATGTCCATCAATGATGGCCTCTTTACCATTGTTATAAATAAAGATATTGGGGATACCATCATTCCTAGGAAAGGTCACTTCATTCCTAAGTCTTACATATGGAAGCCCGTTACTACGCGCTACTTCCTCACTTTCATAATTACCTGAAGATCTTGGATAAGCAAACAACTTTTGCTTCCACCAACTCACTCGCATAGCCCAAAAGGCATTTTCTAGAATAATCATCGCCCGATCTGAAGAGTTAATATTTGATAAGCTAGAGGAAACGGCTTTACTTACGGTCAAAATCAAATTTTTGATCCTGCCTGAGGGATAAAAAATATCAACTAACCGTTGCCCTCCAAAGACTATAGTAGAGTCAATGTCAGATTTAGGCTTAGGCTTAAGACGGACAAAGTTTATATTATCCTCTCTTCGTTTTCGAACGCCACGGCCATTGGATTCATAATGATCCGGATCAAGATAGACTGCGGAGTACTTTTTATCAAAAACAGATTTATTCTTAATAAAAATTTCAGCTACGCCATCAATTTCAATTAAATATACCCCATCCTTACCCTTTTCCATAACAACGTATATGGTTTTCTTCTTTTTTTCCCAATCATTTGAAATATCAACGATATCCCCTTGCTGAAGACTCCCTAAAGCTACTTTTTCCTCTACGGAAGAACTTCTTATCTGACTTTCTACTCCAGACTTATAAGTTTTTACATAATTAGTAGTGGTGCCTTGTAAGTGACTTCTTATTGCGTTGATTAAACGATATGCTTTGGTTTGTTTAAAATTTATGAGAATTTCAAATAGTCGCAGGTAAGACCTGCTTTTGGAAATATCTGCTCTTTGTTCGACCTCTCTGTAAAGGCTGTTATTTGTGAGATTTTTTCTTAATCCCCGAACCCACTTAAGAAAAAGTGAAGCTAAAATTCTGTAGGATTGAATATCCAGCTGACTCTTTAAATATTCTAGTGTGCTTAAAATTATTTTTTCATCATTAAAACTCACTCTCGCTAAATCCGGATTAGTTATAGCTGTATCTAAAACTATATTTGCTGCTGTATTAAATATCGGAGATGATGTTTCTTGATTTGATAATATATCTTTAATCCATGATGACAATGAACCTTTGCCTTGCTTCTTTAATTCTTCATTGGCAATAGTTACTTGTTGCTGGAAATAAATATCATCAACAGCCATATGACTTAGGGAATAGTTTATTTCTAACCCTTCAGTCTTTCTATATAAAACCAGAACCACTTGACGAACCAGCGTTGATCTCAATAAATATAACCCTAACTCAGGATCGTTTTCCCACACTTTACGATGAAATGCCAGAATCCGAGGTAATTCTCCTGCCGTGAAAATTCTTAATAAAACATCCTGCAAAACCATTTGACTATACGTTTGATCATCATTATCGGGATGTGACTCATTCCAGAAATCAGAAAATTCTTTCAAACTCTCAAAAAAAGGATCAATGGCTGAGATCCCTAAAGGAGATTCATCAAATTGCCATGTGTAATCGCTAGTGATAGTCCCAAACAAATTTCTACCAAGTTCTCGTGAGAGCTCA
>Ga0207000_1270_pt1 | contig 12029 bp, 9 predicted proteins | sample Alteio_BWMinCont_90_FD_153498 | JGI IMG/M metagenome (GOLD analysis project Ga0207000, IMG submission 153498) | Enriched cells from forest soil in Barre Woods Harvard Forest LTER site, Petersham, Massachusetts, United States -... | ecosystem: Environmental > Terrestrial > Soil > Temperate forest >...
TGCGGATCGGCAACTGTGGTGGTCGTAATCAGTCCGGCTGCGGAAGACCGCAGCTGGCTGATTGTCGGCGGCGTATATGCGGTGCCATAGCTGGCGCGCAGCAATATGTCATGCACCGGACGATACCCGATTCCGGCCGTTGGGTTGGTTGACTGGTAGCGCAGCGAGTAGTTTGGGATCGAAGGAGGCACGCTCGCCGTATTCAGAAGGAGGGCCGAGCTCGTTGCGATCGAGGTGTATTCACTCCGGACGGCTAGTTGCACGCGAAGATCGTTCACCCCTGGCACGCCTTGCGATTCGGAAATGACCGGCACCTCGGCCTCTGCGTAAGCGCTATTAACGGTCTGCGCTGCGCCCGGATACAAATAGAGAAGGTTGTTGGATGGATACGCGGGATAAGTTGCGATGAAGTTCGCATTCTGAACGCCGTCCTTGCGGTGCTCCAACCCCAGCGTCAATTGGGGGGAACCACCCGGCAGGCTCCAAAGAGGGCCGGCGAGCCGCAAGCCGACGTCATTGAGAGAAGAGGCATTTGGGTAATCCCACTGGCCCACATATGGTGAGACGCCCGGCGGATTGGCAACGGTATCGACGAAAGGATTGATCAAACCTGTGCCCAGCGCGGTGGTGAATTGCGACGCCAGGGTGCTGGGAACCTGCATATATTCGTAGCGGGCGAAATCCCAGGTGTAGTCGCACTCGGCGCGCCACTTTGCGGGAAGTGACAGAATAAACCCGGCGGTCACCCGCACGCTGGTTTCGTCGCTGAACTGCGGGGCATAGATCCCGAGCGGCAGAGTGACGCGGACCGCCTGCTGGAAGGGATTCTCCGGGGCCCCGGCAGCGACGAGGAAGGAAGAGAATGCCGGAAGGTAGACGGATTTCTTAAGGTCGCTGCTATTCGAGAATTCAGCGAAAAGTTCGAGATTGCCGGTTAGCTGGTGCCGGACCGTGGAGAGTATCGACTTGCTGATCGGTGCATCGGTGACGTGCGCGAGCAACCCTGCTGCCGAGGCTCCGTGGACCGCTGTCATTGGCAGGTTCAGATCATACTGGCCGGCGTTTGCAATCAGGCTCGAATCCAGATTCGACAGCGACGTGGCTGCGGACGTCCCGGGAGCAATGTAGGTTATGGGAGAATTCAGCGGAGTTCCATTGAGCAAGGTCAAATTGCTCCCGGTAGATGACGCGATGTTGGGTGTGGCGCCTAGGAACGGGCTGGTGCTCGTGTTGTACAGGAGAGCCGGCCCGTTGCGCAGAATATCACCGATATAACGCTCCACGATTCCGGGCCGGTTGCTCACAAGGACAGGCTGACCGTCCGAAAAGTGCGCCGAAATCATGATATTCGTCTTCGCGCCGTTCCAGGACTTGCCATAGCTAAAGTTAGCGCTGTAAAGCGGCGCGCTCCCACTGCTCGTGTTGTCGTAAGTGATTTGAATTTCACCACCGGAGTAATTTTTTTTGAGCACAACGTTGATCACCCCGCCCTCGGCGCTCCCGCCATAAATTGCAGCGGCTGAGACCGGCAAGACCTCGATGCGGTCGATCGCGGCTGCAGGAATCCAATTCAAATCGGGCTGATTTATCTGCGTGCTATTGTTGACCGCGGCGTTCCTCCTCCCGTTGACCAGGATCAGCGTTTGGTTCGTTCCAAGCCCGCGGAGATTGATTGAACTGGTGTCGCCAAGCGGGGAGCCATTAAACTCGTTATTGGTTTGAGCCGTGGTGTTCATCGGCAGGCGTTGCTTTAAAAAATCCCCCACGGTCACCAATCCGGATTGGGAAATCAGGTCCGAACTCAGGATGTAATACGGCTGCGGGTCATCCATCGTTCTGACGATGTCGACGTTTTCATCGGTGAACGGGGTATGATCCTTGACCTCGTAGACGCCCATCATATGCGCCTGCTCCTTGGTTTCCTGCTGGTCGTCAGTCTTGGTGCTTGGGCTCGGGCGGTCGGCTGTCGTCGCCACCGCCCTTTGGGCGTTTGGGTCGGAGGCCCTTCTCACAGCCAATGCACCCGTGTTCTTGTCGGGGATGACGATCAGATCGGTGCCGGCTACCATGCGTTCCAGCGCCTCCCGCGGCGCCAACTCGCCGCTGACGGCGTTGGTTTTCACACCTTGAATTGAGTCGGCCGCGTACATGAGTTGCTGGCCGGACTGATCGGCAAACTGACGAAATGCGGCAACGGCATCGCCGGCTTCGATCGAGAACGATTTTTTTTCGACTTCGCCTCCGAGAGCGGACGCGACAACGACAAAAACAGCCGTGAGAGCACCAATGATTGCGCGGGCGGCTGCGGATGAACCATGGGGCCGGGGCGGAAGCGGTGTAGTCATGATTTAAATGACGGCGCGCGTCATGGAAACCACTACCGCTCAGCTGGAAAAACGCGGTGCCGCGAACCGAGATTGGAGTAGCAACTTGCTCTTGTCCAACCACAAGCAAAACTCTCTTACTCCGGAATTTTCCTAAAATTCCGCTGAATCCCTCAATGCGGCAATCGAAGGACGATCTCCCCGTCCCTTCGCTCGGCAGTGATGCCAAAGCTCGATTCCAACAAACGAACGAAGGTCTCACCATCGTCCGCTTGAAATGATCCGCCAACCCTCACCGCCCCTGTCGCCGCATCCGCCAGGACGAGTTTCTGGCGGTTGAAGCGGTTGAACTCGAGCACCACTTCGGAGAGCGGGGTTGGATCAAAATAGAGGCGCTTTTGCTGCCAACCAAGTAGGCGCGCAATCTGCGCCGGAGCGACCGGAGCAACAATAGCCGCGACCGACGGAGAAGGGTCGGAAGGCTGAGTCTGACCGATGGGTATCACCGCACGCTGTCCGGCGCCGAGCATGGCCTCTGTGCCACCCGTTGCAGAAATGCCGGAAGCTGCGGGCGCGGTGTTCAAGGGCGGCAGAAGGGAGCCTCCCTTTACCGCATCGTCTACCCGCACCTTTCCTTCTGTTACCAGAACCTCGACCGCCTCCGAGCGCAGGCGAACGTCAAAAGCCGTTCCAACTGCCAAGACCGCCACTCCGCCGGCCTCGACCGCAAATGGGCGTCCGGGGTCCTTCGCAACCGAAAAATGGGCTTCACCTCGGGCCAGCCGGATACGGCGCTCGGCCGGGTCAAACGTGGCGACGAGGGCGGTATTGGTGCTTAGCTCGACCTGCGATCCGTCCGGAAGGGATAGAGTTCTCAGCTGACCGACATCGGTTGCGACTGATTCGGAGAACTTGAACCGCGTTCCGGATGAATGAGCCGGCCGCCAACCCAGAAAATAACCGAAAAGGACCGCCGCAGCAGCAGCAAGGGGAAGGGCGATGCGAATCCAGCGGCGACTCCACAAAGCGGGTCGCAATACCAGGTCGGGATCGGGTTCGCCCAGAGGCCGCAACGCCGACAACTGATCAAATGAACGCGAAGCCTCCTGGAACATGCAAAACGCCTTTCTGTGGCGTCCGTCCGCCGCCAGCCATGCCGCCAATTCTTCGTTCTGGGCGGGTGTCGGCCCGCGGTCATGGATTCCAAACCACCGCGCCGCCTCGGTCTCGATTTCCTGTTCGTCAGTGGTCACGGGTGTCCTCCGTACGCGGCGAGCACGGCCTTTCAACTCCATGCGCGCGCAGATACCTGATGCAAGCATGCATGCCCTTTCCGACCTGCGCGCTGACCGTGTTTTCCGAAATCCCGAGCCGCAAGGCGATCTCCTCGTGGGATAGTCCGTAAATTTTTCGCAATTTCATAACGCGGCGGCAGCGACGGGGAAGCGCCTCGATGGCATCCGCGAGGAAGGCCAATTCCTGGCGGCGGCTGATCGCTTCGGGAATTCCGGGCGCGTCATCTATAAAGACGGGGAACGGCATCGAATCCACTACGGTGTCGATTGACGCGGTGGGATGGCGCCGGAATACGTCGAATGCGAGGTTACGGGCGGTAGTGAACAAAAAGCCCTGGACGGAGCGCAGGGAACCAGCGGCCTTGGCGCGAAGAATCCGCAGGTACGATTCCTGGACCACGTCGTCCGCGTCGATAGAAGGAAAGCGGTTGCGCAGGTAGGCGCGAAGGGCCGATTCATGCGGCTGCACCTCCTCCACAAACCAGCGGGTTTGGTTTGACCCTTGCGACTGCTCTGAGGCGGTGGTGTTCGTGTCCACGGTTATGACGCCGGGTAAACCCGCGACAAGGCCAGCGTGTTGGACCTGCTTTCTTGAAATGTCCACATGAATTCGTCCAGATTCCGTGCCACACGGCCCTTCAATCCAGGTACTCTCAACGATCCGACGACGGCACTCTTCCCCACAAAGAACTAAACCGCTTCGCGGAGCTCTGAGGTTGGTTTACGGAGGGTCGTCGTGGACCGGCGGCGTGGTGGTGAGACCGGCGCCGCCAGTCCAGACTGACGGTGCTATGACAATACTCCGCCAAAGACTCCACGATGAGATGGACATTCGCGGGCTCTCCCGCGATACGAAACTCGCCTATGCAGGATGGGTTTCCCGGCTCGCCCGGTACTACGATCGCTCGCCCGATCAGATCAACGACCAAGAGATCCGCGCCTTCCTGCTGTACTTGCTGCGGGAGAGGAAGGTCAAGCAGGGCACCATGGGGAGCGTGATCAGCGCGCTTCGCTTTTTCTACCGGCGCGTGCTCGACCGGCCGACCAAGGCGATCGAGGAGATGCTGCCTCGCGCAAAGAAGCCCAACGTTCGGCCGCGGGTGTACAGCCCGGAGCAGGTCGGCCGGTTGCTGCAGGTCGAGGGCATCAATCTGAAGCACCGGACGATGCTGATGACGACCTACGCCGCCGGGCTGCGCGTCAGCGAGGTCGTCCGGCTGCGGGCGGAAGATATCCTGAGCGAACGGGGCCAGATCCGGGTGGTGCAAGGCAAAGGGATGAAGGACCGCTACACGGTCCTTTCACCGCGGCTGCTCGAAGCGCTCAGAGCGTACTGGAGAGTCTACCGGCCCACGGCCGGCTGGATGTTCCCATCGCGCAAACGCGCGTTTCACCACCTCTCGAAAAATGCGATGATACGGGTGTTCGGCCAGGCGGCCAAAAAGGCGAAGCTGCCACACTACGGCGGCATCCATTCCTTACGGCACTCCTTCGCGACGCATATGCTGGAAGCGGGGGTCGCCCTTCCGGTGATCCAACGCATGCTCGGCCATAGCAATCTGGCGACGACCTCGCGCTACCTGCACGTGCGTCGCGAGAACATTGCCGAACTCAAGGGCCTGCTCGAGGCGATCGACCCGAAGGCACTGATGGAACCAGCCGCCTGAGGCGACACCCGTGTCGCCTTGGGCGGGCATTTCGCCCGCCCCGCCCGCCTTTACAGTGGCGGAGGTGCTCCGCGTGGGCCTGCCCGGCCACGCGCGCGAGCATCCTCCGCCGCCGCAGCATTGGAAGGTGCTGCGGGCGATCACGGCTTGCCGAACACCGGAACTCGGCGGCCACCTCTATCAGTGCAGCAACTGCGCCGAACGCAGGTTCGTGCCGCATTCCTGCCGCAACCGGCATTGCCCCACATGCCAGGGGGCAAACGGCTTCGCCTGGATGCAGGAGCAGGCAAGCCTGCTCCTGCCGATCCCTTATTTCCACATCGTCTTCACGCTGCCCCACGCCTTGAACCCCCTGATCCGGCAGAACCAAGCCGCCGGCTTTGATCTGCTCTTCTCCTCGGCCTCGAACACGCTGCTCGAGTTCGGCCGCCGCCAACTGGGCGCCCAACTCGGGATCACGAGCGTCCTGCACACATGGAGCCAGACGCTCATAGGGCACTACCACCTCCACTGCATCGTGACTGGCGGCGGATTGCGCGAGGACGGGACCTGGGCCGGCACCCCGGCGCACTGGCTTTTCCCAGTCCGTGCCCTCTCCGCCATGTTCCAGGGCAAATTCCGTTCGGGCCTCCAACAGCTTCACCGCGATGGGGCCTTGCAGTTTCACGGCCAGCAAAAGGCCTTCGAGGCGCCGGACAGCTTTGCCGAGTTCCTCGGCAAAGCGGTCGACAAAAAGTGGATCGTCTATGCCAAGCGCCCCTTTGCCGGGCCCAGGGTCGTCCTCGCTTACCTCGCCCGTTACACGCACCGGATCGGCATCACCAACCACCGGATCCTCGCCCTAAACAAGACCGCCCACAAGGTCTCCTTCGCCTACAAGGACTACGCAGATGATTCCCGGAAGAAAACCATGTCCCTCTCCTGCGAGGAGTTCGTCCGCCGTCTGCGGCTTCACATCCTGCCCGAGCGCTTCGTCAAGATTCGCCACTACGGCATCCTCGCCAACTGCAACCGCCATCTGAAGATCCAGCAGGCTCGGGCGGCGTTGCCGCCCGAGCCTGCTTCAGTGACGATTTCAACCCAAGGGAGCGCGGCTGACGCCGCCGCTCCCGAAGTTCCCGTGGGGCTGCCAGTGTCCTGTCCTCACTGTCACAAGCCCGCCGCCTGGATCCTGATTGAGCGCATCCCTCATCCTCACCAGCGGCCCTCCTGCACCGTGCCGTACCTCGATTCCTCATGAGCGGACCAACGCCCAGGCACCGTCCTTCGTTCCCATTTTCGCTTGCGCGTCCACGCCGGTGGCGGACCCGATCGCACCTACGGCCACGCACTCTTGATCCGACGGCTCCACCGAGTCCGCCGCAGACCGAAGGACTCCACGGATCGCACAACCGATCGCGCCTCCAAGGCTTCTCACCCTCTACGCATCCTCACACCGCATCCTTACCTCGGAATACTTTCCCCTGTAATTCGTAACTCGCCGGCTCAGCGGCTCAGTTCATTGGTGGTGTATGCATCATGGCCTCTACCTCCGCAGGAATTCTTGTGCTCTTAACCATGGCCACGACGCATACACCACTAAGCAAAAGGTTGCATTCGGAATCAGCTGTTCTGGTTTTCGCCGAATAAATTCATTTTCGATTGCCGCGCCACTGAGACGGTTCATGCGCAAACTTTTCTCATTCTTTGCAACAAATATTGGATAAATGCAGCGACGTTGTTTTCGCGTTATGCTGGAGCAGGTGTTGCTGTTCTTGAAGCCATCAAGACTTGGCCGGCCATGTCGCATTAAGTTGTCAGTTCGCTTGAATCGACCATTTACTTTGGCCCGATAGAGCGGTCAGGTCGATCGAACATCTTTTTGCTGTGTTTTCTTGTTCAACAGGACATATCTGAGAATGTGCCCGGCGAATTTGAATACCCTCTTGGCAGGTTGGTAATGAACTTCGGGGCATTGGAATTTAGACTTCTGACCGGAATAGCGGCTCTAGTTGCTCTAGAACCAGAAGTCGGAAGGGCGGTTGCTGGACCACTCATATTCAGGTACCGCCTTCGCGTATTCGCCGCACTCGTTCGCGCTCGCGTGGAACCAGACAATCCCTTGATTGCGAAACTTGATGCGATTATGGAGGAACTCACGAAAGTTGCCGACCTGCGAAACAAAATCATTCATGCTCCATGGCTCGATGTGCCGGGTACGAACATTGACGAGGTAAAGAGCATCTTTCGTTCGACTTCCTCCATTGGCAAAGGTTTGATTGAGACAGCAACCCCGACTACGCCAGCGCAGATCGAGACACTCTCAAACTCCGTCTTTACCGCGAACGCCAATTTCACAAAATTTATGAGCGAACTCGCCAGTTGTAACTTGATTTACGATCACAGCGCACTTCGGAACGACGGGGAGCCTCACGCGCCCGACCCCTCAAATATCAGTGTCCTCAGTCTTCAGAATCCGCAATTGGGAGGAAATAGTTCTCCTTCGACAGTTAACTTCAAGCAGCCATGAGCGCGGAGCGCAAAAAGGCCCACAGTGTACCGATTTACCGTTAGGCACTCCGGACTCGGTAAAGTGAGAGTGGTTTCTGGCCCCACCGAGGGGATTGCCCGTGAGCGGGTTTTGGAGGTGTCTAAGACATGGGATGCCCTGTACAAGAAACAGCTTGAACGTGAGCGGCTGCAGGCTGCAAAACTATCTTACAAAGTCAGTGTCGAATCAAAGATAGCTCAGGCAAATGAACTTACGGATGAGGCAGAGAAAGCGTTCGAGACGCTACGAACTCTCCTAACAACCGACCTGGCAAAAGAGCACCAAATCGATTTTGAAGGATCGAAGCCCGATTCAAATTACGAGGAGGAACCACCTACTTGCCGAGTATTGTTGCCACCTCCACCCGCACCAGACCCGAGCGCATCAACCTATCAACCTACACTCGGCCTATTGGATAAACTGATTAGCTCGTGGGCCAAGCAAAAGGCGGCTGAATGCGCGGCACGTCTAGCGGCAGCGCGTGGCAAATGGGAAGCTGAGGTTAAGAAGACCACCGAAACGAATGCGCTTATTAAGGCTCGCTACCTTGAGGCAATCACGAAGTACGAGAAGGCTAAAGAGAATTTTGATGCTGAAATAGCTAGGCAAAACGCTGCTATTGATTCCTTAAGGGATCGTTACAACAGCTCCGAGGCCGCCGCTATTAAGGAATATTGCGATGCAGTGCTTTCGAATAGCGTTTATCCCGAATTCTTCCCAAACACTTGGGAGCTACAATACATCCAAAGTACAAAAACGCTGATCGTCGAATACAGGCTACCGGATGTTGCGCGCTTTCCTACGGTAAAGGAGGTAAAGTACATAAAAGCCAAAGATGAATTCAAAGAAAGCTACCTCAAAGCCGACCTTCTAAATAGCCTTTACGACAGCGCCATTTACCAGACATGCCTCAGGGTTCTCCACGAATTATTCTCGGCTGATTCCGTTAAGGCCATCGAAGCGATTGCTTTTAACGGGTTGGTTGAAGCGATTGATAAGGCTACAGGCCAGATGGCCACGGCCTGCATTATTTCCATTCATGTTGTGCGAGATGAATTTGAAAGAATCAATTTGGGTCAGGTCGACCCCAAATCGTGCTTTAAGAGTCTAAAGGGAATTGGCAGTTCTCAGCTTCACGTCGTCACGCCTATAGCTCCGATACTTGCTCTGAATCGAGAAGATCATCGCTTTATTCAAGCGCATGAAGTCGCAGATTCGCTAAATGATTCGGTGAACTTGGCTGCGATGGATTGGGAGGATTTTGAACATTTGATTCGTGAGATTTTCGAAGCCGAATTCAAATCTACTGGCGGAGAGGTTAAGGTAACGCAAGCGAGCCGAGATGGAGGAGTTGATGCGATAGCCTTCGATCCCGATCCCATCCGTGGAGGGAAGATAGTTATTCAAGCTAAGAGATACACAAATACGGTTGGAGTGTCGGCAGTTCGAGACCTTTACGGAACAGTCATGAACGAAGGAGCAACAAAGGGCATTCTTGTCACCACGGCAGACTACGGCTCCGATGCATACAGTTTCATCAAAGATAAGCCTCTAACGCTTATGAATGGTGCAAATTTGCTATACTTGCTCGAAAAACATGGTCGCCGTGCAAAAATTGATTTGAAGGAGGCGAGAGTAGAATTGGGTGGGAAAGAAGCTAACCGCCATCTCCCTTGATTGGTTTTTGGGCACCACATCAAACGGCCCTCAATAGGGCGACAGAGGCAGCCTTGGCTTCAGTGGAGGCCTTCGCTATTCATTTGATCCAACCTCGTTCAAATCGCCAATTTGGAGGACGACGCCTCGTCCTTCATCTGCATCGCCAGACGGGCACTCCAGCACAAAATCGAGATGTTCAACGAGTTGTGCAGCACCGCGATCTCGAATGTACGCTTCGACAAAGGCCGGATCCAGCTGGATAAATTGACGCCTAATAGAGCGTATCCGCCAGCTGACGCTCGCCCACGCTTACGCAGGCGCGAATTTCGTCCAAGCGTCTCCACGCTCGAAAATTCTATTTTCGTAAATCTTACAATAGTTAATCCCAACATCCGTAAGAAAGACTAGACCTTTGTCACCCTGGCTCACGAATCCTCGTTGGGAGAGGTTGCTGTAGCCCAGCATAAATTCGGGATAGTCTGGGGCCGCCTCACTAATGGTGAAGCCCCACAGCTTGTTCTCTTTGTTAAGCAAATAAGTTTTTTGATACAGCCACAGAGTCTTGAGCATCTTGCACTCCTCCTTCGTAAGTGCATTCGGATCGGGAAACACCATGAGCGGGCTCGTCGGCTTTCGCGCCGCTGGAGCGGCCACGGACTCAGTTGCAGTCGCGGCTCCGGCCTCTTTTTCTTCGGTCGTCCTTTCATGGGTAACGACCGAGGATGATTCGCCTACATCCGGTATTTTCGCTTCAGGCGGAAGAGGCACGTTTGACGGTCGATCCTTTTCGCCTTCTGTTGCGTGAGCCAGCCCAGCAAGGTCGGCCCGAACGAAAGCGGTGGCCAGGTAGAGCCGCGTGACGAGATAGCCGAAAAGAAATCCAAGCGAAAGAAAGCCAATGACCAGGCCGGCTGAAAACGCCAGGTAGTCCGAGCAACCGCAGGTCCCACATTTTTCTAAAGAGTCCGACAGGACATGGGCTACCTTTATGATCAGCGCGGGAATTTTGCCTAGGTTCACCAAACCGAGGCCAACGATGATCTTCGTTAGCCAATCGGAAATATCCACGAGATTATTGTTCACCACCGAGCGATAATCAGCACGCTGAGCCCAGTTGGCCTTGCGCGCTTCGGCTCCGCGGTCCTGTGCTGCCTGGTCGCGCTGCACCGTCTTTGGTATGCCGAACAAAAAACCCCCGCAAATGCCAACTGCCGAGAACGCGATTGCCCAAAGCAGCGCCAGAAAGCCCGCCTGGAGGTGGCAGAGAATACCGCCCGCTAATACCGTCGCGATGAAGCTTCCCCCGAAGATCCAAAAGAAGATCCTAGCCAACCTCACCGCCTCCTTCCGCAGTTCTTCAGCAGCTTTTGCCTCTGCTTCGGTGGTCACGGCATTATTTTCTTTAGTTCTCGTTCAAAGTGGTGGCACCGGGTTCAGCTCACCCTAACCGGGACACTTTGCTCGCCGCAAACTGAAAACGGCGAGCTTCGATAGCTGGTGCGGGCTCCCCGTGAAGCTACCCGGATTATACGAAGGCGAAAAAATTATGATTGCCGATTCTGATTTGCAGGCCGGGTTCGTGTCAGATGAATGCACGTTGAAAGAGACCGAAGCAAACTCTGCGGTCGGCCAATCGCCCGCGCAGGACTCTCTTGACCGGTGATCGAGATCTGCCGAGCGTAAAACGCAATAAGCTCCTGCCCAAAGCAACCTCTGCGATTCCATCAATTGAGTGAAAAAGATAATCGATGTTTCGGCATTTGAGTCGCCACAGCTAGAGGCATACCTCAGAGCTCGCCCGACGAATTATGCGATACTGACTGACTACGCCGGCATTGAGACTTTCCAGCGCGATGGAGTGGAGAACATCCGGCGGGCGTTCCGCCTCTTGGCAGCCTTCCCGGACCAGGTCATTGTTTTAGAACCGACGCACGTAATCTCTCGTTTGCGGCCTCGGAGCAAGGGCATTCAAGGTAGGCTAATCGATAAAGAATCCACGGCGTCCTTTCGGCAGTTTGTAGTGCTCTTGAACTCCGCCAATGACGCGCATGCAGCTAACGTTTTACGGCAAATCGAGGATCGGCGACGAAAGGCAAAAGCCCAGTTGGATATCTTTATGGCAGATGCAGAGAAATTGAGCGACCGGGAGAATGGCATATTTGCAATTGGGCTTGGATATTCGCCCGCAGTGCTAGCGGCAATTCGTTCAAGGGCGCGGCTTCCGCCCAATTTCCACCGGGACGTTGCAGGTCACGTTGTTCAAATAACCCGGGCGACCATGGACAAGCTCTTCCCAGGGGATGAAACTAAGGTCGATAATGTGTTATATTCTTTTCCGTTTAGATTTAGCCTCGCGATGTACTGCATGAATCTCTTTTGGACGGCAACCGGCGACGTCACGACCGCTCCTTCAAAAAAGGTCCGGAATGATGCCACGGATATGACCTACGTGGCTTACGCGACGTTCTTTGACGGGGTGATTACCGACGATTCAAAACTTGCTGCGGCGTACGACCTGACTCGGGGGTTTCTCGGGCGCGTCTTTGCGATGTCA
>Ga0207000_1271_pt1 | contig 12026 bp, 5 predicted proteins | sample Alteio_BWMinCont_90_FD_153498 | JGI IMG/M metagenome (GOLD analysis project Ga0207000, IMG submission 153498) | Enriched cells from forest soil in Barre Woods Harvard Forest LTER site, Petersham, Massachusetts, United States -... | ecosystem: Environmental > Terrestrial > Soil > Temperate forest >...
TTTGCCTCAACAGCATTGATGATAGCGGGCCATCGTTCCTTTTCTAAAATCTCATGGGAGAGAGAAATAGCGAATATTTGATTAGGCCTAAAGGCACTATTATCTCCCTTTTTAGAATCAATCACATCATAAAGATAACCACCCTCGGCATACCAAAAACGTTTGTTAAAAGATGCCTGCACCTGTTGGGAAAGCTGATGGTACTTATCAGAAGGTTTCTTCAAGGTCTGACTCCAGTTGGCCATTAATTTTAAAGCGTTATACCACAAGGCTTGAATTTCTACAGGCTTTCCTTGACGAGGCGTGACCACCCATTCATCAACCTTAGCATCCATCCAAGTGAGTTGAAAACCTTCTGCCGCAGCAACAATAAGACCATCGGTCTGATCCATGTGAATCCCAAAGTCTGTTCCCTTGATATGAGCATCGATAATATTTTGCAAGGTGGGATAGAGGATGTCTAAAACCTTAAGGTCATGGGTGTTTTCCAAATAACGATGAATGGCATGAAAATACCAAAAAGTAGCATCTACTGTATTATAAACAGCCTCTGTCCATCCTTCGGGGAAATGATTTGGCAAAAGGCCATTTTTTACATAATGGCCAAAGGTTTGCAAGATGGCCTTGGCCTGATCAGCACGTCCTGTATAAAGTGTTAAACCCTCCAAGCTTATCATCGTGTCCCTCCCCCAATCCGTAAACCAATGGTAGCCCGCGATCACGGTCCTTATTTGATCAAAATAACTGTCATTGAGTGGATTCTTTTCCTCACGATTTTGGGGCAAAATAATAAATTGATCAGCGGCCAATGTAAGCTGGGCCGTCACTAAATGATTGCCGGCATTGCCCGCAGCCCTGACTAATTGTTTACGACGCTCAAGCTCAATCTCATGGCTTTTAAGAGGGTCTTGATTTTCAAAACTTTCCCAATCCTCGGTGCTTGCCACAAAGGCCGCATGCTCTCCTTCTTTTAAATCAACCACAAAGTACGCGGGGCTAAAAATACTTTCAACATCATCCAACCCCCGTGAGGTTTCCTTACGGTAATAGACATTTTTTAGAAGATTGGTCTTTGTTTCAAAAGAACTTTCTCGGTAGGGATTTACGGTCACTCTAAGCACGGGTGCTTCTTCAAAAGCGGATATTTCATGACGGTTCCCTTGAGAAGTGACGGCAAAAGGCCACGCATACGGATAGCCTAGTTGATTGTCTGGTTTGCGGCATGCACAATAAGGCCCTAACCTTAATTTAATAGCTGGGCCTTTGAGAAGACGATAAAGAACATAGACTGTATTGGATGCATAGGGCATAAATATTTTCTTCTCAATTAAAGAAGCATTGATCTCATAAACCCAGGTCGGTGTCTGCCAATCAAGGCGAAATTCCTTGAGCATCGACAAGCTTGGGACATTCAAGGGTCGACCGGCAAATTCATTGCCGCCAAGCTCAATGGCTTGATTGCCAACCAACAGACTTTCTTCAAGATAAGGGATCATCATGGTGCGGCCACGGGGAGAAGGCAGATTAGGGATAAAAAGACCGTGATACCGTCGGGAATTGACTCCTGATAAACTACCGGAGGCATAACCTCCTAAACCGTTCGTGACAAGCCATTCCTTGGATATGAGTTGTTCGGCATTCTGCGCATCAACAGGGACCGTGATAATAGGTTCAACCATCTTATTCTCCGCTCTTATAAATTTGCAAACTATTGGCAGGTATAATCAATTTTCTTTTATGGAAAGCATTTACCACTCCCCCACCGTCATAACGAATATCTTCGCTGGACCAAAAAAATTTCCAAGGTTTATGCGCAAGGGGGGCCAAAAGAGGAAATGGCAATGATTCCAATTCCACATCCTGACCTAAGTTAATTAGCATTAACCGATCGCTGATCTGCGTCCTATAGCGCAAACAAAATGCCAGATCTGCCAATACATCCCCATCAATAATACTTCTATCTTGACGGTTAAAGACCTCATCTTCTCGACGAATTTTTAATAAATCTTTATACAGATTATAAGTAGTTTGATTACGTGTGCGTTCTTTGAAATTTAACTTTGACTGATAAAATGCTGCCTCATCGCAGGGATCAAGGATTTGATCTTGTTGAATCAAAATGCTGGGAAATTGGGATAGGAATTCTTTGCGGCCTTTAAAAATATCTACACGCAATTTAAGATGATGATCAGCAAAAAAAAGAAAAGGGCTAGATGAGGCAAACTCCTGTCCCATAAAAATTAAGGGAGTTTGAGGAGATAATAAATAAAGGGCGGTTAATGCCCGCACTAGACCTGCATCTGACTTTTCAGTCATCCGATGTCCATGCAAACTGTTGGCCACCTGGTCATGATTTTCTAAAAAAGAAATAAATGTAGAGGCATCAATTTTATCCAGAACACGGGTTCCTCTATTTTTTCCTTGCCACGAGTAATATTGGCCTTGATAAAGGAATCCATACTTTATTAAAGATATAAACTCTTGAGGCTTTCCCAGATAATCCTTATAGTAGGCCTCTCTTCGTCCAGATAAGGCCACCGCTGCTGTATGATGAAAATCATCGTTCCACATACCGTCTAATCCAAAACCTTTTTCCTCTAAAGGAGCTACTAATCGCATGTCTTGAGACTCATTCTCAGCAACAATAATGATTTTCTTATTTCCCGCTGCCAATCGGGCGGCCTTGGATATGTCAGCCAAAATATGAGGATGAGAGGTATCATAAATATTCTGCGTGGCATCCAGTCGAAAGCCATCAAAATGAAAATCTTTAATCCAATACACCGCATTTTGGATAAAAAATTGCCTGACAGCATGGGATTGTTCCCCATGAAAATTAATCGATTCCCCCCAATCATTCTTATATTTCTTCGTAAAATAATATGGGCTAAAGCAATTCACATAATTTCCATCAGGACCGAAGTGGTTGTAGACCACATCCAGAATAATCCCCATACCCAATTGATGGGCTGTATCAATCAGATGCCGAAGCTCATCAGGCGTGCCATAGACATGTGCCGGCGCAAATAAATTCACCCCATCATATCCCCAATTCCAACGGCCACAAAAATCAGCCAAAGGCATAAATTCGATGACGGTGATCCCCAAATCTTTTAATTCTTTTAACTGAGCCTCAACCCCTGCATAGGTGCCTTCCTTAGAGAATGCACCCACGTGGAGTTCATACATCACCTGACCTTTCATTTCGATACCTTGTGACTGCCAATCATCATCGTGCCATTTAAAATTCTCAGGATTAATAATCATGGATGGACCATGAGGACCTTGAGGTTGGAACCTGGAACAAGGATCAGGATAATCATCCTGCCCATTAATTCTGTAGCGGTAAAGTGCATCAGCTTTTAAATGCGGCATAAATCCTGCAAAAAAACCATCCTTGTCTTTTTTAAGAGCAAATGGTTTTCTGCCTTTGATCATCACATCTATTGTTTTATGAGCAGGAGCCCAAACCCTAAAACTAACCCCCTGTGGGGTTGGCGTGGCTCCTAGAATTTCGATAGGTGTTTTACTCTTGGTAGAATATATCATCAAGAATCTATTTTAAGGATACCAATATTAAAACAAAGTGAAGAATTAATTAGAGGTGATGGAGGAATTGCTCTCGGGTCATGGGTGTAATGCCTGCAATACGGGGATGAAAACCTTCAAAATCTCCGTTCATAAAATGCTCAAGTTGAGCACGATCTGCTAATATTTTAACAACGTTGCCCTGACGGTGAATTTGGATATGGCTTAAATCAATACCTCCAACACGTTGGGCAGGATCACCGTTTCTTTTTTTAGTATAAATAATCAGCGATGTAGCGCGCGACATACCATCTTTATCAAAAGATGGTTTAGCGTAAAGCACACCATTAGCTTCCATGCGGATACTCGTCCCTTGATCGATAATCCCTATTTGCTTAAAATCACCTTTAAGCATGTCCATGGTCTGACTCACAGGAAGACCTTTGGGGCCCCAACTGCCATTCACCACCATCTCTTTAAACTGCCCATCATTCGTTTCCCCTATCAAATGTAAGGCATAACCATTTTGTCTTAAACGGATGTTGATCGTATTTTTTTCCCTATCAATGGTATAGTCCTCATGCGTATAGCCTATCCCTGCTAAACGCTGCTCTAATATTTCTATGGGTAATTGATAATGCCGTCGCGCCAACTTTCCCCCATCGAATACCGTAAGTATAGCCGTCAGTTTAAATTCTTGTCGACGATCAGGATGAGAAAAATATTCATTGACCCGACGGCCGCTTTTTTCTAACAATTGGTCCGCAAAAGCATAAATACCACCACTCATGACTCCCTTAGGGATTTGCGGATCTTCATCATGGGAAAGCCTAGGCAGTGAAAATAAAAGCCTGATATCATCATAAAAGAAGGCTTGCTCACGTGTGCTAGGCGGTTGAAAGCCTTGGGCATTGCCTGCTAAAATAATAAGCGTTGCATATTGGATTTCTGCTTCTTGTCCTGCAATAAAAACCTTAGCTAAATTATTTTCTTGGTCTATATACTTAAACCTTACATTATTTTCCAGGCTGATATGACCATCCTTCCAGATGACATACATGGAATAAATGCGTTTCTCTATATCAACACCTTGGGCATGGTAAACCTTATGACCAATCACCGTTACCACCGGTGTATTATAAAATAAATTTTCATTACTCGTCTTGATCATGACTTCTTGGTCCGGATATTTTTGATGAAATCTATCCAGCAAGGTTGATAATCTTGGTACATGGGTGCGCACTTGATTCTCTCCAATAATGTATTGATCTTGGTCATTTATAAAATGTATAAAATTACCATTTTGACGATCAACAGCGTGTAATCTTCCCTGTAATTCCTCTGCCACTAAAATATGAGGGCTTAATTGATGAGGGTCTATCACAATAGACGCCAGGGTGACTCCTGGCTTGAGCGTTTTTTCTTCAACAGACAATTGGGCTTGATCAGCCGTCAGTGTCACGGCCAACGACATCATAGCCCCATCGCTTTCAACGTCGGCCGACGTACCATTCACATCAATATGTTCCGGTTCTAATCTAACAATCCCTCCAGAAAAATATTTTCTAGGGGCAGAAACACCATTGGATGTATCTATGTCTTTGATGTAATTAAATACGCCTTTCTTATAGGCCTGAAGATAACGTTCATAAATTTGTTGTTTAGTAGACAACTTAGAGAGATTAATACCCCCCATCCTATTTTTATTAAGATAAACCGTATCTAATAATTCATTTTGAATGGTTTGTTTATACCATTTAGCCAAAATAAGCGCATAGTACGCCTGACGCAACGAAGCAAATTGAGCACCTGAATTAACTTCCTTGCTTATTTGGGGAATAACTATTTGACGGATAAGATCAGCTTCAATGCCATACGCTGAGGAGGATGTCTTGTGATGTTTATATGTAGCTAAATAATCACTATCTAACATCACTTTGAGGGTCGCCTTAGTAATATAAACAGACGAACCTTTGGTAAAAACTTGGGTCTCATCAGGTAAAATCCAAACCTTATTAAAGGTGTTCACCGCAACAGCCGTCGTACCAAATTTTTCTTGGGTCTCTTTATAGACTTGACGCCAGAATGTTTGACCCAACTGCTTTTCAGGATAAATAAAGGATGCGGTCAATTGTTTAAGGATATAGTCTTGAGCCAAGAGATCCCGCCCGAGAAGGGTTTGACCTAAAGCAGGTGGTGTAATACGATTTTTTTCATAAGGGGAAAGATTGACCCATAACTCTGATTCTGGAACAGTCAATCCTGTTAAGAAATACTGGAGTAAACGAGGGGCTTGCGCTTGGATCACTTGCCTATCTTGAGTCCCCTGTCCTGTATCTAAAATAAATTGAAATGCTAAGGGCTTTTGAGGATTGACAATGAGACCTTTTAAAACCAGTGGTTTAAAAGATGCGGACTCAGCAACCAGTGTCCCAGGGATGGGCAATTGATTAATATTAAATTCCTGGGCCAAGCAAGGAGTGGGCAGAAAAGTATTAGCTAAAAAAGCAAGAATAACTGCTAAAGACCAAATTTTATTTAAATTAAACATAGGACGATTATGTAAAATAAAGATTAAGTTAAAATGAATTTAGGATTAATTCAAATCCCCCATAAGGAATGCTCTTAACGTTGTTGATTGAGTGCTTAAAATAAACGGTGCAAAGCCTATCGCCTTTTGGATTTTCTTAAAAAGACTGGGGTCCATATTGAATTTTATGGCTGAGCCTTGCTCGGTTAAATGAATATTAGCAGGGTTAAAATCGATACCTCCGTCAAGCGTTGCCATCGCCTTATTCTGACTATCAGGTGACGATAACTTAGTACCAATACCTACTGATTCAGGATGAATGGTTGTAAGTTCAGGAAGCTCCGGTTTTATAACCCCTGGCAGTTCGGTAAACCCTAAAATCTCCATACCTTTACGGCCAATATGAAAAGGCATATATCCTTTCAATACTCCTGTTCCGCCAATTATCTGGGCCGCTTGGCTATCTGTAATTTCATGAATATCGTGAGAATCAAAGAAATCTTTCATATATTCAACGCCCTGGGGAGAAATCGCTAGGATATTACTTCCAGGGCCTCCGGCGCCCAAAGGAAAAAGAGCAATACCCTTTTCCTTGGCTTTTTCAATCAAAGAAGCAATAGGGTCCAATGAATAGAGACTTGTTGGTCGTAGCTTTTCTACTTGTCCCTTAGACTCATATTCTTCATACCACTCCCTAATCACCGCGTAATCCCTTCTTTCTTCATCCGTTGAAGGACGGAATACTTTGCGTTCAAATTCTTTGACAAATCTATTAATAGCCTCATGACCCAATCCAATGCCTCGATGTGTATCCATCACCAAATTAATCCAACGCATACTGATATAATTCCTCAGCGTGACATATTGGTTTATTGTTTCAGCAACCTTTTGAAAATCTCCCTTTATCAATGCTTGCACGTATTCATTGGTCAAAGCAATAAAATGACTTTGCAAATTATTACCAAAGGGATCATATATTAAAAGATCTGTCCACATGGTAATCGTCAATTTAGCGGTACGATCTACCGCAGCCTTACCATCTTGGTACTCTTTACCTGCTTGCAATAATAAAGCGTGTGATTCAATATCATCCATCTGCTTATTGGACAAAGCCTCTTGAGCCACTACCCCATAATTATTGACAAATTCACCTCGACTATTTTTGATCCCAGACAGCCAAATTAAACGTTGCGCAGATCCTAAAATGGCTGACCAATGACCTTGTCCTCCTGTTAACCCTCCAATCTCATCATTCTCCAATTTAACAGCCAGGGCCACGATATCCGCATAAGATAAATTCGCTCCACTCAATATGCTGCCTGCTGTCAATAATGCCACCGTAAAAACATTCGATGATTCCATACCTCCTGCGAGGGCTATGGGTGAGATAGACTCAAGGGTGATACGTATCCCTTCTAATCCAAAAATGTTCCTAAAAATATACCCTACGGCATCGATTTGTCCTCGAGGTAGACGACCATCATGGGTTAAATCAATATCATGCGTAAAGCGTAAAGGCCTATCCTTGCCAATACCATGCTCAGGCGAAACGTATTCAATAACATGTGGGTCATCAGCTAATTCAAAACGCACGGCTAATTTTTTATCACTGGCTAAAACCATGGTGGAAGGCATTTGCTCAAATCCTTGTACATTTTTAGTTGTCAACGTTTTCTGAAAGTCTGGCAAGTCAAGAGCTGAGCCGGGCCCATCCAGTCCCCGCAAATGGCCAATGATTTCCAACACTATATTCCTTCGTGAAGCTTCTTTTAGAAGTTGACGCACTTGAGTGGCGTTTCGTTTAACTAATTGACGAATTAACTTAATGTCGAGCGGCTCTCCCGGTTCATAATTCCTAACTGGCATTAAAAGACGCGCATGATCAATTTCTAATTCATGAGTATTCGCAGATGCTTGTGCTGCATCCCTCGGGAAAATTGGCTGGATTTTTGTTTTTATCCGATCAACTTCATGCTCAATATTAGAAGGAATATTTTCTGTGATTGTCATGGCCCTATCTAAACCATAGCAGTTAACACCTCCTGAAAAATATTTTCGGGTAATTGTCGTATGACCTAGATCCCCGACCCCGCTATCGCGGGACTCTCGCCCATGGGTGGAGGCATTCGGGGATGACAAATCAACATCTTCCCTAATGTAGTTATAAACACCTTTCTTAAATGCTCGCAAATATTGCTCGTAGATTTTATCTTTCTCATGAATGTCCTTAATACGAACACCCATTACTTTGTTTTGATTAGCATAAGTTTTAAATAAAACATCTTCTTTAAGTTCTCGCTTATACCACGTGGCTAAAATAAGCGAATTATAGGCTTGGCGTAATGAGGCAAAATTTTTACCTGTATTAATTTCTTTGGTCAGTTGAGGAATGACTATTTCGCGCACAATGCGTGAACTAAGAGAGGCCACATCCCGAGCAGAGGATGATGCGACGTGATGATTTTTAATGGAAAGATAATCTTCTTCCAGTAGTACTTTTAAACTAGATTCAACGACATAGGCAGTCTTGGTCGCGGCATTTTGATAAACAACAGCTTTATCAGGCATAATCCAGACCTTATTAAACGTATTAACAGGGATATTGGTCGTCCCCCACTGTTTTGCTGCCTCTTGATAAATCTTCTTCCAAAAATACTGTCCCAGATGTCCTTCGGGGTAAATTAAGCTTGCTGTCACTTGCTTAAGGATATAGTCTTCAGCCAACAGATCCCGCCCCATCTGGGTTTGTCCAAAACCCTCAGGAATGATGCGATCTTTTTCATAAGGAGAAAGATTCACCCAAAGATCTTTCTCGGGGATGGTTATAGCCGCCAGGAAGTATTTAATCAGTTTAGTGGATTCTTCTTTGGGGTTTCCTGCCTTATCACCTCGGTCTAAAATAAAATCTAAACGCAGGGGTTCATTGGGATAAACCTTAATGCCTTTAAGAAGAGGTGGGTTAAAAGATGGGCTTAATTGAACCATTGTCCCTGGTTGTGGCAATATCAATCCCTGCGCATAAGCTCCAGGCAATGGGCATAAGGTGCTTAATAAAAAAGTGCTTAGTAAAAAAAGATGAAGAAACATCGGCCACATCCGTAAAGTATATACTACTTATCCGTCGATTTCCAATAGGGGTAAATGTGCAGATATTCTATGGATATCACTATTAAAATAGGATGAAAAATTGATTAAAAAGAGACCATAATAAAAAAACTGGGAAACATCAATTTTCTTATAAAAAATTTAATGTGTCCCAGTTTTTTCAAGGAAAAATTTGCTTCGGTTTCCATCGTTCAAGATCAATCTATTATTTGGTGAGACCCAAATATGCTGGAAGATCTTTGATTTGCTCAACAGCAATGATTTGAGGAATAAAACCGCAAGCCCGTTGCAGATTGATTAATTGGGCCATATCCGGCTGCACTTGTGACTGATATTGACGAGAACTAAGGAGTGATAATCCCATCTTGGTCCAATCAATACCACCTTTGGAATCAGACTTTTCTTTGACTACTTCAGCTGCCTTGGCATAAAATTGTGTCGGGATTGTTTTTAATTTGTCACTCACGGCACGGGCAACTAACTCAGACATTTCTCGATAGATCCAAGGCTCTTCTTTGGGACCTAATTGAATGCCGAAATAACCTAACACCTTATAGTCTACTAACGGGACTCTTTGAGGACTCAGCCTCTCTTTGTCAAAAATAGTTGTTACCGCCACTCCATTGGGCAAAAGCAATAAATAACGATAATTTTCAAATTCTTGAGAAACAGAAGCTATGCGGATAAGTTCTTCGACATTGATTTTCCCTCCTATACGTTCATTATATTCATTTAATGCACGGCGCAGAACCTCTCTACAATGCTCATACACCTCTTTGTATTCCTCAAAAGTAGTCCCCTGGGCTTGTCTATCTTCGCTCGAAGCTACTTGGGGAAGAAATAAATTAAATTTCCAAAAAGGCGGAATGGCGTGAGGATTATCTTGCAGGATATCTAGATACATTTGAGCAACATAGGCAGAAACATCGTCCATAATTTCACGTTTATTAATCTGGAGAACGGTGGTTGTCAATTGGGTTTCAAGATCCAGATTGAGCCTGGTCGCTGTCTTTTTTATATAACGCATCAATGGCCGTAAATACCCAGGAGTTTTACCTCTCCACGAATGAGGATCAACGGTATCTAATGAAAAATTAATTTGACCTAAGAGGGGAAGAAAATCTTCCACCGGGACAAGATGGCTCTTGCCTTCTTTTTTAATTCTAATAAAAAACTGATCTCCTTTTTGGGAAAAGGCGAGGCCGTTGGTGACGATCGTAATGCGCATGCCTTTGCTTTTTACATACCTGCAAAGTTCATCAAAGCGCTCCACATCAAATGGCTCCCCTCCACAAAAGGAAATTGTATTAATGCCTGACGCATGCAATAGATCCACCACCCGCAATTTTTCCTCAAAACTTAGTTCACGATCACCAAATTCCGCAACACCTGGGAGCAGCAGGTGCTGATTTTTGATGTAGCAATGGGGGCATGACTTTGTCAGTGCGCATTGTGAAGTTATTTCCCAATCAATCAGGCCAATATGAATAGATCTACGGAAGGGGATTCTCTCATCAGATAGCATGGCTAAATTGACTCCAATGCCTAAAAAGTTATGGGGCGACCTTAGGACTCTTTTAGAAAAGACCATGACTGCTCTTGTCTGCGACAGACTAAAACCACCGGAAATGTACTTTCTGGAAATTGGCTGCTGGGTCAATGAATCACGCTCTTCTTTTATATAGTTATAGACCCCTTTTTTAAATGCCATTAAATATTGCCGGTATATTTTTTCTTTAATTCGCGGGTCTTTAACATTAACGCCTTCTACTTTATTTTTATCTGTATACATAAACTTAAGGATATTATTTTGGATCTTCATCTTGTACCAAATAGCCAAGATCAAAGAGTTGTACATTTGCCGCAAACGAACAAAAGATGCGCCTTGATTTACTTCTTTTGTTAGTCGGGGAATAATTATTTGACGTAATACCTGGGAACTTAAATCATTTCCCCTCAAAGAAGAGTGCTTTTGTTTAGACAAGTAATCCTCTTCTAACATTACCTTCAGATGACTTTTAACCACATAGGCGACGGCGGTTTTTTTTACTGCCTCTATCGCCAGAAGCCAAGTTTTCCCATACTTCTTCGCTTTCAGGCACAATCCAAACCTTATTAAAGGTGTTAATTTTAATATCCGTTGTTCCGAACAATCTCGCTGCCTGCTTATATATTTCACTCCAAAACGCCTTGCCAATGGCTCCCTCGGGATAAATCAAACTAGCGGTGACTTGTTTTAAAACATAATCCTGGCCTAAAAGATCACGACCTAATTCTGTTAAGCCTAAACTTTGGGGAATAATGCGCTTTGATTCATAGGGGCTCAAATTCACCCATAAGTCTTTTTCCGGAATGGTCATGGAAGCCATAAAATATTTAACAAGTCGGGTGACTTCTTGAATCATTTGCTGTTGAGCAATGGGCTTCTGTCCAGGATTCAAAATAAATTCCAAATGAAGCGGGTTAGCCAAATCCACCTTTATCCCTTTGAGAATGGGCGGTTCCAGGAGCGCACTCAATGGCACCATTTTTCCTGGCATGGGAAGCTGTTTTAAACTAAACTCATCGGCCATGCCTATGGATGCATGATTTAACAGAATGGTGGCGGTAATTAGAACACTACACATGCGCTGTAACATACTTTTGCTCCTTAAATGTAATCGTTTACATTTCTACTCAAAAAAGAAAGCCTTATAAAGGCCGTCCAGGTGCTGATAATGTAATCGTTTACATTAACCGTAACATATATTTCCCAGTTTGGCAAGTCATCGCTCTTTAAAAAGCTTGCTAAATTGTCTTAACTGTTTTTCTTTCAACTATTTGTGGATTTAAAATAATTTTATGAGGGGTGTATTTTGAAGGG
>Ga0207000_1246_pt1 | contig 11917 bp, 9 predicted proteins | sample Alteio_BWMinCont_90_FD_153498 | JGI IMG/M metagenome (GOLD analysis project Ga0207000, IMG submission 153498) | Enriched cells from forest soil in Barre Woods Harvard Forest LTER site, Petersham, Massachusetts, United States -... | ecosystem: Environmental > Terrestrial > Soil > Temperate forest >...
CAATATCTCGATGATGGAGGAGATCGCACTCGCGTCCTCACAGACCTGCTGAAGAGTGAAGGACACCGTCAACTGAGTGATTCAGCCCGGCATGGGAATCGCCCATCGTTGCCCACTAAACCAGACAGCCATCAGAAGCGTCTCTTGAAGCCGCGGTTTTGCGTTCTGTGCCAGCATCAAGTTCCTGCTTGGCGAGAGCCTTCCTTCCTCGGCGAAGCTGGCTCAGATTTCCTGTTGCGCCTGCGGACAGTCGGCTCGTGCAGAGCGCGATTCCTGTGTCCGCACTGCTATGGCAGCGATCGCGAGCGGCATCTTGTTCTCTACCTTGATCGCCTCAAGATCTTGCCTTCCCTTGTCGGTGGCAATGTTTTGCATGTAGCGCCCGAACCAAAACTGATGCCGTTCCTCCGTGATGCCATTCAGGCGCCGCTCTACGTATCCGGCGACATCACTATCCCTCCTCCCGATGCGATCGACGTGCAGGCCCTCTCGTTTCCGGATGAGACCTTCGATCTCGTCGTCTGCAACCACGTACTTGAGCATGTGGACGACTACGAATCTGCACTCTCGGAAATGTTCCGCGTTTTAAAGCAAGGGGGCCGACTTATCGCCCAAACGCCCTTCGCGGAGCGACTGAGCTCCCTTTTTGAAGACCCGCTGCTCCAGTCGCCGGAAGACCGGCTTTTTTTCTATTCTCAGGAAGATCACCTGCGCACATTCGGCCTGGACATCGCAGATTTGTACACAAATGCAGGTTTTGTTGGCCGCCTCGTGCCACACGACGAAATCCTTGCCGACGTTGATCCTGAACAATATGGCGTGAATGAACGTGAACCGTTCTTTGATTTTGTCCGGCCTGCTTCGACTCGGCCGGGTCGAGCCCGGCCTAGAAGGCGACGCTCGGCCACGGAACCTGCGCCACGACAAAATCCTGCGAGAGGTGGTGCAAACAGGCACGCCAAAGGCCGCTGGTTCCGATCGAGACAGACCCAGAAAGCATTGTGCCTGACAGATGCCGGCCCAGACACGACTCTGACGGATTGCCGCCGGTTTCCCCGACCGCTTCACGCGGCTCGGAATCTGGCACGTCAAGTCTCTGTGCTTGTAGCCGAGATTGATGAGCTCAAGGCGACAATCCGTGGGGCGCGCGAGCAGGTTGATGGTCATGATGCACGCGATGCATTGGTCGCGAGCTTTGAGCAGGGCCTAGAAGCCCAACAGCAGCACATCTTGACCGCGCTCGATGCCAATCAACGGAAGAATCTCGAGTTGCTGGAAGTACTCCGTGACGATGAGCCGGCACGCCGGCAGCTGCTTTGGCAGATTCGTGAACAAGCAGGTTACGAAGCCGCCTTTACGGAACCAGAACCCCTGGTCACGGTGACAATCCCCACCTATACGCACGTGGAAGCGCTCTTCGATCGTGCTCTGCCCTCAGTTTTTGCCCAAACCTACGAGCGGCTTGAGATTGTCATCGTGGGCGATGGTGCTAGTCCAGAGGTCGATCAAGCGATCCAGCGTGCAATCGACAGTATCGGCGATTCACGCGTCCGATACTCAAACCTTCCCTATCGCGGGCCGTATCCCGAAGATCGGTTGCTGCAATGGATGGTCGGTGGATGTCCGGCCATTAACGAAGCCGTGCGGCTCGCCAACGGTAGATGGATTGCGCTGATGGACGACGACGACGCCTACACCCCGGATCACGTCGAGCTCCTTCTTAAAGCAGCACGCGATCGGTGCTGGGAATTCTGCTACGGACGGATCAGGGAGCATATCCCCGATCGCACAGAACACCAATTACTTTGTGACTTCCCACCCACAGGACCCGGAACGGTCGGGCTGGCTGCCTCGATTATGCACAGCGATTTGCGCTTCTTCACTGGCGAGCTGAGTGACGCCCAATTCGAAAACGTGGGTGACTGGGCAAGGGTTCGCCGTATGATGCGTGTCGGAGTCCGAATGGGCATGATCCCAGACGTCGTGCTCGAGTACTACCCCAGCCAGTTCTGGGTGGACAGGTGCTAACCGCACGCCGAGGCGAAGGGCGCCGACGAAGATAAGCGCGTGGTCGAGCGAGCGATCCTCAAGCACGCGCGGATCCGCCTCCGACAGGGATTGGACGTCAGGACGGCACTCGATCGATTTGCCATCGAGCGGCCGTAAGTTGCTCTTGCGCATCGTCGTGAACACGAGTCAGAAATCATTGTCCAGCCGAGAACTGCCACAGTTTGATCTCAAATTTACAGCGGGTGTCCGCTTCGTCGCCGTTTTGCGGTGCCATGAGAAACCTAGAAACCTAGTAGCCGGCCCGGCCCTTAGTCCGACATGCCGAGCAGGTATGCGTATTCCGCGAATCGAGTTGCTAGTCATCAGCATGTCCGCGAAATGTACGCCGCAGAGTGAAAATCGACACGAAAGAATGGAAACTGCCGCAAGGTGAGTCCGCACTTCAATCGACATATTCGCTGGAAGGCGATTTGAATTTAGTCACCCTCTCAAGGCGGAGACACGGGTTCGAATCCCGTTGGGGCTGCCACGAGTAGGGATTTGGAGTGATCTCGAGTGACCCCGGTTTGACGGACACCTTGATCTGTCCGCGGATCCCGGGTCACTCCAACCTGTCGGTCCTCGCCGTGCTGGTTAGCGAATTACATTAAATGAGAGGGTTGGTACAGATTGCTGGATAGGAATACGCTGGCCAGCCATGACTGCCGCCGAGCTGGACCCGCCACCTAACCTGGTCTTTTATCACACTATTGAGTTCGGCCCCGGTCGGGTGACCCCAGGTTGGCCGGTCATCATCCCGATCGTTGACATGATGATCGACGCCATGCGAAGCGTGGATTTCGCTGGAAAACGCGTGCTTGACATCGGCTGTCGCGATGGGGCGATGTCGTTTGCGGCCGAGAAGCTTGGGGCTGCGGAGATAATGGGCATCGATGCCGATCTGCCTACCGAGAATCTTGCATTCTTAACTCGGGCTCTAAATTCACAGGCCCGCTTTGAATCGCGGAACGTCTTCGACGTAAAGCCGGAGACCTACGGACTGTTCGATGTCATCTTGCTAGCTGGCGTCGTCTATCACCTGCGCTACCCGTTTTCTGGGCTCAGGGTCGTCCGCGATCTACTCCGAGACGGCGGAAACCCTGCTTGTCGAGACCGCCACTTTTACGGACGACAACCGATTGCCACTGTTACTTTGCCCGACCGGTCAGGAAAGCCCGTATGGGGAATCGACATCCTGCACGTTTTTCAACATCAAGGGATTCAGTGACACAGTCCAAAGCCTCGGACTACCGGTGAGCGCTTACCACTCGCTGCTAAATCTTCCTTCCTACGACCCGACATCAAGCGATCCGTTGCCGATCGATCGGACCGTCTTTACCTGTGCCCGCAATCAGGGACTCGATGATCTTCGCCTCATGGACTACTGGGATGGACGCTTCACGGAGACGTTGGGTAAACGCTTCGGGGGAGACGATCGTTCCGCGGTGACCTGGTAGTTTTGCCGATCCCCACTAGACGGCAGTGCAGGGTACCGCCGGTGAGCTTCATTAATCGGGCGCCGGGCGTTGACTCTGATGTGGAATCCAATGTGATCTTGTCCGCGAAATGTCCGCGAGAGGTTGCAAGACGGCGCTAAACGAAAGCCATTATTGATTACCGAACTGCCAGGTCAATCCGCATATTCGCTGGTTGGAGAGTCGTCTTGACCACACTCTCAAGGTGGAGACACGGGCTCGAATCCGGTTGGTGCTGCCAGGCTTTGTTCCTGTTGAGTTGCAGGTCGGTCATCGCGCAACATGGAAATGGGATAATCAAGAATATGGAGTTTCTCCGACCGCGATCGCGCAACTCCTCATTAGCTAACTGGCGGCGGACGATCTCCAGGTACTTGAATGCCGAATTGGGCGATCACACCCTCCGTCTGGATAGCAAACTCGTTATGAGCGCAGTGGGTCCGCTTCTATTTCCCGCGTGGGACACCGTCATGCTCCCCTACATCGAAGCGAACCAGAGCTGGGAACAATTGGAAGTTGATTGGATGGCCGAACACCTCAGTGGCGGAATGGTTGCACTCGTTGTTGGCGCAAATGTTGGATATCACACAATTGGCGTGTCTCGGGCGGTTGGCTCGGCTGGAAGAGTGATTGCCTTCGAGCCCGATGATTTCAACTGTCAGCTCCTAAAATGCAACCTTGCTCTGAACAATATTCAAAATGTTTGTGTAATTCAGTCCGCCGTGGGGGATTACTCAGGAACTACCGAATTCACAACTCATGAGTCCAATGCAGGCGATCATCGCTCCTATCGCCGACTAGGAGCCCCAGCGGAATCCGTGTTAGAAAAGCCCATCGTCAGAGTGGATGACCTTGAGATAGCGCGGCGCGTGGACTTTGTACTTTCCGATACGCAAGCTTTCGACCATCGAGTAATCGGTGGGATGAGCAAGTTGATCTTGCGTGATTTGCCCCTGATGTTGCTTGAGTTCTGGCCTGAAGGAATTCGTGAACTTGGGGATAACCCGGAAGCAATTATTGAAATGTATAAGCAGTTGCCCTATACCATGGAGATTCTTGAAGAGCCGTCGATAAATTCCGGTTCTTTAAGTCAAGAGTTTGTATCGTTCGCATCTAGCACAGCTGGAAGCTACGTTTCATTAGTCCTAGCGCCTTACCAATTCAGTTCCCAGTCACCCGTACGGCCAGCGACGTGAGTGCGCGTGCCCGGCTTTCCGGTAGCGAGTTTGGTAATTCTCAAAAACTACGCATCAATTGAGGAAATTGCTCGAACCCCATCGGTTGCGTCGACGGCAAGTGGTTTGAAACGGAAGATTAAGAGGTGAAGAAGCTCAAAGAGCTCGAGCGTGAAAACAAGGGTTCCCGGTATAGAACACGCCACTGTGGAAGGCAATGACAAGAATGACCGCAACACCCCGCAATCCGTCGTGCCGGCCGTCGACCAAGTTGGAACACGTCTTTTTCGTTAAATCGAAGCCACATTCGGGAGTTCATACTGTTTAGGACCTCGAGATTCGCGGCGACGGTTCCAAGATCATGCCATCCAACGCGGAACGGGGGTAAAGGCCAGGCCCAAGTTGGTCGTTCGGTCGGAACCTTTTTTGTCAAGAATTTCACGCAGCAAGACTTCCAACTCCCATTTGGAAATCTAATGGCTTGGCTATTTCGTATCAGCTGAGATCGTCGCAAGCTCGAAGCTTTCGAAATCCGCGAGGATGTCAGCACGCGCATGGCGCATGTTCACCACCGCGTGCTGCGATAAGGACACTTGGCGCGGAACCTTAAGTACGGAGTCGCTGCGCTAGGTGAACTCGAAATAGCAGCTCATGGTTACTCTCAAGGGTTACTCTTGATGCTGACTGCATCTCAGCCGATGAACTCGACAGATGCGAGAACTGGTCCACCCTGGACCCAGCGCGAGTGGACAGATTCGTGAAAGTCCTCTGGCTCCTTGCTGAAAAGCAGCGTACGCTCGCGTGAAAATGAACGCCAGAGAACTCTTAACTTCTCGTCCCGGCGTACTTCAAATGACCGAAGCCGGGCGAGCGCGAATGACCATTTCATGTCGTGATTGCGAGTCGATACCGAAAGTGCACAACGCCGGTGAGATCATTGAGCGCGATGGCAACCGCGTGCAGGTCATGCATAACGGCAACGTTGTACTTGCGGATTGCTACTACGGCGGCTGGATGACGTCGATCATTTCGTCCCTTCACGGACACCATGAACCCCAAGAAGAAAAAGTGTTCCATGCAGTACTAGATACGCTGAAACCGGGCGCCTCGATGATCGAACTTGGATGTTTCTGGGCCTATTACTCACTGTGGTTCAACACGGCGATTCCTAACTCTAGGAATATCTGTTGTGAACCGGACACTCGTAATATTGAAGTGGGCAAAAAAAACGCGGAGCTGAACAATCGAGACGTGATCTTCTTGCAAGCCGCAGCAGGCAATAACCACCGAGCTACACTTGATCACCGGTGTGAGGCAAACGGCCAAATCCTACGAATTCCGATCTATTCGGTCGACGGCATTCTCGGGGACTATGGATGGGACACGCTTGATGTCCTTCACATGGATGTTCAAGGTGCCGAACTATCCGCACTTCAAGGTGCCACCCAGGCCATTGAGCAGGGTCGGATCACCTATGTCTTCGTGTCGACTCACCACTACTCAATATCTGGACACCCAGATACGCACCAGCGATGTTTAGATTTTTTGACTGCACGCGGTGGTCAGATCATTTCCCACCACACGGTGGCCGAATCATTTAGCGGCGATGGCCTCATTGTCGCGCGATTTGGCACCGGTGAACCGATGACCGTTGATGTCTCTCTTAACCGTGCCGGTCAATCACTATTTCGCTCGCCCGAACAGGACGTGATATATCTCTTTGACGTGATCGACGACCGGGACGCTGCAGAGCTCGATGGTCAGTTCCGCAATGAAGAATCGCCAGACTCGGAGTCTGTAATGACTGACCGTGACTTCGTTTCGCATCTATACGAACTGTGTCTGGGACATTCACCGAATGCCGAAGGGTTAGATGCTTGGTGTCAGTATTTGGCAAGCGGCGGAGATCAAAAACGACTCTTACGCGATCTTCTCAATAGTGAAGGATACCGACAGCGTCAAGATCCCGCCTGGAACCGACGGTTGGCAATGGTTCGATCCATTGAAGATCCAACACAGCACACAGACCTGCAATACAAAGCGAAAGTCGCAGAGGTGCCGGCCATTTGCCAGTCAACCATTCAGCAAGATCAAACCCACTGGTTCCCGGCTGCCATGATCGGCGCAGACGAGATAAGGGAACGGCTTTTTGAAGGTGATTACATAACGGGTGCAACCGATCTGCTCACGAAGCTAGCGAGCGACGACTTCTCGGTGTATTTAGCTGACTACTACCACGAGGGACTAAGTCGGTTTGGCAGAAATTGGCGTTACGCAGATATTCTGACCGTCCTACTTTGTCTTACTGATTGTCTTCAGCCGAATTCGTACCTGGAGATTGGAGTTAGACGCGGTAGGAGCGTGGCAGCCGTGGCGAGCAGACGCCCTGAATGTTCCCTGGCGCTCTTTGACCTATGGGTTCAGGGATATGCAGGCATGCCGAACCCTGGACCAGATTTCGTGCGCGAGGAACTCGAGAGAATCGGACACCGAGGGCCGCTGGAAATACTTGATGGCGATAGTCACGAAACCGTGCCCGATTACTTTGAAAGGTATCCTCAAGCGACATTCGACCTTATTACGGTAGACGGAGATCACAGCCGCGAAGGCGCTACGTCAGACCTGTGTAACGTCTTGCCTCACATTAACTTAGGCGGCGCGATCGTCTTTGATGACATTTCACATCCACTTCACCCCTGGATGGCTGAGATCTGGCGCGATGTAGTTCTTTGCGATGATCGATTTTCTGGTTTTTCATACACCGACGCCGGTTTTGGCGTCGGATTTGCAATACGCAAGTACTAGTGGCGCTGAGCGCAGGACACTAGCGTCCGCCATCAGCGCCCAATCATTATGACGAAGCTAAAGCGGTACAGTTTCCCTGCTCCCGATGCAGCATTTGCATGAACGTTCTTGCGCTCCCGATCGCCAGGCCTAACACCTCAGCGTTTCCAGCCTTTTCAAGGACGACGGTCGTGGCTGATGGCACTCGATGATTGATCTCCTTGATAGCAGCTGCAAAGGCACTTGGATTCCCTGCTTCAAAAAACTTGGCATCGACACCATGATGTTCGCGGTGAATCGGGATATCGGAGAGAACGATCGGGCGACCAAGCATTCGCGCATCTTCAATACCCAATCCCCATCCTTCATAGAGCGACGGCTGGAGAATCGCCAAAGCGTTCCGCATCACTTCAAGTTGCAATTCACGCGGCAACGGATCGAGAACGATCAGATTTGAATCGAGCCCTAACCTGCCGACAAGACGCCGGATTTGTCGCCGATAAGGGTCGTCAGCATCAAGCGAGCCACAAGTTGACACGACACGTATGTCAAAGCCATCGTCGAGAAGAATTCTCATAGCTCTGCACAACGTCTCGTAGTCTTTACTCGGATAAAGCTGATTTGGGACGTAGTAGAACCGGTCCGGAAGGTCTAATGACCAATACTGATTTCGGGCCCGAACTGGTGCTCCACTTGGCAGCGGATAGCACCGAAGTACGTGTGTACGACATTTTGTATTGGCAAAGATTTCATTGAACTCTCTCAAAGTAGTGCGACTCATCAGCACGACCAATACATCGCGACGGCATAGAGCCGTCATATCGTTGTCCCTGCTGTACATTTCGAGAAGAGTGAATTCACGTTCCATTATCCGGTGCTTAAAATCTGGTATCCAATAAAGCGGTTGACCGAATGTTGGAATCCCCCACGACGGGTAGAGCAATGGAAACGTGTAGTCGCTTGATGTGAGTAGCCAACGAGACCATTCGTTGTCGCTCAACTGTGACTTGCGGGCGAATCGCCGATAGCGATCTAGCGCAGGAGAGGAACTCACAATCGGGTGAAATTGATCAAAGACACCGAGGACCGTTTCGCAGTCTTGTAGTTGCGACACAGTTTCGCGAATATCGGAATTCCGTTCCCAAATGTCGATCGCAATGAAGACGACGATCCGAGGACGGTCTCTGCGTGGCAATTTTGACAATGCTCGCGCGAAGTTGACAATGTATATTTGTCCTGCAGGCCAATCGACAACGTACGGAGAGAGAAGAACACAGAGCAAGGGCTGGCGCCTCTTCGGCGAAGGAGAAGGAAGACCCATGGGGAGCATGGCGTCCATAAGCGACGCGGCTGGATAGGTGGGTTGGAGTGACAAGGAGCGCTTTAAGGATGTACGCGCACCCTCTGCATTTTCCAAATTCCAAAGCGCTACAGCAAGACCGTACTGTGCTTCCGCAATCGACGGGGCGGTGTGAAGGATATCATCATACACTGCACGTGCAGATTCGTATTCGCATCTGGAAAGAAGCATTTCTGCAAGGCGTAGCCCTCCTTCTAAGTGTGGAATCGAGGCTTGGAACGCCGCCCGAAACTCCTCGAGCGCCTCATCGGTCCGGTGCAAGCCAATAAGCGCCTGTGCGTATCCGAACTTTGCCAGCGCAAAAACGGAGTCCAACCGATCTGTAGAACTTTCCGCTGTGGCCCGATATAAAGCCAAAGCTTCAGAAAAGTGCCGTTCCTCAAGACATTGTTGCGCTGTCTCCAGGCTCGCGAATAAGTCGTCAGATGACATATTGACCGTTTTCGGGGACTGACTCGCCGAATCTGGTTTCGAATTCACAATCACTTACTTTATGACTGCCGCCAGGAGCTGAGTCGCGAAGTCGCATGGAAGTTCACACAATCCACGCACTGTATTGCTGGGCCAGCATCGGCTGGTGCACGTCATTTCAAACTAGGCCGCTACCCTATCGCCGAAGCTGATGGTAAGTTTCAAGAATGCAGCGAAGTGGGAGAACCGCTTTGCAAAGTGAAGCAGCGCGCGCACCGCAGACGATGAATGCTGAATGGGAGCCAGTTCGACCCCTTGCAATTCCGGGCGTTCAGATCAAGGAAATCAAGAATGTCGTCGTTCGAAGTGGAGTCTTGACCGAGTGCTACCGATCGGAGTGGTTTGAGCCGTCGTTTCATGCCCTCCACATAGTGCACATGTCGTTGCTAGCCGGCGGCGGTTCGTCGTGGCACTGCCATCGTCATCAAAGCGATGTGGTCATCCCGGTGCTTGGACAATTGCGAATCGGGCTCTACGATGACCGTTCCGAGTCTTCGAGCTACCGCTGTTTTGAGATGCTCCACGTTTCGGTGGCGCGGCCGGTGGCGGTGTACGTGCCACCGCTCGTTTGGCACGCCGTGAAGAATCCCACGAATGAATCGGCCGCGTATGTGGTGGCCAACGATAAGCCATATAGCTACGAGGAGCCGGACGATTGGATACTTCCCATCGGGTCTCCAGGGATTCCTCACTCACTAGATTGAGCCACGACCATCTAGGCACGCCCGCCAAGCCGGAGTCGTTCGTTTTGACGGCAGTGACTTGTGATCCTGCGGTCATTCGCCACGCCGACAAGGCCGGGGTCGATCGGATCGGGATTGATATTGAGCGGATGGGCAAGCATCTTCGCCAAGGCAATCGCCCCGGCTATCGCATATCTGACCACGAGCTGGATGATCTGGCCACCGTAGTGTCCAACGTTACGAACGCTGAGATCTTCGTGCGCTTCAATCCACTCCATCCTGATTCGCAGTCCGAGATCGATCGAGCTCTGGACTTGGGCGCCCAAGTGGTGATGCTTCCAAGCTTCACCGAGCCACGCGAAGCTGCTCGCTTTGTCAAGATGGTCGGCGGTCGAGCGAAACCAATCCTCCTCGTGGAAACGGCGGCAGCCGCAGCGCGAATTAGCGAATTTGTCGCGATAGAGGGCGTAACAGAGGTCATGGTCGGACTGAACGACCTCCACATAAGTCTCGGCTGGTCGAATCCATTCGAGGTGATGACATCGGACCTGATTGTCTCAATTGCGGCGCACGTGCGAGAGGCCGGAATTCGTTTCGGAGTTGGCGGTCTCGCTCGAGCTGAGGATTCCACATTGCCGGTGTCACCGGATTTGGTCTATGCGCAGTATCCCCGGCTGGGCGCCACTGCAGCATGGCTCGCGCGCTCGTTCTACAGCGGCATCAATACCTGTGAGATTCCATTTGAAGTGCGGAAATTGAACGAACGGTTAGCGTACTGGTTTGCACAACCCGTCAGTGCTTTGACGCGCCAGCGCGATGCTTTGGCAACCAAGATTCGCGATTTCGGGGAACAAATGAGATGATTGCCAAGAACTTCAACCAGGCTGCATCTCACGTCTATTGCACCTATTTCGACACCGGGTTCCTTTCGCGCGGCCTTGTAATGTTGCGCTCGCTCCGCCGTTACGATCCGAGTTCGATCATCGTGGTACTGGCCATTGGCGAGGTGCCAGCACGCGTACTACACGACGTGTTCGGATCTGAGCTCCGAGTGATCGAGTCGGAAGCATTGCACTCCGCGGTTCCAGTCCTGAGAGTGATTCGCGAGCAACGAAGCACGTGGGCGTTTTACGCGACACAAAAGCCGGCTCTCGCGATGTTTACGATGGGTAGCGAGATATTGCCGGAGTCTGTCGTGTATGTCGACGCGGATACATGGTTTTTTGCCGATCCAGCGCCGATTTTTCAGGAGATTGGTGGCGCCTCCGTCGGCATCTCACCACATCGATTCCACGCCGCGAACAGAAATCTGAATATCTATGGAAAGTACAATGCCGGTTGGGTCTATTGGTGCAATAACCAAATTGGCCGAGAGTGCCTCGCCGATTGGCGTGACGACTGCTTAGAATGGTGCTCGGAACAAAACCAGCCCGACGGACGTTTCATGAATCAGGGCTACTTGAATCGCTGGCCTGAGCGGTATTCGAACGTGCATGTCGTGTGGAATCCCGGCGCGAATCTTGCGCCGTGGAACGTGGACGGACACGTGCTTGAGCGTGATGGCGACGCAGTAACTGTCGACGGAAGTCCACTGATCTTCTATCACTTTAGCGGTCTTCGCCGAGATGCCGGGAGACACTGGTACAGCTCCTATCCGAAGTTTGAACAGTTTGATCTTGTGAATGACACGATCTATCGTCCGTACATCACTGCCTTGGATGCGGAAGGCCGCAGGCTCGCCGACACATATGGAATTGAAGGCGTGGGAGCGGCGCAATCAGTCGACGAATTCGCGCCTCGTGTTCGGTTGGGCCCGTGAACCAGCGAGAGCGAATGAAAAATAGGCGTATGTGTCCGTCGTCCAATTGCTGGTGCGTTTCATTAGCCAGCGATTGAAGGCGAATGTGTGCGGGGTCCAAC
>Ga0207000_1259_pt2 | contig 11892 bp, 9 predicted proteins | sample Alteio_BWMinCont_90_FD_153498 | JGI IMG/M metagenome (GOLD analysis project Ga0207000, IMG submission 153498) | Enriched cells from forest soil in Barre Woods Harvard Forest LTER site, Petersham, Massachusetts, United States -... | ecosystem: Environmental > Terrestrial > Soil > Temperate forest >...
GATTTGAAGGATTGTCGGTTGACGGTCGTTGGTTCTCATGAAATCAGTCATGGCGGTGGCGCGCATGAATGCCTCAATCAGAAGATGCAGGCCCTTTTCCGGATGTACTCGCCCGACGTAGAGAATCTCGCGATTACGGTTTGCAAAGTTTGGCTCTAAATCGTTTGTGCGCAAATTGGACAAATAAGGCGGAACTAGGGATACCCGGACAGATGCCGGCCCCAACCCCAACTCCCACCGGATCTTGTCTGCAACGACAGACGAAACCGTCTGGATACGCGGCGCATGCCTGTATAGCCACATCTGACCTTTGGGAAACCGGGCGACATGCACGTAGAGGCTGCCATGGCGTCGATCACGGACAAAAATTGGCAGCCACATGCAGTTGGTTACCAAAATATCCGCGCCGACAGGAAGAACGCGGAGAGCACGCAACGAATAAATCAGATCATATGCCCGATACAATAGCTTTGTACGTGGTGCATCGCGGCTTGGCAGACGGAGGTGTCCCACGCCCTCAATTTGCTCAGTTGAGGGAAGGCCCTTGAAGCGTCGCGAGATATGCGCGACCCGATGTCCACGAGCCGCAAATTCGACGCCCAGGCCGAACCACATTTTTTCAACACCTGATTCGAGAAGCGGGGGGACGGGATAGTACGGCCCCTGTACGATGGTGATCGTCATCTGTTTACTGAACCGCCGTACATTAACACTCCGCTCACAAAATGCGGGCTGGTGTTTCAAGCAACAAGCGCTCGTAAAGTGCCGTGTAGTTTAATGCCATAGTTTGCACCGAATACAATCGCACATTGGAGAAACCTCGATCGATCAGCTCGCGACGCGGAGCCTGTTCCAGGAGCCGCAAGAGGTCTTCGGTGATTCCCTTCTGGTCATCGGGTTCGCGGAGTAATGCTCCATTTCCGGCGATCTCCGGCACCGAACTCGTGTTGCTACAAATCACGGGACAACCGCAGGCCTGAGCCTCCAGCACAGGCCACCCGTAGCCCTCGAAGTAGGATGGGAAGACAAGCGCATGGGCCATGGAATAGAGGGCTTCAAGCAGATCGTTGTCGGGACGCACAACCTCAGTCAGTGTGCCGCTGACGCCAAGTTCTTTGGCCAATTCAAGGGTTTCTGAAGACAGGGGCGCGCCGGCAAGCACTACTCCACAATCGTGTTTCTGGCGGAATCCGGCCACTGCCGCCAGCACGACCTTACGGTTCTTCCGTCGCTCATTCGAGCCAACATGCAGGACAAAAGGCCGTTCGCCGAGCTTACCGAGTCCGACCTGGGCGAGCCGGATCAACGCCGTCACACGGGATATCTGCTGATAAGGATGATTCAGCGCAATCGGCACCACCGAGCTACGCTCCATTGCGTCACCCTTCCCTGCGAGGCGGATCCAGTCATTGCGAGTATAAGACGAGTCGCAAGCAACATGGTCCGCGCGGCGCAATCCCCGCATGATCCACTGCTGCAATAAACAGCCCGTTCGGCTGGGATTGATATGTGTCGATTCTCCCAAAGCCGCACGCACCGTGAGCAAATCGTGACAGGTGATCAGCCATGGCTCGGTGCGTCTCCTCGGCACGTACATCGCATTGCCGTGATCGATCACATGGACTATGCATCGCTTGTCATTGCTTGACGCGGTGCGCCGCAATGTCGTGGGAAATACGACATATTTATCGAGATAGCCAAGCCACTTCTTCCAGCCCCCATATCGGTATCGACCACCAATCCTCCCGAACCGCGCCACCGGCGCTACCACGGAGACGGCCACTCCCGTCTCGCGAATCGCCTGTTCCATCAGCGCACCAAATCGCAACATGCTCTGTAGTCCGTCCGGCGCATAGTTGCAGACCAATAGCACTCGATAGCCTCGCAGATCGATCCCTCTTGCGTTGTCTCGTTTGCTCATCTTCTCCCAGTGAATGTGGCGTGCCGTCCACTTGTATGACTCAGGCCCGCGACGGGACCGTCTTATGATATAGAGAACCAAGGGGTCTCGTCCCCAGCGTAGCGCCAGAACGCATCGCATCCCGCTCCACTCTCAAGGCTGCCAGCGTCAGGCCGGTGACGAACACCGCAAAACCGAGCTGGTTCGGTGGCCCCCATTGACCGAGTAGCAGGTCGGGCGCGCAAGCGAACCAGAGGAGGAGAGGAAGCAGATAGCCACGGCCAGCAGCGCGAAGGGCGTCAAGACCGAGCGAGACCGTCAGCCACGCCCGGCAAAGCAAGTAGAGGAGCCCAAGTACGATTCCAGCCTCCAGGATCACGCGCTCCCATTCTCCCTCGCCCAGGATAAACTGCACGTCGCCAGTGGCCAGCCTGCTCCCCGCGTTTGTCCCCAGACCCAACCCGCTACCCAATACTGTTCCGTCTTTAAGATATTCCCCAAAATCGAGAAACGGTTGTACAGCCCGCAACAATAGACCCTGGCCCAATCCGGCGTCCGCAAACCGCTCCACAAGGCCGTCGATTCCAGTTTGAAGAACGACACTGGTCGAGAGTAGTCCCATTGCCACAATGCTCAGACCTCCGACCCGCAACGCTCCCTTGAATGATTTCAAACTTAGGCATGTACCAACGAGGACGCCTACAAGGACCAGAAACATAGCAACCACGACCGACCGGCTACCAGATAAGGCCCCACAGATGACACAGGCCATCACAGCCAACCACCTCAGTCGGCGCGACAGAAATCCCGGGGTAAACTCCGCACCAAGTGCGACCGCGAACGCACACGCGTTGAAGGCAACCATACCGGAGATGAACGGAAAGAGTCCGGGCGTACGAATGTGTTCTCCCGATGCGGACATTTGTCCGGCTTCGCCTCCAGCGGCAAAATTAACCCATGCGTCCTGAGGGGAAAGGTATTGAAGAACGACAAGGGGGGTCATCGCGATGGACACAATGCTGATTGCGCGTCCCAACTCTTGGAAATCGCGAAAGCGAAACGTGGCCGCAATTACGAAAATCACAGGCAAGTGAAGAAAATAGGTTCGCAAGCCAAAGGCGGCTACAGCTGGGCTCAGACCATTCATCACTTGAATCGTGCCAAGTAAACAGAAGGCTGGGACAAGAACGGCGAATGCTATCGCAATACTCGAGGCTTGGAACAAGCGATCGCGTATCGCGAACCAGATTATGCCGATCGCCACCGGATCGCGGACGATGAGAAGATAGTCTGAGTAGTCCGGAAGAATCCACTTGCGCAGGGCTCCCTCGAATAGAAGAAGCCAGAAATACAACCATATCAGCCGCTTGATCCATCGAAAGGGAAACGAGTCCCTTTTCGGCGGCATCGAAGGTTGCGGTCTGGTAGGAACGTCGCGATGCATGGAAGTGAGATCACTCATGGATTTGATTGACTTGTCGCTCACAGGCGGGGTCCGACGACAACAATCTTGAAATCCATCATGTCAAACTTCTGAAGCGGTCGTCCAACGAGCGCCGGTTCGTCCAGCAACGGATGTCCAGCGCTTAGGATAACATATTGAAATTCGGCAATCCTTTGTGGGTATGTTTCCCAATAGGTCCTGTCGGGGCCGAATCCCATGTCGACCACCCTCAATTTTTGGCCCCTCTCGTGGAAAGTCAGCCATAGCGGCGGTACGGCCGCCACTGTCGCCTCCGGCGGGATATTCGCGACCAAGGCGGCGAAACGATCGGGACTGCGTCGGTCCCAATTCATAAAGCCGAGTGCGGAATAGCCGGCGATCTGAGCCACTCCCAATAGACTCCCCGCCATGCCTAAAATGTAGATGCGGCGGAGAGCTCTGCCTTCATACGTGGACCATGCGAGCGCCAGAGCGACAAAGACTAAGGCGACAAACGCGGTTAGTTTTCCCCTGCCTGCGCCAGTCAGCGATAGCATGACCGCCCAGCAACACACGGGCACGAACAATGCCCAGATGTGCCGCGGCCAGCATGGGACATCTTCTCGCCTAATGAACCTACGGAATGCGATTGGAACAGAAGCCAAAAGGATGGCGCAGGAAAGCACTAGGGCGGAAATTAGAGTGAATCCACCAATCTGGAAGAATTCGCGGAATCCATGGCCGGCCGCGACATTCGCGGCAAGCCATGAGAAGCCCAATCCCGGTTGAACCATGCTCTTGGCTATGTCGCGCATTTGCCGGATCCCTTCCCAGGATCGCGAGCCGTAGGTCAAGCCCCACACCGCGGCAAACAGGATCATTGGGGTAGCGACGGTCACAACGACTTGCCAGGGACGTCTCCAACCCAGCATGGCCACTGTGATTGCCCAGGCGACCGCTGCGAACGCACCTCCGATGTAGGTCGATAGCGTGATACCCATGAATACGGCCGAGCCCAATGCATGCTTCCAGGAGAGAATGCCCGCTTGTTCGCCGCTCCCAGACGGACCGCGACTCAGCAAGCACAGAAAGGCGAGAGCCGCGAACAACGGCACCATGGCACTCATCCGGCCAAAACGCGCATCCACAAATCCCATCGGCTCTGAGACCAGCAACATGAACGCCAAATTGAAACCTCCCGCCGTCAGCCACTTTCGCTCGCGCAGGCGCCAAAGGATGCGGTAATAAACTGCGTGAAAGGCCATGTAGGCAAGGATTGGCAGCGCACGTAGTGTGTATACGTTGACCCCGCCAATTCTGAAAACGATCGCGAGTAGATACGAATAAACCGGTGGGTGATGGGCATACATGATGCCGATCGCCAATCCCTCAAAACTTGCGGCTCGCAAGCCCTGTCCTTGCGCCAAAGTCGCCGCCTGGTCCGCCATCAGAACTTCGTCGGCATTCGAGGCCAGCGGCAACCGATCGAAACCCGCGACCAGCAGCGCACACTTGGCGATTGCCAGGACGATTAACATTCGCGTGAGCCAGCGGGATTCCATAAGCCTATCGATCAGCTTCGCGGGCGCGCGGAAACCGCCAGCGCCTCGACCGCGGAACGCGCGATGATTGTCTGATAGTTTGACCAGCCAGCCTCCGATGCACGCCTACGGGAAGCAACCATCATGTCGCCCAAGGTGGACCGATTCTCAAGAAACCAGGCGAGTTTCTCCGCAATCGCATGAGGTTGCCGTATTGGAACGACAAAGCCAGTCTGACCGGGAGTTACCATGTCGCTTGTGCCCGTATTGTCTGTGACAATCACAGGTAACCCCTGGCTGAGCGCCTCCTGCACGACCAGCGCGCGCCCTTCGACGATCGAAGGCAGGCAGAATACATCGCAGGTGCCCATCAGCGACAGAACTTCCTTGTGAGAACGGGGTCCCTCATAAGTGAAAGGCGGTCCAGCCTTATGGTAAAATTCCAGCGGCACGGGACACGCTCCCATCACCACGAGTTCGATTCTCTTCGCCCCAATCAGCTTGACCGCGGCAAACAGGTCGGCCAGCCCCTTCCGCTGGGTCAAGGCACCGGCGAAAAGCACGCGAAGCGGACCCTCGGCTGTCCGAGCCTGACGGCCTTGGGACCCGCCCGAAACAGGCGAGCCAAATGGAGCTGTCACCACTCGGCGCCCCTCAATAGCCCACGCTGGCAGGCTCCGGCACACGAAATCGCTCGGGCAAAATACCACGTCAGCAAGTTCAAGTTCCCTGCGCTTGCGCTCCAACTTTTCCGGCGAATCCCGCCGCCCCTCCATGGTTGGGGCCCACTCGGGCAGTCGGAGGCATTCTTCGGCCAGGAAACGCTGCGAAGTCTCCCAATAGGCAATCGGCAGGTCATAGAAGCGAGTGAGGCCCAAATTCCGAGCGACTGTAAACGTGTCGACCGCCCCGTCCTCGTAAGCATAGACACCGCACAGCCCAGATTTTCGAGAGAGCGTCAGAAGGCGGCGACCGACGTGCCGATCAAGATCTCGATAGACGGCATCCACGCTCGCCCATCCGAATTCATGACGGACAACGGAAGACCACCGCACCGGTAAGGCAAGATGTCGGACGAGCTCGCGCCATGGCCTGACATGGATCATCTCTCCCGGCAGATTGTAGGACCTGCGCACCACCTCCGTCCGTGCAGCCCGCGGGATCAGCTTCGTCCATGAGGCATTTTCCGCGAACCCCAGGGACGTGGTGTATTCCAGCAATAAGCCGGCGTGGTGCAATCCGTCGAGGACGGCGCGCACGTTTCGATTTCCGGTGGGATGACTGACGAGAATCACGGAACGTCGTAATCGAGCGATCTCACGTCACCAGTGCAGTGTATGCCCAGTAGTTCATGATAGGACGCGCGGTAAAAAGTCATGGGCCGCAGAAAATCGCGCAGTGTCTCACGCCCGCGACAGGCGCGGTAGGAGTATTCTGCCTCGGTCATCGCAGCGGCCTTGCGCAGGCACTCTATCAAGCTGCGGACGTCGCCAGGCTCAGCCAAAAGCGCCGAATCGCCGGCTGCGTCGGGTAGTCCACCATCCCGCGTAATGATGACGGGTAGACCCGCGTTGCGGGCCTCGATCGGAGTGAGCCCAAGATCCTCCCTTGTGCGCGGCGGTGCGACCAGCCAGCGGGCTCGGGCAAACCACGCGGCCTTCGTCCGATCGTCGACGAAGCCCGGCATCCTCACGCCGCGAATCCCCAGTTCAGCAACAAGCCCATTGATCCGCCGTCGCAGCGGCCCATCGCCCAACAAGATGAGTGGCCAGCGTTCTGTGTCCAGCCCTGCGGCGGCGTATGCGTGCACCAGATCGTCCAACCCTTTGTTTTCGATCCAGCGACCCACAAACAAGAACCCCCGTCTCTCCGCATCGGCTGAGGCGCCAGCCGGCGCGGGCAAACGACAGATCGTGGGCACGCAGTCACTTCCACTGCGCTTCCCCGTCGGTTCCCAAGTGTTCCACACAAATCGCGAGTTATACCACCGCCGGTGCGCGAGGCGTGCGCTGAGCCGCCACAGCACACTGTGCAGGTTGAGATCGGGCCGGAGCCAGTTGTGAATGCTGAGTACCACTTTCTTGCCGAGGACGCGTGAAGGAATCGCTATATCCGGCGACGCGTTCTGACCATGCACCAAGTCAGCCCAACGAATCTGCTCCAACAGCTCCTTCGTTCCTCGGCGCACAAAGGAAACCGGCGCGACGAGCGAACTTGTCATTATTCGGAGATCATCCCGGATGTCCTCGCTTCCGACTAATTTCAGACACACCCGCAGCTCGAACTCGGGCCAGGCGGCGATGGCCTCGGCGAGCGCGATCACGAATGCCTCGATCCCTCCGTAGTGCCCTTGGGTCGGGCCCGCGATTAAGATATTGTGTTTATGCTGCAAGTCCGCCGACTCGGGTCCGGGATCTGAAATAGAACCATCCTTGCCATGGTTGCCGCATATCGCTTACCGCGTACTTGCGTGCCGTTTCGTCCCATCCATTCAATTCCGGACACCGCGCAGGATCGTGTTTCTCGCTCATTACGATCGTGACGACATGCGTGCTGTCCAATGCAAGAACCATTGGGTCATCACGCCGGGGAGGGCCGTTGTGAATCTCAACCAGAAGGTCCACGCCAGCAAAGTGCACCGCCGTCCCCGCATTGAACAATATCCGCTCGAAACCCTCGCAGTCTGACATAATCAGGCCTCCGCGGGGGGCATGGGACAGCAACCACTCGCGCGAGCAAAAGCCGCGCACATCCACCCGCCCTGCCACGCCGTTATGCCGCGCCAAAGCGATACATGCCTTTCGTGCCCATGGATCGGTGTCGAACGCGAGAACTGTAGCCCTCTGAATCGCCCGGGCAAATCCGACAGCATAATAACCTTCCGCACAACCGATATCTAGAATTTGAGGGCAGCCATGCCGGATAATTTCATCAACAATTTGCCCAAGCTCGCATTCGTAGACCCCCAGCAGCCGCTGGGTAATGTGGCGATGCGTGGTAAGCGATGTATATTCCATGCCTTGAAACGGACCACGCCGCACCACGCGACCATGCTCTTGCTCATAGCGCCGGTTGAGGTTTTCGAGGCCAATCCGCCGCTCCACCCGCTGAATAAAACGGCGGCTTCGGACCGCCTGGAGCGTAGTCCAGACTGCGGCCGGCAGCACGCTGCCCAAACATTTCTTCAACACTCTCCTCATGCTAAAACCGTGCCTGCTTGGTCGCGCACTTGGCATCGGCATTCCTCTACCGAGCAGCTACCGATTGCAAATCGTACAAAAACCGGTCCGTCACTTCCGCCAAACGCGGAACGGGTTGTTGGCGTCTCAGTAGGAACTGTCCCCAGTCGAACGAGTGCCCCATAGCATATCGCACAAGTAACGGATTGGGCGCGAACTCCATATCGTTCACTTCGGGCCCGTCGTTCCTTGTTACAAGTGTCGGCACGCCAAAATCTAGATAACCAGCGACCGCGCTGCTCTTGCCGATTACTCCCCATGGTGTGGTTGCAAAGGCGAAATCAAGCCGCGCAATTATCCCCCCCGCCACGGCTGGCGACACAAACCCCAGGTCAACCACCACGATCTCGCGTTGCCACCGCTCACGCACTCTTAGCAATTTTCTCGGTCCGTAGGGCCCCGGCTTGCCGAATACAACCAGGGCAACCTTCCGGCCCTGAGCCGCGGCATACTGGATCAAGCTGGCCAGCGCCTCGTCCGGATTCCACTCTGCGTGAATTGCGCCAAATAGACCGGCGACCAAAAATCCGCCTTCAGGCGGCACACCCGTAGTCGCGAGAATCGAATCCACTAACGCAATGTCCCTCGGCGTCGGACTCGGAATACTGCCGAAGAGTGGCAGTGCTCGAATGCGAAATCCAGCGGTGCGCAACGCCGCCGCGTACGGAGCGGCATGCGTATGGATGATCTCGGGGTTGAGTCGGCGAAGAAGACGCAAAACAACGACCCGTTGAAGGCGCCCTAGAATAAAGTGGCGGCGAAACGAAAACGGTTGTCCCAAATGAACCCATAATTCGTGGATCATCGCATGGGCCCGCGCCCCTCCGCGAATTCGCGAGAGCCGATCGGCAAGTCCCCAGGACAGGCCCCTTGAATGAAACCCAAATGGAACAAACTGCAGGCTAATCCAATCGTATGGCTCCGACGCAAGGAACCTTTTCAGCCATTCCTGGCGCTCGATCCACGATGACGATCTGGCAAGCCGGATGATAGGCGCGCCGTTCCGTTCACTTTGCCGTGCGATACCGGGCGCGATCTCGTCATTAAGCGCAACCACGACTGATGAGTGTCCTCGAGCGACGAGTTCCCCCGCCAGGCCCACGGAATAGTCGCCAACACCGTCACGCCCTGCCTCCAACCCGCCGCAGAGGAATGCGATTCTCACGCCGGCTTCCGCATGCCCCTTGTATTTGCGGCCGACCAGGCCTCGTAGTGCTCTGCTAGCTGCCGCCCAACCCTGTCCCAACGAAGACCCGCAACCCGTGCTTGGGCCGCTCTCGATATCCGCTCGAAACAGGCGTCGTCAGCGAGTAGCGCTTCAATCCGCGTCTCCATAGCGCCCGTGTCCGCAAACGGCACCACGAACCCATCGACCCCGTCTCTTAGCTCCGCTCCGAACCCCGTGGGAGTGACGACCGGCGCGCAACCTCTGGCCATTGCCTCCGCGGTGGCCATGCCAAAGCCCTCATAGCGGGACGGGAAGAAAAATACGCGCGATGCCGTTAGCGCGTCGGCGAGTGCCGCGTTCGAGAGCCGTAAATGCACATGGATTCTCGGACGAAACCTGTCGGGAAACGCGCTTAGGACCGAATCCTGACGCCCGCCTGTGCCAAACACATCAAAATGCAGATTTGAAAGCTTGTCGAGCAATCGGGTCATCACCGATACTATGTAGTCCACTCCTTTGCGCCCGATCCAGCTGCCGTTAAATGCCACGCGTGTCCCACGGCGCATGTCGAAAGTCCGGTCAAGAAATTCGGTATCGAGACCCGGCCCGACCACAGCTGTCTGCTGCCGCGGCAGAATTCCATGCTTCACGACGTATTCCACATCTAATTTGCACAGGGCTACGAAGGCGTCCGCGCTGCGAAAGGCGATTTCCGAGAGGCGGTGATGCACGGGACCGGTGACGAGTTGCTTGAGCTGGCTCAATAGAGTAGTTTCTTCACGACAGCCGGATTGTTGGCATTCCGCCGCAAGCAACTCTAATCCGTTCGTGTGTGCAACCAGGAGCGGACGTTCTCGTCGTCTACTGAGCGTGGAAGCGAGCAACCAAAATTCATCCCCATAGTATTCTATAACGTCATAGTTACGTTGACCTATTTTTCGTCGACCGGTCCACCATGCACCGAGAGCTTGGCGGAACTTCTTCCCTCGCGACAGCCGCTGACCGATTTCGTAGTGGATTGGCGCAAGGATGTCGACGTTATGACCTAAATTGCGCAGTTCGGCGCTGTAACGAAGAACAGTCCTTCCAGATCCAAGATTCGGATCGAGCGGACAATTGCTGATCGAGAGAATTCTCAAGTTTACGGTAAACCGCTTTTAGAGAAGTTGCTCTTGTGCCCGCACAGCCTCGTTTCCCGAATCTCCGCCACCGCGCGAACCCGACCGCAATTGACGCAGCTATCTTGTCGCTGCTCGAATTCGCTCCGAGTGCTTTGCCGCCACGCCAGCGATGAGATTCAGACCTTGCTGATCTTCAAACACACAGGCCTCCGCATCGCTATTAAGTAACTTCACTCCTTGGCCGCCGCAAATCGCAAAAACGTCATATCCCATTTGGCGCAAGAAAAGCCGCAAGTCGGCGGGCCGGTAGCCGAACGCTTGCGTCCACGAGCCGCAAAGCTCAAGAAACAACAGCGGTTTGGCACGGCGCAAGGTTTGCTCCGCGCCTCGAAGCACCATAAGTTCCGCTCCCTCGACGTCGATCTTGGCGAAGTCGATCCGCACCTCTCCAACATCGGCCAGAAAGTCATCGATGCATGTCGCGCGGGCACGATGCTCGGTCACCTCGGTCACACCCGCCCAACTGCCCTGGTCATGTCGGCTGCTCAAGGAGGCTTGACCAGAATCACTATCGGGAAGATATAACATTACCTCTCCGGTTCGGTCGGTGCATGCGATGTCGTTCAGGATGATGTTTCTATACAGGCGGTTCCCTTCAACAAACCTCTCCAGTTCACGAAAGGTCGGCGGTACCGGTTCAAACGCCAATACGCGGCCCCGCGCGCCTACGACATCCGAAAAGAGAAGCGTAAAATAGCCATGGTTGGCTCCGATGTCCATGACAACATCCGCTCGCTTCACCAATGCCAAGAAAGCCAACTTCTCCGGCGATGTCCGCCCTCGCCACATCAAGAGCTTGCGATAGATGCCGGGCGTCGCCGCTAACGCGCACTCAAAGCTCCGACGGACCTGCATAAGCAGCTTAATAGCCTCGATCCTCCACGCTGATCTGCCCCCTCCTCCTGCGAAGTTCTTCCGTCGGAGCAATGTGATGCGCAATCACCCGATAGATGTTCGCATAACCGAGACAGACGGACGCAAATCCTAGATTTCTTGCCGACCAGAAGTAGCGTAGAAATCGAACGTTGATCCGAACCAGATTAACAAGAGCGCTCCTCCAAATGAAGAATTTACTCTTTCCATCCAGACTTAGCCGCTCCAGGTCCTTATCGCTGAGCAGGGCCGCATTCGCGGTCTCATAGCTCAGATGCTTCACCGCTACCATGCCGAGCGTGGGATTATTGTGGTGTTCGTAGCCGTAGCTTAGACGGCGAACCGCGCCGGGGACTTTCGGCATTTCGTGCATCGATTTGTATTCCCAGTAGAAAGTATCCCGCCTGACAAGCCGAAGCCAGTAAGCGCACCACGGCAACTTAGTGCCCGCAAAAAACGATTCTTCTGCTATTTCGAAACCCTCATATTTGCACGGCTTCTTCAGCGCAAAAAGAATTTCCTGTCCCGCCTCACTGCTATAAAACTCGTCCGTGCACACCCAAAGGA
>Ga0207000_1274_pt1 | contig 11882 bp, 10 predicted proteins | sample Alteio_BWMinCont_90_FD_153498 | JGI IMG/M metagenome (GOLD analysis project Ga0207000, IMG submission 153498) | Enriched cells from forest soil in Barre Woods Harvard Forest LTER site, Petersham, Massachusetts, United States -... | ecosystem: Environmental > Terrestrial > Soil > Temperate forest >...
ACCGACAGCCCAGTCTTTCGACTTCGACTGGTGCCGGGACCCCAAATCGGTGGACCGCAGCACCATACCGGATGAGGACGGCTACTCCTTTCGGGTTAATGTGCGCGACCAAAGGCCGCAGGAAACGGGTTGATGAGGGTGGGAGCCGCGTCGAGCGACGCGATGAATAAAGCGAGTATCATTATCTCATAAGTCGGTCTTGAGTGCAAACGGCCGTCCAGTCTTTCTCGTCAAACCGTCACCTCAACAAGCTGGCCGAACGGCGCCCGCGCGCCCTTGGCCACGTTCGCCCACAAGACTGCGTAATCGGGGCCGCAGTCAGGGAAGGTGGATTCGAGATCGGTCAGGCACACCAGGCACGCCGCGTCTAGACCCGCGGCGTCGATCCATTCGAAGACGGGCCGGTGATCCGTCCCGCCACCGCCCTTGGGTTCGAGCTTGATGGGACCGTCGCTGGCCTCCCAGCGCTGGACGTGCTTTACTTCGGAGTCGTGGTACAGGATCGTCAGCCTGACCCCCTGGTAGGCGTCCAGGATGCCCTGGATTTCCCCCGCGAACACTTTCAGCAATTCCGCGCCGATGGAGCCGGAAGTGTCTACGGCCAGCACCACGTCGCCCAGCTCCTCGCCGCGGATGGTGGGCAGGTACAACCCGTCGCCCACGTAACGCCGGTTCGGCGGCGTCATGCGGTAATCGCTCTTGGCCCGGCGCGTGACGAATTCGCGGAGCACCTGCCGCCAGTCCACCACAGGTTGCAGCACCTCTTCGATGAAGCGATCCAGACCAGCACTGACTTGGCCGCGTGCCTTGGCGGCATTGCGGGCCTGGGCCACGGCCACCTGCCATTCGGCATCGCTTTCGCCCTTGGCGGCATCCGTACCATCGCCAGGCTCCTGGACCTGGCCGCAACCGCCAGGGTCGCTCAGAGGCTTGCCCTGCGGGTCGCCACCGCCCTGGCTGTTGTCCTTATCCTTATTCTTCTTCTCCATCAACTTCTGGTACGTCTCCTCCGTGCTCATGCCGGCGGGGATGTCGTCGTATTGGCCTTCGCCGGGAAGCAGGCGACAGGCGGGCAGAGTGAAGCCGCCCGCCGTCAGGATCGCGTTGGCCACCAGGTCGCCGGCCACGTTCCAGAGCGCGTGGTCCCGACTGCCCATGCGGGTGTGGTGACTCAGGGCCAGGTGCGCCACCTCGTGCGCGATCACCCCGACACGCTCCTCATCGGAAAGCCTGGCGACGAAGGCCGGGTTGCAGAACAGCGTCTTGCCGTCCGTGGACAGCGTTTCCTTTTCCCAAGCCGGCTTCACCTTGAGGCGCAGGGCGAGCGTGGCCCAAAAGGCGGCATCCCCTCCCCTGCTCAGGACCAGCCGCGTCCTGGCCTGGCCAATCAACTGGGACAGCTTCTCTTCGGCGTCTTGCCGCCGCGCCGCTTCCTCCAGCACGGCGAACGGATCGTTGGCGTTGTCCCTCGTCATGGGTCGTTCCTCCAAATGTTCAGTGGGGCAAAAAGCGGGTCCGGCGCACCGGGGGTGCACCGGACCCAGGGAGCACCATCACGCGACGTTTTCATTGGCCAGGCCCGGCGCGACGGCCAGTTGCAGCGCCGCCACCGCGGCGGCGCTCTCGGCGTGATCGACGGCCAGGTGTAGCTGCTCCAGACCCAGGCTCAGCAGGTCCTCGTAAAGGTTGATCTTGCGGCGCAGCTCTTCCGCCTCAGCCCGGCGGTTCTCCAGGGCGCGCTCGCCCAGGTCGCCCGACCGGATTTCGGCGTTGAGTCGGGCCGCCGTGGTCATCACCTCGGCCGTGATCGCGTCGCGGACGGCGCGAACCGCCTCGTCGTCGAAGACGTTTTGCAGGACGTACACGTTGTTGGGCTTGTCCTTGCCGGCGCCCTCGACGACGCCGCAGACCGCCCGCCAGTCGTCGAGCCGGTGGGCCGGCAGCCAATATACCGCACCGCTGGGCCGCAACCGTGTGGCTCCCAGCGAGTCCAGGATCGCCACCAGGGCGGCTGTGACCTGCGACGGTCGGAGCAACCCGAGCTGCTCGTTGAACCGTCCGGCCAACTCCTGGGCCTTGGCGTAGTCGTAGGGCGTCAGGCTGATTTGCCGGCTCTTGTCGATCTTGGCCGTCGCGACGGTAGCGTAGCTGTTCACGTCAACCCCGCGGCCCTCCTCGACGACCGTGAAGCCGTCCTTGGACTTCAAGGGACGGACGAGCTGAGTGGGCAGCGTGTACAGGCTCTCCAGGGCGTCTTTAAGCGCCGCCGGTGCCGTCCGCGGCTCAGGGGCGAATTTGCCCAGACCCAGGTCCTCCAGACCGTCCTTCAAGCGTTGGAGGACGGTCAACTCGCCGCACGTCCAGAAGCAAATGGCCCCGCCGATGCGGACCGTGCTCTCGACCATGTGGAATCTCCCTTCGTTTCGATTGTTGGTGTGTGCAAAGGTGGAAAGGGACAAGGCGCCTCGTCTGAGTCGTCGGCCCCGGTCAGTTGTTGTCGAGCAGCGCCGGCCGGTGCTTGGCCAGCCACTTCATCATCACGCCGGCATACAGTTTGGCGTCGCCCTTCAACTTGCCGTTGACGCGCCGGCTGTTGCCTTGGAACGTGTCGCGCAGCAGCAGTGCGGAGAACTCGTCCGGCATGCGCAGGCCGAACGTGGCCAGGTTGTCGAGGTTGCCCAGCGCCTTGGACTTCTCGGCGAGGGCGCCGCACAGGGCGTACAGCACCGCCGGCTTGGTGGTGGGGATGGTGGTGCCGGCCGGGTTGTTTAGCACCTGGTCGAGGTCGGGCAGGTCGCGGTAGACCTGCAAGAAGCCGACCAACTCGACCGCGGCGGCCTCGCCCACGCAACCGCTGACGACGGCGTGCAACAGCCGCTGTGGAACGTCGAGCAAGTCCGAGGCGAAGTGCCAGGTGCGAGGGCAAGGGAACGTCTTGGGGTTCGACGACGGGTCGAACTGGTGCAGCAGGTCGGGCCGGTAGTTCAGGAACGCCCGCAGCTCCGGCCGCAGCCCTTGATCCGCCGCCCACGCCTGCCAGTCTTCGAGCGACACCTCAAGGTCGAGCTGGACGAAGCGACTCATCAGCGCTGTGCTGACGCGGCCCACCCCGGCCCGGTCTTCCTGGCGGTTGCTGGTAGCGACGATCCAGGCGCCTTCCGGCAGGCGGTATTCGCCGATCTGCCGGTCGAGTGCCAACTGATAGAGGGCGCCCTGCATAAGGGGTGGGCACAACCCGACCTCCTCCAGGGCGATGATGCCCTTCCACTCTGGGTCTTTGGGGAAGATCGTGTTGACCCAATGGACGGTGCGGTTGGGCACGTCCACGATGGGGAACTTCAGGTCGCTCGGATCATGGAGCAACGGCCTGAAATCGAGAAAGTCGATGCCCAGGTTGCGGGCGCACTGCTGGATGACCTGAGACTTGCCTACGCCGGGGGCACCCATCAGGTAGACGGGGCGCCCGGTCGGCAGGATGCTGGTCAACGATGCAGTCACGTCGGACGGACGCATAATAGGAAACCTCCAAAATGGGCTGCCGGCAGTCAAGCGAAGCGCAGTTCATGTGCCGGCGCCGGGCAAGTGGTACTCACATTAAGGGCATGAGGATGGCGTCGGCGAACTGGCCCTCGGCGTTCTTGCAGCTGAGGCCCATCGGCACCTTGGAGCCGTAGAAGTGCAGGCAAACCTTGCGTTCGTCTTCCCCCGCGATCTGCGCCATCACGGTCAGCAGTTCGGCCAGTAGCAGCGGGTTGACGGCGATGGTAAAGGGCGGCGCCTTTTTGGGGATGACGGCGTTCACGTCCGGGAAGCGGCCCTCGACCTGCCGCGTCCGCAACAACTGCGAGGCGGTCCCGAAAGTTAGGTCCTCCTCGCCCAACACCAGTCCGATGCTCTCACCCTTTTTCGCGGCCTTGAACGCCTTGGCCCAGTCTTCGGCCGGCACCAGGGCCACGAACTTCCCGTCGGGGGCGTCGTCAAGGGCGGCAGCGGTCAGGCGGTCCTGGGGCGTCAACTCGCGCTGGTTGTGCGGGCCGCGGACGATCAGCAGGCGGCGACCGTCGGTCGCCTCCAGGCGGTAACTGTCCTGGTATTCCAGGACGCGGATGCCGGTCAGGGATAGGCGGGTTTCGTCAGCGGCGAGGTCGGCGAGCTTGGCGAGGTTGCGAGGGAGCAACAGCATTGAAGAACCTCCGTTGGGGTTTGGGTGGCGCGGCCGATGGGCCGCACGAACCGGGTTGAAAGGGGTGGAAACTGCGTCGAACGACGCAACAAATCGTTTGAGACTCCCATTATCTCATAAAGGGCCGATGGCGTCAAACCGCGCTGCTGTGCGGTTTGGAAAGCCTCCGCCCCGGTCGAGACGGTGGCCGGCGGTCGTTGGCCTGAACTATTGGAATCGGGACATGATCGCGCGGAAATCGAAATCGAAGCAGGCGCGCGGTCTCCCTAGACACTGCTGTGCCCAGCTTTGCGGCAAGGACCCCGGCGCGCGGGCAAGCAGAGGGGGTAGCCCTTTCTTTCCTGAGCCGCCGGGCACGCCCGCCTCCCGGCGCCGACCTGGCCAATTGCGCTGTGCCGAGGTTGGTGCCCGCTACAGGCGCGACTACAGAGGCTGGAATGCACACGTTGGGCGCGCTGTGCCGAACTGCAAGCCAATGACGCCGGCGCACGGCGTGTGAGGGAGCGTGAACGGATCACGCGCGCCGGCGCGAGAGCAAAAGGCCCGCGGGCCTTTGCGTGCCGCGGACCACGGGCGCACGAAAAAACCCCGCCGCGTCATCATGCCACGGCGGGGTACGAGGTGTTATCAGCGGCGAGCTACATCACGGTGGTCAACGCCGTGCCGCTGGCTGTCCGCGTCGCCCTGGACGCCTCCTGCGCGAAGCAAGCGGCGAACGTGCGGCGCAAATCCGCCTCACGCTCCTCCGCGTCGAAGCGTGCGGCCAGCAGGGCGGCCGCCCGGCGTGCGCACTGTGCCGCAGGCGATGCCAGGGTGGCCAGTGCAAGGGCAATGCCTTCAACGCGGCCGCAGCGTGCGGCCCGTCGCATGGGGCTGTTCATGGGGTAGTGTCCAGTGTGTGCGGTGGGGTAGAAACGCCAACAGGGGAGCGAGCGCTCCCCTGCCGTGCGTTGACGTGTTGTTAGCTGGCCGTGGCCACGAGCGGGCCGTTGTTCGGCGGGGCGATGGCCACCGCGAGCTGGGCGGGGCTGACGCTGGGCGTGCGATTGGCGAGCACCACCAACGCGGCCTTCACCGCACGCTGGGACGCCTTGCTTAGCTCCTTGTGGCCGTCCAGCTGGCGGAGCAGCTCGTGGAGCACGTCGTCCGGCTCATCCCCGCCGGTCACCAGCTCCACCGCCATCCCCGCCACGTCCTTCACCGTGCCCTGGCGAGCACTGGCCAGCAGGTTGGTGCCCTGGTTGGCCGTGGGCGTGGGCGGAGCAACCGTCGCTTCGCCGTTGGCCTTCCGTGCCTCCCGCTCCGCACGCTTGGCGTCCTTGTCCTTCTGCCGGGCTTCCGCCTCAACCTGCCGCTTGGTTGCCTCCCGCTCTTCGGCCAGCTGCTGGGCGGCCTTCTGCGCGGCCAACGTCGCCGCGGCGCTTGCGGCTTTGGCCGTCGCCTGCTGTTGCTGCAACGCCGCAAGTGCTTGTGCCGCAGCGTCCTTCGCTTGGTCGGTGCCCTGTTCTGTCGCCACTGTGGCCAGCTGCTCCGCCTGCTTCTCCAGCTCCTTCGCGGCCTTGAGTGCGGCCAGCTCCACGGCCCGTTTCTCGTCCGCGTCCCGCTTGGCCAGTGCCGCGGCCGCCTGCTTCTCCGCGGCCTGCTTGTCCGCGTAGTTCCGCAGCGTGCCCGTCACCTTCACCTCCACCGCGTCCTTGCTCAGCCCGTTCGCCGTGCTGTCCGCGTACAGGCTCTTGCACTGCTCCTCAAACCCCGGCAGCAGGATGTACCGCTCTGTGGCCGTGTCCTTGTCCGTCCGCTCCACGAGCCGGGCGTAGGCGTCGCGGTAGTGGCCATAGCTCACCGCGTCCGCCGGCGCCGGCTTGCCCTTCGCGGGCTGCGTGGCCAAGCCCGGCTCCTCCGCCAGCAGGCGGTAAGCGTGGTACGTCAGCACCAGCCGGTTCACGTCCACCGGGCTGCTGGCATACCGCGACAAGTCGCCCTTCACCGTGTCTACTGCCGCCTTGCGTGCGTCGCCCAACGCCATACGCTGGCAGATGTACTCCCCTGCCAGGCGGCCCGCCTCCAGCAGCCCGACCCGGTACTCCTTCTCGCCCTTGCGGAACGCCTTCACCGCCTCACGCAGCGTCTTGTCCGCCACGTCAATGGCCGCCTCCCGCTCCCGCTCCGCCGTGGCCGCCGCCTCCTCCGCGGCCTGGGCGACGCCGGGCTGCTCCGCGGCCTGCTCCTCCTGCTCCTGCTCCGGGGCAAGCCCGCTCTCCGCCAGGTACTCCTCAACGCTGTTGCCACCCTCCAACCACTCCACCAGCCCCTCCAGGTACTCCGACTCCGGCAGCCCCTCCTTGACCACCGCCCAGCTGTAGTCCCGCCGCAAGGCGTCCTGCAACGCTGGGGACTGCTCCGACCAGCCAGGCATACGCGACAGCACGCTGTCCGCCGCGGCCTGTAGCCCTGGCGTCATGGTCGGGAGGGTTGGGACTGTGCCGGTGGTTTCGGCTTGCGGGACGTGGACGCACTCTGTACGGTCACTCATGGTGTCACACTCCTATGGTGTGGTGCCCTGGGCCGTGGGTGGTGATACACCGCACGGCCCGTTTTGCTGCTCCGCCGGCCGAACGTTCGGCCCGTCGCTTCGCAGCTGGAAAACACTCTACACCGCGAACCGCACCGCGTCAAACGGACAAAAAAGATTTTTTTTGTCGGGTTAGAGCGCGCACACGCGATCCCTTCACGCGCCCGCGGCCCCGCGCGAATCCGCCAGCGCGCCCGCGATCCAACGCGCCTGCGTGAGGGGCAAAAGCCCACGGGCTTTTTGCTCCAACCGCCCGACCGCCAACCAGTCCCGCCCCAACGCGGCCCGCCGTTCGCCCACCTCCGGCGTCGCGACCGCGTCGTGTTGCGGTTCACGTCGTTGCCGACAACCGGGCCGATGACGCGGGCTTGGTGGGGATGCGTGGCCGGCGCCGTACCAGGCTGGACCCTACCCGGCAGGCCCCCCCAACGGCCCAGGAAAGATGTGCGCATACACCCCGCCTAATTTTTCCCGATTTTCCATTTTGTTCAACCTTGCAACGCCTTGCCGTAAAGATGCTGCTTTGCTCGATAGATAAGCAGTTCGAGGAACTTCTCTAATTCAGATTGAGGAGGTGGCTGAAGGGGGTCAATCCACAGCAGGGTTTCCCACACTTCAGACAATGCAGGTTGCTTGCTGGCCCCTTGGATCGCCGTGCTTGCAACAAGGGCGCATTGCGAAACCCTTTGCCGAAGACCCACGGGGCCACTGACGACCGCTCGAACTGACCGCACAACAGCGGGCAGAGCCGCTGCCAGCCCTGCCCGGTTCGCTGCTGGCCGCGATTTATGCTCTTGACACTACCGAATGTGGTGAATAGCCTGTCCTAACAGGATGATTAGTTTTGACTAATCAACAATTTTAGTCTAGACGAATATTTCACCAGGAGGACCGAATGAAGAGGAACCATCCGCTCCGCCGTGGCTTCACCCTGATCGAACTGCTGGTCGTCATTGCCATCATCGGCATCCTGATTGCACTCCTGCTGCCGGCCGTCCAGAAGATCCGCGAGGCAGCCGCTCGCTTGCAGTGCAGCAACAACCTCAAGCAGATCGGCTTGGCCCTGCACAACTACCACGACACCAACCAGGCTTTCCCGCAAGCTTACAAATACTTACCCATCCCCGACCCGACAGCACCTCCAGGCACCGGCAAATACGGCGCGGGGGCGTTTGTCCTGATTCTTCCCTACATCGAGGAGGGAAACGTGTACCGTGGGATCGACGTGTCGCGGGCGGCGCTCAGTAGCGTCAACATGCCGCCGAATAACTCCGCCTACTCGACGCCCCTCAAGACCTTTCTTTGTCCGTCCTCGCCGGGGCCGGCAACGATCGCTTATTCGGCTGAGTTGGCAAACAGCTTCAACAACTTCGGGGTCGCCGTCGCGCCTGCGCCTGGCCTCATCTTCGGGCGGACCGACTACGCTCCTGACGCCGGGATGTCCGCGGACATTCCGGGCATTAGCATCAATGGCGGCGCGTCGATCATTTGCCAGCCCCCGGACGGCCCCGTGCGTATCACCGACATCACCGACGGCACATCGAGCACGATGATGGTCGTCGAGGATGCGGGCCGTCCAGGCTGGTACGGGAGCAAGGGTGTCGCGTCTCAGCCGGCCATAGGCGGCTACACGCCGGTCATGGGCAGCTACCAAGGTGGTGTCAATGGACCGGCACCGCAAGGCGGGGGTGCCTGGGCCGACCCGCTGAACTACATCGCCACCAACGGTGCCGACCCGAGCGGGTCCGGCATCGCCGCTGGTGGTGCTTTCCTGGGAATGCCCGCCGCGCCGTGGTCTTGCGCTAACGGGTGCAGCAATGACAGCGAAATCTTCGCCTTCCACACCGGCGGGAGCAACGTCGTGTTCGGAGACGGGTCGGTGCGTTTCGTGAGGAACGGATTCGCGATGAACCAGATGCAGGCTTTGCTCAGCCGGGCCGGAGGCGAGGTTATCTCGTTCGACTACTGATGCAGCGGGTCGTTAAGGATGTCAGTATCGGCCCGTCGGGCCGGTGCCCCGCATGCCGGCCCGACGGCCACAGACAAGACTTATCTTTTTTGGGAGGTATCCTGGCGTGACGAAGTTCACCTTCTGCCTGACGGCGGCGCTGGGGCTGACTTGCGCCTCGTGCAGCAACAAGGACAATATCTATCCGGTTTCCGGTAAGGTGACGTACAAGGGTTCTCCGGCGTCAGGCGCTACCGTCTTCTTCAATCGGCAAGGCGGCGACTCCATGAACGAACACCTGACAATGGGCATCGTCCAGGAGGACGGGTCTTTTGAACTTGTGTGCGGCTCCTTGGGCAAGGGCGCGCCTCCGGGCGATTACGATGTCGTGATCGAATGGAAGCAACTTTCCGGCCAGAGCAAAGGCCGACCCCAGCACGGCCCTGACAAACTCAAAGGCCATTATGCCGACCCGAAACGCCCCCGCTTCCACGCCACCATCAAGGCAGAACGCAATGACCTCTCTCCCTTCGACCTAACGGAATGATCGGAATCAAAGGTTTCCTGCGTCAGCTGCACGCATCGACGGCAGGTCGTTGCGTCCGCCGAATCCGGCGGCTAAACTGTCCGCCGGATCAGTGCTGTCCAGAAACCAATGGGCGGTAGCGGAGGGGTGTCCCGATTCTTCATTGAGCAGGAGCCAGCGATGCCGAAGTACCATTACGCCAGCTGCGGCTGTCCAAACACTCTTCGTGGAACCGACCACAACCCTGAAACCTGTTTGAACATCGAAGCGAATCGAATCCGTGCAGCAGAAAAACGGGCAGAACAAGAGCGCCAGAGACAAGAGATTCTTGAGCAGCAACGAAAGGCACCAGGTACTTGATTAGCGCCTCAGACGCCAAGGCCAGGTGTACCGGCTTGCAGCTCCCTGTTTCGCAGCCAGGGGGACGGTGCCCCCTCAACACGCTACATGCCGCCGCGGTCAGGTGTAGTGGCGGGTTCGCCCAAGACCGACCGGCTGCAGCGGCTCGTTCGGGGTGAATCTCTACTATATCCCCTTTCGATGTCCCTTTTTCCGTCCTTGTCCGTCACTTCTCAATCAGAACCCATAGTCGGGGAGCTTGAAGTCATCGCGCAATTCGCGGCCGATGAAGAAATCCACCACGAACGGGAGCCGCATCAGCCGCGTGACCAGGTTGCGGAACGTAATGCCGAACGAAGTCTTCGGGGCGATCATGGGAGCGAACCTCGCTGCCATTGCCTGCTTGCGCCTGAGAAACGGCATCAGCCGCTCCTGATAGCGATCGAAGGCGGCGCCGTGATCGCCGCCGCATTTGCGCAGCTCGCCCGCCAGCACATACGCCTCCGCCATCGCCAGCCCCGCGCCTTCGCCGGCCATGAGCGAGACGCAGGCCGCGGCATCGCCGACCAGCGCCGTGCGGCCTTTTGTCCAGCGATCCAGGCGAATCTGGGTGGCGCGGTCGAAATAGAGGTCGCGGACGCCGGCCAGGGCCGCGAGAGTCCCCGGACATTCCCAGCCGACGTCGGCAACGACGTGAGCCAACGCCGCCTTGCGTTACTGTTCGCTCGTCGGACTCCCGGTCGTCAGGTACTCGTCACGAAAAACTAAGAGAAACAGGGTCTTGTCGTCGCGCATGGAGAATCGGAATATCTGTCTTCCCGGAACCCCGTAGCCGAGGTAGACGAGTTCGTCGCGCGGGCGATAGCCTTCGACTTCAAACGCGGCGACGTGATAACCGAGTGACACTTCCACCCCCGCGTCGGGTCCGAACGCAAGCCGGCGAACGCGCGAATGCAACCCGTCCGCGCCGATGACCAGATCGACCTCACGCGGCTGAGCACGATCGAAGCTCACCCGCACACAACGCCCCTCCTCCTCGATACTCGCGACGGAGTCGCCAAAGATCCTCTCGACCCCTCCATCCAGCGCACCGTAGATCGTGGCCGCCAGGTCGGAACGCCGCAGGCTCGTGAACCGACCGTGGAGCAGCCGGCTGAATGCCTCGGTCGGAATGCCGCCGCGCTTGCGGCCATGCCGGTCCACGAAGCGCACTTCCTTCACCTGGTAACCCAACTCTCGGATTCGGGGGATGAGGCCCATCTTTTCGGCAACGTCGTAGCCGACCAACCCGAAGTCGATGACGTAACCGCCCCTGCGAAGTTGTGGCGCGGACTCGACGAGCAGCACCTCGTGACCGGCTTGCCGCAGCCAGTAAGCCAGCGTCGGACCGGCGATGCCCGCCCCGTTGATGATAATCCTCATCGCCTGGTTCCCACCACGATGCCGTAGCCGAGTTGCTTGGTGCCAGGTTAGCGCATACGGCCGGGAGGCCACGGCTTCGTCAGCCACTCCCAGCCGAACGTCATCCCGCCGAGCAGGGCAATGAGGACCGGCTTCGCCACCAGATACAGAAACCCGTAACCCGGCGCGAATACCGGCACGAGCAGCAGGCCAAAATGTCCCACGTAAAGGGCCGTCAGAATGATCTTGGTGCGAACCGTCAGGTCTCCGACCCACCAGCAGCAAACGAGCAGCGCCAGCGGGAACATCTCGCCGATCAACAAGAAGAGGGCCCATATGAGGATTACGTTGGCGGCAGGCATGAGCACCTCAGGAATCGAGTCACGCGGGCCGGAATGTCTGACTTAGCGCATCGTATCAGCGGCGAGGCGATGGCGAAAGAGCCTTTCGAGCTGCGCGGGTCCGCGCGCGATGGGTCACGGGGGCAGGGCTAGGCCCACCGGCGTGCCGCGTAGGAGTTGGCTCAGGAAGTCCAGGGCCGAGCGCCTACCCCTTTGAAGGTGATTTTTGAGTAGTTGGCCGGGCGCTGGAGGGCCGAACTAGACAAAACCGCCGTGTTTTCCGAGGGATTCGAGTGAACAGGTGTCGCCCTTGCGGTGAGCGGACCCCACACTCAGGTGCCAAACGCCGCTCCTTCCGTCAGAATTCCTCGGAAAATCCAGGTTTTTCAGTCACCTTCAAAGGGGTAGCCGAGCGCCCCTGCTGCCAACAAGTCCGCCACACCGACATCAGGACCGACTGGGCTCGTGCCCCGGCCTGGGTGCGGCTGCCGCCCCAAACCTTGCGCAGGATGACCCCGAAGCAGATTGCCAGTTCGGCACGCCAGTTGGTGGCGTCCAGCCCCGGCTGACGC
>Ga0207000_1255_pt4 | contig 11710 bp, 10 predicted proteins | sample Alteio_BWMinCont_90_FD_153498 | JGI IMG/M metagenome (GOLD analysis project Ga0207000, IMG submission 153498) | Enriched cells from forest soil in Barre Woods Harvard Forest LTER site, Petersham, Massachusetts, United States -... | ecosystem: Environmental > Terrestrial > Soil > Temperate forest >...
GCCTTCTTTATATGGCTTTTAATGGCGGTGCGCTGGACATTGCCGCGTTTTCGCTATGATCAACTGATGAATTTAGGTTGGAAAATTTTATTGCCGGTCTCATTAATTAACATCGTCATCACAGCGGTGGTCATTATTCTTTTAGGAAGATAGTATGGAAAATCCAAATCAAACCGATAAACGTCGTCAGGAATTAGAAAAATATTTTGATCCTAAGGGATCGTTTGCCGCCTTAAGGGTTTCTCAGATGAAACGTTCCTGGAAGCAAAGCAATCGCCGTGAATTGACTTGGTGGGAGAATACCTATTTCCCCATGCTTTTTAGCGGCATCTATTTAACTTCTAAACATTTTTTTTATAATGTCTTTTTTCATATCCTGCACCTTTTTGGAATTGCTAAGAAAACCAAGGGTGCGGTGACCTATCAGTACCCTGAACAGCAACGTCCGTTGGCTTCACGCTTAAGGACCCGCCATCGCCTGACCAAGCGTGAAGATGGCTCACCCCGCTGTGTGGCGTGCATGATGTGTGAAACGGTTTGTCCTGCCAGGTGCATTGAAATCACAGCAGCGGAACACCCTGATCCAAATATTGAAAAATACCCCGCAGAATTCATCCTTGATTTGGGTAAATGTGTTTATTGTGGTTTTTGTGTGGAAGTATGTCCTGAAGATGCCATCCGCATGGATACCAAAATACTCAATATTGCCGAGTATTCCCGCAGCAGCATGATCTACAATAAAAAACGCTTAATGGAAGAATAAGACCTATTTTTTCTTAGGCTGCAAGAAAAGTAAGGGTCCATTGGGAAAATCATCCCCAGGGGCTAGGTCGTTTGGATCAAAAAGAAATGATTTTAATCGATAAGCAGCGTTTTTAATTCCGTGGTAGGTTTTTAAATGGATGGATTTGATCTTATTCTTTGTTTTAGTTGTTAATAGATTCCGCATCAGGTTAACCCCCAAATTGAATTTTAACCCCTTACTTTTTAAAGTGTGCCACATGTTTTTATGTTTGTCAAATCACCCCCAAAAGAGTATAGTGTCAGTTTAATGAGGATAAATAAATGTTCAACAATCGTCACGGATTAGGGAGATAGGATTTATGTTTAAAGGTAAAGAGATTATTTTAGGTATTTTTATTGTTTTGGCTTTTATCGGTACAGCACAGGCCAAAAAGTTTGAACAATTTTATGTATATAAAGACAAACCATCCATCAATCACTTTGTTGCTTCTGGTTTTATGCCTGATGGCCGTTGTGTGGCGATTAATGATACCTGGCTTGATAACTGTCAAGATAGCCGTAGCTGTATCCAATTGCAGTTTAATCGGGATTGTTCTGCGACAGGCATTGGTTGGGCAGGGATTTATTGGTTGGCGCCTGCTAATAATTGGGGGGATGCTAAAAGTGGCGGCTACAATTTAACAGGGGCTAAAAAACTAGTCTTTTGGGCCAGGGGTGAAAAAGGTGGCGAAGTAGTGACCTTTAAAATGGGTGGTGTGGGTATGGGGCATCCATATCCGGATTCCGATGGTGCGGGCACAGATCCCATTGTATTGACCAAGGATTGGAAAGAGTATTCCATTGATTTAAAGGGCAAAGACCTAAAACACATTATTGGTGGATTTGCTTGGGTGGGTACGGCTAAGGAAAATCAATCCAATATCACCTTTTATGTACGCAATATTTATTATATCTAAGCCATGAATATAGAAGTTTTTTCTTTATGTGATGCGGCGACCGTGGATGTGGCTGGAAAGCTCAATGTCCTGGGCGCTTTTGACACTATCTTTGCCAATAGCATGCCTACGGTATATCCTCAGTGCGCCTTGGCTTTGCGGATCAGATTCGAAAATATCGAACGGGGCGAACACAAGGTTGCGGTTAACTTTGTCGATATCGACGGCAAACATATTATGCCGACCGCCATGGGCACCATTAATGTTAGTTTTGCTGATCAAGAACGATCAGGGTCAGCCAACCTTATTTTTAACATTCAAATGTTAAAATTGGCCAATGAGGGCGAGTACTCCATTGACTTAGCCATTGATAGCCGCAAAGAAGCATCCCTGCCGTTATTTGTACGACAAAGAAAATAGAGAAAAATTTAGGTAGTAGCTGGTGGCAGGATTGATTGGATCTTGTTCAATAGCGATTCTGGATTCAGGGGTTTTAAAAGATAGGCTTTGACCCCGTGGCGTTTGAACAAAGGTTCTGTTTTTTCCATCGAGGTCAGGACAATCACCGGGATATTGGCATATTCTGGGACAGCGGATTTCTTCATAATAAAGGTATAACCATCCATCACCGGCATCTGCACGTCCAGCAAAATCAAATCAGGAATTTTCTTCTTTAAAGCAGCCAGGGCTTCTTCTCCATTTTGAGCGCTAATGACTTCATAGCCTTTATTTTTGAGGGTGTGTTTGGCCAAGGCTATGACGATGGCATCATCATCAACGGTTAGAATGCATTGGGCCATAATATTTTATCCTTGGGGTGTAGTCATCCCGCTAGCTGCATTGATGGCCATATCCAGAAATGGCCCTTGGAAGATACCAATAACAATAATACCGACAATGGCGATACCTAAAAGTAATTGCAAATGAGGAGCAATGGTAATCTTAGAGAGATTGCGCGCCGGATCAACATAAATACGCTTGGCAACCATTAAATAGTAATATAAAGAAATAACAATATTGACCCCTGCAATTAAAGCCAGCCATAAATAACCGCTTTTAATAACAGCCATGAGCAGGGTAAATTTCCCAAAGAAACCAGCTAAGGGCGGCATACCTGCGAGAGATACTAGAGCTAAAAGCATGGTCAAGCTCAAGAGGCCGGAGCGCTGGCTTAAACCTGCATAATCATCTAGCTCATCGCTTTTGGTTGCAATGGAGAATATCACGATAACTAAGAAGGCTGCAAGATTGGTAAATAAATAACCGAGCAGATAAAAATTAATACCCGTGGCTCCAAGGGTGGTGCCTGCCACGACACCCATCAACAAATACCCTGCATGACTGATACTTGAATAACCCAGTAAGCGTTTGATATTGGTTTGAAACATGGCGACTAAGTTACCATAGGTCATGGTAACGGCAGAAAGAATAGCTAAGGCCAATCCCCACTGCAGATGCCAACCACTAAATACACCAAAGAAAAGACGGGTAAGAAAAACAAATCCTGCAGCTTTAGATCCGACGGATAAAAGGGCAGTGACAGGTGTAGGGGCGCCTTGATAAACATCAGCCACCCACATATGAAAAGGCACAGCTGCAATTTTAAAACCAACCGCGGCAAAGATAAGCACCATGGCAAATAGCGTCATGGATGTCATGGCATGGGTGTTCACATAGGCTTGGATCACATTGAATTGGGTGGAATGAGTATTGCCATAAATAAAACTGATACCATAAAGAAGAAATCCTGAGGACAGGGCGCCTAAGATCAGGTATTTCATCCCTGCTTCAATAGAATATTTATCACTCTTTAAGTACGCGGTCATGACATAGAGTGAAATGGTGAGGATTTCAATCGAAATGAACATCAAGAGAAAATCAGCGCTGGAGGCAACCAAGCACATACCAATGGCCGCAAGCCATAACAACAAATAGAATTCATTGCGGCGTTCACCCAATGATTTAAAAAATTCCTGGGTCATAGCAAAAACAAAGATCATGGCAACCAAGAAGAATGCTTTATAAAACCATGACAGCGCATCCATGACAAACATGCCACTAAAGGTGGTGCCATGAAGGTTAGTTTGGGTCAGCCAAAAGAGCAGAAGACCAATAAGCCCGACGAAACTACAAATACCGATCCAATCCTTACCTTGATTCTTAGGCAGAAGCACATCCAGCACCACCAAGAAACAGAGGATGATGGACATGAACACTTCTAAAGAAATTAAACTCCACTCGATATTAGGAAACATAGCTTTCTGCGATCTTTTTGGTGCTGGTATCAATATGGGACAAAATAATTGATGGCAGGCACCCAACCAGGATTAATAAAGCCATTAACAGCACATAAGGGAATTTTTCGCTTAAGGTTTTGGTATCAGAAAGGCTAGCAAATTTAGGATTAAGAGGCCCTTGAAATCCCAGACGAATAGCTTTGAGTAAATAAATCGCGGTGATGACAAGGCCTAAGACGGCTAAGACTGTGAGCCATCTGTATTGGTCCCAGGCGCCTAGAAGCACTAAGACTTCTGCCACAAAATTAGCAAAACCAGGAACACCGGCGGAGGCAAAAGCCACCATCATAAAGCAGGTCCCAATAAAGGGCATGCATTTAAGAAGACCACCCAATTCATCTAAATTACGGGTTTTGGTTTGGTCGGCTACGTATCCTGCCAAGGCAAAGGCTAAAGCTGCCATGATGCCATGAGCAAACATCAAATAGACAACACCATTAAGACCGATGATATTAAAGCAAGCTAACCCAAGGAGAATATACCCCATGTGGCTGCAGCTAGAATACCCTAAAATATATTTCAAATCCCGTTGAGATAAAGCCACCAGACCACAATAAACGATATTGACAATAGCCAAGACAGCAATAATGGGCATCCAGTTATGTGCTGCCTGGGGCATCAAGGTAATAGCAAAACGAAGGATGGCATAGGCGCCCATTTTTTTAAGAACACCGGCATGCAACATGCTAATGGCCGTAGGTGCTTCCGCATATCCAATGGGGGCCCAGGTATAAAATGGCCAAAGGGTCACGGTAATCCCAAAGCCCAGGACAATAAGAGGAAAAATCCAATTTTGTACATCAGGAGCTATAGGATGAGCAATGAGTTGTTGTTGGATTTGAACAAAATCAAATGTTTGAAGCCCAGTGGCTAAATAAAGGGCTAATAATCCAATCAAGGCAATGGAAGCACCAGCAACTAAGAACAAGGTTAATTTCATTGCCGCAAAATCCCGACGGCCCGTACCCCAAATGGCGATCATGAGAAACACTGGAACAGCAGCCACTTCATGGAAGAAATAGAAAAAGAAAATATCGAGCGACATGAAAGCACCATAGGTGCCGATGATGGTGATGAGCAATAAGATATGATATTCTTTGATGCGTTCTTTGATGGATGAAGAGATGAGGATAGAAGCAAGACCAGCCGCCCCTAAAAGCAATAAAAGCAGAGAATTAATCCCATCCACCCCTAGGTGATAGGAAATGCCTAGGGGAGTAACCCAAGGGATGTTTTGGACAAATTGAAAACCACCAGCCAAATGATCGTAGGCGATAAAAACCCATACAGAAAGCCCTAAGCTTATCAGCACAGAAATACCGGTGATGCGTCGGATCAGGGCAGTTTTATCCGCAGGAAGAAGACAGATAAACCCTAATCCCAACAAGGGAACTAGAAGAATCGAAGAAAGATTCGGTGTCATAATGTTTTACTCAAGAATAAAAAAAGTATTACAGCTCCTAAAATAAAAATAAGGGCATAAAACTGGACCAAGCCGCTTTGTAAATACCGTAATGTCTTGCCCCCATTGCGGGCAAGATTGGTAATCCCACCAATGCATAGGCGAACAATGATTTCTTTTTCAAATTGGCTCAAGAAGATAGCCACGCGTTGTTGAACCTGATCCACGTACCACGTATACACCGCATCAAAATAAAATTTATTTTGTAAGGCCGTATAAAAGCCTCCCAATTTGGCAATCAAGGGGTCTTGGGTATTACGTTTGCCGTAAAGCATGAAGGCAAAAACCAGCCCTAAGACGGCAATGATAGAAGAGATTGCAGCCACCGTCATATTCAAGGCTTCTGGTTCTTGTTGGGAAAAAAGATAATGGGGAATGCCAATATAGCCGCCAATCGCCGAAAGGATGGCCAAAAAGATCAAGGGCAAGGTCATGACCGCTGGGGATTCATGGGTTTCATGATGATTTTTCCCATGAGCCACAGGTGCATTGCCCCAAAATACGACAAAGAATAATCGACCCATATAAAAAGCTGTTAAGCCGCTGGCCGCTGCCGCAATCACATAAAGGACGGTATTGTTTTCATAGGCTAAAGCTAAGATCCCATCCTTGCTCCAAAAACCACTTAAAGGAGGGATGCCGCAAAGGGCTAAGGTTCCGACGAGGAAGGTGATGGCGGTGATGGGCATTTTTTTAAGCAAGCCACCCATCTTCCAGATATTTTGTTCATGATGAAGCCCATAAATAACACTACCAGCGCCTAAGAAAAGCAATGCTTTAAAAAAGGCGTGAGTGGTTAGATGATACATGCCTTGCATAGGGCCTTTTAGTCCTAAGGCCATGACCATTAAGCCTAATTGACTTAAGGTTGAGTAAGCCAGGATACGTTTAATATCATTTTCTGCCACAGCCAGGATCGCAGCCATAAGCGCGGTGATGGCACCTGTATAAGCAATAAAGGTCAAGGCTGTCATGGAAGGTTCGAAAACAAAAAAGGTGCGGGCCAAAAGATAGATACCAGCTGCCACCATGGTTGCGGCATGGATCAAGGCACTGACCGGAGTGGGGCCTTCCATGGCATCAATAAGCCAAACATGTAAGGGGATTTGGGCTGATTTACCAATAACCCCGCAGAACAATAAGAGGGCGGTAATGGTTAATAAGTGAGGATCAATGCCAGGGATCACGGCTGCTAAATCTGTAAATTGAAAACTCCGATTAGCACCCACACCAGAAAGGCTCCATAATAAAATAATGCCGCAAAGAAAGCCAAAATCTGACAGACGGTTGACAATAAAGGCTTTGACCCCTGCATCAGCAGCGGAAGGCTTGGCATACCAGAAACCGATTAAAAGATACGAAGAAAGGCCAACCAATTCCCAAAACATGAATAGCTGGATAAAATTATTAGACAGCACAATACCTATCATAGAGAAGGCGAAGAGGCTTAAATAAGCAAAGAATCGAGGGGAGCTGGGATCTTCTTCCATATACCCACGGGAATAGATAAAGATGGCACTACCGACACCAGTCACAACCAAAAGCATCATGATGGCTAATGGATTCATTAAGAATCCAAAGTTGATAGTCAGCGCATCAAAATGGATCCAGGACAAGGATTGCTGCAATTCATTGGGAGGGTTTGATTGGAATATTTGAGTAAAGACCAAACAACTACAAACAAAAGAAGTTAGGATACCAGCAATCGCTGTCAGAGAGCTTAATAGTTTGGATTTAAGAAGAAAGAAAGTAATAAGGATGCATGCCACCAAGGGCGCAAAAAAGGCAATCCAGACTAATTGGGGATTTACCATTTCATTGTCCTTAATTCATCCGCTTGGATGGTAGAGAGATGGCGGTACATAACAACGATAATAGCCAAGCCAATAGCCACCTCAGCAGCAGCAACGAGGATGACAAAAAAGACAATCAACTGCCCGGTGTAATCACCATTAAATTTCGAGAAAGCGACGAAAGAAAGATTGGAGGCGGCTAACAAGAGTTCCAGAGATAAAAGGATTTTTAAGGTGCTGCGGCTGGTCATTACTCCTAACAAGCCAATAGAGAAGATGATGCCGCTTAAAATTAAGTAAGACCCTAATGTGATCATGTGTTTTTAAGATCCTTGCCTGTGCTTAAGGCTCCTTGAGCCAAGGACACAATACCAAAGATGGCAATTAATAAGAGAAAAGAAGTTAATTCGAAAGGCAATAAATAATCGGTAAAAAGAATTTGGCCGATGATTTCAACGGTGCCTCGGATGGAAGAAGGATGCATGGATTGGGCTTGAAGACAGCTTTTAAGTGCCAGGGCAAAAGAACTTAAGAACAAGAAGCCTGCGGCAATTTCCAACCAACGGAAGCGATCTTTCTGGGTGACATTCAGTGAGGCAACATTAAGGTTCAAACACATGACCACAAAAAGGAAGAAAACCAAGACAGCGCCTGCATAGACAAGTAAGAGGATCATCCCGACAAAAAAGGCTTCTAACAGCACAAAAAGGCAAGACAGAGAAAAAATAGCGACGACCAAGGACAGGACATTGTACAAGGGGTTCCGTGCCGTCACCACCGCAATGCTTGCTAGAATAAGAATGCTGGCAATAATATAGAAGAAATAATGAGACATAGTTTATGCTTTCATCATAGAAATAAACGCCATATTGTCAAGAGGATACTGGAGTTTTGATGACGTTTATGATATCTTTATTAAATGACACAAAAGGCAAAGAACAGAAAGCTAAGCATTACCTCTGATCAAGAACTGCAGATCCTGCGCAATGTCGTGGACATTGCCTCTTCTGAATTGGATTTGAATCTTACCTTACAGCTTATTGTCAAGATCGTGACCGAGATGACCGACGCTGATTCTGTTTTTATTTATCTTTTTGATGAATCCAAACGCAATTTAGTGTTAATGGCTTCCAAAACTGCTCATAAAAAAGAATTGGGCAATATCGTTTTAAAAACAGGTGAAGGTATTACGGGATGGGTGGCCCAAGAAAATAAAACAGTGGCCATCAAGTCCCGCGCTTACCGTGATCCACGGTTTAAGGGTTTTGATGTTTTGCCTGAAGATCGTTATGAAGCTTTTCTTTCCGTCCCCATTATTTATAAAGGTAAGGCCATTGGGGTTGTTAATGTGCAACACAAAAATCAACAGGATTATTCGGCTGAGACTGTAAACCTCATTGACATGATCGCCAAACAAGTTGGCGGCATCATCGAACATGCCAGGCTTTATGAAGAGACAAAGAAAAAAGCCCTGCAGTTTGATTCTTTAATCAAGGTCAGTCATTCCATTACCAGCGAAGATTATCTCGAGGAGATTTTGGACTTGATCGTCGTCGTTACAGCTGAAATGCTTAATTCCAAGATTTGCTCTGTTATGCTTTTGGATGAGAAGGGCGCGGAACTTTCGATTAAAGCCACTCAATCCTTAAGCCAAGAGTACAAACAAAAGCCTAATATTAAGGTTGAAAATAGTTTGACGGGAAGCGTTATTAAATCGAAAAAACCCGCTATTGTTTATGATGTTCGCCAAGATGAAAAATATGCCTACCGTGACCTGGCCCTTAAAGAAGGATTAACTTCCATGGTGGCGGTGCCCATGATTGTTAAAGACAAGGCCATTGGCGTTATTAATGTGTATACCAAACAGCCCCATCATTTTGAAGATCAAGAAGTGAGTATATTGCAAATTATTGCTAATCAAGCCGCTGTTGCAGTTGAAAACACTAAATTAATGCAAGAGGCCTTGAAAGCCAAGGAAGCCTTGGAAACCCGTAAACTCATTGAACGCGCCAAGGGTATTTTAATGAAGATGAATAATCTTACCGAAGATGCTGCTTATCGCTTGATCCACAAAAAAAGCATGGATACCTGCCGCACCATGAAGGAAATCGCCGAATCAGTCATTCTTATGGCAGAATTGCAGAAATAAATTTCGACATAAATGTAAGTCATTAATTTTCAATAGATTATAGACAATGAACCTAGCCCCCCTTGTTTGACAATCACCTGATATATGCTATCCTTTCTTTCGTGGCACTTCTCTAAATATTAATAAGGATAATTACCGTGTTTAGAAAAACATTGATTCTGGGGCTTGTAGCAGCTTTTTTTCTAACAAGCCTGGGCCCCATTCCCAAAGCCCAAGCAGAAAATATAAAATTACCTGCTCCAGGCACCATGATCAATCTAAGCCCTGCATATCAACCGGTGATGATTAAGGGCTTGACCGTACACAAAGACAATCCTTTTTTGTTTGATTTTATTGTAGATCTAGGCCAAGATAAAATGTCAGGCCAGCCTTTAAAGCAAGAAGGTGAAAAGCTCATTAAGTATTTTTTAGCTAGCCTTGCTGTTCCAGACAAAGATGTCTGGGTTAATTTATCGCCTTACGAAAAGAATAAAATAATCCCTGATGCCTTAGGCCAAACAGAGATGGGACGGGATTTACTCGCCCAAGACTATATTTTAAAGCAACTCACCGCCTCTCTCATTTATCCCGAGAAACAATTGGGCAAAAGCTTTTGGGACAAGGTCTATGCAAAAGCCCAAGCACAGTTCGGCACAACCCAAATACCGGTCAATACATTTAATAAGGTGTGGATTTTAGCTGACCGCGCCCAAGTCTTTGAACACAATCAAACCGCATTCGTCGTAGATAGTCATTTAAAAGTCATGCTAGAAGAAGATTATTTATCTTTACAAAAGCACCATACAACCAATACTTCTCATTCAGTGAGTTCCCAAATAATTAAACAAATCATCCTTCCTGAACTTGAACGCGAAGTCAATCAAGGCCAAAATTTTGCCAACCTACGTCAAATCCTTAATTCCTTGATTTTAGCTAACTGGTATAGGAATAATCTCAAGGAAGCATTGTTAAATCAAGTCTATACCAATCAAAATAAGGTCAAAGGCATTGATTTAAAAGATCCCACGATCAAGCAGCAGATTTATGAGCAGTATCTGAAAGCTTACAAAAAGGGAGTGTTTAATTACATTAAGGAAGATCTAACTGCTCAAGGTGATCGTGTCCCAAGGAAATATTTCTCTGGTGGATTTGCCCAAGCCCAAGCCGTGAGAAATCCAGCCATGACCGCAGATCCAGCGACATTAAGTGATATACAAAATGAAGAGCTAGTAGATTTTACCGCAGGCGCAGCGACTCAGCCAACGGTACGCAATTCTGATGCTGCCATGACCATTGCTGAATTGTCGCAACGATTAGAATCCCATATCGTTGATGCTAAAGAAGCTGGTCAAAAACAAGGGACTATTTATCGGGTGATATTAAAGGAAGGTGATAAGGAAATATTTTCAGAAATTTTCCAACTTTGGACCTCATCAGAAAATGCCCTTCATCAAATTTTATCAAAATCAGAATTGTCTGGCCCTGAAGCAGCCCAATATACCTATAGTATGGTTAAAGGAGAATATCCAAGTCAAGCTGTAATTGTAAGACAGCCGGCACTATCCCCAGAGCTTTTAAGAATTAAGATCAATGAGATTATTAGAAATCATTTCTTTTTTAAAGAGAGTAAAATGATTTCAGCTTCAGATAAATTAGAAGACTTCGAGGCGGATTCTTTAGATATTCCAGAATTGTTGATTGAACTAGATAAAGAATTTGAGACAAACTTGGAATTCTTTATAGATTCCTTAAGCGTTCAAAGTACGGTAGCAGATATTTATGACGTGGTGAGTAAAGCCCTATTGTTAATGGCAAAAGGAAACAAGTTTTTAGATATTGTTAATGTTCGGTCGAGCGTCAAAGACATGATAGATATTTATCAGAGCGATGATCCTGATGATGAAAAAGCAGGAGAGATTGCGAAAGAGTGGGAAAGAATGATGGTTTTTATGAAACGCATTTATTCCTATCAACAAGTGCATCAAATGATGATGTTGAAAAGCAGCAATAATTGGGAAGAAGTGCTGAAAACACTTGATGATATTGAAAAAAATTCTGAAGTTGTGACAGTTACGCCTGAACAAGAGGCCAATGCACGGAAGAACATTCAATGGTGGATCGAGTCCAACCTAGGCTACAACACATATAGTGTCAATTCTCCCACAGAGATTCCATTGAATGTGCAGGTGATCAGTCCTCATGGATTAATCAGTGGCGAAGAAGCACGTTTAGTGGATGTTCATGAATTCCAAGTGTATTATTCTATGAATGAGCATGTGTGTTTTATGGTGCCTAAGAATTCGACTGATTTCGCCATGGCGGCAACGAAAGAGTTAAAGGCAGAAGCCACG
>Ga0207000_1279_pt1 | contig 11597 bp, 11 predicted proteins | sample Alteio_BWMinCont_90_FD_153498 | JGI IMG/M metagenome (GOLD analysis project Ga0207000, IMG submission 153498) | Enriched cells from forest soil in Barre Woods Harvard Forest LTER site, Petersham, Massachusetts, United States -... | ecosystem: Environmental > Terrestrial > Soil > Temperate forest >...
GCCACCTTTGACTATTTTCATAGCAGCCCCTCAGTTTCATTAAATCCGTAGATAATATTCATATTTTGTACAGCCTGGCCTGCGGCCCCTTTGACCAAATTATCAATGACTGAGGTAACCACAACCATTTTTTTATCAGGACTTACCGCTAAACCAATATCACAAAAATTAGTATTCGCCACATTCTTGACTTCAGGCTGACTCGCCAGGGGATGAATACGCACAAAAGGCTCAATTTTATAAAATTTCTTATATAAAGCATGGACCTGATTTAAGCTGATACCTTCACTTAAATGCACATACATGGTATTTAAAATACCTCGGGTAATAGGCAGTAAATGGGCCACAAAATGCACGGAAGTCGCACGCCCAGCTAATCCAGAAAGATACTGCTCAATCTCAGGTGAATGCTGATGGCTCAATACCTTATACGCTTTAAAATTCTCATTAATCTCAGCAAACAGGCGATCCGTTGTAGCCTTGCGGCCAGCCCCTGAAACTCCTGATTTAGCATCTATGACCAAGGACTGAATGTCTTTGCGAGTTGATATCAATGGCGCTAAGCCCAAAATGGCCGCTGTCGGATAACAGCCAGGATTAGCCACGAAGGTGGCCCCTTTGATCTTTTGTCGGAACAGTTCCGGCAAACCATAAACTGCATTTTTCAAATTCTTGAGATCAGTATGTTTATGCGCATACCATTTTTCATAAACCTTAGGGTTTTTAAGCCGATAATCAGCACTTAAATCGATAACTTTCAACCCTGCCTTTAATAATTTTGGAGCAACACTCATTGATTCTGTGTGCGGCAACGCCAAGAAAACCACATCACATTTTTCAATGGTTTTCTTTAAATCAAATTTCTCACAAACCAAGGTGGTCCGGTTTAGGAATTCAGGATAAATCTCGGCGATTGGTCCTTGGGTATTATTGGCAGCCACATAGGTCACACGCACATATGGGTGCTTTAAAGCGAGGCTCAAAACCTCTCGACCAGTGTAACCACTCACACCTAAAATCCCTACACGGACTGTTTTGATTTGATAATCTAAGTCGTTATTTTTCATATATTTTCCGTCGATAAAAAGCTATTAAGGAATCCGATTATAATAAATAAAAAAGCCCATCTCGTCAACGATATTCGTGCGGGAGATGGGCTTGATTATTTTATATTTTATTGGTCGTTAACGTTTAACCCATTGGAATTTACGGCGCGCTCCCTTTTGACCAGGTTTCTTTCTTTCTTTCATTCTGTCATCTCTAGTCAAACAGCCGGCCTTTTTTCAAAACACCACGGGTTGCAGGATCACAAGCAATAAGGGCTCGTGACAATCCTAAACGAAAAGCACCTGCTTGTCCGGTTGCACCACCACCGGTGGCACGAACGGAAATATCAAATTTATTTTCTAAATTCACTAATTTTAAAGGGTTCAAAATTAAAATACGGTCCGTCTCGCGAGGGAAATAGTTTAAAAACTCACGTTTATTAACCATGATCTTCCCTGCCCCAGGAGTTAAAACAACACGGGCGACTGAGCTTTTGCGACGACCTGTACCTGCATATTTAACAACTTCTACCATTTTAACTCTCCGTGGTTATTCTATTACAAATTTGATACCCTGCATGCCGCGAGACGAGCGGCAGGCGAGGAATTATATTTCTAATGCAATAGGTTTTTGTGCTGCATGCGGATGAACTTCACCAGCATAAACTTTCAACTTAGCCGTTTGCTTATAAGCTAAAGGACCGCTTGGAAACATACGGGAAACAGCCAATTCCATCACCTTTTCAGGGGCTTTTTCTAACATCTTGCCTAAGGTCATGGCACGCTGACCACTAGGGTAACCGGTATAACGGGTATAAACCTTGTCCGTTAATTTCTTACCTGTAACCTTAACTTTTTCTGCGTTAATAATGATAACGGTATCCCCGGTATCTAAAAAAGGTGTATAGGTGCGTTTGTGTTTGCCACGCAGCACAGAGGCTGCCTTAGCTGCGACCTTGCCTAAGACTTTGTCTGTGGCATCGATCACATAACACTTGTATTCCATTTCACTAACTTTGGGTAAATAAGTCTTCATATCTCCTGCTTTCAAATATTTTCTTTTGGGAACTTCTCTCAAAAATAAGATTCTAAAATATAACATCTTTATGACAAATGTCAAACATTTTTAACAGAAACCAGATAAAGCTTTCTTTTCCAATTTCCGCATAAAATTATTTATTTATGATACGGATTTCGGAAAAAAACGGCAATGTATCATAGTTACCCGTATTAATTTCTTTAAGGCGTGGCATAAAGCCACTGATCGACACCTTGAACAGCCATTCAAAACCAGTAGGAACGTGCACAACTACCTTTTGTCCTTCAAACATGATCGATCCTGGTTTATTTTCTAAATCAATACCACCATCCACATCACTTTGCTTAAAGGTTGATAGATGGCTGGTTGATCTAGCAAGACTGTTCATTGCCAAATCCGCCGTAAAATTAAGGGATAAATTAAGATACTCACTTCTCCTTCTTTTATCGATAATTTTTAAATTTGAAATATGTACTCTTCTAGTCTTTGGTAAAAAGGAATTAATGGAACGCTCTACTTGTGCTTGAACATCTTGTATTGTATAGGGACCATACGGCACACTTACACCAGCATCGGTTACTTTAAATTCACCCTTAGACATTTTATCAACCTTCAGTTCATAAATCCGAAAATCCAAACCTGCCTTTTGTAAAAGACTTAGAACATCTTCTGCTGTATCAAATTTTGGCTGAGAATTCCTTTCCACTTCATGTTCAAGCAACGATCTGAGTTTAATCAAAGCAGTTTCTATTGCTACTACCTTGCCTAATATAAGGTCTGGTTCCATCACCTTGTGAGTATATAAATAAATTCCCGGCTCAGGATCACTGAGATCTCGCTGTTGATAAACTGAGATTGGCCTTAAACTAATTTCCTGCCCAAGGTAAGCTAATATTAATTTCGTAGCTGGATTTTCCGAGCGAGTATCTTTAGAAACAAGAATACCTTGTCTGGTAATTTTCATCAGCGTTATCAATACTGGATTATGCACCAAAGACAACATCTCATTAACAGATCTCAATGAATCTTGAAGCATTTCTGGGTCAAATAGAAGCATTGCGGGATCACTTGGAGCTACGACTGTAAATCCGACTTTATATAGTACGTATCGGGTAAAATCTTTACTGGTTTTTCTTTTAATCTTTACATCTGAAAAGAAAGTTTTCCTATAGGATTGAGACAATAAATTTCTAATCATATCCTGGTAAATTCTTTCGCTAGGGATAGTTGCCTTGACACGCGCATTAATAACCCTCACACTACCATCTTTTTGAAAAATTAATCTTGTCTGATTCGTTAAGGAAACTCCAAATTTTGATAATCTTGAATTGAGCCACGATTGGTGATCTTCTACCTTTGTTGCCTGGGAATGCTTTTCTCTTACAGTAAATCCGATCCCGTAGAATCGTATTCTGGTCGAAAATGGAAAGGCAAATCTTACTCCCACATCTTTCTTTATAAAAGTTAACTCATCATCTCCATTGCCAATACGATGCATGATACGATTTCTATCTTCTAACTCGGTATTAGGAAATAGAATATGCGCATCCTCAATTCTAATATTCTTACCTGGCAGAACTGTCACCGTTGCTGTTGTGGGGATCAAAAATTTAAAGACCGGAAGCTCAGGGCTTTGCTCTTGGGAGATAGCATTAGCCCATGTTTCAATTTTATCCAGCATAGCTCTGACTTTGCCCGATATCATAGCGGGTGATGCCATCGCAGGATTGACAAAATCTAATATAAAATCACCCGTGCGATACTTTGAATACACACCATAATCTATAAAAGATTCTTGGTTAATATTCAGATCCGAAACACGAATAACGCTTCCCTCATGCTGATTGTATCTAGATAATTCTCTGCTCATCGCTTCTTCATTTGTATCTTTCCAAATTAAAAATCTTGCCTTCTTAACTCTAAATGCACCTGAATCCAATTTTTCTATATCTGTAAAACCATCCATATGGTCCGCTTGTTCTAAAATATGCGTCACTTGCTCTACAGTAATCTCTGGAGCAGGTGCTGGCATTAATTTTGTCACAGGTGCAAGTGGCGTAATAATGACATTAAAATTGACAATTTTTCTAATGAGCCCCTGCTCGGAAACATCATGCTGTTGTTCAACTCTAATTGTTAAAGATACATGCGAATCATTAGGAAGTTTCTGATCGAACTGAGTTCTGATTCTTAAAGCTGCCATCTTACTATCCAATGTTTCCTTAAGCCCAGCATCGGTAATACCGAAATTATTAGGGGATATTTCTCTTACCTGTGTTTTTTTAGGAATATAAAGATCAGTTTGGCGCAAAATAGCCGTCAGCTCTTCTGCATTCATTGCTGCATTAGCATGGTTCGAAGCATCTAGAGCAATGCTTGCCTCATCAAAAGTTCGGCCATCTGTAAATATCTTAGGAACATCCCCTTTGATAACGATCATAGCTTTAGACGCTTCCACATTCATTACTGCTCCTCCAGAAAAATATTTACGAGGAACAGCCTGTTGGGTCAATGGATCTACATCTTCTTTAATAAAATTGTACACACCTTTTTTATAGGCTTTCAAATATTGTTCAAAAATCTGTTGGTTCTGAGTAATGTCATTAAGTGCAATGCCTTGGGTTTTGGCATGGTCCACATAAATTTTGCCTAAAATACTCTCATGAAGACGCTTCTTAAACCATGCCGCTAAGATTGTAGCCTTATAGATCTGACGCAATGGAGCAAAGTGCCCACCTTCATTAACCTCTTGTTCTATGGCAGGAATAATAATTTCTCTTAATACCTGTGATGAAACTGCACTTGTAGCCTTGAACTTAATGTCATTTTCCTTAAGCCCCATTTTGGCTGCACGAACATTTTTATCCATGGCTAAATAATCTTCCTCGAGCATGACTTTCAAATGGCTTTTGACCACCATGGCCGTGTGGCCATTTTCATAAACAGTAGCACTTTGAGGAATGATCCATACTTTGTTAAAAGTACTGACTGGCACTTGGGTTGTGCCAAATTGGGCCCGTGTACGGCTATAGACCGCATCCCAAAATTTCTTTCCTAAATCCTTTTGAGGATAAATTAAAGAAGCAGTTAATTGCTTTAAGATGTAGTCCTGGGCCAATAGATCACAGCCAATTTGGGTTTGACCAAAATCATTAGCAATTATACGATTACCTTCATAAGGTGAAAGATTAACCCACATATCCTTTTCTGGAGTAGTCAAGGCGGCCAAAAAATATTTTATAAGTTTAAGATACTCGTTTCTCTTCTGAACTTCACTTAGAGCTTTATCTCCTGGTTCAATAAGAAAATTTAATTCTAGAGGATTTTGGGGATTGACCTTAATGCCAATTAAGCTGGCTGGCATAAAATTTTTGGACAAATTGACCATGGTACCTGGTTCAGGTAAACCCAATACCGATGCTCGAGCCAACGGCATAGGGCCGCTTAAGGTCATCGAAAAAATGATCACCATAGGATAAATAACAATAGAAAGATATTTAATGCGGATGCATGTCATCATAAAAAATAGAAACCTCGTTGCCAAGCTATTTGGAATAACTAAAGTATATACTACCAAAGTTCTAGAAAGCAAATTTTTCTACACTAGAGGTAAGAATTTTAATATTTCACTTTCATTAAGGTTAATCCTTGTGCAGGGGCTGTATTATGGGCTTTTTTGCGGTCTTTGGATTTCAGGATTTTAGGCATTTCTTCCGATGGTAGCTGCCCTGCTCCTATGGCTATCAAGGTGCCAGCTATATTACGCACCATTTTATATAGAAAGCCATCGGCGGTTACATCCATATAAATCAAGTTTTCTTTCTTAGCTATAACCAGCTTTTTGATGGTGCGGACGGTTTGACGTTCTGCCCGTAGGGGATCATAGGCTTGAAAAGATTTAAAGTCATGCCGGCCCACCAAAGATTTCGCGGCGCGGCGCATGGCTGTGACATCTAAAGGCTGAGGATAAAAGAACGTATGCCCTTTTAAAAAAACCGACCGGGTGCGGCGATTTAAGACCGTATAGCGATAGGTTTTTTCTTTAACACTGTATTGAGCGTGAAAATCATCATCGACCTCTTTGACCTCATGCACGGCAATGTCTGGAGGCAAAAGGCTATTTAAGGCACGCTTAATTTCTAAAGGCTTCATGCGGGTATCTGCCTTAAATGAAATCACCTGTCCCCTGGCGTGCACCCCACTATCCGTACGGCCAGAAGCAATGACCTTAGTTGGAGTTTTAAAAATCTTAAAAAGCACAGCTATTAATTCACCTTGGACGGTGCGTTCACCTTGCGCCTGGGTCTGCCAGCCACAAAAATTTGAACCATCATATTCAAAAGTAACTTTAAAATTCCGCATCTTAGAAAAGTCCCCGATAGGGTTCAGAACCGCCATTGACTGCCTTCAAGAATGCAGGAAATTTACGGGAAGGAATAGTCATTTCTGTGACCTTCTCATTGGTCACATCCTCAAAGATCATGGTCATTCCCCGTTTGCCATCATCGTCGGTAAAATGCTTAATATAGACGCTAAAATGTGAGCCTAAATAATCCCATTCTACCAATTCCTGTAGATTAGCCATAAACGCATCCCTTCTTTTATTTTTTGTCTCTAAAAAATTCTACCAGCATTTCACGATGATCACCCTGCAGTTCTATTGAACCACCTTCATCGTTTACATAAAACGTCCCGCCGCTTCCTGTTTTAACCTTTAATTTCTTCGACAGATCTTTCAAATACGCTTCATTGCGCGGTAAAGCTTCAATCAGAGTTACCACCTTGCCGCGGCGCCCGGATTTATCTAAACGAATTTTAGGTTTAATGGGTAAGGTTTTTTGCTTAATAGGCTCCAACGAAGGACATTGGCATTGCGCAACCACTTTTTTACAGCGAGGACACAATGGATTACCATCAGGATCTTTAGGATATACGAAATCAGGAATGTCAATCATGATAAAACACCTTCAAATGTCCCCTGCAACATTTCATTCTTACAGCCATACCCTTTTACTTTTTGAGTCTTGAATCCTTGGGATTCGAGCCCACGCCTCACCCATCCTGCAACCGTAAATGTTGCCAAGGTTGTTCCAGAATGAGACAACTGCGATAGCCCCGCAAACACTTCTTCTGTCCACATCTGAGGATTCTTGGCTGGCGAAAATCCATCTAAAAATAAAGCATCTGCCCCAGCACCTGCTAATTCTTCTTGAAGAATCAACTTTAAACTCAAAATAATATCATCAAATGTAATAGTCAAACGTACACGTCCATCTTCAAAATCAAAAATGCCTTTTTTATCTGCGGGTATCTTATAGTTTATGGCGAGCTTATCTGCTTGAGGCTTTACGATGGGCCACACACTCAGGGCTTGGGATAGCTCAGCTGGTGCTAAGGGGTATTTCTCGATGGATATGAAGTTTAGCCTCCAAGATACGGGGGCACATTCTTTCCACAATTTCCAAGCCACACAAAAAATAAGACCTGTACCAAAACCTGTTTCTACAATGGTAAAAACACCTGGAACAGATGGATCAAGTTTTTTAAAACGCTCCTCTAAACGGTTTCCCCCACAAAAAATATATAAGGCATCTTCATAGCCGTTGACGGCACAAAAATACATGTCGTCGAAGGCGATCGAATATGGCGTTCCCTGACTATCCCATTTAATCATGGCCCTATTATAATGAAATAAAAATCCCCTGCAATTTATTAAAATCGCAGGGGATTATAGAACTAGATATTCTTATTTACCTTTTTTAGGTTTTTTCTTTTCTTTATTACGAGGGCTTTTGTCTCCCATACGCTAGAACCTTTCTTAGTTTTCATCAAAGCTTAAAGGCTTTTGATGAGTATTTCTGCGATTTGGACGGCGTTAAGAGCGGCACCTTTACGGAGATTATCTGAAACAACCCATAAATTTAAACCATTAGGAATAGAAATATCTTCACGGATGCGTCCAACGAAGGTTTCATCCCGACCATCAGCCATGATAGGCAAAGGATAGACAGATTTTTTGACATCATCCACAAGCTTCACCCCTGGTGCGTTGCTTAAAAGCTTGATGGCTTGAGCACGGGTGATTTTTTTCTTGGTCTCAATATTAACCGACTCAGAGTGACTATTTTTGATAGGCACACGCACACAAGTGGCCGACACTTGAATCTTTGGGTCATGAAACATCTTACGCGTCTCATTGACCATCTTCATTTCTTCCTTGGTATAAAAATTATCGGTGAATACATCAATCTGAGGGATTAAATTATGCGCAATTTGATGAGGAAATTTCTTGATCGCCATTTTTCCAGCCAATTGATCGTTTAATTCCGCCACAGCCTCTGCTCCTGCACCAGAAACAGCCTGATAAGTGGAAACCACAATGCGCTTAATCTTGCCAAAATCATGCAAGGGCTTTAAGGCAACTAGCATTTGAATCGTCGAGCAATTAGGATTCGCGATGATCCCCTTATGTTTCTTGATATCTTCAGGATTCACTTCAGGGACAACCAGTGGAACGTCCTTGTCCATGCGAAATTGAGACGTATTGTCAATCACCACTGCACCTGCCTTGGCGGCAATTGGTGCCCATATTTTTGAAATCTCGGCTCCTGGAGAAGACAAGACAATATCCACATCATTAAAAACTTCCTTAGTCAACGGCACATACTTAATGCCATCCAATTGACCGCCAGCTCCACTGGGTGAGATTAATATTAATTTATTAACAGGAAATTTGCGTTCTTTGACAATACGGTACATGCATTGGCCAACCGCACCGCGAATTCCTAGAATGGCTACATTGAATTTTTTCATTTTAAAGACTCCACAACCATATCGCCAATTTGATCAGTCGAATAACCCATTTGACCAATCAGCATGGATTTCATTTTAAGCATGACCGACTGTACCGCGGCATCAATGGATTGAGCAGCTTTTTCTTGCTTCAAATGTTCGAGCATTAATTTGACGGTCAGGATCGCTGCTATAGGATTGGCTACACCTTTACCGGTAAACTGAGGTGCCGAGCCATGCACGGGCTCAAACATACTAACCCCCGAAGGATTGAGATTTCCCGACGGAGCAACACCCATGCCACCCTGAGTCACTGCTGCTAAATCTGTAATGATATCCCCAAACATATTAGTCGTCACAATCACATCAAAACGCTCAGGCGCTTCAATTAAAAAGATGCACATGGCATCTACGTGCAAATAATCACATTTGATCTTAGGGTAAGATTTTGACATCTCTGCCATCACACGATCCCATAAGCCAAAAACATTGGTTAGTACATTATTTTTACCGCATAACGTCAATTTTCCAATATACCCTGCTTTTTTGTCTTCTTCACTGAGATTCTTCCAGGGGCAAGCGGCATGCCGCTTCATGGCATATTCAAAAGCATATTTTAAGCAGCGCTCTACTTCTTTGTGAGAGTACACCATCACTTGGGTCGCTACTTCTTGGTCCGTACCTTTATTCTTGATCTCACCTTCACCCGTATAGACATCCCCATTATTTTCGCGCACCACGACATAATCAATATCTTCAGGACCTTTATTTTTGATGGGCGTTGGTACGTTTTGATAGAGACGAACGGGCCTCAGATTAATGTATTGCTCTAAGCCAAAACGTAATTTCAATAAAATACCACGCTCTAAAATACCCGGGCGTACGTCTGGATGACCCACCGCACCTAAATAAATAGCATCAAAAGCCCGTAAACTATTTAATTCATCGTCGGATAAAACCTGACCATTCTTTAAATAGCGAGTACCCCCAAAATCAAACGACTGGCGTTCGGTTTTAAAACCAAATTTAGCCGCAGCAGCATCCAAAACCTTAAGGCCTTGGGCTACGACTTCAGGACCGATCCCGTCGCCGGGGATAATAGCAAGTTTATAATTTTTCATAAAAGACCATTACATAACCCGGTTATGTCGAGGTTACTTGAAACGTTTCACAACTAAGGTCGCATTATGACCACCAAAACCTAGGGAATTAGATAATGCAGCTTCTACCTGTACTTTGCGGGCAACATTAGGAACATAATCTAAATCGCAATCAGGATCAGGGGTCTCATAATTAATCGTCGGATGCACCATATTGTCCCTGATGGACATGACACATGCGGCTAGTTCTATCCCACCCGCTGCACCCAACAAATGGCCAGTCATTGATTTAGTTGAAGAAATAGGGACTTTCTTGGCATACTCACCAAATAATTTTTTAATGGCTAAGGTCTCAATCTGATCATTGAGTTTGGTTGAAGTTCCATGAGCGTTAATATAATTAATATCTGTGACTTTAAGCCCGGCATCCTTAATCGCCATATCCATGGCCCTAAGCGCTCCCAAACCTTCTGCATGGGGGGCCGTGATATGATAGGCATCCGAGGTGCGGCCATAACCAGCTAATTCAGCCAAGATGGGAGCCCCTCGTTTTTGGGCATTTTCAAGGCTTTCAATAACCACCACCCCAGCTCCTTCACCCATCACAAACCCGTCACGATTTAAATCAAAAGGACGGCTAGCACCTGTAGGGTTATCATTCCGTTTGGATAGAGCTTTGAGCGCACAAAAACCACCTAACCCCAGTTTAGAAGTCGCACTTTCCGTTCCACCGGCAACTACTACATCAGCTTCGCCATGTTGAATCAAACGCATACCTTCACCAATACAATTATTGGCCGTCGCACAAGCCGTGGCAATCGCAAAACAAGGACCGGTTGCCCCAGAATTAATGGATATTTGACCTGCTGCTTCATTGATAATCATGCGGGTGATAAAAAAAGGTGAAATACGGCTGGGGCCCTTCTCTAAATATTTTTCGTATTCTTCTTCCGCCGTATAAATACTCCCAATCCCTGAACCAACAATCACGGCGGCACGGGACGTATCCATCTGACGGATATCTAATTTGGCATGAGCTAAGGCTTCATTAGCAGCAACCACCCCAAACTGAATAAAACGGGATAAATTGCGGGCATCTTTAGAATTAAAATGAGCTAAAGGATCATAATCAATGACATCGCCATTCATACGCGAGTCAAAAAGAGACGGATCAAAATGTGACACCGGACGGATCCCGCTTTGGCCTTTAAGCAGGGCTTGCCAAAACTTTTCCACCCCACATCCGACGGGTGAAACCACTCCCATTCCGGTTATAACAACACGTTTATTCTGCATTGGTTAAATATCCCCTATTAAAGCTTTGCCCTGCACCAAAAGGTACAGGGCAAGTCATGAAAGAATAATGATTAAAAGCTTAAGCGCCAGCTTTTTCTTCAATGTATTTAATCGCGTCACCGACGGTCTTCATCTTTTCAGCATCTTCATCGGGAATTTCCACGTTAAATTCTTCTTCAAGAGCCATGATAAGCTCGACGGTGTCTAAAGAATCTGCACCTAAATCATCCACAAAAGAGGCATTTGGCGTCACTTCTTCAGGCTTAACACCTAATTGTTCCGCGATGATTGTTTTGATTTTGCTTTCTACTGCCATGTATTCCT
>Ga0207000_1280_pt1 | contig 11506 bp, 14 predicted proteins | sample Alteio_BWMinCont_90_FD_153498 | JGI IMG/M metagenome (GOLD analysis project Ga0207000, IMG submission 153498) | Enriched cells from forest soil in Barre Woods Harvard Forest LTER site, Petersham, Massachusetts, United States -... | ecosystem: Environmental > Terrestrial > Soil > Temperate forest >...
TCCTTTCTTAAAAGAAATTATTAATAAATTGAATCTGCTGATCATTGATGGACATAGCCTTAAAGATGCTTTTACGACCACCAAAGCATTTCCCTTGCTTGCCTTATCTTGCTTGGATGCGGCGGAGAAGAGTGGAAATTTGACAGAGGTGAGCTTGGTATTAAGCGAATATTTCAGATTTATGAGCGAGAATAAGGTTAGGGTGGTTAAATCATTGATTTATCCGATTTGTGTGTTTATTGCTTTAACAGTAGCTTCTATCGTGATTTCAATCAAATTAGTCCCGCAAAAAATACCATCCTACCTTCATCAACAGAAAGAAATCTGTCAGCGCAATTTATCATCGGTTATGCATCATTTATGCAGTCATATTGGTGGTTATTTTTAAGCGCGTTGATGATGACGGTTTGGGGCATGGCTAGGTTATGGAAAGATAGAAAAGAAGAGGTGATGGAACATCTATTTAGGTTGCCTCTGCTGGGAGATTTATTGAAGGATATGGAGTTGGCATTGTTATTTCTCAATTTATATATTTACCAAAAAAGTGGTATCAACATTATCACGTCGATGACCAATATTTCTTCCAGCCATTCTAATTTTATCAGTCGGCGTCTTATCGTTGTAAAGAATAAGGTGAGTCAGGGGCAGTCTTTGGGGGAAGCTTTGAAATCAGATGGATTTTTTCCCTCCTTAGTTTATATGAACGTCAAAAAGGGCGAGATGACAGGAAATCTCTATCAGTATTTATATGAGATTTACCGATATTACGACCAAAAGTCCCGTGATTCTATTGAAATGCTTATTTCAGTGATTAATCCAACCTTGTTGGCCATCGCCGTCAGTTATCTTGGTTTAATCATCATGTGTTTTATTTTACCGCTTTACTCGTCAATAAACGCACATTAATAAAGGAGGAGAAGAATGAGGAGCATACAAAATAAAAATGGTTTTACATTGTTAGAATTAATTGTTGTCATGGTCATTATTACAATCATTGCCTCGCAAGTGATAGCTTCATTTAAAGGCGCTTCAGATAATGGTCGTGTAGCTGCCGCTTTAAATAGCATTAAGGCCATCCAAACAGCTGCGATGAGTTATTTTAATGGTAATGGAGGCAGTTGCAGTGGAATTTCAGTGGCGAGCTTGGTGTCGGGTAATTATTTGCCTGGGACTTTTACAGGGACCAATGCCAATCCATGGGGTGGGAATTATGTAGTGGCAGTTAATCCGAGTAATAATTCTCAATTTGACTTAAGCATGACCAATATACCTTCATCTGCGGCAGGTCCACTTAATAATGCTCTTCAAAATTCAGCACAGGCGGTCAATTATGCGTCATCTTCATCGACTTGGACAGGGACATTTTAAAGGAGGCTACACCCTTATCGAAGTGATTACGACGATAACGATAATGGTAATGATTTTATTAGCCGTTATGGGGGGATATAGGTCGAGGATCGATAAGGCCAAACTTGAGAAAACCATAAGTGAGATGATGTACCTGGCAGAAGCCAGTCTGGATTTTTATCATACTCAAGGCGTTTGGCCTATTTCTCCTCTAGATTTAAGACCAGGATACATGTATGCGGCTCTAATATCTTCTCCTTTTGGGGGAGTATATCAAATAAATAGTTTAAATGATGAGGGAGTTTCAATCTCAACGACCATTCCTTCAGGTATAGCCAAGAATTACAATCAAGGCACTTTGTTAGAAATATCATCTGGTTTTCCTAATGATATCATCACGATTAGTCAACGGAGTTACAATAGTTTTTCGGGAAGACTTGAATATGAAAAGAAATATACCTATCAACAATCAAGCTTTTAGCTTGCTGGAAATGACGGTTGTTATCATCATTATGACCATTTTAGCTTCAGTAGCCATTCCAGTGATAAGCCGTGGATATTTAGAAAAGGTAGGAAATAAAACCGCGCTCGACATGGGTGCGATCCAAGAAGCTGCTAGAGCATATTACATCGATCATAATAAATGGCCAGATAATGATCCTAGTGCGATTGGCGTCTTAGAAGCTAATAATTATTTGCCTTCATCTTGGAAAGGGATTAATCCTTTTGGTATTAATGTAACAGACCCTTCCTTATATAATTATCAGACCTCATCAACAGATGCGACTTTTACGGTTTTTACCTATGTTCCTCTGAATGCCCAGCCCATCATTCAAAATTTACTCCCGACAAACTGGGTTTCTGGAAATAATATTTACAGCTCTGTGCCAGTGCCGGGCGTATCAACACTATTGCCAACAGGAACGATTTTAGCATGGGCATCACAAAATCTGCCAGCAGGGTTTCTTTGGTGCAACGGACAGTTGGTGAATATCGTCGATTATCATGGGCTATATGCAATCTTAGGGACAAACTATGGGGGGAATGGGATTAGTACATTTGGACTGCCAGATTTGATGGGCAGGGTCATTGTTGGGATTGATGCCATGGGAGGTGCAATGCCCAAGAGTCGGATCAGTCAATGGTCCCTTTCCCCAGCGACCATGGGTGGGACTTTTGGTGAGGATGCTCACCGTCAATCCTTATCTGAAATGGCGCCTCATGCCCATACTTTTACAGCCTATATAAACGGTGTTAAAGGATTCTCGGGCAATAGTACTACAGCCCCTCGAGATAACCCTAGTGGTGGGACAACAAGTCCAGCAGGGGGGAATGGGGATGGATCAGGATTGGGCGCTCCGTCCAATGTTGTGCAACCTTCCATGGCCATGGGCTATATTATTAAATATTAATGAGCAGATTAAATTGACATATAACGTTATGCGTTATATACTTAATCATGATTAAAGCATTTCATTGTAAAGAGACAGAAAAGATATTTAATAGAGAATTTTCTAAGCAGCTTCCTGAGAGTATTCAACAAATAGCTTTAAGAAAACTTAGAATGCTTGATAGTGCTATGGATTTAAGAGATTTGATGGCTTCTCCAAGTAATAAATTGGAGAAACTTAAAGGAGAAAGAAAAGAACAATATAGTATTCGGATTAATGATCAATGGCGGATATGTTTTAAATGGGAAAGCAATAACGCTTATAGTGTGGAAATTATAGATTATCATTAAATAGAGGAGAAAGTATATGGCTAAAAAATTAAATCCGATACATCCTGGTGAAGTCCTTAGTGAAGATTTTTTAAGGCCGTTATCTTTAAGTCAAAATCAAATTGCAAGGGACATTCATGTCCCCCCAAGGCGTATTAATGAAATTGTTTTGGGAAAACGCCGCATTACGGCTGATACGGCTTTAAGATTGGCAATTTATTTTAAAACATCGCCTAAGTTTTGGATGAATTTACAAACATCATATGATTTGGATATTCAGTTGGAAGAAGCTGGAAATAGAATCAGCAAAGAAGTCCATGCATGCAATCTTAACTAAATGCATGTTGCTGGTTTTATTTGCTCTCATCATTTTAAATTTTACACATGTAGTATATTTTAATATTTTTACTCATTCCTTGCCTTATGGCGTCTACGTAAAAACTCGAGGTATTCCACAAATAGATAATTATGCTGCTTCATGTCTGACGTCACCTATTGTCAAGTATGGAATCAATAGAGGTTACATAGCTTCTGGAGATTGTGCCACAGGCAGTGTTTTAGTTCTTAAGTTAATCAAGGGTGTTCCTGGTAATCTTTTTAAAGTTAAGAATGGATTTTTAGAATTAAATGGATTTTCTTATTATATAATGGATAAGGATTCAGCAGGTAGGAGGCTGGATGTCTTTTATAAAAAGAAGGAAGCGGTTTTAGAAAAAGGACAATATATTTTATTAAGTAATTTTGTGCCAAATAGCTGGGATTCACGTTATTGGGGGCCAGTCAGCATTCAATTCTTACTTAAACCTTTATGGATATTCGAAAATGTTAAAAACCCTCAAATATCCCATCCGTAGTTTAATCGGTTTTGTTGCCGTTATCTTGTCCATTGTGGCTGTTGGGTGTTTGGTTTATCGGGCGGTGATTCAAGGCAATGCTTGGCATGTGGTGTCATTTTGTATTTATGGCCTTAGTTTAATTACCTTGTGGACCATTAGTACGATTTATCACACCTTAAATGTGCCCCTGAAGATTAATCGGACCTTAGAACAGCTTGATCATGGGATGATTTATTTTTTGATTGCGGGGACGTATACGCCGATTTGTTTAATTGTTTTATATGGCAGTTGGGGATGGAGTTTATTTGGAGTTAACTGGGCGTTGGCTATTACAGGCATTGTCTTAAAGCTGGTTTTTCGTCATCCAGCCAAATGGCTTCGTATTTTGTTTTTCAGCCTTTATATCGTGATGGGATGGTTGGTCGTTATTGCCTGGTTTCCCTTGATTCATGCCATGCCCCCTAGAGGTCTTTTTTGGTTGGTTTTAGGGGGTGTTTTTTATACGGTGGGCGCAGGGATATTTAATTTAAGAAAAGTTGCGGCTCCTCGATTCGGTGCCCATGAAGTGTGGCATCTTATGGTGTTGGCGGGAAGTTTTTGCCACTTCTGGATGATGTTTGATTATGTGGTCTATTTGAAGTAATAAGGGTGCTTATGAATAAATATTTTTGGGTTTTATTATTTTTTTGGGGGAGTATTAACCCTCTTTTTGCTCAAGAGATCTTTCAGGCTCATACGCATGTGAAACTCGTTAGTGAGCAGAATGCGGTGGTACCGGGAAAGACATTTTGGGTGGGGGTTGATTTTAAGCTGGATGATGGTTGGCATATTTATTGGCAGAATCCGGGTGATTCAGGGCTTGCGCCTAAGATCAAATGGGATTTGCCTTCAGGCATTAAGGCAGGGAATTTTCAGTGGCCATACCCAGGGCGTATTAATGTGGGGCCATTAACCAGTTTTGGATATGAACAGGAAGTTTTCTTATTAATCCCGGTTAGTGTTGATCGAGATTTAAAAGCAAGCACGGTTGATCTTCACGCCAAACTTAGCTGGCTTGCCTGTCAGGAGGAATGTATTCCCGGGCATGGGGAATTAAATTTGTCACTTCCTGTGGTCGCGGATGATTCCGGGATTACTTATAATGATTTTAAATCGCCGTTTGATCACACGCGCCTAAATCTTCCTCAAGCATTGTCCTATATTAGTAGCAAAGCTATTTATGATGGGCATCAATGGCGACTTGATATTCAAACGTCGGTTAAGAATCAAGGGGATATTCTTTTTTATCCTTTCCGTGATGATGTGATCGAACATCCCGTCGCCCAAATCAGTCATGCCACAGATGAGGGCTATGAAATATTCTTGACCAAATCCCATATTTATCAAGCAAACTTGGATAAATTAGAAGGGATTGCGGTTAATCCACAAGGCTGGGATGTGGAAGGAAAAATCAAAGCCGTGGATATTCAAGCGCCGATTGAGAATGGGGTGATTCCTGTTCAGATTTCTGTAGCCTTAGCTTGCTTATTTGCTTTTATAGGAGGATTGATTCTGAACTTAATGCCCTGTGTCCTTCCCGTCTTGTCGATCAAGGTGCTTCATTTAATTGAACGGCACCCGGATCGAAAAACAGCGCTGCACCACTCCTTGGCGTATGCTTCCGGCATATTGGTTTCATTATGGGCGTTGGGCTTTTTACTTTATCTGTTAAAAACAGCGGGGAAGTTCGCTGGGTGGGGATTTCAATTTCAATCGCCTATCTTTGTGATTTTTGTCGCCGTTGTTTTATTTGTCTTGGCCCTTAATCTATTCGGTGTTTTCGAGTTTTCCATGCCAGCCATCGGGGGATTGCCTAAGTCTCAAGTGAGTTTACAGGCAAGTTTTATGAGCGGGATTATAACCACCATTGTGGCCAGTCCTTGTACCGCGCCTTTTATGGGAACAGCCTTAGCCTTGGCCTTAGGTCAGCCTGGGATCGTCGGATGTGGGATATTTACGTTCTTGGGATTAGGATTGGCCTTGCCGTTTGTATTGTTAAGTGCTTTTCCTTCACTTTTGTCCTTCGTCCCCAAGCCTGGGTTGTGGATGATTCAATTAAAACGCCTTTTAGGGGTGATTCTTATAGGCTGTGTGATTTGGTTGCTTTGGGTTTTTGGTTTGCAAACAGGTTTAGGGGATTTATCCAAATTTTATAAGCCTGCTTATGAGATTCAATGGCAAAAATATTCTCCAGGGGCCGTGACCCAAGCGCGTCATACAGGTCGTCCTGTATTTATTGATTTTACGGCGGCCTGGTGCATTAATTGCCAGGTTAATGATCGCCTGGTTTTACAAAATTTGGAAGTTGTGAACGTTTTTAGAAAACGAGGTATTATTGCTTTTAAGGCTGATTGGACTAAATATGATCCCCAAATCACCAAGTCTTTGAGTTTATATGGCAGGGAAAGTATTCCTGTGTATATTTATTATCCGCCGGGCTCCAGTACCGCTGATATCTTGCCGCAGGTGATAACACGTAAATCCATTTTAGATAAAATTAAATGATGGCATTCAACAAAGGAGAATCTATGAAAATGGGGAAGATGTTTTTGGGTTTCTTTGTCATGCTTTTTTTATCGACGGGGATCATGTACGGCTTGGTGATTAGTAATCAAGTAGCTCCCAATTTCACCGCTGTTAATACGAATGGACAGAAGCATTCATTGGCTGATTATAAGGGCAAGTTTGTGGTCTTGGAATGGTTTAATCCGGATTGTCCCTTTGTTAAAAAATATTACAATAGCGGTCATATGCAGCAATTACAAAAACAATACACCGCGAAAGGTGTTGTCTGGTTATCGATCGATTCTTCTGCTAAGGGCAAGGAAGGGTATTATACGGCTCCCGGACTTAATCAATTCATGATGGCCAAAGGTGGGGCACCGACGGAAGTCTTTATGGATGCCGATGGTCAATTAGGTCATCTTTTTGGTGCACAGACAACCCCGCATATGTTTGTTATTAATCCTCAAGGAAATGTTATTTATCAAGGGGCCATTGATGATACCCCAGGGGCAGATATTGAAGATTTCAAGACTGCTAAAAATTATGTAAGTGCAGCACTAGATGCAGCCATGAGCGGTAAGCTGGTTGCTGTGAGTTCAACTAAATCCTATGGCTGCTCCGTCAAATATTAATTCACCTGTCTCCAAAGCCCGTATTCTTATTGCTTTTGCGGCTGTTTATTTTATTTGGGGCTCCACCTATTTAGCTATTCGTTTCTCTATAGAAACGATCCCGTCCCTTTTGTCAGGGGGCTTGCGTTTTTTTATCGCGGGCATTGTGCTTTATATTTTTGCCCGTTACGTAAAAAAAGAACCAGCAGCTCAACAAAAGCATTGGCAATCAGCTTTTATCCTCGGGGCCTTGATGCTTTTAGGGGGCAATGGCTGTGTGGTGTTAGCCGAGCATTATGTTCCTTCAGGTCTGGCAGCTCTTTTTATTGCCTTGGTGCCATTATGGATGGTATTGCTGGAATGGTGGTGGCATAAAACCCAAAGGCCTTCGCTGGGGATATTTTTTGGTATTGGGATTGGTTTTTTGGGGGTGTGGCTGTTGATGGCTCCTAACTTATTGCATGTGGGGGCACATCAGATTAATTTATTCGGGGCCGCCTTGCTCCTGTTAGCATCATTCTCTTGGTCCATTGGTTCGCTCTATTCGCGTAAAGCCCATTTACCTAAATCTCCTTTTCTATCAACGGGAATTCAGATGATCGCCGGTGGGGGACTCATGTTATTTTTGAGTGTCTTTCATGGTGAATGGACGCATTTGGCATCCGTGCATTTGAGTTTCAAATCCATAGCCGCCTTAATCTATTTAATCGTAGGAGGATCGTTAATTGCGCTTACCTCTTATCTTTGGCTTTTAAAGCATGTGGGTGTTGCCCGGACATCCACCTATGCGTTAGTTAATCCGGTCGTGGCTATATTTTTAGGGTGTGCCTTCGCGGGGGAACAATTGGATACTCAGACCATCTTGGCTGCATTTTTAGTTTTAGTTGCTGTAATCGTCATTACGATTTATCATAGAACACCTAAAATTGTACGGATAACTTAAATGGAACAAATCACTAGTTTACAAAATAAATTGATTAAGGAAGTCTTGGAATTGCGCGAGGCATCCCAACGTCGCGCCCAAGGCTTGACCATCATTGATGGGGTCCGTGAAATCAAGCGTGCTGTGGAAGCAGGGGTGGTGATAGCACGCATTTTTTACGTCAAGGGCTCCCAAGAGGCCTTGCTTAAACAATTAGCTTCCAGGAGGATTGAAACAATTGAGGTGAGCGATCGGGTCATGGAAAAATTGGTTTATGGCGAACGCCATGAGGGCATTATTGCTATAGCCCAAACGTCAAAACTTGCTTTAAAAGATTTAAAATTATCCAAAGAACCATTGATCGTGGTCTTAGAATCTTTAGAAAAGCCAGGCAATCTTGGTGCTATATTGCGCACCTGTGATGGGGTGGGTGTTGAGGCGGTTTTAGTAGGGGATGCTAAGACGGATGTATATAATCCTAATGTGATTCGTTCCAGCACGGGCGTGGTTTTTAGTCTTCCTGTGGTTTGTGCAAGTTCCTCGGAAATCGTAGCATTTTTAAAATCTCAACACATCAAAATTTGTGCTGCTGCACCAGAGGCAAGCAAATTATATACTCAGGCCGTCTACAAAGGCCGTTGGGCCATTGTTTTGGGCAGTGAAGATAAAGGTTTATCTGATCTTTGGCTTAAAGCGGCGGATGTGACAGTCAAGATCCCCATGAAGGGACAGGCTGATTCATTGAATGTGTCTATTTCAGCGGCCGTCATCCTCTACGAAGCTCTTCGGCAGAGGCAAAACTAACATGCGATTACAAGTTTTCTTATCACATAACGGGGTTTGTTCCCGTAGGGCAGCTATGGATTTGATCCAGGCAGGCCGGGTCATGATCAATAATCGTATTGTTAAAGAGCCTTCGACTCCTGTAACAGGCGAGGAAGAGATTAAGGTCGATGGACAAAAGATTGGCGCAAAAGAATACGCCTGGGTCATGCTTAATAAGCCGGCGGGTTACACCACGACCAAGGATGATATTCACGCCGATAAAACAGTGATGGATTTATTGCCATCTCACCTGCGCCATTTGGCACCTGTGGGACGTCTTGACCGTGATAGTGAAGGGCTTTTGCTTTTGACCAATGATGGGGATTTGGCTTTTCGGCTAACGCATCCTAAGTTTCATGCGGATAAGACATATTTGGTCCGCGTCAAAGGAGAGTTAACTAAAGCCAAACAAGCCAAAATGGAAGGTGGGATCATTGTTGAAGGCAAGAAAACTGCTCCTTGCCGTATTTTGGAAGTGAAGTATAATGGCACGGATACCGAATTTAAGATTACCCTTAATGAAGGTCGTAAACGTCAAATACGCATGATGGCCAAAAGTATCGGCCATTTTGTAAATTATTTGTGCCGCCTATCCATGGGGAAATTGCAGTTAGGGGATTTGCCCAAAGGACAGTGGAGAATTTTAACTAAAGAGGAAGTAGGGTTTTTGAAATGATCACAATTAGTAATTTATCCAAAAATTTCGACGAGCGGATGCTTTTGGAAGATGTTTCCTTAAGTATTTTTCCTGGTGAACGCATTGGACTGACAGGCCCTAATGGCGCAGGAAAATCCACCTTGTTTCAAATTATTTTAGGACAGCTAGAGCCAACCGAAGGCTCTGTTAATATCCAAAAGGGCCTTAATATTGGCTACATGGCCCAAGAAGCCAAGTATGCCTCTGACCGCACCATCATGGAAGAGATGACATCCGGTGATGATGAGATCCGTCGCTTGCTTGAAGAAAAGCATAAGCTTGAAGATGAAGAAAAAGCCGATAGCCCGCGTTATGGCGATATCCTAGAGCAATTAGAGCACAAAGGTATTTATGAGCTTGAGCATAAAGCAGAGAAGATCCTTTCCGGTTTAGGATTTAAAGAAGCAGATTTTCATAAACCCATTGCCCATCTTTCTGGTGGTTGGCAGATGCGTACCCAATTGGCAAAGATGTTGACCTATAAATATGATTTGATCCTGCTCGATGAGCCTACCAACTATTTGGATTTGGAAGCAACCATTTGGCTTAAAGGTTATTTAGCTAATTATGATGGCACCTTTATTATCATCTCGCATGATAAGATTTTTCTCAACGATGTCACCAATTACACCCTTGTTCTCGACGATGCCAGGATGACCAAGGTCAAAGGTAATTATGAGGAATATGAAGAAGCTAAGGAGATCCGTAACCGTTCCTTGGAAAAACAACAAAAGGTGGTTGAGGCTAAACGTGAGCAATTAGAGCGTTTTGCTGAACGCTTTCATGCCCAGCCTAATATGTCCTCCGCGGTGCGCAATAAACGTAAAATGCTTGACCGCCTGGAAGTCATCCGCATTCCGCAGGAAAAACATTCCATCCGGGATTTTGAATTCCCAGCAACGGTGGAAAGTGGTTATAGTGTATTGACCATGAGCAAAATCGATAAGGCTTATGGTGATAAGCAAATTTATAAAGGGCTGGATTTTGAAATCACCAAGGGTCAAAAATTATGTTTGGTGGGCCCAAATGGTGCGGGTAAATCAACCTTGCTTAAAATGATTGCCGGGGTCTTAGAGCCAGATGCAGGTATACGCAAGCTCGGGCATCAGGTGAATTTGGGGTATTTCTCCCAAACCAGACTCGATGTTTTAAATCCTCAGCGTACGGTTTTTGAAGAATTGGTGTCTGCGACCACGCGTAGTGTTCCTCAGGCCCAAATTCGTACCCTGCTCGGTGTATTTAATTTTAAAGGTGATGATGTTTTTAAACACGTGCGCGTTTTATCGGGTGGAGAGAAAAGCCGTTTGATCTTAGCGAAGCTTTTGATTAATCCTCCCAATTTTATCTGCTTGGATGAGCCAACCACCCATTTGGACATTGATGGGGTGGAAGCGTTGACCAGTTGTTTTCAGAAATACGAAGGCACCTTGTGCTTTATTAGCCATGACTTGTTCTTCGTTAAGAATATTGCCAATCATATTGTTGAAGTCATTCCTGGGGAGCTTAAGAATTATCATGGCAATTTGGATTATTATTTAGAGAAAAAAGCGGGTATCGAAGCCCAAAAGGCTGGTCAAAAAGTGAAAGCTGCCTCTGTTCCTGATAAAAAGAATGCTGCTCCTTCCATTGAAGATATTAAGAATTTACAATTGAGGGAAGCTCATCAGCGTCATAACGAAGCCTTGAGGAGGCTGGAAGAAATAAAGAAGCAAACCAGGGCTTTGGAGACTGAAAATAAACAATTAGAGACGGAAAGTTATGTTAAGCCCCGCGACAGTGTGTTCAATGGCTTGCTTACGCAGGTCTAATTGAGAGCTGGCATCTTTTTGGGACAATTCCATTTGCTGGCGGGCAGTCTGTATGATTTGCTCCTGGGCCAATTGCATGTCCCGGGTGATTTGGCGGCGTAAAAAAGCCACTAACACAATCATGGCTACAATCAAAATAACAATGCCACCGACGCTTAAAAGAATTTCTGACATGATACCTTCTCCCATTTGATCA
>Ga0207000_1282_pt1 | contig 11479 bp, 12 predicted proteins | sample Alteio_BWMinCont_90_FD_153498 | JGI IMG/M metagenome (GOLD analysis project Ga0207000, IMG submission 153498) | Enriched cells from forest soil in Barre Woods Harvard Forest LTER site, Petersham, Massachusetts, United States -... | ecosystem: Environmental > Terrestrial > Soil > Temperate forest >...
GCTGGATCTTTCCTACACGCTAAAGAGCTCGTCATACAGCAAAATAGAGCACCTCTCAAACTTCCTAGAAGCGCTGAAGAAGACATACAATCTTATTTTGATTGATTGCCCGCCTACTCAATCTATGCTCACGGACGCAGCGTATTTGGCAAGTAACTATGTGTTGATTCCTGTGAAGCCCGAATTCCTGTCTACAATTGGCTTGCCTCTTTTGATCAAGTCGCTGGAAGATTTTCAACTTGAGCACAGGAACCAAGAAATAGATATCGTTGGCATCCTATTCAACGCCGTTGTGGAGAGCAAAATCGAGCACCAAAAATCCAAACATGACGTCATGACACTCGCGAAGAAAAATCAGTGGTACGTCTTTAAGAACGAAATAAGTTATTCGGACTCCTATCCGAAAGGATCACGGGAGGGTAAGCCGATTTTCCTTACCGAATACGCTCGCTGGGATAAGCTCAACCAGTTCGAGGCCCTAGCCAATGAGTTCCTTGAGAGGGTCGGACTGTGAAGGGGCAAAAAATATATGAAGACAATCTTCTGAGGGATTTCGCTGCTCTGATGAGGAGATACCCATCCCGGGAGTGGTCGCGGCTTGCTGATCTCCTTGAAAACGGCAACGCCCGTTCCCAAATCATTCTGTTCTTGCGGGGAGTCGCTGGCCTGAAGCGTGCTTCTGCCAAGCCGACGGAACAAAAGGCAAGGGTGGCAGAGGCAAAAGGCGTCAAGGGCGAAAAAAAAGAGTATGTGGACCGAGTCGATTTGGACTTAGCGCGCAGATCGACGCGCGAGCTGCGCGAACTTGCACGCAAGCGGGGCCTGAGCTTCTCAACGAAGGACTCGAGGCAGCGACTCATTCGAAGGCTACTGGGGAACTCCTCCGCCGGCCCTGGCGCTACCCGCGACTTGGAAAGGCACGATGAAGATCCCAGTGATTATGCCCAGTGGGCGGAAATAATAATGGGCAGGAACCGGAGGTAGCGGGCCGCGGATGTTTCGCGTCGCCGTGCGCGAGAAGCGCGGGCTTTATTGACAATCTGTTCAAAATGTTCTTCGGCCTTCTTGAACTCTTCTTTGCTGAGCTTCTTGCGCTGGGATTCCACCAAATTCTCGAAGCTCTCGGCAAGAGTTGCCATCGCGGATTTTGGTTTCTGGGTAGATGTCGCCATGGCAGAACCTTTCCTAGAACGCGCGTCCTTGTTACTCATATAGTTTAACCTACGCGGCAAGATCAGGTGGGGCTACGTCACTGAAGTAACATCGTTCTTTGAACTCGTTGGATTTGTACAGGCCGCCTGTGCGAGTTTGCGCGGAGAACTCCCTGCCAGTTTCGTTGCCGGTGCGGGCAGACGCGGGGTCCCTCGACTGCGCGTGAGCGTCCTTCGGACGATCACGCTGCGCTCGGGATGACAGATTTAGGTATGGCCTGAAAGATCCACAGCAACCGCGACGGCGGCGGACGGGAGTGTCCGCCCTGCGCGATTGGATTTGGGCCGTTGGTGCTGGCCGCAGCCAGATCGCGCAGAGAGAACTCCCTGCCGGTTTGTTGCCGGTGCGGGCAGACGCGGGGTCTCTCGACTGCGCGTGAGCGTCCTTTGGACGGTCACGCTGCGCTCGGGATGACAGATTAGTGGTGTGGTCTGAAAAATCGACGCAACCGCGACGGCGGCGGACAGGAGTGTTCTCCCTGCGCGATTGGATTTGGGCCGAGTTGCTGGCCGCAGCCAGATCGCGCAGAGAGAACTCCCTGCCGGTTTCTTAGTGGGTGCGGGCAGACGCGGGGTCCCTCGACTGCGCGTGACCGTCCTTCGGACGATCACGCTGCGCTCGGGATGACAATTTGTTGGAGGGACGACTGTTCGTTGGCCCAGGTTGGCGTCCACAGAACGGACGCGAACCTGGGGCACCCCAGACTTTCTGTCCGCTTGGTTAGCGTCGGGTTTTGGCTGGGGCTGGTTTGGGATTGGTCAGGAGGCTCCAGGCTTCGCGGTATTTTTCGTAGCGTCCTACGGTTTTGCTGTCTGGGGCGGGATAGAGCGGGAGGCTGGTGCGCGGGGTGAAGGCTTCGATTGGGATGATGTACCACACACCGAGGGAGATGATGTGGGCTACGAGGAAGTCGATCTGGTCGGCAGTGTAGGGGACGTGGCCCTTGGAGGCCCAGTAGGCGTTGATGATGCAGCAGCCATTGTCGGCGTCGTGGCCGAGGCCTCCGGCGGTGGATTTGACCTGGATGCGCCAGAGGTGCTGGCCGGTATCGATGATGAAGTCATAGCGTTGGCTGTCGCCAACGGGTTCGTAGACTTTGAAACCGAGCTCCGTCGCCTTGAGGGCGAAGGCGATTTCGGATAACTCTCCTTGACGTTTACGAGTGCAGTTGCCGGCTTCTTTGGACAGACCTGATGGCGAGCGACGAAGGCGACCTACGGATTGTTTTTTCATGGGCAATGCAAGATGGCGACAGCGGCTGGGCTGCGCCAGATCTTTTCTCCTTTAATGATTTTGGAATTGGTTTGGAGCGGGTTCAGAGCAGCTTGCGCACAAATAGAAAAGGCGCGGGGATGAGGCCCGCGCCTTCATTCTGCTCTATTTCCAGACTAGCAGATTGCAGGGGGTAACTATGCCATGGTTTTCAGATTTATTTTATCCATGGAATGAGTCGATTACGGGAAAAAGTAGGCATGAGGGGGCTTGACAAGATTTTTCCCAAAACGGGTTTTGAGGGAAATTCGATGCGGCGAAGCTTTGATCTTTTATGTTTCGGGAAGTATGTTTCAGGAAGGTTTGGCGAATGTTCCGCGGGCTAACATGCTGGGAACTGCCGTGGATTTGACGGGCATTGCCTGCGGAGAAGTCACTGAGTTCTCGCTGGTGGTGGAAGACTCGTCGAATCCGAGATCGATGCGTTCGCGGACTTCCTGAATGCGAGAGGTGACGATGGGCGTGCGGTATTCGGGATGACAGAATTCGAGGTGCATGCCGCGGCCGATGTAGCGCAGCTTGAGCATGGAGCCTCCCCAGGTCGAGCCTGCAATCGCGACTAACACCGGTTCGGGGCAGAATTCAGGATGGCCGGAGATCAGAGCCTGGCTTTCGCCTAGGAACACTGCGGTGTAGCGATGGTGTTGGGTCTGGATCTCGAGCACGGTTGATGGCGGCAGGTCGCCGAGAGAAACGCCGCCTTCGATTTCCGAGCGGACAATGTTGCCATTCACTTCGTCGCTGAGATTGGGATGCGGCATGAACATGGTCAAGTCCGTCTGGCCAGATCAAACTGTTCGAAAGATCATACCAGAGGACCGGCGGATGTCGAAGGTTACTTGTGGGGAGGGTCGGATGGGCGTGCGTTCAGGCCGAGGGAACCAAGGATTGGGCGTTGTCTAGCAAAAAAACAAGCCAGACTTGATCGGTCTGGCCTGCGCACGAAACAGGCTGCCAGCTACTGGCCGATGGAACTGGCCACAGAAGAAAATACGTTATTCGAGCTTCCACCAATCAATCGGATCGTGCCCACAACGAGTACCAGAATCACTGCAAGCATGACGGCGTACTCGGCTATGTCCTGGCCTTGGTCGTCCGCCCACAGGTTGCGGAAGGTTTTGTTGTTCATTGCCCCTCTCCCTTCTGAATCGGTGAGCACAGTGTGCTCCCGGGTCGACAAAAATACAAGTGCCAAGTTGTCTTACCGGTTGAGAAGACGAGCGGCACGGTTGATCGTCGGCTCAAGTGACAAGCTTCAATCCTGCTGACAGTGTACTCTCATCGGGCTGGAATCCCTCAGGTTTGAGACTTGCACGGAGAATACGGCTGTGGATCGGGGCTCAGCGGTCGGAGGTGTCGTCCTAAAGTTACTGTCCGACTTCAAGACAATCTATTATTCTACGTAGTCGCGTCTGACACGAATCCTGGAGAAAGATTTACTAAGGCTGGAGGAATGCACAAGTCTGCTACCCGACGTTATGCCCGGTATCGCACGGAGATACCGGTTATTGTGAAGGTTCTGGGGACGGACGGCTATCTCCGGATACATGGTCGTTGCTTCGAGATTGCCGCGGCCGGACTGGGCGCCGTGATTACCAGCGAATTGACGGCGGGAGAGATGGTGACTCTGGAATTCTCCATTCCCGACGTTCCTGAGATTTTCGTCATGCGATCGGTGGTTCGGCACCGCATGGGCTTTCTGCACGGTTTTGAATTCATTGGAGCGCTTCCCCATCAGAGCGAACTCATCCAGGCATTCTGCGAAAAGCTGGAGCCCTCGTAATCGCCCGGCATCCTTTCAGGCACAAATTCCTAACCGCACATGGGGGTGGGCCATCCTTGTTCGTCTTTTGTGGAAGGGTGGAAGCAAGATACTGACAGTGTGGCTGCTCTAGCGATGAAAGTTAGGGCCCAAAAGTGAAGGATCATCCTCAGCCAGGCTGCGAATGAGTTCACTGCTGAGGTAATCGGCGCTGGCCGCCACGGTGTTGCCATAGCGCTTCTGGTAGGTCGAGCGGCTTTTGTCGATGTCTTCTTTGAGGCGATCGTACAAATCTTTGTGCTTGCGCCCTTCGGCGACTTTCGCCTGGTTGTAGAGCTTGATCTCATCCATCAACAGCCGGGCAAAGCGTTGCGCTTTGCGATGGACCTCGGCATCTTCCGGCGACATGTGCGCAAATGCGTCGGTCGCTGGCGCCGCCGCCGCTGCTGCCATAGCCGTGGGCACGGAGACCACCTCGGCCGCCGCCTCCGCCATCGCTGGTTCCTCGACTGCGACCGGAGGGGTCGCGGCATGCTTGGGTGCGTGTCCGGCAAATGGATCTGAAAAGGACGAGACTGTTTGTACCGGAGGAGCTTCGAACTTGTCGCCTGCACCGGCCTCGCCTGCGCCTTCTTTCAATGCCTGCTTGCGCAGCGACGCGACTTCGAGCCACGTGCTGGTGGCTGCGACCAGCAGTTCGAGTGCGGCTGCTTCCATCTTTCCGCTTCCTGCCGTTCCCGCGTCGCAATAAACTAAAGCCGCGACTTTGTCTTTCAGACGCAGAGGAAGCACCAACACGGAATCTTCAGCGGGAGCGCCGAATTGCGAAATGAATCGTGGATCCATCTCTGACACGCCAGCGCTGACCACGGCTCGCGATTGCAACGCCCTGCCCGGTGCGCGGCTGGTGACGTCCAAGGAAAAATCCTTGACGTCTTCGCTGTTATCGAAACCACGCCCCTGCCATCCCGTTGCCGATCCCGACTTGATCACGAACAGCGCCGCTCGCCCGCTATAGGCGGCAGTGCTTTCGAGCAGAGCACGCAAAATTTCTTTTTGCGTCGTCCCCGCATGAATGGCCGAGACTGCGTTTAAAAGATCGGCAGCCCCACTTCCCGCCGACACGGCAGTTCCTCCCAGATGCGGTTGCACTTCTTCGAGAACTCGGCGAACCAGTTCTTTTCGCAACTCCGGAAGATGACCTTCCAGCACCTGAGAGACAGCCTTCTCGACAATTTGATCAATCGGAGTTTTATGTGCCATTGTTGCCCTAACTAGCCCGCGTTCGTCGCACTAACAGAGTGTCGAAACCGTTGATTACGTCGTGAAGTTCATCACCGCAGGGCTGAAGCCCCAAAACTGTTTTTGGCCCTAGACGACACGACTAAAGTCGTGCCCTTCCCAACGGCTGTGTACCTATATATCAGCAAGAATCTGAATTATAAGTCCACTTCGGTGAGTTTCGCGGATGACCGAAGTAACGTCGTCTAATCGCATAACACCATCAGCAATTGAACGCTGAGCCGGGCCGAAGGAGCCCTCGTGATTTATTTGCGGATGGCCGTACAGGTGCGGAAAAATGCAGTTTGCTAGTTCGGGGCTAAAAGCTTTAGAGGATAGTTACCGCGGAGATGGCACTCTGCGCCACCCAAAATCGGAGTTTTTCCGCGAACTCTTGAACCACATCCAAAACGCTGTCGAATCAACGCCGATTCTGGCCCTGCTTTCGACGTTTCTTCACCGTTTCCAGAATCCTGCTAAACTATTGCACTCAGCGTGCGTCAAAAGAGTTACACGCGAGCGCGGGTAACCAAGTAAAATAACAGTTCTTGATTGCGCGCCGCGTCAAAATTGTTGCATCGGATGAATGATGAGTACCATCCAACCCAAAGTAGATGAGCCTGTTTCTGACGAACTGGCTCTCGTGCAAGCGGCGAAAGCCGGCGACGTCGGAGCCTTTGAAGATTTGGTTCGGCGGTACGACCGGAACGTTTTTCGAATTGCGCAACACATCACGCAGAACCGCGAAGACGCGGAAGATGTGGTGCAAGATGCGTTCCTGAAGGCGTACAGCAATCTGCATCAGTTTCAGGGGCAGTCGAAGTTTTACACCTGGCTGGTGCGCATTGCGGTGAACGAGGCGCTGATGCGGTTGCGCCGTCGTCGCCCCGAGCGCATGGTTTCGCTCGACGAAGAGGTTAAGACCGAGGAAGACTCGCTGCCGCGCGAAGTCGCGGACTGGAGTCCGAATCCCGAGCAGCAGTACAACCAGGCGGAGTTGCGGGAGATTTTGACCCGGACCATCCAGGGGCTGCCCGCGAGTTTCCGCACGGTCTTCGTATTGCGAGACGTAGAAGGACTTTCGACGGAAGAAACTGCCGAGGCGCTGGATCTCAGCATCCCGGCGGTGAAGTCAAGGTTGTTGAGGGCGCGCCTGCAGTTACGCGAGCGCCTCAGCCGTTTTTTTCAGCGACGCGAAAACGGCAAAGAAAAACCTGAAATCGGAGACGCCAACCAGTGAAGTGCGCAGAATTTCTGAATGAGTTGACCAACTACCTTGATGGTGCGATTGACGCGCGCACAAAAGCTGAATTGGAAGATCATCTGGCCTGGTGCCATAACTGCTACGTGGTCTGCGATACCACCAAGAAAACCATCGAGATTTATCGCGATTCCCAACTGTACGAACTTCCCGAAGACCTTCGCACCCGCCTGCGCACTGCCATCGTTTCCAAGTGTCATGCGCGAAAGAAGACGGGTCCCGAGCACGTCTGAGCTTTCTCTCCCGCATGACTCGTTATCCCACAGGCATCTTTGCAGCTGCGCAACTGTAACGTTCGCGCCTGGTTTCTCACTATGGAAAGTTGACGAAACCTTTCCCTACGGCATGGAATCTAAGTAGACGGCTGTAGAAAAGCAGTTTGATTCCTGGATGACGGGCAAACGAAAAGCAGTTGGCTGTGGAGGTCAAACATGATCGCGAAGTTGGTCGATGCTTTCTTCGGTTGTTGGCATAATCGTTACAGTTTTCCTATTACCGTGAGGCCCGCTTCCCGTAAGGGTTTCCGGCCCTCGACGGCGGCAGCGCTGACCGGTATGTACGTGGTCTGCCTGGACTGCGGCAAAGAATTGCCTTATGACTGGAAAGAGATGAAGGTCATTGGATCGTCGTCAGAGGCGCGCCATTACGCCCAGGAGTTGGCCACGAGACAAGCTGCGTAATCAGGAAGTCAGTTGAGAGTTAAGCCGCGATTCCGATCGCGGCTTTTTTATTGGCGTGTGTAGGTGGGCCACCCGCGGCATAGCCACCGCGCGCGAGATCCTTCACCCGGCATAGCCGGATTCAAGCTGACAAACTCTAATCTCTCTTCACGATGACCTGTGTTCTGATCATGCGGTAATTCGCAGGGAGCGAATACAGGATTTACTGTATTGGCGAGGCCATAGGTTTTGGATAAGGTGAGGGAAGTTCGACGGCTAGTTCGAAGGGCGGTCATGGGTTAGTGTTCAGCGAGACTGACGTTCGACCCTCACGATCGCCCCCCCCAAATTAGGTTTTCCTTCCCCCACGCTTCCCAGGTGTTCTTCGAGCTGTGTTAACCGTCATGAGGATTCATCCTCTGGCGGCGGGCGCAGCTGCTTTCTTGGGCAGGATCTCACCGATGCGGCGGATCTGCGCTCCCACTCCACGCAGCTTTTCTTCGATGTGTTCGTATCCCCGATCGATGTGATACACGCGATCGATAATCGTTTCGCCATCCGCGACCAGAGCGGCTAGCACCAGCGATGCGGAAGCGCGCAAATCGGAAGCCAGGACGGCAGCAGCGCTCAGTGGAGTTTTACCGCGAACTACAGCGCGGCGCCCCTCGATCTTGATGTTCGCGCCCATGCGCACCAGTTCCTGGGCGTGCATGAAGCGATTCTCGAAAATGTTTTCGGTGATGATCGAAGCGCCGTCTGCCTGGGTAGCCAGGGTCATATATTGTGCTTGCACGTCGGTGGGAAAGCCGGGATATTCTTCGGTGACCATGTCGGCGGCTTGCGGCGGGTTGTCGCCCATGACGCGAACCGAGTCTGCGGTGTGCACTGTCTTTACGCCCACTTCTTTTAACTTATCGAGCAAGGCGCCCAGATGGCGCGGATCGCAACCGGCGACGTTCAGGTCTCCGCCCGTGACCGCGCCGGCGAGGATGAACGTGGCGGCCTCGATGCGGTCGGGAATGATGCGGTGGCGCGCTCCGTGCAATTTGTCGACGCCCTTCACGCGGATGGTCGATGTTCCTGCGCCTTCGATGCGAGCGCCCATCTTATTAAGTAAGTCGGCAAGGTCGGCGACTTCAGGCTCGCGGGCGCAGTTCTGCATGATGGTTTCGCCGTCGGCGAGAGTCGCGGCCATCAGCAGGTCTTCGGTGCCGGTGACAGTGATCTTATCGAAAAGAATTTCAGCACCGCGCAAGCGCTTCGCCGTGGCCTCGACATAACCGTGATCCTGGCTAATGGTCGCGCCCAGAGTTTCCAGCCCCTTGATGTGCAAGTCGATGCCGCGAACTCCGATGGCGCAGCCCCCAGGGAGCGAGACGCGGGCGCGGCCACAACGGGCTACAAGCGGGCCGAGAACGAGGGTCGAAGCGCGCATGGTCTTCACGAGTTCGTAGGACGCCTCGGGCGATGTGAGATTCTTGCAGGAAATGGTGGTGCGATGCTGGGCGCGGCCGTACCCTAGTTCGACTTCGGCGCCCATGGCGGCGAGGAGTTTTCGCGTGGTCTCGATGTCGCGGACCTGGGGAATATTTTCCAGAATAACCGGCTCTTCGGTTAACAGAGCGGCAAGGGTTGGAGGCGCGGCCGTTTCGAATACGGAATCTCCGTGTTCCCGCTGTTTCGCCAATTCCGTGCCGAGTCAATCTACGGCGGAGGCTTTGAGCCCGTCATCTTGCGCTGGAATTCCAGCCTCCACACCAGCCACATTGCGCCCTACATCGAATTGGCTGGAGGCGCCGTACGCACCAACACCAACTTCCCCGCTGGAGATACCTCGAATTTCAATTTCACCGCGCGCGGCGGCGGCGGCATTCAGCTCTCTACCAAGCGCCGGCAATTCGTGGATATCGGCTGCCGCTGGTCGCACATCTCGAACGCGAATTTGGGTATCAGGAATCCTGAGTTCAACGGAGTTCAGGTAAGCGTGGGCTACCACTGGATCCGCTAACTGAGAACCGGGAACAATGACCTGACGACTGGTTCTTTGCTATCGGATTTACTTTAAAGCCCCGCATCAGCAGTCATCTTTACGCGCCCAGAGAACTTTGCTATAAACCGAACATCGAGCACATAACCTCTTCGCCGAAGCCTTTTCCGGGAGTGAATTCCGCCGCTGCGGATCGAGCGCTGTTCCAGGCCCACCAGCAGCAGGATGCCATTTTCGCGCCTGCGTTTGAATTACTACGACGGGCCATCGCGGATCGCGTCTGCCCCGCGGCTTCGGTCGCCGTCACGTATCGCGGGAATCTTGTCGCGCTGAAGGCGTTCGGCCACTTCACCTACGAAACGGATTCTCCTGCTGCAGCCTCGGACACGGTGTTCGATCTGGCTTCGCTCACAAAAGTCATCGCCACCACCAGCATGGCTATGATTCTCTACGAGCACGGTCTGCTTGACTTGGACTTGCCCGTCGTCGCGGTAGTAGCGGAGTTTGCAGGGGAAGATCCCCGCCGCGATGCGGTTACCCTGCGCATGTTGCTCGCACACTCCTCGGGACTGCCCGCATACGAAAAGTTGTTTCTCCGCGCTAAAACGCGAGACGAACTTCTTTCTGCCGCCTTCGCCGCTCCGCTCGTGGCCGACCCCGGCGCCAGGACCGAATACAGTGACATCGGTTTCATCATCCTTGGAGTAGCGCTCGAGCGCATTGCTGACGAATCTCTCGACCACTTCTGCCAGCATGCAGTGTTCGGACCCTTAGCAATGACACACACTGCGTTTAATCCGCCAGTGGCGTGGCGAGCGTCCATCCCGCCCACCGCTAACGATCAATCGGTCCGGCATCGTGTTATTCAAGGAGAAGTGCAGGACGAAAACGCCAGCGTGCTCGGCGGCGCTGCCCCGCAGGCAGGCCTGTTCGCCAGCGCCGGGGATCTCGCCATCTTTGCCCATGCCATGCTCTCCGGAGGGTGCCCCATCCTTCGCCCCGAAACCGTGACACTGTTCACGCGTCGCGAGTCTTCTCCGCCAGGTACGTCCCGCGCCTTGGGCTGGGACACGCCATCATCTCCGTCCCAATCCGGAAAATATTTCTCCAGCAATGCATTCGGCCATCTCGGCTACACCGGAACCTCGCTGTGGATCGACCCGGACCGCCAACTGTCGATAACGCTGCTCAGCAACCGCACCTGGCCCGATTGCAAGAATGAAGCCATCAAGCAACTCCGCCCCAAGTTCTACGACGCCGTGGTTGAATCACTCGGAGGCCTGTGATATCACGCACACGTAACCCCAGGCGCCGCCGGCCGGAACCCGCCAGGAAGATAAAACGGTTGAGATCCGCACCCAAAACATCCCCCGCCAAGCTAAGCCATCTCCCGACCGAGCAGCCCAACCGCGCCGCCAAGAACCTCGACCAGAAGTCCTCCCTCGAAATCGCCACCATCATCAATGCCCAGGACGCCGAAGTTGCCGCCGCCGTGAAAGCCGCACTACCGCAGATGGCCAGCGCAATCGATCTCATCGCAACCGCCCTTAAACAAGGAGGCCGCCTGATCTACGTCGGCGCGGGAACCAGCGGCCGCCTCGGAGCGCTCGACGCCTCCGAGTGTCCGCCTACCTTCAACACCGATCCGAGGACGGTGCAATTCGTAATCGCTGGCGGAATCAAAGCGCTGCACAGCGCAACCGAAGCCAGCGAAGACTCCAGCGAACTCGGCCAACGCGAAATGGCGAAGAAGAAACCCGGCAAGCACGACGTAGTAGTCGGAATCGCCGCCAGCGGACGCACGCCCTTCACCATCGCCGCCGTCGAATACGCCCGCCGTCACGGCGCCAAAACGATCGCGGTCACATGCAATGCGTCCTCGCCCCTGGAAAAAGCCGCGCATCTCGCCATCGTCGCCGACGTCGGTCCCGAAGTCATCGCCGGATCCAGCCGCATGAAAGCCGGCTCCGCCCAAAAGATGATCCTGAACATGCTCTCCAGCGGCGCCATGACTCGCCTCGGTTACGTCTACGGCAACCTGATGA
>Ga0207000_1136_pt1 | contig 11372 bp, 8 predicted proteins | sample Alteio_BWMinCont_90_FD_153498 | JGI IMG/M metagenome (GOLD analysis project Ga0207000, IMG submission 153498) | Enriched cells from forest soil in Barre Woods Harvard Forest LTER site, Petersham, Massachusetts, United States -... | ecosystem: Environmental > Terrestrial > Soil > Temperate forest >...
CGCAGATTGCGCTGTCGTCGCTGCGCGTCGACGGCGGGATGGTCGTGAACGAATTGCTGATGCAGTTTCAGGCGGATATTTTGAATCGCGAAGTCGTGCGCCCCATGATTCAGGAGACGACCGCGCTCGGTGCAGCGTACGCTGCAGGCCTCGCTGTTGGATTCTTTTCAGGCCTGGACGAACTGCGCACCAATTGGGCTGTGGACCGGACTTGGACCCCGCATTTGGCGGAAGCGGAGCGTGAGGAGCTTTACAAGCAGTGGAAGAAGGCCGTCACGCGCTCGTTCGATTGGGTTGAATCCTGATGCCGAAGGCAGAGTATGGCTGTGGGCCTGCTCCACTGGAAGGAGATTGAAAAAATGAATTCCCCCTTTCTCGGTGAATTCCTGGGCACCATGATCATCGTGCTGCTGGGCGATGGCGTTGTCGCAGGAGTCCTGCTGAAACGATCGAAAGCGGAAGGGAGCGGATGGATAGTCATCACCGCTGGGTGGGCTTTTGCGGTGATGGCCGGCGTCTTCGTGTCGATTGCTTGTGGAAGCAACGATGCCCACTTGAATCCTGTCGTCACGGTGGGCTTCGCGGTGCGTGACGCAAGCTTTGGGAAGCTCGCTCCCTATCTTGCGGCGCAACTCCTCGGCGCGATCGTGGGCGCCACCCTGGTGTGGATCCACTATTTTCCGCACTGGAAGGAAACGCCGGACCCTGCCGCTAAACTGGCCTGTTTTTGCACCGCTCCTGCTATCCGCAGCGTTGCTGCGAATTTATTCAGTGAAATCTGCGCTACGTTTGTTCTGGTCTTCGTCATTGGCGCCATTTTCTCGAAGAAGGTGTCCGCCATGGGTCCTGCCGCTGGATTGGGCCCTTATCTTGTGGGCAGCCTGGTGTGGGGCGTCGGACTCTCGCTGGGCGGCACGACGGGGTATGCCATCAATCCGGCGCGCGACTTGGGTCCGCGCATCGCTCACGCCATTTTACCGATCGCTGGAAAAGGAAGCTCGGATTGGGGCTACGCACCTATCCCGGTGATCGGGCCGCTGCTTGGCGGAGCACTGGCAGGACTCTTCCTCCGCCTCCTCGCTGTTTCCTGAAGCCCGTTTGCGCCTTGAGGGCTCTTGCGAATAGTCCTGCATAACGGTCAGTCCTAAACCCTTTACGGCTTGCTTTGTATCGACAGACGCGCATTGCGCCAGGAGGGATTCTCCGGTGGCGCAAAATCGCCAGTGCTCATTTCCTAGCTGCGTCGGCAGTGAAAATCTGCAACGGGCTTGCTCACCCGTTGAGAATTGTTCAGTGAAACCGTAAACCCATGCGTTCTTATGGCCTGGGCATTGGAAGACATCCGTTGCTTGACGTATAACGTGTGGCGTAGTATTTTGTGCGTGTGATTCAGAGCTTTGGCTCCAAGGAAACTGAGGAGCTCTTTCACTATCACCACAGCAGGCCGTTCCGTTCCATCGAGCGGGTCGCCCTGCGAAAACTGCTCCAACTTCATGCTGCGACGGAGCTGCGCGTTTTGGCTTCGCCGCCTGGAAATCAATTGGAAGCATTGAGAGGCAATCGGAAAGGGCAGCACTCGATTCGAATCAATGCTCAATGGCGAATCTGTTTCGTATGGCATGAGGGCCATTGCTACGATGTGGAAATCGTCGACTATCACTAGCGGGAAGAAGAGATAAATATGAGCAAGTCGGAAGGGTTAATGCCTCCTGTTCATCCGGGTGAAGTCCTCCGTGAGGACTTTATGAAACCGCTCGGCCTGACAGTCAACAGGCTTGCACTCGAACTGCACGTGCCTGCTACGCGCATCGGTGAAATAGTGCACGAGCGGCGCCGCATCTCGGCGGAGACCGCTCTGCGCCTGGCACGATACTTCAATACGAATGCTGAGTTCTGGCTAAACCTCCAAAACTTCTTTGATCTGGAAGTAGCAAGGCGTTCTGGCAAGATCTCCGAGATAGAGCGCCAGGTGCACCCTGCGCCTGCCCTACACTAAGGTCTGCGCGGAGAACAAGATCCGGCGACACCTGGTGCGCGCCGCAGCCAGCGGTTTCCTGAAGCCCGTTCGCAAGTGCAAGTAACCGATTCCGCATGCTAGGACGCTCCTCGGCGCTCGAGGGCGCCACGCCTGCGTTACTCTCGAATGGCATGGAAACAATCACCATAACTCCTCCGGAGGAGCGCACTTCCACGCCTGCACTGCCGCTCCAGCCGGTGAGCCCCCCGTGGATCTATCGTCCGTGGATTGATTTGACCGTCGGCTGCGGCGCGTGGTCTGCGCCGCTTTTGCTCGCGGGATTTTATTTTGCGAATTCCTACGGGCGTGGCTGGAGCGTGGCGTTCTATTTTCTCGCCCTTCTATCCAACTATCCACACTTCATGGCCACGGTCTATCGCGCGTATCACACGCGCGATGAGTTCGAGAAATACCGGATCTATACGCTGCACGTGGCGCTGCTGCTCGCCGTGGCCGGAGTCGTCACGCACCTCTGGTATGCGTTGCTTCCCTGGATCTTCACGCTCTATATTTGCTGGAGCCCGTGGCATTACACCGGGCAAAACTTCGGGTTGCTCGTGATGTTCGCCCGCCGCGCGGGCGTCTCACCCACGGAAACGGAGCGCCGCGCGCTTCGCCTTTCCTTTATCGCTTCCTACATTTTGCTGATGCTGAGCTTTCACACCGGCGCGTCCGGCGATGCGCTGATTCTCTCCCTGGGACTCGCGGCTAAATTTACTCTCCCCGCGCGCGCAGTTCTGGCACTGTTTTTTGTTGGCGCCAGTGGCTGGGCCCTGGCATCGCTAGGGCGCAGGAGCAGCTTCCGGACGATTCTGCCAGTCCTTACTCTGACCGTGACACAATTTCTCTGGTTTCTTTTACCGGCGGTGATCGAGCTCGTCAGCGGGCGCGAAATTCCGCAGACTCGTTACAGCAGCGGCCTGCTCGCGGTGCTGCACTCCACCCAGTATTTGTGGATTACCAGCTACTACCAGAAAAAAGAGGCCCGCGCGGCCGGCGATTCGCATTGGTCGTTTTCCCGTTATCTTCTGACATTGATTGCCGGCGGGATCGCGCTGTTTATCCCCGGTCCCTGGATCGTCAGCCGCGTTTTTCACACCGATTTTGCCGCGAGCTTTCTGACCTTCACCGCGTTGGTAAATATCCATCACTTTATTCTCGACGGCGCCATCTGGAAGTTGCGCGATTCGCGCGTCGCGGCTTTGCTGCTCGACGGCCAACAAAAAACACCTGTCGCCGACACGCAAAAGCGAAACAGCATCGCGGTTGCTACTCGCTGGTTAACGGGACGTGCGCCAGCCGCTCGGGCCCTTCGCATCGCAACCGTCGCGTTGCTATTCATCTGGGCTGGCGTCGACCAGTTACATTTCTGGTGGTCTAGCGAAGCGAATGCTCTCCCGGCACTCGAGCGCGCCGCGGCATTGAATCCCAACGACAGCGCTGTGCAAGTCCGGCTCGCCCGCGCCGAGCTGCTCGCCGGGCAGCGGGACGCCGCGCTAGCGGCCATGCAGCGCGCCGCCGCCGTCAATCCGGCAAATCTCGCGCTGGAAGAATCCTACGGCCGCAGCTTGATTGAAGCCGGCCGCGACACCGACGCCTACGCGCAGTTTCAGAAGATCATCGCACGCTGGCCGCGAAACGCCGACGCTCTCATTGATTACGGAATGCTGGCGCATCGCCTCGGGCATGACGAAGAGGCCGTCGACAACTGGCAACGCGCCGTCGACGTCGATCCAGCCCAACCCAACGCGCAACTCTATCTAGCGCAAGCTCTCGATCAACAAGGAGAACTGCAAGCCGCGTCGCGCCACTTCCGCGTCTATCTCGGAATCATCGCCGCTCGCCATCAGAAAAATCCCGCCGATAGTGGCCCGGTGCTGGCGGCGTTAATCAAAGTGGCCGACGCCGATGCCGCGGTCAATCACACCGGGGACGCTTCCAAAGGTTACCGTGCAGCAGCCGGTTTCGCGGACAAAGCTGGCGAGAAGGCGCTCGAAAGCCTCGCTCTCGTCCATCTCGCTGATTTGCAAGAGAAAGAAGCCGACATCAGAGGAGCCGCCGAGTCTTACCAGCAGGCCCTCGAACTCGATGCCGCGCTCTCCGATCGACGCAGCACGGCCTCCGACTGGTTCAACTACGCCCAATTCTTACGCAAACAAAAACAACCTGAGCGCTTCGTTTTTGCCTCCCTGCTACATGCGGAAACTACACTAGAAAGCACGCCCGGGGAGGAGCTCCGAGTCGTGTCCGAGGCACGCAAGGAGAGCGAAGCTCGCCTGGGGAAGGATAGCGCCGCTGTGCGAAGCAAGCTGGATGGAATTGTCCGAGAGTCTCTAAGCTTGCAGGTTTCCGCTCAGTCCGCAAAACAATAGTGAAGGTCAGTTGAGCTCGACCAGGTCTTGCCCGGGTCGGTGGTTGTAAATCCTTTGTCCCACGGAGATGTGGCCGCGGATGAATGACTCGCCAGTTCCGTCTCCACGGCCTCTACGCATCCGAAGTTTGGGAGCTGGCGTATCCCCGCTGCATGTCGCGCTAACCTGATACAAACGTTTCGCCGATGCAAGACAAGCAGTTCCTGCTGTGGCTCACTAAGGCAGCGGGGGTGCAGGCGGTTTCGGCAGATGCCGGGACTTCTCCGGGATTCAATGACCATTTCTTACTAAGCTAAGAAACGTATCTGCGCAAACCGCACTCGCCCGGGCAACTTTTTTATGCGTGGAGGTGTGGCAATGCGGATCAGAAGTGTTCTTGCTCTTTTTCTTGCTGCTTGCATTGGGACTATTCCATTGTTCGGCGTTGGCACAACAGGAACGATCGTCGGCACGGTTAAGGACACCACCGGGGGTGTGATAGCGAACGCAGCAGTGGCCGTACGTAACCTGGAAACCAATGCGTCGCGCCGTGTACAAACCAATGAAAGCGGTGATTACACTGTACCACTGCTTCCTCCAGGCAAATACGAGATCGTCGTCGAAGGCACAGGTTTTCGCCGCGCGGTGTTTACGGATATCGCCGTGGCGGTCGACCAAACTGTCCGAGTGGATGTGGCTCTAAAGATTGGTGAGATGAATCAGGAAGTGACCGTCGCTGCATCTACCCCGCTCGTCCAAACGGACAGCTCGACGATTGGTCAAGTGGTGGACGAGGACCAGGTAAAGACGTTGCCGTTGAACGAGCGGAACTTTGTGGCGTTCGCGCTGCTGGTCCCGGGTGCCCAGCTACCCTCTCAAGGATCCCTAGATTCGACGCAGGGGCTAGCCCTTAGCGTAAATGGCGCTCGCGAGACGGCGAACAATTTCCTGCTCGATGGCGTCGATAACCAGGATTTAGTCATCAACCAATACAGCGTACTTCCGATGACCGATGCAATCGAGCAGTTTAAAGTCCAGTCGAGCACTTATTCCGCCGAGTTTGGGCGGAGTGGTGGAGCGCAGATCAACGTCGTGCTCAAGAGTGGAACGAACCAGTTCCACGGTGAAGGTTTCGAGTTTGTCCGCAATCGACATTTGGATGCCAAGAACTTCTTTGACCTGCCAAACTGTACGGCGGCTTCTGTGGCTGGAAGCTGTGGTGGCATCCCTAGGCTCGATCGTAGTCAACTTGGTGGAACGTTTGGCGGGCCGATCAGGCGAAACAAGACTTTCCTTTTTGTCGCTTACGAGTTGCTTCACCTGCGGGAGGCAACTACGCGACAGGCCACTGTGCCGTCGCAGGTGCAAATTGCCGCAGCCGAAGCAGCGGTACCAGCAGCCCAAAGGAATCCTGCAGGTGTCAACATCTTGAATCTATATCCAGCCGCAAACGTGGGAGCCGACCTATCGACTTCGAATCTGTTTGTGGCATCGCCAATTATCCAGAACCGTGAGCAGGAGTTTGTTGTCAAGGTGGATCATCACCTCAACGACAAAAACACGCTGTCAGGACATTTTGCCCTTTCATACGGGGATCGACTCAGTCCTTATGATCTGTTGGCGGCGTTTACAAACTTACCCGGTTACGGAACAACGGTCATCACCCACGGACAAAACGGCGGTGGAACTTGGACACACGTATTCAATACGCGCTTGGTGAATGAACTGCGTTTCGGATACAACAAGGAACTGGGTTACTTTTCGCAGACCGATAAAACTGACCATAACGTGCCGCTGGGGTTTCCGGATGTTTTGACTAAGCCAGTAGACTTAGGATTTCCTAATGTCACCGTTGCCGGGTTCGATGGCATCGGGCAGCCAACAAATACCCCCCAGAACCACCCCACCACGACACTGCACCTTGCCGACAACCTTGCTTGGAATCCGGCGTTCATGGGAGGGAGACATCAACTGAAGTTCGGTTTCGAGGTCCGTCCTTACTGGTACAACCTCTTATTCGACATTATCGCGCGTGGCCTCTGGGCATTCAACGGAGGTCCCACAGCGAACTCGCTAAACCCCACTCAGAATCCTCTTATTCAATTGCTTCAGGGAACACCAGATTTTGCCTTGGGCGTGAGTGGCAACTCGAACATGGTCATTACCACCACATCGTATGGAGGTTACGTACAAGACGATTACCGCGTTTCACCTCATTTCACGCTCAATCTCGGCTTGCGCTACGAATACAACTCGCCGCCGGTGGAGATCAACAACAAATTCAGTGACCCTAACCTTACTCCGTTCGCTCTCACTTGCTCACCGAAACCGAATTGTCAGTTCATTATTGCCGGTACACCGGGACTTCCTCGCGGAACCTATTCCCCCGATCGAACAGATTTCGCGCCGCGCTTGGGTTTTGCCTGGAGGCCTTTTGGGACTGACCGTTTCGTTCTTCGTTCGGGTTACGGGATCTTCTATGACCTCGTAATCCTTAATGCAAATCTAGAATCCGAGTTGAACCCACCATTTTTTTCGGTCGTGGACTTCTCGAACAACAGCACTAACAGTCTGACGATTCAGAACATATTGAGTCAGCCGCCGGGTGTAAATCCGTCGCAGCCAAGTTTCATGGCCCGGAACTTCAAAGATGCCTACATGCAGCAATGGAACTTGGACACCCAGGTTGAGCTGAAGCATGATTTATTACTCGATGTCGCGTATGTCGGTTCGAAGGGCACACGTCTGATCGTCGCGCGAGATATCAACCAGTCCGCACTTGGTGGCACTCCGCCCTTTCCTGCGTTTGGCGGTATCACCATGAACAGCAGCGAGGGCGACAGTAGCTACAATGCACTGCAGGTTCGTTCGGAGAAGCGCGCTTCACACGGGCTGGCTTTTCTTGCCTCCTACACCTTTTCGAAGTCTTTGGATGATGCCTCTGGCTTGTTCGGCACCAAAGCAGAACCTGGCTATCCCCAGAATTCATTTGACCTTAGCGCGGACCGTGGCTTATCAAATTTCAACGTAAAGCACCGTTTCGTGTTCAGCTCCATCTATGAGTTGCCATTTGGCGGGGGGCAGCGCTGGTTTGCTGAGCCCGGCATTGCCAACCGGATTCTCGCCAATTGGAAGTTCAGCGGAATACTAACTCTGCAATCAGGTCAACCGTTCACGGTCAACCGTGGTGTCGACCAGAGTATGACCGGTACGATCGGCCTGGGCACCATAGATCGCCCGAACCTGGTTGGAAATCCAAATGTGGGGGGAGCAGTCGCTGGGAATCCTGGGTGCAGCGCTCCAGCGCAGGTGCACACCGTTGCGGACTGGTTCAATCCGTGCGCGTTTGTCGCGGCTCCTGGACAATTTGGGAACGCGGGCCGGAACTTTCTGATCGGCCCGGACTTCAAAGATGTGGATTTTTCAGTTCTCAGGGACATTCGGTTGGGGGGTGAGAGCCGCCTCTTGCAGTTCCGTGCCGAGTTCTTTAACGTGTTCAATCATCCCAATTTTGACTTGCCAAATAGCAATTTCGACGGAAACGCGTTTGCGGCTTTGCAGTCAGCCAACGCATTCGGCGGCAGACCTCCTCGGCAAGTTCAGCTGGGCCTGAAATTCATATTCTAGATCGGGGATCGGCATGCCGACACTCTATTTCTGATTGCCAACTTTGCTGTGCTGTCGCCCGTAAGCAAAGTAGACGATGAGACCGATGAGCATCCAAACGATCAGTCGCACCCAGGTTGCTAAGGGAAGCCCTAACATTAAGTATAAGCAAGAAGCCATACCCAGAATGGGAACGATCGGAACCCACGGAGTTCTGAACGGACGGACGACACCCGGACGTGTGTGGCGCATCACCCACACGCCCCCACAGACCAATACGAAGGCCAAGAGCGTACCGATGCTCACCATTTCAGCCAGCACATCGATCGGAAGCAGGCCGCCGCTGATCCCAACAACAGTTCCCGTCACGGCAGTCGTGACGTAAGGAGTCCGGAATCGCGGATGGACTCTGGAAAACCACTCTGGCAACAACCCATCTCCTGCCATTGCCCAAAAGACGCGTGACTGACCCAACATCATCACGAGAATGACAGAAGTCAAGCCGGCGATCGCTCCGATCTTGATTACAGGTCTGAGCCAAAAGATCTTTGTGGCATCAATTCCCACTGCGATCGGGTCAGGAACATTGAGATTCGCGTAAGGCACCATCCCTGTTAGAACTCCCGCGACAAGGATATAGAGCAAAGTACAAATAATTAGGCTCCCGATGATGCCGACCGGCATATCCCGCTGCGGGTTGCGCGCTTCTTGTGCAGCCGTGGAGACGGCGTCAAAGCCAATGTAGGCGACAAAGACCACCGCAGCTCCGCGCAATACCCCGCTCCACCCATAATGGCCAAATTGCCCGGAGTTTGGGGGAATGAAAGGATGCCAATTGGCGCGATGGACGAAGGCAACTCCGGCCAAAATGAATGTAACGATTACTCCGATCTTGATGAAAACAATGGCGGTGTTCACGTTTGCGGATTCACGGATGCCGACAACCAGCAAGATTGTAACTAGAGCCACGATCAGCACGGCGGGCAGATTCACCACGGCACCGGTTGAGACCCACCCTTGGGTTACCGCGTCGTAGATATACGGAGCCGAAGACAGGCGAGCAGGTATATGAATTCCAAAATCTCTTAAGAAGCTCATCACATATCCGGACCACCCTGCCGAAACAGTCGCGGATGCAAGGGAATACTCGAGGACCAAGTCCCAGCCGATGATCCAGGCCACGAACTCCCCCAAAGTTGCATATGTGAAGGTATATGCGCTTCCGGCCATAGGGATCATCGCCGCCATCTCGGAATAGCAGACAGCCGCACATCCACTGGCTACCGCGGCAAAGATGAAGGAAAGCAGGATGCCCGGGCCAGCGTAGCTCGCCGCAGCCTGTCCGGTGAGTACGAATATGCCTACACCAACAATGGCGCCCACGCCGAGCATCACTAGATCGACGGCTCTCAAGGATCGCTTCAGGCGGTGCTCGGGATCGACTTCGTTTTTCAGGAAATCATCCACGGGTTTAGTCGCAAAAAGTTTACCTGCCACGAGGTTTCTCCATTCTTCGGCACTGTTCAGTCGAAAAGCATGGATCATCGGTCGCAATGCGAAAAGTTGCGCAATTGTAGTCTTGGCCTAGAGCAACTCCCAAGGCGGACCGGCCGCGAGCATTTTGGGGAGAGCGCACCGGGGGGATAACGCTAGGTCTCGCCGGGCCGCAAGTAATGCCACTGCGTGGCCTCCTCATAAGCGTGAGCAAGTCGCAGGACAGTCGTTTCGTCAAATGCGCGGCCGATGATTTGAATGCCGATCGGCAGTCCCGTTCGGGTAAATCCGCAAGGCACGGTAATGGCTGGCAGCCCAGTAACATTCTGTGGTCGATTTAGTCGGATTAATGCCGAGCGAACGGGTTCGCGGTGAGAGTTGATCTCTACAAACTTTTCATGGGTTCGGGGCGCGGGAATGGGGACGGTTGGGACGAGAATGGCTTCTACGCTGGCAAAGGCTTCCTTGAAATCGTTCCTCAACAGTCTTCGAATTTCAAATGCCTTCAGGTAATCGATGGCCAGGACCTTTGCGCCCTTCTCCAACCTCTCCCGCACATCTTGGCCGTACGCTTCAGCTAGAGCAGGGAAATAGCCCGCGAGCTGGTGGTAACTGGTCGCTTCGGCAAATGCAGCCTGCGTGCTTGGTTCCTCCGACTCGGCCACATGTGGAATCGAGATCTCGTGCAGAAGGGCACCTAGTCTTTGGAAGCATTCTGCTGCGGTCTCGATTGCTGTTCGCACCTCTTCGTCCAAGTCTTCAAAGTAGTATTGCTTCGGCAGACCCAAGCAAGGGTGCCCCAAGCGCTTCGTGAGACTCTTAAGGTAATCGGGTACAGGTTTCCGAACGGAAGCCTCGTCGAGTGAGTCATAGCCGGCGATGATCCGGAGAATGATGGCGATGTCCGCGACCCTTCGCGCAATCGGACCGACGTGGTCGAAACTTGCCGCCAATGGCACAACCCCGTAACGACTCACCCTGCCGAAAGTAGGCTTCAGCCCGACGACGCCGCAAAGCGCCGAAGGGATCCGAATGGATCCCCCTGTATCTGTCCCTAGGGAAGCAGAGGCCATGCAAGCTGAGACGGCTGCCGCCGATCCGCCACTGGAACCTCCGGGAGTTCGCTGCGTGTCCCAGGGATTAAGCGTAGGACCGAAATGCGCGTTGTTGGTCGTCGCACCATACGCAAATTCGCTCAGGTTTGTCTTGCCGATCAGGATCGCTCCGGCGGAACGGAGCCGACGCACCACGGAGGCGTCTTCTGTAGGGACAAAATCCTTCAGGATCTTGGATCCAGCCGTTGTTGGAATTCCAGCCGTTAGGATGTTGTCTTTCAGCGCGATCGGGATTCCATGTAGCGGGCCACGGTATCGACCGTGCACGATTTCGTGCTCCGCCTTCTGAGCATTCTTCCTAACCTCCTCCGGATTGACACACACATAGGCATTAAGTCGGCCGTTCAACTCCTGAATACGATCGAGCACATCGTTGACAACCTCCGAGGGAGACACCTTCTTCCGTTCGAGGAGTGGGGCCAACTGATTTATCGAAAGAAATGCCAACTGTTTGCTTGTCAGCATCAGACCGAATTAGACCCAATCCTCAGCAGGAGATCTCTAATCTGCTGCAAATCCCGGCTGCACGCGGGACTGAGGCCGCTTCTCTCCTAATGTGCCACTACATTCCTTTTATCAACGAGAACTTCGCCGGCTTTCATCACCCATCGGACGCTGTGGACGGCCACGCTGATGTCCGAGAGAGGGTCGCCCTCGACCGCCACGAGGTCCGCATAGTGCCCAGGCGTGACCACGCCTAGGTCTTTCTCCATTCCCAGCGCTGCGGCACCGTTCACCGTGGCGGCGGCAATCGCCTGCTCCGGCGTCATTCCGGATTTGACGAGATAG
>Ga0207000_1284_pt1 | contig 11365 bp, 11 predicted proteins | sample Alteio_BWMinCont_90_FD_153498 | JGI IMG/M metagenome (GOLD analysis project Ga0207000, IMG submission 153498) | Enriched cells from forest soil in Barre Woods Harvard Forest LTER site, Petersham, Massachusetts, United States -... | ecosystem: Environmental > Terrestrial > Soil > Temperate forest >...
TTTGAAAAAACTCCAAAGACTTGATCGTTGTCAGTAGCCCCACTATTTAATATTATGCCTGTAGAACGTAGAAATCGCAGAATGGATAGAGTTTAAAAGCTTAAGTTGACCTATGTTAGGGATTGCAGTATGAATATAATGAAAAACATTGTATCTGTATTTTGGTATTGCAATAAGGAGCAGGAGTATTATGCAAAAGAAGCTATTATTTATATGTTTTGCGAGCATCGCGTTGGTTTCCGACGTTCATCCGGACGGATGCTCAAACAACAGTTCTGACCACGAAGCCACAAGTCGGACTTTTTTATGGATCAGACCACAATTTCGATCTGTAGACCCGATTTATCTGTCTGGATTTCGTGATCTACGATTACACGCCAAAGAAGATGGGTGGGGCGGAGCAGTCCAAGTCGTGCTTTTTGGTGGACGTACGACTAAAGAGGAGGAAATAGCGCGGTATTTCCTGCCATTTGGCAAAACTTCAATCTTAGTTGAAGAAAATCAAGCGATTGCGGTCGGGTCAAATGCGGATGTATTTAGCCAGAATTTTAACGTTGCAACAATAAATGGTGATTTTCAGAGTGTCGTTACCCTTTCGCCTCACCAAAGTACCGTTGCGCTTGGTCTGCATTACAGGCAGGCTTTGTGGTGGAGCGAAGAATGTGGCCGTGGTATTTGGGCAAGTATTTCTAGTCCAATTACGCATATTAAAAATAATATTGGATTTTGTGAAACGGTTCAAAACGATGGGGGTGGTGTAAATCCTAACTTCTCCAATGCTGTGCCAAATATGACTGCAGCTTTTGGGCAGAATGCGTGGAATTTTAGTAAAATATTTCCATGTGGCCACGGTATAACTCGCCTGGCAGACATAGAGTTAAAAGTTGGTTATGAGTGGCTACAGAATTGTCCTTGCCATGTTGAGTCATATTTGGGCGTACTGGTACCAACAGGAAACGCGGTTGATGCATGTCATATGTTTTCCCCTGTAGTTGGCGAAGGTAAGCATTGGGGTGCTATGTTTGGAAGCTATTATGGGCTTGAGGTTTGGTCAGATGACTGCAATGAGAGATCTTTGCGTACTGAATATGCTCTTCATGGTGAATATTTATTCTCCAAAAAACAGACGCGATCATTTGACCTGGTAGGAAAACAGTGGAGTCGCTTTTTACCGGTATACATAAACCAAGAAGCTGCTCTTGCAGCATCTACGGCCCCTACAGCGGAGCTTGATCCTAACGTAGACGCTACGGCCGGTATTAATGTATTTACGCAAAAAGTAAAAGTAACGCCCGGTTATTCTGTGAACTTTACCGCAGCTCTGGTCTATACAAGTTGTAGTTTTTCAGCGGAGCTAGGATACAACTTTTTTGCGCGACAGGCTGAATGCGTAAAGCTTGCCTGTCCATGGGTTGAAGGGCCGGCGTTAAAAGACAGGAGAGGATTTGGACGTACCAGGCCAATACGTGATATAACCGGAGATTATTTTCTTGAGGATTCAGTGATTACTGGCGCGGTTTTGCCAGCAGTTAATTTACCGGTGCCACCAGCAAATTATAGCGCTAGCATTATAACTGAAGACCAACTAGATTTAGTGTCCGCCAGTCAGCCATGCGGCATTTCAAATACTTTTTACGGGTCTGTTGGGTGTGACTTTGATACATATTGCGATTATCCGGCCTTTGCCAACATTGGCGGAGAATATGAATTTTCTCGTTCGAACAATGCCATGGTCAATCGGTGGACGGTGTGGGGCAAGGTAGGGGTTTCGTTTTAGCGTCTGGGATTAAAAATACGAGGAGGCTATCAACTATTTGTTGATAGCCTCTTTCATTTTTCGTTTAAATCGTTCCTAGTTTAACTACGCGCCTTTTCGTTTTTGTAGGGTCAAGCATATTGAGTTTCTTTTCTGCCTCATTCATCTGGTAGTTTAGAGATTCTCTCTTTTCGGCTATCTGCTTGCGCCTGCTTTCTTGTTCCTTTGCGATGCCTATATCATAGGCCTCTTGATGGAGAGGTGCAAGATCCTTTTTTAATGACCAAATCTTATTTTCAAGACTTTCTACTGTTTCCTCTGAGAGACTTGGTGGTGCGTCTGGTGATGCGCTAGAACTTGGCGGCGGCGGCGATTCATATTGCGGCCGGCTTAATCCCCTTTGAATCTCTCCTGTAGGATCAAGATCGTTAATTTTCTTTTGTGCTGCCTCTATGTTTGAGTTTATAGGTTTTTGCTGAGCTTCTATCTTCTTGCGCGTTGCTATTCGTTGTGTTTTGTCAGCAATGTAGGATGTATGCTTTTGGTCGAGAGTTAGCTCAACCTCCTTTGCAAGGAGTTTTTGATGCTCAGCTTTCCACAGGTCTATGCTGGCTTGAAGGTTTTCTATTGTTTTCTTGGGAGAGATTGGTGGGGATTCAGGCGGCTTTTCAAGACTACTTTTGCTCATGCCAAACTTGGCATAGAGCCCTGCGGCCGCCAAAATACCGACAATGGTACCAAGCGTCCATATCTCCTTCTTATATTTAGCGTAGAAAGCTTTTAGATTGGTTGTTTTTTCATATTGCGCGTCCTGTTGTTGATCCGGTTGGTCAAGGTCAGAGCAATACAGAAGCGTAGGTTGCACTGCAAAGGTGATTGATGCCATTAGTGTAAGAAGAAATTGTTTTTTTATAATCATGCCCATCTCCTGCTTATAAGGTCCATATTCATATTGATGCATTGCTTAGTTTTTTTAAAAACTTATTTATAAAAGAATAGTAACATAAAAATGGATATATTGTCAATAATCATTAAAGGCAAGCCAGGGCAAATGCATTTAAAATTAAAATATAAAATCTAGTCAAACAAGCCGCAGGTAATAACTTTGATGATACTTTATCGCTAAAAAGAGACATTCTCTTCCGTCATCCCAGCGGCTTGACTCATCTTGCAAGCGGAATATTTTTGGCTGGGATCCAAGTTGAATGACTTTGATGGCCTCTTCTTTTACTTTCCAAGCTTATTTACGCTGGATCCTCGCCCATTTGCTCATGCTTAGCAAGCCTTGTCGTACCGCGAGGATGACCGGCGGACAGATTTTTTTACCATAAGAATGTCTTCAATTTCAGGTGTACATTTACAAGGTTTAGATGCCCTTGCCTTTTTAAAGCCTGTGTTTTCATATCAATCCAGATCGTCCATGCGTGTTTGCCTTGGCGCTTCATATGTTCGACCCCTTAGCTCTTGAATTTTGCTTTTTGCTGCATTGGTGCGTGCTTCAAGCGTAGCGATCTCGGTTTTAAGGGCTCCGATTTGCTGTATTCTCTGGTCTTTTGGTATGTTACTATATGAGGCATCAGTTTGTATGGCGCCTATCTTATCTGTTTTTGATGCAATAGTATCAGTGTTTTCTTTTAAAGCAGCTTCAAGCTCTTTTATTTGTTTTTCATCAAGTTTTTGTTGGGCGGCGCTTCTTGGGGCGGGATTATCGGTGTCAATAGGCGCATCTTCTTTACCCTCTTGCGCTTCAGACTTTTCCTGAGACGCGCTTGAAAGGCTGCTCTTTGCTAATCCAAACTTGGCATAGAGCCCTGCAATCATAATGGCAGCTGCAATGGTACCAACTGTCCATATTTCTTTTTTATACTCGTTATAGAAATTTTTTACATTGCTAGGAGTTTCTTGACGGTCTTTTGCAGAGCGTAAATCTTCTTGTTGTGGTAGTTCTGAGCAGTGGGTCATTGATTGGCATGCAAACATTATTAATACTATTACACCTAGGATTTGTTTTTTTAATTTCATTTTAATTCTCTTGTTCTGAGTGTTGATTGAGAGTTCTATTGATTCTAAAAGGAAATTAGCACAAAAATGTACTGATTGTCAATAGTTATTAAACATTACATATGTAAGGAAAAAAATGTGCCTGGATTCAAGTGATATTTTTAGGTTCAATATATAGCGGAATATCATTTAAATCCCAAAGGGCAATGCTTTTATCAAAAGCTATCGGTCCAGATTCGCCCTCATAAATGATGACTAATGGTTCTGGAAAGTTAAAAGGATCCAATTCCAAATTTATAGGCCTTACCCACATTATGGTTCGTAGCTCTTTTGGTAGTTCTGTATTTGTTTTTTTCATTGGGTAATGTGATGTGATCAGGTATTGAGCGCCACTTTTTTTAATATTATTAATAACTTTAAAAATATTGTCATATGATAGCAGCGGTAGCAGCGATCTGCAAAGTACTACATCAGCATATGGTAGCGGATCAGCGATGGCATTAGCACATATAAATCTACATTTTGAAGAACCGTAAAGGTTTCGATTTCTTTCAATCAGTTCCGGTACCACATCTAGACCGATATAATGCTCAAGAGACGTGAGATCTATTTCTTTTAGCCAGTTCAAATCGCCACAGGCAACATCCAGTAAAGTTTTTGTGGATAGTTCTTGCAAAACAAGTGGCAATTCGGTCCGGATGACGGCAGTATGTGATAGTTCTGCTCCTATTCCAGAGCGTGATTCTTTACTGAGCCACACGTTATTTTGGTAAGCCCAGACAAATAATTCTTGCTCTGTTGGTTCGCCAATTGATGTCTGATTGGCATTGGAGGTGCATGGAAGAAAAAATACAACAAAAACTAAGAAGCTTGAATTCCAAATTGTTAACATGGAACGAACCTTGACTTTAGTCGATTGGAAGGTCCTTTATTTCCCACACGGCAATGCTTTTATCTGCAATGTGTCCGTTTCCTTCTGTGTTTTCTTCAAGCAAAATAGTGCGTGGAGCTGGAAAATGAAATGGTGCTTTTTGAAAATTAAGTGGTCTGTAGCGTAACAAATGCATCAAATTACCTCCTTGAAGGTCAAGATTTACCTCACGATTCGGATACGTTGAAATAAGAAGGTATTTAGCTCCCGATTTTTTAAAATTTTTCAACGCTGCCCAAATGTCACTAAATGACAGGTGTGTAAGACAGTCGCGGCATAAAACTGCTTGAGCGCGTGGCAATGGATCTTTAGTGATGTCCATATGCAAAAATAAAGTTCTAGAGTTTGCATAGCGTTTTGCATTTTCCAAAACAAGTTCCGGTACGATATCAACCCCTATATAGCATTCAAGGAATGATAAATCTATCTCTTTCATCCAGTTAAAATCGCCTGATGGTGCATCAAGTAAAGTCTGAATTCCAAGAGATTTTAGTGTTTGTGGCAGCCAATTGCGAATTTTAACCGTTTGTTTTTTGCTTGAACCCGGACCGGACGCTGACTCGTGGTCTCCCCATACATTAAGCCGGTAGATTGTGGTAAACGTTTCCTGATTTAAGCGCTCATAATTAAGATTGGCGTGCAAAGATGATGCCAACAAAAGCGTAATCAAGCAGATGGATAAAGAATGTGTAAGCTGCTGCATTATAGTCTCCCATTTTTGTACTGTCGGTAAAGGATTTCTTATGTTATTCATAATCAGGAATCTCTTTTAATAGCCAAACCCCTAAGCTTTTATCTTTAATGCTACCTGCGCCTTCGCTATTTCCTTCGTTGATGATGCATAAAGGCTCTGGAAAATTAAAAGGTTCTACTTGGAGATTAAGTGGGCGATAGCGCCATAAGTTGAGTTCTTGCGACATGCTTAAATCCTCATTTTGCGTTCGTAGTGGGTATGTTGAGGTTATTAGATATAGCGCGCCTGTTCGTTTAAAATTTTTCAGTGTTGTTTTAATGTCTGCAAAGGTGAGGTGTGGCAAACAATCTCTGCACAAAATTGCATCTGCATAAGGAAGTTTGTCAGATACGATATCGACACACATGAATGCGCGTTCCGGATTTTGATATTTTTTACGCGCTTGGATGATAATGTCATGGACTATATCGCAACCTATGTAGTATGTCAGAGATGAAAGATCAGTTTTTTCCATCCAATAAAAATCGCCGCATGGAGCATCCAATAAACTTGTTATCTTTAACTGCTGCAAAAGCGCAGGAAGAGCGGTTCTAATAATGGTTGTCTGTTTGATATTTGAACCTGGTCCGGAACGTGTTTCAGGATCGAGCCATGCATTGACCTTGTAAATGCATGAAAAAATCTCCTGACGAATTTTATCGAGTCTTAAATGGTAAGGGTCTTGATCGCAAACGGTTGATTTGGTGTTGCCCACGAGCAGGCAGAACATTATACATGCATTCTTTACGCGCATCTCGTCTATTCCTTTTTTGAATTGATGAGTATTGATGACAATTGTTACAACATTTACCAGCTTTTGACAAAAGTCAAGCAGCTAGAGGGGGGGTATAATTAAAAGTGTGACTTTGTGATCGTAGAATAACAGATAGGTTCATTTAAATGTAAACTGTACAAACAAAAAAACGATGATTTGTTCGTCGTTGCGAGCGTAAGTGAAGCAATCCAGCTATATATAAATTGTTCCATACAAGTCGTTCCAGTTAGCATTAAAAGATTCAATATTGCCAGTCGCCGTTTAATTATTTTATAAGACTTTAGCTGGATTGCTTCGGCGCGAAGGGCGCCTCGCAACGACGAACAAACCGTCGTTTTTTGTTTGTGCAGTTTACATGTAAATGAATCTATTTTTTATTCTACAATCACAAACTGACACTTTTAATTACAGCTGCAGCTAGAAATATGAAAATATGGGGTGGTGTTGCATTTTATGTGTAGGTATGTAACAAAATAAAGCAGAGCAGGCGCTTGTATATTAGTAAAAGCAGGTTAGGTCTATTGTTTTATAAAAGGTTATGTATGTATCGTTTGAAGCAAAAATTAATAGTATGTATTTTGTTGATTGGGTGTCTTAGCTGGCAATTATCATGCTTGCCTTCTATTGGCATGGTTATATTTTCCTACAACCGCGCGTTGCAACTCAATGGATTGCTTGATTCAATCGCTCAACATGTTGATGGTTTGGATTATGTGACCGTTATATTTAGAGCCTCAACCGATGAGCATCAGCACGCATATAGACAAATAATGGAACAGTTTGTTGATGTAAAATTTGTTTTGCAACAAAATGCTCCAAGCGATTTTAAACCGATTCTGATTAATGAGCTTTGCGCTTTTGTAGCGGACTTTGTAATTTTTGCAGTAGATGACATTGTTGTTAAATCAGCTATTGATTTACGTTACTGCGTATCTCTTTTGGAATCTACCGGTGCATATGGTTTTTATCTTAGGCTCGGAACCAACATACAGGAATGTTATTCTGCACAGAGTTGTTTTTGTACTGGTCGATGCTCTTGCCAAAATGCTGTACAGGCGCAGCCGGAATTTACATCAGTGACGCCTTGTGTTATAAAGTGGAGATTTGATTTAGGCCAGTTAGATTGGAATTACCCAAACAATGTCGATATGACTTTGTATCGCATGCAAGATGTTTGTGACATCGTTAAAAGTTTGCATTACAATGGGCCTAATTTGTTTGAGTCAGCGTGGTCCGGTATGTCCAGACAGGCTTCAAATGAGTATGGCATTTGTTTTCACACATCAAAGGTGGTCAACATTCCCATGAATAGAGTGCAAGCAGTATGGCATAATCGCTCGATGAATCTGTACTCTCCAGATGATCTTTTGCATATATATAACTCTGGATCGAAGTTGGACATAAAGCTACTAAGTGATATGTGCAACAGATCTGCACATATGGACTATGAGCCGTCATTTGTTGATCGTAATGGAGATGAACAAATTTGCATTTGTAACAAAAAATAAATAGATCTAAAAAATTGGAAAAAGATGTTAAAAAGAGGTTTTGTGTATCGCATTGGGTATGTATTGCTTACTATCCTGATGCTTGGGTGCCAGATTTCATCAGAATCATTGGCTGTTGAAAATAGAATTGTTGTTGTCGTTGCAAGTTACAATAATGCCCGTTGGTATAAACAAAATTTAGACTCAATTTTTTGCCAACAGTACACTAATTATCATGTTGTATACGTTGATGATGCTTCAACCGATGGTACTTATGAGCTTGTAAAAGAGTATGTGCACAGGTCTGACAAGCAGGATACAGTAACGATTGTGCATAATACGACGCGTCTTGGCAGTCCAGTAGGCAATCAATATGCCGCTATTTACAGGTATTGCAACCCTGAGGATATAGTGGTTATTGTTGATGGAGATGATCGATTGGTTTCCAATGACCAAGTGCCCGACGTTGATCAAAAAGGTGTTTTGGCCTACGTAAACAAGATATACCAAGATGAGTCAGTTTGGATTACGTACGGTCAATACCGGGAATGGCATTCCGGTTGCATAGGATTTTGCCAATTATATCCAGCATCAATTATCAGGCACAATGAATTTCGATATTATCCGCATGGACCGTCACATTTACGTACATTTCGAGCGGGTCTTTTTATGAAAATAGCAAAGCAAGATCTGCTCGATACTGATGGAAATTTTTTACGTATGACGGGTGACCTTGCTGCGATGTTACCAATGATGGAAATGGCACAAAATAACCATTTTCGCTTTGTGCCAGTTGTGCTTTATGAGTACAATGATATGAATCCGCTCAGTGAGCATACTGTTTCTAAGGGTGCTCAAAGAGCTGCGGATTGTTTGATACGTTCTAGGCCGCGATATGCCCCGCTTTAATCTTTGGTAAAAAGCTGCCATTTTAGCTTTAAAAGCTCCCACAACATAGGCAATCCAGATCCAAATATAGTAAGCTTGCTTCCAGATCGGTCGTGCCAGACGGTCGGTATCTCTTTGACCATCAATTTAAAATAGGAACACCAATATAATAATTCTACATCAAATACCCATTGATCTACGGTTAGATGCGCAATAACTATCTCTATCGCAGATCGTTTAAATAACTTTGCCCCGCATTGGTAGTCGTAATACCGTATGTTGAATAGTACGGCAACCAACGTTTCATAAAATAGTTTACTTCCCCATCGTTTGATCCATGGTCGATCTGGGTATGTTTGTGCGCCAGGCATATAGCGACTTGCAATAACGCCGTCTGCGTTATCAATGCTTTCAATTAACGTGTAAAACTGTTCTGGCATTGTTGCCATATCAGCATCAACGAAGCCTATAAGGTCATATGAAGCTTGTAAGGCTAGATTAAAACCAAACCGAACTGAAATGCCTTTGCCGGTTTTATTAATTTCATACAGACGGATGCACCGAAACCTATTGGCAGATTTTTCAACAATGTGCCGTGTATTATCGGTGCATCCATTAAGCACTACTAATAAATCAACAATGTATTGGCCACCATGCGCAGCCTTTTGTGTAAAAAATGTTGCATAGGTGGTCAACGTTTTTTCAATACGACTTTGCTCATTATGTGCCGGAATAACTATACAAATTCGTATCATGCACCAAATCATCCACAAATTAAAACTAGGTTTAAGCTCTTATATCAAAAGATGAATTTTACCTTAGGAAACTTATTTCGAATAGCTGTTTGTGTTTTTTGATCAATATTATTGCCACTCAAAATAAAAGTTTTTAATGTTTTGTTGCTACTCAAACCGTCTGTAAGCGTCTTAGCGTTTTCTGATCCGAGATTGATATCACTCATATCCAATGTGGTCAAGCTTGTGTTTTCTCGTAGTATTTTTGCAAAATCCTTGGCGAGTTCTGTAGTGTCGCCACGTGGTGGATATGGAGGAATGGGAAAGGACGCAAAGGAAATATTTTTCATGATAAGCGTTTTAATCGTTTTATTTTTTCTTAATAAATTAGTAATCGGTTCTTGGTCCCAACCTTCTTCGATGTTCTCGAGCCATGTGGCAATATTTTGTTCGCCAAAATTATCATTTGTCAAGTCAAGGACGTTGTACTTAGTGTTGTTTTTTTAAATAGTCATAAAAAGCAAGAAACTGTTTGAAGTGATAAACGCGGTAAGGGTCTGGGTTTTCCGGTGCACGATCTGATAAAGGTGCGCTCAGATCACATACCATATCGCCAGGAATTTTAGCAGCAGCTATGACATCTAAAACGATTTGAGCCTTACTACTGTTAGGATCTATAGGTATAGTTTTAGAACCAATATATAATTCTAGGTTACGTAATTTTGCAAAAAGTTTGTTGTGCTCGTAAGGATTAAATGCAAGTCTATCGACTGCCTTGTAGCGATAATTTGCCCAAAGATCCGGATTTTTAAAGATTTGTTGAAATTTTTTAGAGGTTTTTCCGTCTGCTGATGTTGCCATATTTATTCTTGTATCAAAGTCTGCATTTGCAATCATTTTATATATTTCACCGTCGGTCAGTTTGTCATAATTAATTGACAATGTGGTGCTTGCTATACAAGCCAATAGGGTCAGAATGGATTGGGTTAGTTTCATCTGTTCTCCTTTAGAAATGTTTTGAAGATATAACATTTCCTAGACTAGCTAAATCTGGCAGGACAAATAAACAATTTTAAATTGTAATTTTTGGACTTGCCTTTTAGAGACGAATAGAAAAGCTATATTAAATGTTTTGGCTGCCTTGGTTATTATTACCTCATACATTCTTATATCAACGCCAGTTCAGGGCAGGAGTTATCTAATAAGAACTGGCGTTGCATACATAGACTACATACATTCGCTTATTTACTTTCAAAAGAGATTTTATAAAGAATATTATCGTAGGCAGATGGAATAATGCTAGCTAATTCACCCAAAACGGCTGCTATGGCCAATGGCAATGCTACTGCTGCCCCAGAAACCGCAAGGCCAGCTCCAGCAGCTGCTGCGGCAGCCACTGCTTCGGTTCCCGCTATACCTACCCCTAAAGATCCGACACCCATAGCGGTACCCAATCCAACCCCTGCGGTAACACTACCTACAGCGCCAGTAGCAACCATAGTAGCTGCTCCAGCGGAAACAACAGTGGCTGCTCCAGCTCCTGACCCTAAACTTATACCAACAGCACCATCAGCTGCGCCTTGAATAGATTTTTTTATATCGGCCCATTTTCCAGACTTTTCCAACTGACTTTGAATGTCGCTCCAGACCTTTTTTTGATAAAAGCAGTAATCAATAATATAATTGCCATAAATTCTCATAGCATCATTAGCTACCGAAATGATTACGCGATGCCATTTTTCATCGCTAGACCAGGTTTTTTTTATGCCAAAGGCAGGTGCTTCAAAGCCAACCTTTATGTTGCTACCGGCAATCTTCCCGTCAAGGCGTTGAAGAAGAGATATTGGACCAGCCCCGGGTAGATCAATAGTCTCTGAAAAAATATATGTTCGGTTGTTATTTATACCTTTATTTCGTGCAAGCTCTGCAACCAAAGGAAGAGTTCCGTTGTTAACTTTAAATGGCGGGATTTTTCTGACGCTTTCGCATTTTGGATAATATGCATTATCATCGATTGCTTTTCCGTCTTTTACTCGGCAATGAAAAGTACTTTTCATTGT